>Ga0116216_10000430_pt1 | contig 34453 bp, 35 predicted proteins | sample Sb_taG_11_FD_89696 | JGI IMG/M metagenome (GOLD analysis project Ga0116216, IMG submission 89696) | Peat soil microbial communities from Weissenstadt, Germany - Sb_50d_3_AS metaG | ecosystem: Environmental > Terrestrial > Soil > Wetlands > Peat | place: Germany: Weissenstadt | collected 2010-09-21
AGTTCCCCTGTGTAGTCGTCGTGTCGCTCGGTGCGGGGGTTGCCGATGCGGGTGTGGGGGTGCCAGATGGCTGGATGACCGGGAGCGCGGAGTCCTGGGCGTTGGACTGTGACGACGAAGCGCTCTGGGTTGCGTTGATCGCTGAGTTGGGCCCGAGCGACGCCGCTGCGATGAACATGGCGATGCCCAGGTAGATGATGTTCATCGTCAGGCATCCGCCACCTAAAGACCTGTCGCCCCACTTGCCGAGTGGGTTCTTCGGATCGAGGTCGCCCACGTACTCCTACCTCGGGCGGCGCGGCTTCAACCCGAACGAGGCGAAGCCTGGCGTCTGAATGGTGATCAACAACCCACCCGCAATGGTCAGCAGGATGCCGATCCCCGGGTGCAGGCTCGGGGACTCCCGAAGGCCCCTTATGAGCGCGCCGAGCCCCGCGAGCAGGGGCACCAGAGCCAAGAGCGGCGGAAGCCAGGCCGGCATCCGGCGCCTGGTGAGAAGCGGCAGGAGAACGAGCACCACGACGAGGAGGAACGGTCCTGTGTCCACCCCGTTTCCGGCGCTCCCGGCGATGACGAACTTGACCGGAATGTGCCATGCCGTGACCGAACTCGGCCCGATGGTCCACCACTTGAGGAGGCTGCCGACGATCACGAGGGCCGCGCCTATCAGCGAGGGAATGCCGACGTCCTCGATCGACAGGGCACCCGCAGGAGCTGGCCTGGTGGCCACGGCGGCACCAGCACCGGCTGGTGCCGCAGCGGATGCCGGCGCCTGTGCGGGTACCTGTGCGGGCGCGGGCGCGGGCGCTGGTGACGGGCCCGGCGCTGCGACCGAGACAGCGGCTTCGACTGCGACCAACCGGTGGCCGTCGGTCCAGGCCTGCCAGTCGTTGGAGCAACGGACCTTCGCCCACTCGCCCGTCCGGTCGATCACCTGGACCTCGAGCCCCGGATCGAGCTGCGCCACTGGGGACTGCTTTGGATCAGGCTCTGTCCAGGCTGACAGGCCTGACGCAGGTACCTGGTGCGTCGCGCTGAAAGGCCCCATGGACTCCGCCGGGGTCGTCACGGCTCCACCGCCGGACGAGCGCCCCTGCATTCGGATGGACCGGTCATACCCGACCCCCCTCTCTCAGGTGGACCACAGAATACGAGCGATCCTCCCCTTCGGCAACAACTCGTCAATGAAAGGACAACGGGAGCCGAAGGACCGGCAACGCCATCGCGGGTGCCCGTGGGCACGTACGATCCGGCCCGATGGATCGTCGGAGTCTCCCACCCGCTCTGCCGCCGGGGCCCTGAATGCGCTTCGGCTACGCGGAGTCGATGGTCGATCCGGCCTACTACGCCCCGCTCGCTCGGGCCGCTGAGGAGGCGGGCTACGACTCGTTCATCGTCCCCGACTCGATCGCGTACCCGAAGGTCTCTGACTCTCGCTACCCCTTCAACCCCGACGGGACGCGCGAGTTCCTGGAGGACAAGCCGTTCCTCGATCCCTTCGCTCTCATCGCGGCGCTCGGCGCGGTTACGTCGAGGATCCGCTTCGTCACCTTCGTCATAAAGTTGCCGATCCGCCATCCGGTGCTCGTCGCCAAGCAAGCGGCGTCGGTCGCGGTGCTCACGGGTGACCGCTTGGTGCTCGGGGTCGGGACGAGCCCGTGGCCCGAGGACTACGCGCTGTGCGACGTCATGTGGGAGGGCCGAGGCAGGCGCATGGACGAGGAGATCGAGATCATCAGCGGGCTCACGAGACCGGAGGGCGGCTACTTCGAGTTCCACGGGAAGGTGTTCGACGTGCCGGCAGTGAAGATGGCGCCCTCACCGGCTAGGGCCGTCCCGATCCTCGTCGGTGGACACGGGGAGGCGGCCCTTCGCCGTGCCGCCGTCAAGGGAGACGGCTGGTTGCACGGGGGTGGAGATCCCCAGGACCTGCCGGGGCTCCTCGTCCGTCTGGCTGCACTTCGTGCAGAGTCGGCGAGATCGAACGAACCGTTCGAAGTGCACGTGATCTCACCGGACGCCTACTCGGTCGACGGCGTGCGCCGTCTAGAGGAGCAGGGGGTGACCGATGTCATCGTAGGGTTTCGGTGGCCTTACGGGATCGAGCCGGACACGGAGCCGCTGCAGAAGAAGGTTGACAACCTTCGTCGTTTCGCCGAGGACGTGATCGAGAGAGTCCGGGCTTAGGCAGGGCAGAGGGAGAGGGGACGATGGGAAGAGCACTGGAGATGTCGCAACAGTCGATGGACAGGATCGAGGCGAAGGACCGCGAGGGGTGGTTGGCGCTGTTCGCCGAGGATGCCGTCGTCGAGGACCCGGTCGGCCCGAGCATGTTCGACGCCGAAGGGAAGGGACACCGGGGCAAGCAGGCCATCGCAGCTTTTTACGACAACACGATCTCCATCAGTGAGCACGTGAAGATTGCCATCGATCGGACGATCGAGTGCGGAGACGAGGTCGCTCGAGTTGGCGTCATCTCCATCACCCTCCCTGGTGGGAAGAAGGGTCGTGTGGAGTGCGTGAACCTCTACAAGGTCGGTCCCGACGGGAAGCTCGTGTCGCTCCGTTCGTTCTGGGCCCAGGACAAGCTCGAATTCACCGACTCGTGATCGGGTGATTCGCTCATCGGGAACGAAAGGAAGGGCGGGGTGCTGCCTGGTCGTGCAGCACCTCGAAATCGAGGAGCCGTTCGAGATCGCCCGTGCATTGGAGCGCGCCGGAGTGGAGATCGAGGTGGCAAGGGTCTTCGCAGGGCACCACGTGCCGTCCGATTGCTCCGCGTTCTCCTCGGTGGTCGTGATGGGAGGGCCCATGTCTGCGCGCGAGGACGAAGGATTCGCCTCTCGGCGCGCCGAGATCGCCCTCTTGCGAGGTGCGGTCGAACGCGGGCTGCCCGTGCTCGGGGTGTGCCTCGGAGCGCAGCTTCTCGCGGCGGCCTGCGGAGGTTCGGTTCGCGTCGGTGAGGCCGGTCCCGAGATCGGGTGGGGGACGGTCGAGCTGACCGACGAAGCCCTGAACGATGCGCTTTTCAGCGGCATGCCGGAGCGGATCCCCGTGCTGCACTGGCACTCGGAGACCTTCGATCTCCCGCCGGGTGCCGTGCACCTCGCCGGCAGCTCCAAGTACCCGAACCAGGCCTTTCGGATCGGCGAGCGAGCCTGGGGGCTCCAGTTCCACCTCGAGGTCGACGAGCAGGCGGCGGCTTCCTTCGTAGCAGCCTTTGGCGACGAGGCAATCGCCGCCGGCGCTATCCCTTCTGCCATCGACGAGGCGTCGGGCCAGGCACTCGGGCTCCTAGCTCCGCAACGCGACCGGGTGCTCGACAGGTTCGCAGCTCTTGTCGGGTCGCCGATGCGATCGAAAGATTTCCACGGGGATTCGGCAGCGTTACCGAGCCGTTAACTCTGGCAACAAGGGTTGCCTCTTAGGCAACACATCTCTATCTTGGTCGTGTGGCCACATCGTCGGTGCTGGTCTCGATCGGGGAACGCCTAAGACAGGCGCGAGAGCGTGCCGGGTACACCCTCGACCAGGTGGCCGAGATCAGCGGACTCTCGAAGGCGCACCTCTCCAGGCTCGAGTCCGCGGAGCGCCAGCCCTCGATCTCCGCCTTGCTCGAGCTGTCGAGCGTGCTGCGGGTTCCGGTGAGCGCTTTGCTCGGTGAGGACGAGTCCGCCGCACCGATCGCCATCCACGAGACAGGCGAGCCGCGTCACGAGGCAGCAGGCCTCTCGATCACCGCATGCAGCGGGTACGCAGGATCGACCGACTTGGAAGCGCTGCGGATAACCGTTCCAGCAGGCCGTGAGCCTTCCGAGCCCGCTCGCCATCGCGGAGAGGAGTGGCTGTACGTGACGAGCGGCACGTTGCGCCTCGAGTACGACGGCGAGCTGCACTTGCTCGACCCAGGCACGTGCGCGCACTTCGACGCCCAGCTCCCGCATCGCCTAGGTGCCGAGGGCGGCGTCGTGGAGGTACTCCTCGTCGCCGCCAATCGCTCGCGCAGCATCCTCGACGTCCACCGCTAGCCATCGACCCAAAGGAGCTACTCGAATGACGACGACCATGACACCGGCCCAGATCGAGGGAACGGGCTTGCAGTTCGCCCTCGATCAGCTCCTCGACGTGCGAGCGAGGACGCGTAAGGCGGTGCTCATGATCGCGGAGCAGGTCGAACCGGGGATGGTCGAGGAAGATGCGCGGGCGATGGCCCGCAAGACCCTCTCGTCTCTCGGGATGCGCCGAGGCTGGCATCACGTCATCGTCCGCTTCGGCCCGAACACGACGAAGGACTTCATGGAACGCTCGGACCGGGGAGTGGTTCTCGGTGAAGAGGACATCTTCTTCGTCGACATCGGCCCCGTCTACGAGCAGTGCGAGGGGGACGGAGGCGACACGTTCGTCTTCGGCGCGGACCCGGACCACATGCGGGCGAAGAGCGACGTGAGAGACATCTGGGAGGACGTTCGCAGCGTGTGGGCCGACCAGCAGATCACGGGCGAGGAGCTCTACCGCTACGCAGAGTCCGCAGCCGCAGGTCGCGGATGGAAGCTGAACCTCGACCTGTCGGGTCACCGGCTTTCCGACTTCCCCCATTCGGCGCATTACGACGGGCCGATGGCCGAAATAGATTTCCGTCCAAATCCGAACCTTTGGGTCCTGGAGATCGCAATAATCCATCCAGAGCGACGCTTCGGTGCCTTCTACGAAGATCTTCTCTTGGAGGATCAGAGCTTTCCCGACTGGGTCTTCGCCAAGTAGTAGTCCGGTGCGTGCCTCTCATGGCGCGCGGGTCGGTCATCTGTAGCGCTTCCGGGACTATCCGGAGTCTGCGCGGATTGTCGAGTCCATTTCGGAAACGAGCGCGCCATGTTCTTGTGACGCGCGCGCGTCGCGTGTGTGCGCGTGATCGACCTTGTCGGAGGGGAACAGCGAATCGTTTACATCGCATTCATGCGCGCGCCATTTGGCGCTAACGCGCGGTCCTCATAATCGAAATTGAGACGCTGTCCGATTTCTTTCCGATCACCTTCTCGGACAGATGAGGAAGGGAGCACCCAATGGCACTCATGACGAGACTCATCTCTTCGTCACGGAGCGAAGAACCGGTGGAGACGGGCGTACCCGGTACGTTGCCTCAATCGGCGGATCATCCGGGTCTGCGCCGCCACGCTCTGGGATTTCCCACCGTCCTCGCGCAATCCATCGCTGTGATCTCGCCGACGATGACGGCGGTCCTGATAATTCCGCTCGCGTTCGCCGACGCGAGCAAGGGCACCTGGCTGTCCTATCTGTTCGCGACAGTGATGCTTCTGTTCGTCGTCATGTGTCTGAATCAGTTCGCCAAGCGCTCGGCCTTGGCGGGCTCGATGTACGGCTACACGGGAAGGGGGCTCGGTCCGACAGCAGGCGTCATGTCGGGCTGGACGCTCATCTGGTCGTACTTGTTCATCGGCATCGCGGGGCTGACGGGCTTCTCGATCTTCGCCGCCCAGTTCCTCTCTGCTGTTGGTCTCAAGACGACCATCCCGCCCGTGGTGTTCTTCATGATCAGCGCGGCGGTCTGCTGGTTCATCGCCTACAAGGACATTCACATCTCGTCCCTGTTGACGCTGGTGTTCGAGTTCTTGTCGGTTGCGTGCATCTTGAGCCTCGCCGCGGTCGTGCTGTTCAAGCACGGGCTGAAGATCGACACCGCCCAGCTCCAAGTCAAGGGGCTCAATCTTCACGGCCTGAGCCTGGCGATCGTGATCTGCATCTTCTCTCTGGTCGGGTTCGAGAGCGCCACTGCGCTCGGGAGCGAGGCCCGGCGGCCCCTGAAGAACGTCCCCAGGGCTGTGATCGCCAGTCTGCTCATAACCGGCGCCTTCATGGTCGTGATGAGCTATGTGGAGGTATTCGGAGCTCAGCACGCAGGCGTGAACCTTGCGTCGGTGTCGGCTCCGTTGACAGAGCTCTCCAAGGCCTACAGCGTGACCTTCTTCCGCATTCCGATCGCCCTCGGGGCCATGGTGAGCTTCTTCTCGCTGACCCTGTCGTGCCTCAACGCGGGGTCACGGATCATCTACCCAATGGCTCAGCACACGATCTTCCCGAGACACCTCGGGCGCGCGCACCGGGAGAACCAGACACCCCATGTCGCGATCACCGTATACATCGCCATCATGCTGGCCGTGCCGATGGTGCTCGAGATCTTCACGAACCCGCTCACCGCGTTTGGTGACGCCGGAACGCTCGCAGCCTTTGGCTTCCTGACGGCGTACTACCTGATCTCCTTTGCCGCCCCGGCGTACCTGAAGAAGCGGGGAGAACTTCGTCCGCGGCACGTGGTGATAACCGTCCTTGCGGCACTCTTCCTTTTGGTGCCGACCGTCGGGAGCTTCTACCCGGTGCCGCCGTACCCGGTCAGCCTCTTCCCGTACATCTTCGCCACCTACATGGTGGTCGGAGGTACGTGGCTCTACGCCCTGAGCCGTCGCCGGCGCGGAGTGCTCGCCGAGATCGAGATGGACCTCGAGAGCTCGATGCTTTCCTCGGATAAGCACACCGACGAGGTCGATCGGGCTCTCGAGCAGGAACCGACGGCCGGAGCGCCCGTGTCGGTCCCTGCGGCCATGGCCTCAGAGAGTCCGGCGGTGGCGACCGCCTGACAGGTCGGACGTCTCGCTGGACACGTCAGGCGAGCCCGGCCGGGCCAGCGGGTGGTCCTCAACTCGTGATGCGTGTGCTGCTTTGCTCGCCTTTCTTGGCCGAACGGCGTCGCGCCCGGCGACGATCCGAGTCGATGGCCTTTGTCAACTCGCGCATCGCTTCGGGGATACGGCGGGCGAGAACGTCGACGTTGGTTAGAGCCTCTCCGTCCGCGAGCAGTCCGAAACCGATTCGGTCGCGGTAGCTCATCGCGGTCACGTTCAGCGCCGATCCGTCGATGATCGGACCGAACGGGTGGTACGCGACGAGCTCCGCACCTGCGCAGTAGAGCGGGAACCTGGGTCCGGGGAAGCCCGACACGACGACGCTGAACGGAGGCCGACGCGTCGTGAGCCCAACCGCTCTCGAGAGCCGTCCCCCCGGCCCGAGAAGAGCGGGGACCGCGAGGTCGGCCAGAGACGAGAACACGTCGGGGCCAAGCATGCGGTCCTGGTCCTTGGCGCTGCGAGCACTCTCGCTCACCGCGAGGAGCCGGACTATCGGGTCGCTCACCGAGGTGGCGAGCGAAACGAGCATCCCTGATAGACGGTTCACCCCGGTGTCGAGCGTGTCGGATTCGCCGCGCACCGATATCGGTACGAAGGCGGAGAGCGGCTCGGCGGGAAGCTCGCAGGCGTCGTCGAGATGCTCCCGCAGAGCGGCTCCCGTTAGCGCGAGCACGATGTCGTTCACGGTCGCGCCCGTAGCCGAGCGCACTTTCTCCACGTCGTCCCTGTCGACTTGGGCTAGCCCCACTATGCGTCGAGTGCCGAGCTTCGAGCTGAGCGATGTTCGGGGGCACTGGAAAGGTGCAGGAGGGGTGAGGGTGTCGAGCTCACGATTGCGGCGCCGGATCCGCCCCGATGCCGTCACCAGGTGAGCCAGGGTCTTGACGGTCGGAAGGGAGCGACGCCACGCGCTCGGAACCGACCCGATGAGTAGAGACATCGGGCTAGGGGGCTCCTCGAGCGTCTTCTCCTCTTCGGAAGGGGGTTCGACTCGGGCCACCTCGGGTGTGAGGTCCATGAGCAGGCCAGTCACCTCGGTCCCCGCGATCCCGTCGATCGCGGAGTGATGGAGCTTGGCGACTCCGGCAACCAGGTTCCCTTCGAGACCCTCCACGACATGGATCTCCCACAGTGGGCGTGTGCGGTCGAGCGGCCTGCTGAGGACGTCTGCCGCGAATGTGGTGAGCTCGCTCTCGCCTCCTGGGGAGGGAAGCGCGCCACGGCGCACATGCCTCGAGAGATCGGGGCGCCTGTCCTCGACCCATCGGGGGTGGTCCAAGCCGGCCGGCACTTCGACGAGTCGTCGCCTGAACGGGGACAGCAGGTGCAGGCGACTCTCGATGACCTGCCGAAGTGCCTCGTGAGGTGGTGGCGATCCTGGTGGCGCCGTAGCTGGGTCGAGCACCGTGATGGCTCCGACTTGGAAGAGGTTGGTGGGTGACTCGAGGGAGACGAACAGTGAGTCGAGCCCGCTGAGGCGTTGCACGCTTAGGACCCCCAGACGTTGCGTCGGGCAGGGCCGCGACCGCGCACGCGCGAAGACCCGGCTCTGCTGGTTCGATTTCGGGCACCATGCCCCGCGCCCGTTGGAAAGTGCGCAGGATCCGGGGTCTTGGGACCATCTGCCGACCCCATTGTGTACACACTCGGCCCGACGTGTGAACCCCGCTATCGCACAACATCTCGTAATTGTTGTGTTAACCATGATGTGTCCGCTTAATGAAAACTGTGGGCTGGCGTCACAGACTTTTCATCAAACGGCGCGTGCGTTTCTCTCGCGTAAAGAGTGGTGGGACCAAGGCGAGGGCTTAGGAAAGGCGCGGCGAGTGTCGCGGAGACGCTTTCACGCGTCCAATGAAGCTTGGGGCACGATCGACAAAGGTTCGATGATCTGGGGTCCGTCGTTCCTCGGACTGTTCACTGCCTTGTCGATGGGGTACTTGAAGAGAGTCCCGGCGGGAGCTGGAACCAGAAGGCTCGAGAGGAATTCCGTGTCGTGCTGGTTCGGATCGAGCCAGGAGTCGAACTGCGGGCGCTCGATGATGACGGGCATCCGGTTGTGCACCTCGACCATGTCGGGACCGGCCTCAGTGGTGATGATCGTGCAAGTACGAAGGAGGGTCTCGGTGTCGGGTTCCTCGGATCGCGCCTTGTCCCACCAGATGTCGTAGAGACCCGCGAAGGTGATCGGAGCACCGTCCGTGCGCTTGAAGTAGAAGGGCGCCTTGCTCTTAGGTTTGTCCGGATCCGGGACCTGCCACTCGTAGAAGCCGTCTACGACTATGAGGCAGCGTCTGTTCTTGAAGGGTGTTCGGTACGCCGAGCTCGTCGTGAGGGTCTCGGCCCGAGCGTTGATCATCTTGTATCCGACGCGGGGGTTCTTCGCCCAATGGGGGAGAAGCCCCCATCGGTAGATGTCGAGCCGGCGCCTCAGCTCTTCTGACGAGACCGCGAGCTTCTTTGCAGCGGCATCGACGTTGCCTTTGGACTCGTCCGCCTGCTCATCGGGTTTCCCCTCGGTGATGACCGGGAGGCCTCGTGTCGGCGGCACGTTCCAGCTGGGTCGTCCCTCCGGATCGATGCCTGCCGCCAGGGCCACTTCGAGGAGCCTCGCCAGCTCCGAGGGTGGTGTATGGATGTCGACGCGCCCGCACATAAGCACTTCGAGCATATGTGGGGATTGGAAACTGGAACGTTCGCGGCGCCAATCAAGATTGATGATCGCGTGGGAGGCGCCGATCTTCGTGGGCTGCCCTTAGGTCACCGCAAGGAGGTCGGCAAGGTCACGAGCAAGGTTCCCTGCAAAGCCGAAGTTGCAGTCTGCGATTGTGCTCCCTCTCACAGCAGCACGCGACCACAAAGGGGCTACGTCGCAGAGCTGTAAGGCGCCCGAATTGTCAGGTTCGGAGGGCTTGTGCGATTGATGTCGAGTTGTTCTGGCGAAGGTCGTGCCCGGTCGTCGTCATCTCGATCCCGTGCATTTGGCCGACAGTTGATCGACCGGTTCCTCGGATGTTCATACGATCCGCGATGTGGGTCGTGAGCGGCCGTCAATCGACGAGAGGCTCGTTCCGCTCGTCCATGGTTTCCATGACGTCGGCGTCAGGGTCTCGCATGAACGTTCGACCGTGGCGCTTTCGTTCGCGAGGCGTTGCGCGCTCACCGGATGCATCGTCGCCTCGGCGCTATTTGCAAGTTCATGCTCGAGCAGCTCTTCGGCTGCAGCCGATGAAGCTGTGATCTCTAGCTGGAAAGCCGCGCTCAACGCTTACAGCGCTGCTGCCAGAAACGGCGATTGGAAAAGTCCTGCACTCGCCGCTGCCTTTCTGCCTCCTTTGCTCTCCAGCATTGAGAACAATCTTCGCAGTCTCCAAGAAGCCGGCGATATCGCCGTCGGGGGCGAAAAGGTAACGGGCGCGATCGTAGCGCATGCCAATGGCAACAATGCGACCGTAGTCGCATGCGTCCAGGACAACGAGATCGTCGTTGATATTGCAACTCAGACACCTGTCGCGGGAGTCCTCGGGCGAGCGGACCCGGAACAATTCACCGCGAACTTAACCAAGACCTCAGAAGGAGCTTGGAAGGTACAGCAACAATCCGTTAAAGAGGGCCGGTGCCGGGTCGCATGAACAGCTTCGTTCGTGTCTTGCCGTCCAGAGGCTTGAGAAATCTCGGAATTTCATTCGTGTCTTTCATCCTCGTATGGAGTGTTCTCACTTGGCCCAGCCCCGCCTACGCGGGTGCAGGTGCGGCGGCTGTAGGCAATTCTGTAAGTGTTGGGGTTTCGGCTTCCTCGGCAGGGAACGGCTCGCAAGGAAGCAATTCTGCACGTAGCAGCGGCTCCCATTCGACGGGATGGACACAGCCAGCGCCGACCCCTGCAATCACCTGCCAGCTCGTGGCGATCGCGGATCAGTCCTCGGAAGCTCTGGGAGTGGGTGGCCCGACACCAGGGCAGTGGTTCCTCTCTTCATGCAGCGACAATGCGACCCACGGCCCGCGCGGAGGACTCGTGTGGATCCCTACATCCCCGGGTGCCCCGGCAGGACTGGCAGATCCACTTGCCCTCGCTCAACAAGCCGAAAGCTCGATCACGCTGCCTGGTCCGACCATCCGCACGAACCCGGCCTCTTACAGCGTCGTCAACTTCCCCACCTGGTTGTGGGTCGACCCCGCTAATTGGCACCCATTCGCCGCGAGCGCGACGGCTGGCACGGTCACGGCGACTGCCGTCGCAACACCGACATCGGTGACCTGGTCCATGGGAGACGGTGGGACGGTGGTGTGCAACGGCCCAGGTACTCCGTACGACACGACCAGACCGTCCAGCGAGCAACAGACCGACTGCTCCTACACCTACCGGCAGTCGTCGGCTGGTCAGCCCAGTTCCGACGGCGATCCGAATGCAGGGGCCTATCCGGTGACGGCGACCATCGTGTGGGCGGTGGCCTGGACGGTGACCGGAGCCCCAGGAGGCGGAGCACTCCCAGTTCTCCAGACGACGTCCACCACCCCGGTTCGAGTCGAACAAGTCGAGTCCGTCGACACAGCCAGCTGAGTCACTCCGAGGAGGAGCCCCCTTGGTCACAACTCTCACGCGTAGCCAACCAGCGATCCGGCCCGACAAGGATGGGTTGAGGCTAGAGCCGCGAAGCATCCGAAGACGCCCGATCCTCGCACTCTCGTCCGCACTGTTGGTCGCAGTCTGTGTGGCGACCTTCACGAGCCTGTATCTGCGCGCGGGTCACGAGGTATCGGTTCTCGCAATAGCTCGCCCGGTCTCTCAAGGCCAGATCTTGACTGACCAGGATTTGTCGGTGGTCAGGATCTCCATGTCGTCCGGCGTCACTGCGGTGAGCGCGAACTCGGCCGCGACCGTAGTCGGACGCCGAGTCTCTGTTCCCTTAGAACCGGGCGCTCTGCTTGTCCCTGCAGATGTGACTACCGCCCCTTCGCTGCCGGCGGGATATGCGATCGTCGGAGTGGTCCTTAAGTCCGGGCAGTTGCCTGCATCCGGCGTGGTTCCAGGTGAAGCCGTCGACGTCGTGATGACAGGAGCACCGGGTACTCCCTACAGTGGATCGAGCGGATCGGGGGATCAATCCTCGGGCCAATCGGAGCCTGGCGGCGTCAGCGGACCAGGAACGATTCTTGCGCCCGAGGTCAGCGTCACCGACGTCGCCGTGTCACCCGCATCCTCGGGTTCGGACACCGTGGTGGTGTCGCTCGAAGTCCCAAGGACTCTTGCGCCCGTCATAGCGAGCGCATCGGCTGCGGGGCAGGCAGCTCTGGTCGTGGTGACCCCGGAATCGTGACCGTAGTCGCCCTCTGTTCCGCGAAGGGCTCCCCGGGGGTCACGACCCTTACGTGTGCTCTTGGTGCGGTGTGGCCTGCCGAGCGGAACGTGCTCGTGGCCGAATGCGACCCATCGGGAGGTGACCTTGCGGCTCGATTCGGCCTCTCGGCTCGTCGCGGCATGACGAGCTTGGTCCTCGCCGGCAGACAGATACGTTTGGGCGAGCAGGACCTGACTCCCCACCTGCAGCAGCTCCCGGGCGGATTGGAGGTGCTGGCCGGCCCCGCCTCCGCCGACTCGGCAACTGTCCTTGATCAGGAGTTCGCCAACGTATCGGCAGGGTTGCTTCTTTCCGATACCGACGTCGTCGTGGACTGTGGTCGCATCGTTTCCAGCGCTCCCGGACAACGTCGTTTGCTTAGGGAAGCCGACCTTCTGCTGCTCGTCACGCGCGCGGATGGCTCGAGTGTCGTTCATGCGCGCTCGGCAATCGAGCGGGTGGAGGCTCTTGGAATCGCCGGACAGGTCTCGCTGATCCTCTGGGGCGACGGTCCGTTCTCGGTCGACGAGACCTCGACGTTCGTCGGGACCGAAGTGAAGGGAGTTGTTCCGTTCGACCCGAAAGGGGCGGCCGCCGTCTGCGGCGTACCCGGCAAAGCGCGCGCGTTGCCGAAGTCTTCACTGATCGCATCAGCGAGACGGATTGCGGCCCGTGTTCTATCCGACCTGCATTCGGAGCCAATGCGTCACAGGACGCCCGACGTGAGCGCAGAGTCTCGAACCACCGACTTTGTCACCCTCACCGACTCTCGCAGCACGGACGAGGCATGCCAGATGCTCACTTCAGACCGAAACCTCGACAGAGACAGAGAGAGCTCCAGCGCGCAGCCAACGCCAAGGGTCAAGGCGAGATAAGCATGGCGCGTCAGGTGGCGGCTGCGCCCGCGCGATCCTTCGCCACCTCGTCGTAGTTCGCGTACTCGCTGGCCGTGTCCTCTGCGAACTCGTACTCGAGGAGCCCGGCTTCGTCCCAGGCCCTTCGCAGATAGCCGTTGTTGGCGTCGAGGAGCCCGAGCTTGCGGACGTTCGGGACGAGCTTCGAGTAGAAGCCGGTCATGAGCGTGCGGCCGAAGCCCTGCTTCGTCTTCTCTGCAGCCTCGATGACGTAAGGAACGAGCTGGGTCGCATCCACACCGAGGCGCTCCCACACCTCGGGGGTCGTGGCCCGGGTGCGGTTTCGGATCGTGTTCTCGAGCAGGAACTCCTGTCGGTCCTTCAGCTCGGGTTCGCTCAGATCGGAGTAGAGCTCGGACAGGCTGAGGATCCCGAAGGCCACATGCCGCGCCTCGTCCGACATCACGTAACGGAGGAGCTTCTTGAGGAGAGGCTCCTCGGTGCGCCTGTGCATGTCGCCGAACGCTGCGAGCGCCAGGCTCTCGATGATGACCTGCATGCCGAGATAGGCGATGTCCCACCTGCTGTCTTCGAGGAGGACCGTGATCTGCTCCTCGAGGAATGGGCTCATCGGGTAGGCCTCGCCCAACTTGTCGTGCAGGTATCGAGCGAAGACCTCGGTGTGGCGAGCCTCGTCCATCGTCTGGGTCGCCGCGTAGTACCGGGCGTCGATCCACGGAACCGTCTCCACTATCTTGGCCGCGGTCATCATCGCACCCTGCTCGCCGTGCATGAATTGGCTCAGAGACGCCTTTTGCAGCTCGAGGGCCAGGTCCAGGAACTCCTTGTCTCCCCAGGACGCGATCGGCGAACCGGGGATAGAGGCAGTCTCGCGGTAGAGGCGCATGGCCGGACCGTCCATGTCGACGTGTTTCTCGGCGTCGACCTCGGTGGACCAGTCGAGATCCCTGACGCTGCTCCACTGGGACGTGGAGGCCCGGTTGTAGAGAGCGACGAGCTGCTCGCGAGAGCGCTCGTATTGCCACAGGAAGATCCGCTGCGCACGGTCGTTGACGTTCTTGAATGGCGCCGTCGGCCCTGTTTCCGCTGCGCCAGTCGTCCCTGGTGCGGCCCCTTGGATGTCGGTCACTGTCTCCCCCTCGCGGAGCTCGACGTCGTCGCCCGGCCCTCTTCGCCCGGGACCGGTTCCCTCGGTAGTCCGAGAGCACGTTCTGCAATTATGTTCCGTTGGATCTCGCTGGTCCCCGAGTAGATTGTGCCTCCCCTGGAGAGCAGGAACACCTCGTGCCATCGTCCGAGAGAGTCCCGGGAAGCGTCATCACCCGCCAGAGCAGAGGTCCCCAGGACGTCGAGGGCGAGCTCCCCGAAGCTCCGGTGGTACTCGCTCCAGAAGAGCTTCGTGATCTAAGCTTCGGGCCCGGGCTCCTTCTGCTTGAGGAGCCCGGCGAGCATCCGAAGCCCCGAGAAGCGCATCAGCTGGACCTGCGAGTAGGCCCAAGCGAGGCGTTGGCGTATCAAGGGGTCGTCGTCGCGTCCGTTCTTGCGGGCTGTCTCGACCAGGTCCCAAAGTTCGCGTTCGTAGGAGAGGTGAGCGACCGTCGCCCGGCCCCCGCGTTCGTTCCCGAGCGTCGTCATCGCCACCCGCCACCCGTTGTCGATGCCCCCGATCACGTTGAAGAGCGGAGCACGTGCGCCGTCGAGGAACTCCTCACAAAAGGCCGACTTCCCCGACAACTGCCTGATGGGTCGGATCTCCACCTGGTTGTCGATCATCGGCACCAACACATAGGACAACCCGCGGTGCTTCGGCGCGCCGGCGTTCGTCCGGCACAGTACGAAGATCATGTTGGCCCTGGTGGCGCCCGAGGTCCACACCTTCTGACCTGTGATCACGATCTCGTCCCCGTCGATGACGCCGATCGTCTCCACCCCGGCGAGGTCCGACCCGCGGCCGGGCTCCGAGAAACCCTGGCAGTAACGGTCGCTGCCGGCGATGATCCGCGGCAGGAACCACGCCTGCTGCTCCGGCGAGCCGTGGATGATGATCGACGGGCCCACGAGCGCTTCGCCCATGCCGCGGGTGATCCTCGGAACTCCCGCACGGTGAAGCTCCTCGTGGAAGATGGCCATCTCCACCGCGCCGAGGCCGCGGCCACCGACCTCGTTGGGCCACTGAGGGCAGATGAGGCCCGCACCCAGCATCCGCTCCTCCCACGTCCGGTAGGCAGTGTGTGCCTCGGCTGTGTCGAGGCTCCGGCGGTCCGATCCCGCCATGAGCGGGGCGTACCAGTCGGTCAGTCCGACCAACTCGGGGGGGCGGTTCGCGGCGATCCAGTCGGAGATCTCGGCTCGGAAGTTGTCGAGCTCAGGATTCAGCTCCACGCGCACCTAGGCGCCCCCTTGCTCTGAATTCGGTCGGCAACGTATCCCGACTCCGGCACAGGTCATGCGTGCATCTACTGTGACCCAAGCGGCCGGTGACGACAAGGGCTCCTCAAGAACCGGCGGCCGCCTCGTTTCCGAGCACGAGGGTGCCTGCGCTCATGAACATGCCGCCGACCCCGAGAGCCACGCTCACCTCCGCGCCGGCGACCTGGGCAGCCGCCTCACCACGGAGCTGGCGGACGCTCTCTTGGACCAGGAACATCCCGTACATACCGGTGTGGGTGTAGGAGAGCCCGCCGCCGTTGGTGTTCATCGGCAGCCGGGCGCCGGGGGCGGTGTTGCCCTCTGCGATGAACCCGCCCGCCTCGCCGCGGGGGACGAACCCCATGTCCTCGAGCCCGTAGATGGGCAGGTGCGCGAACGCGTCGTAGATCATGAGGTGATCGACGTCCGCCGGCCCGAGCCGGGCTTCCTCGAAAGCCCGCCGCGACGCCACCACGAACGCCTTCGAGGACGTGAAGTCGGCCATCATCGAGACCATCGGGGCTTCTGCCGCCTCTCCCGTGCCGAGGACGTAGACCGGCTGCTTTGGCAGGTCCATGGCCCGTGCTCGCTCGGCCGAAGTGATCACCAGCGCGCCACCGCCGTCGGTGACGAGGCAGCACTCGAAGAGATGCATCGGATACGCGATGAGGGGCGAGGCGAGCACGTCCTCGACCGTGATCAGGTCGCGCATCATCGCCCGTGGGTTTCGTGCCGCCCACTGGCGCTGGACCACTGCCACCGACGCGAGTTGCTCGTGGGTGAGTCCGTAGCGGTGCATGTAACGCAGAACGCCGATGGGGAACATCGTCGGTGGCCCCGTCACCCCGTACGGCGCCTCGAACTGACCTTGCGGAGACGAGCGGTCGCGCGATCGTTGCGATGCCCCGACCCTCGATCGACCGGACTGCCCGTGGGACACGAGCACCACCTCGCACAGGCCCTGCGCGATCGCCGCGGCTGCATGGCGCACGTGAAGCAGGAACGAGCAACCGCCCACCGACGTGAAGTCGATGTAACTCGGCGTGATGCCCAGGCTGTGGGCCACGGTGATCGGGGACTGTCCGGCTGCGGCGACCCCGTCGACAGCATGGATGTCGATCCCTGCGTCGTCGAGCGCGTTTCGTGCCGCCTCCGTGTGCAACTCGAGTTCGGACTTGTCGGGGATGATGCCGACCGTGTCGGTCTCGGCGGCACCGACGATCGCCACCTGTGCTCGCACGCTCATGGCTCCTCACCCGAGTCCGAGTCCGAGTCCGAGGCGGGGCGGAAGACGGGGATGCTCGAGTCCCCGCGAGCTTCGAAGGTGACCTCGAGCGTCATGTCGAGCACGAGCGACTCGGGTGTGTTCTCGATCCCGACGATGTTGGTCATCATGCGGGGACCCTCTTCGAGCTCGACCACGGCGATCGCGTAGGGCGCGTCCTCCTCGAAGCCGGGCGCCGGGCGGTGGTTGATGAGGTACGTGTGAAGGCGCGCTCGGCCGCTCACCGTCGTCCACTCCACGTCGGTCGAGCCGCAGTCGGGGCAGCCGCGTCGCGGATAGAAGTAGTGGCGCCCGCACGACCTGCAACGCTGGATCCGAAGTTCGCCCCGAGCCGCACCTTCCCAGTATGGAAGGGTCTCGGGTGTCGGCTGCGGCACGGGCTTGCTCAGCACGGGCTTGCTCAGCACGGGCTTGCTCAGCACGGGCTTGCTCGGCACGGGCAAAACCTCTCTGACCAGTCGCCGTCGAACTTTGCCGTCAGCGCCCGGACGAAGACTGCGCAGTCGGTGCGGGAGTTCGGGCCGCTGCCACGACCGGTCGGAAGTTGCGCTCTACGAGCTCGGCGAGCTTGCCGAGATCCCAAGGGGAAGCAGAGGCGACCTGGCGGACGACGTGTGGGGTGTCGTAGAGGCCCACCTCGTAACCCCTCGCCGAGATGATCTGGCCCGTGCACCAGTCGGCGCGGTCGCTGGAGAGGTAGGCGACGATCGGTGCGATGTTGTCGGGCGAGCGCTCGTCTGCCGTCGCGGTGGTCCTTCGGCGTGATTCGGGGACCGAGTCGGTCATTCGCGTCGCCGCGCCCGGGGAGATGGCGTTGGCCGTGACTCCGTACGGCGCGAGCGCGTTGGCGCACGAATAGGTGAGGCCGACGACCCCCATCTTGGCCGCGGCGTAGTTGGCCTGGCCCGGCGATCCGTTCAGCCCCGACACCGAGGTGAAGTTGATGAGACGGAAGTGCCCGTCTTCGTCGCGCAGTTGACGCCAGTAGGCGGCCGCGTGGCGGGTGGTGACGAACGTACCCCGGAGGTGGACTCGCACGACGTCGTCCCACTCCTCCTCGGTCAAGTTGAACACCATGCGGTCGCGGAGGATGCCTGCGACGTTGACCACCACGTCGAGCCGACCGAAGCTCTCGATGGCCTGTCGGAGCAATTCGCCACCAGCCGCGAAGTCCGACACGTCGCAGCCGTTCGCGACGGCCTGCCCACCGGCCGCCTTAATCTGCTCGGTGATTTCGTGTGCGGGTCCCTCGTCGGGGCTGGTCCCGTCGACGGCGACTCCGAGGTCGCTCACGACGACCCGGGCGCCCTGCGCCGCGAGCAGCCGGGCCACCGACGCGCCGATGCCGCGCCCGGCTCCCGTGACGATTGCGACCTTCCCCTCCAAAGTCCCCATCTCGGTCAACGTACCGGCTCCGAGTCACCAGGCGTAGTGGACGGCGGGCCCACCGGCACGCGGACTCCGAGCTCCTCCAAGAGAGCCGCGCTCGTGACGACCCTCCCGGTCAGAGACCGGGGAGGCGCGCTCGCGAGCAGCAGGGCCGCCTCGGCCATCACTGCCGGCTGCTCGACCCGCTCGGGCGGAGAGTCCGGGGACACGAGTCCGTGGAACAACGTGCCAGGTGTCGGCACCACCTTCGCCGGCGAAAGAGCGTTGACAGCGATCCCGTCGTCGTAGAGCTCTGCGGCCAACCCGGTGCTCAGTCTTTCCAGCGCCGCCTTGCACATCCCGTAGACCGTCCCTCCGGCAACAAAGCGCGCGCCGGGTGGAAACGTCGGGTGTTGCGACGCGCGCGACGACACGTTCACGATCCAACCCTCGCCGCGCCGGCGCATTCCCGGGAGCACCAGTTGCGCGAGGTGCACCGGCGCCTTCACCTGCACCTCGAACATCAGGTCGAATCGGCGCAGCTCGAAGTCGCCGACCTGTCTGAAGAAGGTCACCGCCGCGTTGTTGACCAGGATGTCGACCGGTCCTGCTTCTGATTCTGCGACCGCCACGAGCCTTTCCCGATCGGCGGCCACCGAGAGGTCGGCGGTTGCCACAACCGCACGACCTCCCACGCGCTCCACGGCTTGCGCGGTCTCCCTGAGCGTCCCCGGGAACCGTGGATCGGCGAGCTCCGACGTGCGGGCGGCCACCACGACCGTCGCCCCTTCGGACCCGAGCCGCTGCGCGATCGCTGCACCGATGCCGCGGCTTGCCCCGGTCACCATGGCCACCCGGCCGCTCAGGCGGCCGCTCGAGGAAGTACCCATCAACACAGCCCCAAGATCTCGACGTCCCACTCGACGTCCCACTGCACCGTAACCGAGGAGTGATCGCCGGGGCGATGCTTGTAGGGTCGTGTGCTGTCAAAGAGGGGATGCTCATCGCCAGCCACCGGAAGCTCGGCTCGGAGGTGCGGGAAATGGCTTTAGACCGTGAGCGCATCACTTGAGCGCGACTGACGGGCACGGAGACCGGCGCGCCGAGCTCACGAAGAAGGGGTTGGTGCTGAGCTGGTGGGCGGAGGAGAGGCCCGACTCCCCGGCAATCGTGAGCGAGCATGGAGACAGGACCTTCTCGCAGCTCGACGCGCGTGCCAATCAGCTCGTCAGAGCTCTCAGGAAGCGTGGGGTCGGACCCGGGGACTCGGTGGCTCTCGTGTGCAGCAACCGACCGGAATTCGCCGAGGTCGTCGCGGCCTGTGGTCGCAGCGATTTCCGCCTCACCCCGATCAACTGGCATCTGTCGGCCGACGAGGCGGCCTACATCGCAGACAACTGCGAGGCAAAGGCCGTCGTCTGCGAGCTGAGCCTCGGCGGCTCGTCAGAAGGTGCGGCGTCGGCCCCCGGAGCTCGAGTGAGGTTCGCCGTCGACGCTTCCGGCCCAGGGTTCGAGTCATATGAGGACGCAGTCCGCGACGAGGACGATTCCCCGATCGCAGATCCGGCGCTCGGGTCGGTGATGCTCTACACCTCCGGAACCACCGGACGACCCAAAGGTGTGGAACGTCCGCCCGTAGCCGCCAGCGCCCTCGCCGTCAACATCTACGGGTATCGCGAGGACGGCACCGACGTTCACCTGTGTACCGGACCGCTCTACCACGCGGCGCCTTTGGCGTTCTCCTTGCGCCTGCCTCTTGCGTTCGGCTGTGCGGTCGTGCTGATGCACTCCTGGGACGCGGAACAGACGCTCCGGCTCATCGAGCGCCATCGAGTGACCCACTCCCACATGGTTCCGACGATGTTCCACCGGCTCCTGTTTCTTCCCGAGCCAGCGCGGACCCGGTACGACATCTCGTCTCTTCGCCACGTGATCCACGGAGCCGCCCCCTGCCCGGTCGAGGTGAAGAGGCACATCATCGAATGGTTGGGACCTGTCGTCTGGGAGTACTACGCCGCGACCGAGGGAGTGGGCTCGATGGTCGACTCTCAGACCTGGCTCGCCCACCCGGGGACTGTCGGCAGGCCACTGCTCGAGGGCCAGTTGAAGGTCGGCGACGAGTCCGGAGAGGAATTGCCGAGAGGCGACGTCGGCCTCATTTGGCTGCGCGGACAGGGAACCCAGAGGTTCGACTACTACAAGGACCCGGCCAAGACTTCATCTGCTTACAGTGGCGACTACTTCACACTCGGTGACGTCGGCTACATGGACGACGAGGGCTACCTCTACCTCACCGACCGCATCGCGGACGTCATCATCTCGGGAGGCGTGAACATCTATCCCGCGGAGATAGAGGCGGTTCTCCTGGAGCATCACGCGGTCGCCGACGCCGCGGTCATCGGTGTGCCGAACCTCGAGTGGGGTGAGGAGGTCAAGGCCGTCGTAGAGCTCACAGTCGGCACGTCCAACCCGAGCGCCCTCGAACACGAACTGATCGAGTTCACCCGTGAGAGGCTCGGGCACTACAAGTGCCCGCGCAGCGTCGACTTCACAGACAAGTTGCTGCGTCAGGAAAACGGGAAGCTGTACAAGCGCCTCATACGCGACTGGTACCGCAACGCGTCGACTACCTGAGCCGGGCCGAGCGGCCTCCTGCCGCTATCTGTCCGACACCGATCCGGTATCTCAGGGGACGGTGCAGGTTAGGCCGCCGTCGATCGCAATCACGGCGCCGGTGAGGAATGGGGCACGGTCCGACGCGAGAAAGCACGCCAACTCTGCCACTTCCTCGGGTTCGCCGGCTCGCTGCATCGGGGCGCCCTGGACTAGCTGTGGGAACTTCTCTATTGCCTCGCGCCCACCGGACAGTTCCGTCACGATGAGGCCGGGGCAGATGGCGTTCGCCCTGATGCCGTCGGTCGCGTACTCGATCGCGGCTTGTTTCGTGAGAGCGATCACGCCCGCCTTCGAGGCGCTGTAGATGCCTGTGGGCATCTTCGAGCCGTTGATGCCTCCTGCGGACGACCAATTGATGATGGAGCCACCACCGCTCGGGACCATCGTGCGGATCGCGTGCTTGGTGCCCAGCATCACGCCCCGCAGGTTCACGGCCATGATCCGGTCCAATTCGTCCACGGTCACATCGGCCATCCTCGCGGCCGCGCCGATACCGGCGACGTTCAGGACGGCGTCCACTTTTCCGAACGTCTTCAGGGCTTCAGCGAACATGGCCTCCACATCGGGCTCCTGCGAAACGTCCGCGTGGAAGGGAACGAAGGAGTCACCGAGCTCTTCTGCGGTCTCCTTTTCGCGGCCGCTGATGTCGGCGCCAAGGACCTTGGCGCCCTCTCGCAGGAAGATGCGCGACGAAGCACGCCCCATGCCCGAGCCCGCGCCCGTGATGACGGCGATCTTGCCGTCGAGCTCTCCCATCGATCACTCCTATTCTGCAGCTGACGCCCGAGCACGTTCTAGTCGCCCTAGTTGTCAACTCAAAATCCTGTTCTAGATTTTGCTCGAGGAGGCCGCCCAGATGACCAGCACCGAGACCGCAGCGGCCCGCTACGTCGGGGCCCGCGTCCGGCGGGTAGAGGATCCGCGATTGCTCACAGGCCACGGCACGTTCGTAGACGACGTCTCAAGGCCGGGAATGCTTCACGCTTGTTTCGTTCGGAGCCCCTTCGCGCGCGCTCGCATCCGGGGGGTGGACACAGCGGCGGCGCTGGCGCTCCCAGGCGTGCGAGCCGTGTTCGTCGCTTCGGATCTCAACCCTGGCGTGCGAGAGCACTGGTACACCCTGATGGGCAAGGACGTTCCAGACACCCCCCGCCCCCCGCTCGCCGAGGGTGAGGCGCGCTTCGTGGGCGACCCTGTCGCGCTCGTCGTCGCCACGGACAGGTACGTGGCCGAGGACGCAGTCGAACTCGTGGACGTCGACTACGAGCCCTTGAAGCCCGTGGTCGACTACACGACCGGGCGGCAAGCCCAGGAGCTCGTGCACGAGTCGTATGCGGGCAACGTCGCCGGCACCATGGGCGGGCCGCCGAGCTCCGACCTCAGCAAGGCGTTCGACAGCGCAGCTCATCTCGTGCGCGAAACGATCCACCAGCAGGCCTACGCACCGGTGCCGATGGAGACCCGCGGCATCGTCGCAGAATGGACCGGCGAGGAGCTGACCGTCTGGTCCGGCACGCAGGCGCCGCACGAGGTTCGGATGTTCCTGGCCCGGCTCGTCGGGATCCCCGAGCACCAGGTGCGCGTCATCATGCGCGACACCGGTGGTGGTTTCGGGCAAAAGGTGGTGCCGCTGCGCGAGGACATGTGCATCGCGCTCGCCGCGATGAAGGTCCCGGCGCCTGTCAAGTGGATCGAGGACAGACGGGAGAACCTGATGGCCGCGGGGATGTCCCGACACGAGTACGGGGACGCGCAGATGGCGTTCAGCGACGACGGCCTTATCCTCGGTGCGTACCTCGATCACGTCCAGGACGTGGGGGCATACCCGACGCCGTGGCCCGTAGGCACAGCTGCGGCCGTCGGCTTCTTCTTCCCTGGCCCTTATCGGGTCCCATACGCGGGATACATGACGACGTGTGTGTTCACCAACACTTCAGGCCGCACCGCTTACCGAGGGCCCTGGCAGTTCGAGTCTGTGGCGAGAGAAGTGTTGCTCGACATCGCTGCGCGCCGGATGGGAATGGACCCGGTCGACCTGAGGCGGAAGAACTTGCTGCGACAGGCCGAGCTGCCCTACACGAACCCGAACGGCATGCCGTACAGCGATATAACGCCTCTCGAGACGTTCGAGCAGGCGTTGGAGATGCTCCAATACGACGCCTTTCGCAAGGAACAGACCGAGGCGCGCTCAGCGGGTCGTTACCTCGGCGTGGGCACCTGCACTTACGTCGAACCGACCACGAGCGCGATGCCTTACTCGGGCACCGAGGGCGCGACGATCCGCATCGAGCCGTCGGGCAAGGTCAACGTCTACGTAGCGGGTGGCTCGACGGGCAACAGCCTGGAGACCGCCGTGGTGCAGCTCACTGCCGACGCGCTCGGATTGGACATCGCCGACGTACGGACGATCCAGGGTGACACGGCTGTGACGCCCTTCGGCGCCGGCACCGGAGGCAGCCGCAGCGGATCGATGCTGGCGGGTGCGGTCCAATCCACAGCCGCAGTCCTGCGAGAGCGGATCGTCGCCATCGCCGCCCACCGCCTCGAAGCGTCAGCCGACGACATCGAGCTCGCCGACAGCTCCGCGCACGTGCGTGGTACACCGACTGCGGCGGTCTCGCTGGCAGAGATAGCAGAGATCGCCTATTTCCAACCTCACAACTTGCCCGAGGACGTTCCCCCAGGTCTCGAGGCCAGCGCCCGCTACCGAACACAGAGCCCGGTGATCTGGGCCAACGCCACCCACGTCTGCACCTGCGAGGTCGATCCCGTTACCGGTGAGGTGAGGATCCTTCGCTACATCGTGAGCGAGGACTGCGGACCGATGATCAACCCGAGCGTCGTGGAGGGCCAGATCGCCGGTGGATCCGTGCAGGGCATTGGTGGGGTGCTCTACGAGCATCTCGCGTACGACGAGGACGGGAACCCCTTGACGACGACGTTCATGGACTATCTCCTGCCCACTTCGACCGAGGTTCCCGTGATTGAGTATGGGCACATAGAGACGCCATCCCCTGGCCCTGGTGGCTTCAAGGGCGTAGGCGAAGGCGGCGCCATCGGAGCTCCACCAGCTGTGATCAATGCGGTGGCCGACGCACTCACCCCCTTCGGGGTCGAAGTCACGCGCATGCCCTTGACGCCGGCCGCGATCGTCGAGCTGATCGAGGGGAACCGGTGAAACCCGCTTCATTCGAGCACCACGCTCCGACGACCGCCGAGGAAGCTGTGTCGATGTTGGCCGAGCTCGGCGACACGGCAAAGGTGCTGGCGGGTGGGCAGAGCCTGGTGCCGATGCTCGCGCTGCGTCTGGCCGTCTTCGAGCATCTCGTGGACATCGGGCGCGTAGGCGAGCTTCGAGGTATCGAGCGCACCAACGGGGGAGTGCGCATCGGAGCCGCGACGACCCAGACGGCGATCGAACGGTCCGCAGAGATCGCTGCTGCCGTGCCGCTCCTCGCCCGCGCAACACCTTTGATCGGGCATTTCCAGATCCGCAATCGCGGCACCATGGGCGGCTCACTCGCGCACGCCGACCCTGCCGCCGAGTACCCGGCAGTGGCACTGGCCCTCGACGCAGAGCTCGAGGTTCTCTCCACCAACGGTCGTCGGAGCGTGCCGGCGGCGGAATTCTTCACCGGGTTGTGGTCGACCGCTATGGAGGAGGAGGAGCTGCTCACCGCGGCGACCTTCCCGGTCTGGGAGGGCCGCTGCGGTTTCGCGGTTCGCGAGTTCGCCAGGCGCCACGGCGACTTCGCCATCGCGGGTGCCGTCGTCGCTTTGGAGCTCGGCGCAGACGACGAGGTCGCACGGTGCGGAATCGGTCTCTTCGGCCTCGGGTCGACACCTGAGCGCGCGCCGGCTGCCGAAGCCGCTCTGGCAAGTGCGGAGTTCGACGCTATCGACGCTCAGGAGATCGGGCGACTTGCTGTGTCGTCGCTCCAATCGGTGCCGTCGGACCTCCACGGCTCTTCGGCATATCGGAGTCGGGTGGGAGCAGCGATGGTTGCCGAATCATTGCGATCAGCCATCTCGGAGGCCAACCGTGAGTGAGATCGACATCGAGGTGCGCGTCAACGAAGCGGTCTGTCGCAGCAGCGTCCCACCAAGGCTCACGCTGGCAGACTTCTTGCGGGAGCGCTGCGGGCTGACCGGGACTCACCTCGGATGTGAGCACGGCGTATGCGGCGCGTGCACCGTGTTGCTCAACGGTGAGGCGGTCCGCTCCTGTCTGTTGTTCGCAGTTCAGGCCGATGGATCCGATGTCACAACCGTCGAAGGACTGAGTGGTGCTGGTGGCGAGCTATCACCGGTTCAAGAGGCGTTTCGCGACCACCACGGGCTGCAGTGTGGCTTCTGCACACCGGGTTTCGTGGTGTCGGTGACGGCCTTCCTACGCGACAATCCGATGCCGACTGACGAGGAGATCCGCGATGCGCTCTCAGGCAACTTGTGCCGCTGTACCGGATATCAAGGCATCTTCGCAGCGGTCCGGGCCGCCGCCGATCGGCGCGCATAGTCGCATGCGGAGGGTGTGGAGTGGAAGCCCCGCGACGTCGGTCCCGGAGCGCGTGACAGCCCCTATTACGGTCGTAGCGCTCGTCTGCCTCTGCATATCGATCACACTCGCAGGGTGCGGGACGAATTCGGGCGCCAACAGCTCGTCGGTGCCGACGCCAGCGATCGACGGACCGATCCTGCCGGAAAGCGGCATCTCGTACCTGGGCTCCACGCTCTTTTCTCCTTCCGCAGTCGGATACGAGGAGTCCGAGTACTTCCTTTCGGGCACCGCCACCGCGTACAAGAGCTCGACTCCACTGGAGAAGAACGGAGAATGGAAGGTAACGCCGGAGACGACTGCACCGTACAAGACGCGAGTCGTCGTCTACCGGCCTGCCGACCCCAAGCGCTTCGACGGCACTGTCGTGGTCGAGTGGCTGAATGTCACCGGAGGCGTTGACGCACCGGCAGCATGGCTGAACGCCCACATTCAAATGATCCGCGACGGGATGGCTTTCATCGGGGTCGATGCGCAGGCCGGTGGTATCAACGGCGAAGCTGGCTCCATCGCCACTGCGGCGGGCACAGGCGGCATCAAGCAGGTCGACCCGGCTCGATACGGCTCCCTCGACCATCCCGGCGACAGCTTCTCCTACAGCATCTACGAACAGGCCGGTAAGGCGATTCGAGCCGACGGCCCGCGGCTCCTCGGCGGTCTCGAGCCGAAGCGGGTCATCGCGCTGGGTGAATCGCAGTCTGCGTTCCGCCTCGTGACGTACATAGACGCACTCCAACCTCTCTCGTCGGGAATCTACGACGCATACTTCGTCTACAGCAGGGGAGGGGACGGGGCAGACCTCTCGCAGTCCCCGCAAGCCACGACCCCGACCCCGACCCCGACATACATCCGCACCGACCTCGACGTTCCGGTCTTCCTCTTCGAGACCGAATCGGACCTGCTCGGGCTGGGTTATCTCGCTGCCCGACAGGCTCCGACGCCCCACATACGCGAATGGGAGACGGCCGGTACCGCCCACGACGACACCTACGGGTTGCTGTACGCACGCAGCGACACCGGGGGTGGCAGCGCCGATGCCGATGCCTTCAACTCCATGCTCGACCCGCCGAGCGACCCGATCCCCGGCATCATCGACTGCGCGGCCCCGATAAATTCCGGCTCGCACACTTACGAGTTGCGAGCTGCGGTGCAGGCGGTCAATCGCTGGGTGACCACGGGCGACCCACCCCCAGAGTCGCCGCGCCTAGAGCTCGACCCTACCGACCACAATCAGTTCCTCACCGATGACAACGGCAACGCGCTAGGCGGGATTCGATCGCCCCAGGTGCAGGCGCCGGTGGCCAAGCTCTCCGGGGTCGGTCAGCCCGGTGCAGGGCCCGCTCCAAGCAATCCGGGCAGCATCACCAGCACCAATCCCTCGGTCCCGGGAGGAGCATTGTGCGGGATCTTCGGCACGACGGTACCGTTCAGCGCCGCAAAGCTAGCGACTCTCTATCCGACGCATGACGCGTTCGTCTCCAAATGGGACGCCGCCACGGCAGCAGAGGTGAGCAAGGGGTATCTCCTTCCGGCGGATGCCCAGAACCTCGACCAAGTGGCGTCGCAGTCGAGCGTGGGTGGCTAACCCTCACTTTGGGCGAGGGCGATCGGCGTAGTCAGCGCGCATATCGCCTCCGAGGAGGTTGATACGGGGCAGCGCTGTTCGAGGCCCGTCTGCCCGCTCGTCAGGCCCAGGTTTGGGGGCGCCGGCCCAGGAGGCGAGAGTGCCGGCGGAAGCCGAACCGGGGAGACCAGTACAAGAAGGCAAGCAGCCCAAGGCCCGCGACGCCCACTATTAGCAGGAGCCAGGCAAGGGTATAGAGGTCAACACCTACGACCTGTGTCCCCACGAAAGGTGGGCCCGGCGTGCCGCCTTGGAAGATTCGCGCGTTGTGAGGTCCGAAGACCGAGATCGGTCCGGGAACAGCGATGATCCGACGAGCGGCGACCGCGAACGAACGACCCCGGGAGCCGACGAGGAGTACCAGACCGGCGCCGACGATGAGAACAGCGAGGAGGACCGTAAGTGCGACTGCGACGCGTGACCGGCGGCGAGACGGACTCTCTGGGATCGGTGGTCCTGTCACACCTCGAGCCGTGGCCCACGCCGCCGCGAACCGACGAGGGTCGAATGCGCTGTTGCCGAGCACGTCTTCGGGCGAACCTCCTTCGGCCTGGGCCTCGTCGAGATCGGCGCTCAGATCGGCGGCCATCTCGCTGGCGATGGGATCGGGCACTCCGAGGCGCCGCCACTCGCGGCGGCACTCGTCGACGAACTCGTTCACGGCGCTACCTCCGCTTTGACCAGACCGAGGGCACCGTCAACGGCGTCTCGCGTCGCCTGCCACTCGCTGACGCCTGTCTCCAGCGCCCGCTCACCCTCGGGCGACAGGCTGTAGTACTTCCGAGGCGGGCCGCCGTTGCTCGCAGCCCGCTGGGTCTCGACAAGACTGTCGCGCTCCAGTCTGCCCAGGAGGGGGTAGATCGACCCTTCTCCGACGATGGAGAGGCCGCGCGCGCGAAGCCTCTTGGTCATCTCGTAGCCGTACGCTGGCCCCTCTCCCATCACCGCCAGAAGGCACAGGTCGAGGACGCCCCGGAGCAGCTGGCTTCGCCGCCCCTCCGCATTTCCCATGCACCACAAGATAGCTCATGCTACCTTGCTTCGCAAGGTATATTCCCCCAGGTCTCGAGGAGCATCGGATGACGATCACCATGGCCAAACCCGACGAGGAAGTGGCTGGCACGAGCCAGTGGGCAGTCGAGACCCACGGGCTGACCAAACGCTTCGGCGACAACGTGGCGGTGAACGCGGTGGATCTCCGTGTCCCGCGCGGATGTGCCTTTGGTTACCTGGGGCCCAATGGCGCCGGCAAGACGACCCTCATCCGGGTGTTGCTCGGGTTGACGCACGCCGACGCGGGCACCATGTCCTTGCTCGGATACCGAGTACCGAAGCACCGCGACAAGGCGTTGGCGCGCGTCGGCGCCATCGTGGACGAACCAAGGTTCCACGCGCATCTGACCGGCAGGGAGAACCTGGAGCTGCTGGCCAACAACCGCGAGCATGCCGCGAGGGGCCGCGTCGGACCGTCCCTCGAGCGGGTTGGTCTGAGCCACCGCGCCGACGATCGGGTAGCGAAGTACTCCATGGGAATGCGCCAGCGCCTCGGCGTTGCCGCCTGTCTCATCGGCGATCCCCAATTGCTGATCCTCGACGAGCCCATGAACGGGCTCGACCCTGCCGGCATGCAGGACATGCGCGAGATGATCCTGACTCTCGTGGCTGAGGGCCGCACCGTGGTGCTCTCCTCTCACCTGCTCGACGAGGTGCAGCGCACCTGCGACGCCGTCGCCATCGTCGACCGGGGCAGCGTCATCAGGCAGGGCCCGATCGCCGAATTGCTCTCCGGTGCATCGCTCGTGGTACAGGTCGAGTGCTCCGACCCTGACCGGGCGCGCACCCTTCTCGAGAACACGTCGCTCGGGGCACAGACCAACCTGCAGCCGAATGGTCTAGCGATAACGCTCCCGGCAGGGACATCACGCGACGTGATCGCCGAGATCGCCCGCCTTCTGGTGGAAGGGGGCATCTCCTTGTACCGGCTCCAAGAAGCTCAGACTTCGCTCGAATCGTGGTTCTTGGAGGTCACGAGCAGGCTGGAGGATGCAGGATGACAACTGTCCCGAACACAGCCACCGTCGCGACGGCCGAAGCCGCAGGACTCTCCGGCGGGCCACCCGACCACCGGGGTTCGCCGATCCCCACCTTCGGCATGATCAGGAGCAGGGTCAAGGAGCTGCGCAAGCGTCGCGGCCTCATGATCGCGATGGCCCTCGTGACGATCGGGATCCCCACCGTCTTCCTGGTCGTCCGACTGTTGCTCCACGCCTTTGCGCCAAGGACATACGGTCCTGCCGGCGGGTACGACATCTACACGTCGCTGGTCTCCGGCGTGCTGTACGTCTTCGGCTTCATCGTCGCCGCCACCCTGGGAGCCACCGCAGGATCGGCCGACCTCGGCGATGGGATGTTCCGCCACCTAGTGGTGACGGGCCGTTCGCGCTTGGCGCTCTATCTGACTCGGATCCCGTCAGGACTCGCCATCATCGTGCCTCTGGTGGCCGTGGGCTTCACCATCGTCTGTGCGGTATGCGTCTTTGCCGCGCCGAGCCAACTCAGCTACAGCGGCGTGAACGTGCCCGGCAACCTGTCACGCGCAGGCCTCGAGAGCTGGGCCACCGGCCATGCGGACGAGGTCGTCTGCAACTTCGGCCTCAGGATCGGACCTTCGACGTCCCAAAGCGCTTCGACGATCTTGTCGGTGGTCAACAATGTCCCGTGCGGCAACGGACCCGGTGGCGGTCCCGTGTTCTCGAAAGGACCTCCGGGCTCCAGCACGCAGCCGCCGCCGTCCCAGGCACAGATCACGGAAGCCGCTCGCCAGATCGCCGGGATGGACTATTCCGACTACGCCCGGCTGTTCCTGTATCCATCGAATTCGCTCATGATCAAGAGCGGGTTGTGGCTCGAGCTGGAAGCGGTCATCGGGTTCATGGTCGGGTTGGGGCTCGGATCGCTCATCGGGCAGCGGACAGTAGCGGTGGTCCTGATGATCGTGCTCGAGGTCGTCCTGACGCCGATCTTCTCGCGGGCGCGGATCCCCCATCTGTTGAACCTCCAGCGCGCAGTGGTGGGCCTGGCCACCGCTCACCTGGCTCCGGGCGGGCTACCGGTGCTCGGCGGGGGCGGCGGGGGACCCTTCGGCGGCGGGGGAGGGAATCCCGGACTCCTGCCGGAGTCGACCACCGTGGCCGTCTGCGTCATCGTCGCGTGGCTCGTCGGGTGGTCGGTGCTCGGAGCGTGGCGCATGATGACCCGAGACGCTTGAGGAAACTCGGCGGTGGCTAAAGGGATGCCGCAGAAGGCCCGAGGTACTCGGACTCCAGCACCAGATCCTTCAGGAGGGTTTGGTACTCGACATGAGTGTCATGCTCCACCGTGCGCCAGGTCTCGCCGTCGAGGTCCTTCATGTGGGCACGATATGCGGGGGCCCCTGGCACCTTCACGTTGTCGGCGACTACGACCGAACCGGGATGGAGCCATCCACGGCTGAGGATCAGCTCGAGATCACTCAGGTAGGCGACCTTGTGGTGGTCGAGGAACACGAAGTCGAGAGCCTCGCTGCCAAGGCCGTGGCCCGCTTCGAGCTGATCGATCGTCTTCCCCCCGTCACCCAAGGACCCAACGACGACGGTCACCCGGTCGCCGACCCCCGCGTGCTTCCAAATCCGTCGAGCAATTTCAGCGTTCGCCTCGAGGAACTCGACCGAGGTGAGAGCGGCATCTTCGGGCATCACTCGTGCCATGCGCAGCGCGCTGTACCCGCAATACGTTCCGAGCTCGAGAAGTCGGCGGGGTTGGACGTTTCTGACCGCCCGATCGAGGATCTCGCCCTTCTCGTCTCCCACGTTCATCATGACGCTGCGCCGATAACAGAACTCGTCGATGACCCGAACAGCGTCGTCGACGTCGCCTCGTCGAGCATGACTCTCTACGTAGTCAGCCAGAGCTTCCTCGCGTCCGTCGCCCACCTGCCAGTGAGTGGTCAAGTGCCTCATGCCAAGTGCCATACGAAGTGCCGACCACCGCAGGAACGGGAACCTCTTCCCCCCGATCTCTGAGAGCTTCCTCATCCGACCACCTCGGCGTTGACTCAATCGATGGTGCCGGCGGAGAGCGACTCGACTCGCTGCTTGATCCTGGACAGGGTTTGCGACATCGCCTTGTCCAGCTGCCGGCGCCGAAAGGTCACGTGGTCCACTGCGCGCATCCACCACGGGGCCCAGAGCAACTCGTAGGACTCGGTCAACGTGGTCCCGTCCTTGGTCGCATCCAACCGGTATGTCCATCGTGTCGAGTCGTGGCCGCGCCACTCGGTCACGAATGCGAAGACCACTCCGGGTTCGGCGGTCACGACTCGCCCTTCGCGAGACCAGGAGATGGGACCGCCCCGGTTGTGCCCGATGAACCGCGCACCGCAGGCCGGTCCTGAAGCCCCCTCGAGCCACTCCACCCGATGACATTCGGGGCTGAACTCGCCCATGCGGGTCATGTCGCTGACCACGGCGTAAACGTGATCGGGACTTGCCGCCACCTTGATCGACCGCTCACCACGCATGCCGCCTCCCAGCCGGCACAAATCCTAAGCGAGCCGGGTGTAGGTGACTTTGAAGTCGTGTTCCCATCCCTTTCCATCAGACGCTTTCTCCCAGTGGCCCACGATCGAGTGCCGATCGTCACTGACCGTTGCCTGAAAGCGCTGCGAGAAATTCGCGTTGTCTCTCCAGAGCCTCCACGTGCCGGCAGTGAAGGTCATTGCGTAGATCCGAGAGACACCTCGAGCATCGGAGTAGAGGACGCTGTAGTCAGGGCTGGCGTCGTCGCGTCCGATTATCCACTTCGCCGACGGCGGAGTCGATGGCTCGCTGCCCTGGTGCATGGCCAGGGCCGCACCCCCTTCGATCCACGCGCAACCGAGGTACCCGTGGACGACTTGTTCAGGATCGGACAAGAACGAAGCATCCGATAGTGCCATGTCCCAGTTGCCGACGAGGAACGCCAACTTCGCGAGCGCAGGGTTGCACGTGTTCGAATCTGTCATGGTCGGGCTCCTCGAGAGTTATGAATTGCCTACCAATTGGACGTCACGGCCCGATGGACCTCATCGCTCAAGACCGCAAAAACCCCCGGGACTGCCTCAGGCGTCCACGGCGAGTGGGCCTGATCGGCGCCGGCGTCACGTGGCCTTTGCGATCTCAGCCTCCAGTTCGCGAGCGCGCGCTCGCAATCGCCTGGCCTTCTGGGCGCGTTCGTCACGGAAGGCCTTGATCCGATCGAGGGTGTCGTCGAGGCGCGTGAGCAGCTTGTCGTTCGCCTCCACGGCGTCCGACAGCAGCCGATGGAGTAGCTCGGGCCGGGCACTCTTCCTGTAGGCACTTCTCAGCTCGTCGAGTATGTCGTCGGTGTCGAGCACGACGCGGATCTCCGACAAGGAGAAGCCCAGGAGATCTTGTAGCTCTCTGATCCGCACCGCTCGCTCCACCTCTGCGCTCGAGTAGAGCCGCTCGCGTCCTTCGCGCTTTTCGGTCGGTACGAGGAGTCCGATCTCGTCCCAATAGCGAAGGGTGCGGGTGGTGATCCCGCAGGCGTTCGCCGCCTCTCCGATGCGCAGGGCGTTCGGTGGGTCCGCCAAGGAGGATTCTTGGTCCGTAGCTCGAATGCGGCTGTTCATGCGGTGCTCCCAGCTTCTGAAAGTGCCAGCTCCTTGGCTTCGGCTCGATCACTGCCACCGCTGGGCTTCTCGTCTGGCTCGCGATAGACGTACTTGCCTCCGCGAAGCCACGATGCCGCGGCGGCGATGAGGCAAGCGACGATGGAGAAGTCGAACGCCACGTGCAGGCCGTCTCTGAACGGAGCGGAGATGAGTGTCGGAAAGAATCCGCGTCCCGTGAGTGTCGCCCGGTTGACGGCCGGCAGGTGTGCGAGGACCGAGGAGCCGACCAGGTGCTGCACGGGGTTGTAGCCCAAGAACGCGGCAAAGAGCGTGGAGATCGGGGGAAGATGGGCGACCCTGGATGCCACACGTGTGGGCACGTCCTGAGAGACGAGCCCGTGGAAGAGGGCCGCAGGCAGGGACGACGCGAGGCCCACGATCATCAGTGTGAAGAAGATCCCGATGGAGAGCACCTGGGCGGCGTTCTGGAACGTCGAGTTCATCCCCGACCCGACTCCGCGGTGCTGTGCCGGGAGGCTGTTCATCACACCAGCGCGGTTGGGCGCGGCGAACGCCCCCATCGACAGGCCGTTCAGCAGCAACAGAAGAGCGAAGACCCAGTAGGAAAAGTCGATCGGCAACAGCTCGAGCAACCCGAAGGAGGCCGCGGCAGCGAGCATTCCACCCGACGCGAACGGACGCGACCCGTAGTGGTCGGAGAGGATCCCCGACACCGGTCCCGCCAGGATGAATCCGGCAGTCAGCGGAAGCATGTAGATCCCGGCCCAGAGCGGGGTTTGGGCGAAGTCGTATCCGTGGCGGGGAAGCCAGATCCCCTGCAGCCAGATGATCAACATGAACATCAGCCCGCCACGACCGATGGCAGAGAGCAGGGTGGCGACGCTGCCTGCCGTGAAAGCCCTTATACGAAACAACCCGAGACGGAACATCGGTTCTCGCACCCGCGGCTCGATGAAGCAGAAGGCGACGAATAGCGCCACCCCTCCCAAGAGGCACCCGAGGACGAACGGGCTCTGCCAGCCCATCGTCGAACCCCCGTACGGCTGGATCCCATAGGTGATCCCCACCATGATCCCGACCAGGGACAGGGCGAAGACGATGTTGCCCCACCAGTCGATGTGGGCTGTGTGCCGCCTGGGGACTTCGCGGAGTTTCAGGTACGCCCATACTGTGCCGAACAGCCCGACCGGCACCGATATCAAGAAGATCAGCCGCCACTGGATCGGAGCGAGCACCCCTCCCAGCACCAGCCCGATGAACGAGCCACTGATCGCGGCGATCTGGTTTACGCCGAGAGCCATCCCGCGTTGGTCCTCCGGGAAGGCATCGGTCAGGATCGCCGCCGAGTTGGCGATCAAGAAGGCCGCGCCGACCCCTTGGAACACGCGCATCACCACGAGCCAGATCGCGGCTGCCTTTCCCGACATCCAGGTGACAGTCAGCAGCAAAGAGAAGAAGGTGTAGATGGCGAAACCAAGGTTGTACATGCGCACGCGGCCAAATATGTCCCCGAGACGCCCGAGGCCCACGACCAGCACGCTCGAGACGATCATGAAGCTCAGGATCATCCAAAGCAGATAGAAGCTGTTGCCCGGTTGGAGCGGGTCGATGTGGATGCCCCTGAAGATGTCGGGGAGCGCGATCAGCATGATCGTCGAGTCCAGAACTGCCATGAAGGCGCCGAGCGTCGTGTTCGACAGGGCTACCCACTTATAGCGATCCGACCTCTGACCGTTTCCCGCCGCGGCGCTCGTAAACGAAGTGTCCTCGGGAATGAGGTTCGCTCGTCGAGGTAGCTTTACGTTCACGTTAACTAGCACCTTACGGCGCCAAGACGTTAACGTCAACTGCGGGTCTACGAGGCCAAGTCCCTTCGGTCGTTGCTCACGGCCGTGCTCACGGCCCTGCTCATGGCCCTACTCACGGCCCTGCTCACGGCTCTGATGCCGG
>Ga0116216_10000439_pt1 | contig 33836 bp, 35 predicted proteins | sample Sb_taG_11_FD_89696 | JGI IMG/M metagenome (GOLD analysis project Ga0116216, IMG submission 89696) | Peat soil microbial communities from Weissenstadt, Germany - Sb_50d_3_AS metaG | ecosystem: Environmental > Terrestrial > Soil > Wetlands > Peat | place: Germany: Weissenstadt | collected 2010-09-21
ACGACGGCACCGAGATTCGATGCCAGGTTGGCGGCCCCCACGTGTTCCGTGGCGACACTGCCGACTACGAACCCACCACCATGCATGTGGAGAAGTGACGGGCGGCCCTCAGCCCGGGGCATTGGCTGAAATACTCGGACACCGACGTCAGGACCACCCTCGTATCCGGGAACCACGCGATCAGCTATGTCGAGGTCCGATTCGTCGCGCTCTTGGCCGAGGGATGCTTGTGCCACGAGCTCGTCGATTGCCGCACGCGCCGCAGGGACGTCCTCCAAGCCGAGCTTCGGGAGAAACGGCGCCAACTGGGCAAGTTCTGGGTCGTATTGGTGGGTCATGTCGGTGTCTCACGCTCCTTCGAGGTGGGCTCGGGACTGTGCCGATGGACCTCGGTCACGATCTCCCCCCAACGTCGCAGCCCTTGCGCCTCTTGGCGCCAGGCCAAGCCCGCGAAGTAGAGAACGAGACGGGTGGCGAGGCCGCCGTAACGCTCCACGAGCAAGGCGGGTAACTGATCGAACGTGCCGGTCACGACGAACTCGTCCAGGAGGTCGTCGTCTATCACCCCCACCATGGCCGCGAGATCTCCCTCCTTCTGGAACTTTCGAAGGCGGTCGGTGGTTCCCTCCCGACCCAGCAGATCGAAGATGAACGAGTAGTTGGGCGTAGAACCGTAGAAGGCGACCTGTGCGCGGGCGAGCTCACGCCAATGCCTCCTCTCCTCTGCGGTATCTCCAACAGCAGTGAAGACGGGCACGGTCCGCTCGAGGCCCTCGGGGTCGCGTCCTGCGGACAGTGCTCCCGCTCGAAGATTTGGCAGAACGATCTCTCGCAGGTACGCGGGATGGTTGAGGGGATGCACATGGACGCCGTCGGCGACCTCCCCCGCGAGCCGGAGCATGTATGGGTTCACCGCTGCGAGGTCGATCGGCGGATCAGCGACATCGATCGGCCCGGGCGACCATTGGGCTGGAAGCAGCGTGAGCGAGTAGAAGTCTCCTTCGAAATCGAGTGGTACGTCTCCTCGAAACGCTGCGAAACACGCACGCAGTGCCTGAACGTATTCGCGCATTCGTGGCCCTGGATGATCGAACGCCGCACCGTACCTGCGGACGATATGTGCCCGCACCTGTGTCCCGAGGCCGAGCCGAAATCGACCGCCGGTAGCCTCGGCGAGCTCCCATGCAACCTCAGCCGTCACCATCGGGCTTCGCGCGAACGCGACGGCGATGCCTGTCGACAAGTCGATCTGCGCGCTAAGCGCTGCAGCGGCGCAAGTCAGGTAGGCGGTGCGGGCCCCTTCGGTCACGACGAGACCGTCGAATCCGGCATCGGCCGCATCCATGGCGATCCGGCGCGCCTGGTACAAGGGAGCACCTAGGGTCATGAGGTCCACCTTCACGAAGCCGAAGCGTACCGATGTAGAGGAGGCGGCATGCCGTTGTTCGGAAAGGGTCCCACCCAGCAAGGCGCCAATTGGGAGCCCGAGGCGGCAGACGGTCGCCTAGCTCGCACTGCCGGCGCAGACCCGTCGGGGGTCTTCACCTCTGATCTGTCGGTGTCGGAGTACGTCCTGCTCGGCGAGGCAGGTTTCGAGCCGCTCGGGTTCGTCGTCGGCTCATCCATTTACCACATCGGTCTGCAGATCGCGCGGTGGGGCCAGAACCAGGAGCTGCAGGTCCTGACTCAGGCGATGTACAACGCTCGCGAGCTCGCGATGTCCCGGATGAGGTCGGAGGCCGATCATCTCGGGGCCGACGGCGTGGTCGGCGTGAACCTCCGGATGCAGGCTTACGTCTGGGGACAGGACGTCCTCGAGTTCATCGCGACCGGTACTGCTGTTCGCGCTCTTTCGGGAACCGGGTCGCACCGCGCACCCGACGGCGGTGCCTTCACTTCGGACCTTTCCGCTCAGGATTTCTTCCGGCTGCTCGCCGCCGGCGCAGTGCCGGTCGCATTCGTGCTCGGGACCTGCGTGTACCACATCGCCCATCAGTCGGCTCTTCAGGCCCTACGGCAGGCGGGTCAGAACCAGGAGATGGTCCAATTCACCCAAGGCATCTACGAAGCTCGCGAGCTGGCGCTCACCCGGATGCAAGACGAAGCAATTCAGGCCCAAGCATCGGGAATCGTCGGGGTGGGCGTTCACGTCGCCAATCACGTCTGGGGCGAACACGCGACCGAGTTCCTCGCGACCGGAACCGGGGTACGTCGCCTGGCCGACGAGCACCGCCTGCCCGACACGTCTCCCAAGCCCACCTTTACGCTTGCCCTCGATAGCTGAGGTATCAGGAAGTTGCATCCAGACGCGAAGAACCCGAGGAACCGTTTGGCACCTCGGGTCATCGCCCGGACTCTCTCTCGCCTTTCGGCGTTCGCAACTCCGGAAGACTGATCATACGGATCGCGCAACGAAAAGCAAGGGTTGGATGCTCGGCTTTCATTGCAATCCCGTGAACGAAGTCGCCGGATATCCCTACTAGCTCAACCGAGCTTCTTTGAGGCTGCGACGACCGCCGGGTCCGAGCAGACACTCTGTGGCTGTTCGCCCGTTGCCGAACAGATCGCTGCCGTCAAGTAGTTGGCGCTGCCGACGATCTCCTGTGCCACCGGGCTCTGGGCGTTCGACAAGTCCGATGCGATCTGGGTGTCGCTCAGGTTGACCAAGACCTGAGGCGAGTACTGCGAGGAGACGACCAGGTATTTGTTGGCGATGTCCAGGAACGGGATCGAGCCCGAGCTCTGGACGTAGGGCGGCGCGTCGTACAGGTCCAACAGCTTCGTTTCTGTCGCGTTGGGATTCTCCAGAGGCTTGAACTTCCCATCCGGGCCCGGCTGCGAGCCGTAGAGCTCCACTGACAGGAACGAGACGTATGGGCTCGAGAAGGTGGCGCCGTGGAAGGAGAAAGTGGCCGTATCGGGGTACGAGTCGGTGTGCGAAGAAGCGGTCACTTTCAGCCCCGAGAACGTCCCGAATCGCGAAAGAGCGACCACGACAGACCACCGCTCAGCGGCGCAGAAGGGGCAGTAGTCGGCCCCGACATAGAACACTGCCGGGTTGGTCCCCCCTGCCGTCGGAACGTCGAGCGCGGGCTGTCCCTTCAAGGCACTCGGGACGTACAGATCCGACGGAGTGCCGACTGCATCGAAGACGCCTTGCGGCACGCTGCTAGCCGCGGTCACGACCGAGGCGGGTGCGACGGACTCAGAGGAGGCGCGGGAAGAGGCAGCCGACGACGGGCCGGACGCGAGCTTCACGACGACCAGAACCAGGGCCACCACCACGACGAGCACGATCGCGCCGATTTCGAGCACTCGGGGGCTCCCCCTCTTGAGCTCTCCCCTCCCGCGCGCTCGACTGGCTTGTGCTCTGGGCGTCTTGTTCGAAGGTGGATGTGCGAGCGCCCCTCCCGAGGTCGTGCGCGTGCTTCGGGTGTCGCGCCGCGATCGGGTCGTGGCATCGCGGGATCCTGGGCCATTTTGACCCTGAGGTCGTCGGGTCGGGGGCGTCGCGACACGCTTTTGGGCAGAGGGCCCCCTGCCTTCTTTACGGGCGGCGGGTCGAGTGCGGGACCGCCCGCTGGTGTTCGCCATTTCTGCTCTCCTGTCGAGGCCTTGGAGGCCCACTGACAGCGTCCACGACTCCGGCCTGCGCGTGAAGTGCAACAGACGTCAAAGCGACCGAAGCCCCCCTCGAAAAGGACTTTTGGCGTGCGGCTTTGGCGCTTGGCCGGGCGATATACTATAGGGGGGTATAGTTTAGATGGCTTCGGAACACGACTCGCCCTTGGGGCGGCGGAGGTGACCGAAAGGGGTCCGATGCGCGGATACTCGCAGAACAAAGAGGACTACCAAAGGAGGCTGCGAAGGATCGAGGGCCAGGTGCGCGGCCTTCAGGCGATGGTCGAGGAGGACCGCTACTGCATCGACATCCTCACCCAGATCTCGGCAGCCACGAGGGCGCTCCAGCAGGTAGCTCTCGGACTGCTCGACGAGCACCTGGGACACTGCGTGCGCGACGCCATCGAGAGCGGTGGCCCAGAGGCTGACGCAAAGGTTGCAGAGGCCTCTCAGGCCATCGCCCGACTCGTCAGGTCATGAGACCGAATCTGAGCCGAAACCGTCCGCCCGAGCGATGAGAGAGTTGCGGGCCATCGGACACGCCCTGAGCATCTCCGGCTCGATGACCTGGGAGATCCTGTGGGCGCTGATCCTCGGCTTCATCCTGACATCGGTTGTTCAGGCGGCTGTGCGTCCATCGAGCATCGTCCGCTTCTTGGGTGACGACCGCCCACGCACGTTGGCGATCGCAGCCGCTGCCGGGGCCGCCTCTTCCTCTTGCTCGTACGCGGCAGTGGCGCTCGCCCGGTCGTTGTTCCGGAAGGGTGCGAGCTTCACAGCCACGATGGCTTTCGAGATCGCGTCGACAAACCTGGTCGTGGAGCTCGGGATCGTCCTCGCTCTGCTTGTCGGATGGCAGTTCACCCTCGCCGAGTTCGTGGGAGGGCCGCTGATGATCGTCTTCCTCGCCGTGACCTTCAGATTGTTCATGCGCCAACGTCTGCTTTCCTCGGCAAGAGCTCAAGCCGAGTTGGGGCGTGCAGGATCGATGGAAGGGCATGCGGCGATGGACATGTCGGTTACCGGGTCAGGAAGCCTGTGGAGCCGCCTCGCATCCAGAGACGGGATGACAGCGGTCTCACATGTCTTCGTCATGGAATGGGCAGCGGTCGTGAGAGACATAGCCATCGGCCTTCTGTTCGCTGGCGCCCTCGCTGCATGGGTACCGAACGGCTTCTGGCGTGCTTTCTTCTTCACGCACCATGCGACCATGGCCCGGATCTGGGGACCTGTGATCGGCCCCTTCGTGGGCGTGATGAGCTTCGTGTGCTCGATCGGCAACGTACCTCTGGCAGCCGTCCTCTGGAACGGTGGAATCAGTTTCGGTGGAGTCGTCTCGTTCATCTTCGCAGACTTGATCATCGTGCCGATCCTCGGCATCTACCGGAAGTACTACGGGACCCGCATGATGCTCTTCGTCTTCGGTGCCTTCTACGTGACCATGGCGCTCGCCGGCTACGTCGTGGAATTCGCCTTCGGGGGGCTCGGTCTCATACCCAGCACGCGTCACGCGCGAGCGGTCGACACAGCACTCCACTGGAACTACACGAGCATCCTGGACATCGTGTTTCTGGTGTTTGCGGCAGGCTTGATCTATCAGTTCGCGACTTCGGGAGGCTTTCCGATGCTCCGGATGATGGGGGGAGCCCCCGACGACCACTCGCCGGACGACCACTGCCACGCCCGCGCGTCGGATTAGGTCCTGCGCCGCACCTCACGGCATGGTCGAAAGGAGACCACGCACTGCAGGTTCGAAGGAGGACTCGCCGAGCCTCGCCGCCACGCCTTCGATCAGCTCCTCGTCGGCCAGCTCGACCTTGACCGTGCCGTCGCTCACGGTCGTTCGGGCGCCGTCGAAACGGACCTCGAGATCTGGTTTTGATTCGACCAACGCGAACCTCGAGAACCGCGCTCGCCAGACAAGGCGTTCGTCACGCTCGTCCTTGCTCACAGGCAGGCCGATGTCGTCAGCATGGGTCGCCAGCTCGGATGCGACATGGAACGCCTGCCACTTGCAAGGATACGCACCGATCGAACTGTCGACGGTTCCGTCCCCGCGCTCGCGAAACCGCCGCCGGTTCTCGGCGCTTTGCGCACGCCACTTTGCGATCACGTCCTCGCTAGGCAACGAGGCATAGTCGGCCACGCCAAGTGCGTTGGCCGAATCGAGATCCGTGGCACCTCGCTCTGCAAATCGACCCATGAACTCGCTCACCCGGCCGTCGAGGCACGCACGGTGGTACTCCTCACCTGCTGCGAGGTGCCCTAACACGTCACGTGTCGTCCAACCATCGCACCTCGAAGGCCTCGTCCAGTCGGATTCCCCGAGGCTCGGAAAGAAGCGGTCGAGGCGATCGGCCTCGCGATCGAGGAGGTCGAAGGGATCGAGACCCTCGAGCTCTCTGTCATCGGTCATGGCACCCCTTTGATACCTCGCATGCAGCGCCTCGGCAACCGACGATCCACAGGCCGAGAGACCGATAGCCTCCGGTACGTGGAGCCGGCCCAGTACCTCGAGGTTCTTCGCGACTCGTCGAGCTCTGTGCTCGCATCGGCCAAGAGGGATCTCGGTGCCCCTGTGCCGAGCTGTCCGGGATGGTCCGTGGCTGATCTCACCGCACACATGTGCCGCGTTTGGGATTGGGCCTCCAGCGTCGTTCGAACGGGCGCTAGAGCCCCGGTGGAGGACCTGCCAAAAGACATTGGCGGCTCCGAGCTCGTTGCCCTGGCAGAGAAGCGGGCGGGGCAAGTGCTCGAGTCGCTGGAACAGTGCGACCCGGATTCAGACTGCTGGACATTCGGCGAGCCGCGCTCACGGCTCTTCTGGTTCCGGCGACAGGCCCTCGAGGTCGCCGTCCATGCCTGGGACGCCCAGCAAGCCTTTTCGAACGCGGATCCCCTGGGCGTGGCGCTCGCCAACGACGGCATCGACGAGTTCGCTTCGGTGTTCCTTCCACGACAGGTCGGCCAACACCCCGAGCCGTGGATCGGCCAGTCCCTGCACCTGCACAGCACCGACGGAGACAGCCAAGACGGCGTCGACGGGGAGTGGATGCTGCGACTGGGACCAGAAGGTCACGTCTCTGTCGAGCGCGGCCACGGCAAGGGCGATGCCGCAGTTCGCGGTAGCTCGTCGTCGCTCTATTTCTGGTGCCTGAATCGGGTGCAGGCGGCAGAGCTCGAGATCTTCGGGGATCGATCCGTTGTCGACCTCTGGACCTCGGAGATCTCATTCTGAGCTGCCCCTAGGCGAGCCGGCCTCGCCACGCCGGCTGACCACCGACACGAGGCCCGGCGCAGTTCCTTTGCCCACGTGAGCGGCCACGATGTCCCCGAGACGCCCGATGCCGGTCGCTCGAAAGTCCTGAGCTCGTCATCGGAAGTAGGACGTTACGTCGCGCCCGAACTCATCGCGACAGAGGCGCTGCCTGGAATAATTCCTTGCACCAATCAGGATCTCTGAGTAGTATATCGAGTATGCTACTTCTGGGACTGGCCGAATGAGCGTGAGGCACGCCCTTTTGGCGCTCTTGAGCGAGGGACCCAAGTACGGCCTCCAGCTTCGTCAGGAATTCGAGACAAAGACGGGTGAGGTTTGGCCTCTCAACGTCGGCCAGGTGTACACGACCCTCCAGCGCCTCGAACGCGACGGGCTGGTCGAGTCCGACGATGCCGGAGAGGATGAGCGCCAGAAGGGTTTCCGGATAACCCCCGACGGCGAACAAGAGCTCTCCGACTGGCTCTGCACCCCTCCGGACCAGACCTCACCTCCGCGCGACGAGCTCGTCATCAAGGTGCTCGTGGCGCTCGAGCTTCCCGGCGTCGACGTGCGCGATGTCATCCAGATCCACCGTCGGTACCTGGTGGAGCTGATGCAGCAGTGGACGCGTCTGAAGGAAGACGAGGCTCGCTTCGACCTCTCGTTGGCGCTCGTCGTAGACGCCGAGTTGTTCCGGCTCGACGCGGTCATCCGTTGGCTCGACTCTGCCGACGGACGCCTGAAGCGTGCGTCGGCAGAACCCTCCCGAACAGTGTCCCCGGCCGTGCCGAGGATTCGAAGAGGAACAGGAGTACGCAGATGAGCTACCTCGAGCTGCATCAGGTTTCGAAGGTCTACGGGGTTGGAGCCACCGAGGTCGACGCCATTCGAGACGTCGACCTCTCGGTCGAGCCCGGCTCGCTCGTAGCGGTCATGGGGCCGAGCGGATCAGGCAAGAGCACGCTGCTCACCATCGCCGGCAGTCTCGAGGATCCCTCGAGCGGGGAAGTTTTCGTGGGAGGCATTCTGCTTTCGAAGATGTCACGAAACGACAAGGCCCGCCTGCGTCGCCGGTCCATCGGCTTCGTGTTCCAGGACTTCAACTTGCTACCAGGGTTGACGGCAGTGGAGAACGTCTCTCTTCCTCTGGAGCTCGACGGTCTCCCGGCGCGAAAGGCACACGCAGAAGGAATGGCGGCTCTCGAGGAGCTGGGACTGGCGGACCGTGCTTCGCACTTTCCCGACCAGCTCTCCGGTGGCGAGCGCCAGCGAGTGGCAATCGCCCGCGCCACCGTCGGCGATCGGCAGCTCCTTCTGGCCGACGAACCCTCGGGAGCGCTCGACTCGGTCAACGGGGAAGCGGTGATGCGCATGGTGCTCGCCGCATGTCACCGAGGTCTCGCAGCCGTTGTCGTCACGCACGAAGCGCAACTGGCTTCATGGGCGGACCGGGTCGTGTTCCTGCGCGACGGGCGGGTAGTCGATCAGACTATGCCGCCACCCAGCCCCGAATCGCTGCTGCAGCCCAGCCCGATCCAATGACCGTCACGTCGTTGGAGAGGCCCACTGCCGTGAGGGCGGGCGGCACGGGCGACGGTGGGATGGTGGCACGGCGCGCGGTGACCAGGTGGGCATGGCGGCTCTTCAGGCGCGAATGGCGACAGCAGCTTCTGGTGCTCGCTCTGATCGTCATAGCGGTCGCGGCGACGATCCTCGGAGCGACGGTGGCCCTCGACGGCCGTGCGCCGGTCGCCGGTACCTTCGGCAACGCCCAGGACCTCGCCACGCTCTCGGGTTCGGACACGAAGTCGGCCTCGCAGATCGCTGCGCTCGAGCAGCACTTCGGGAAAGTCGACGTGATCGAGAGCGAGACACTCCCGGTCCCGGGATCCGTCGACACATACCAACTGCGCGCGCAGGACCCCAACGGCGCATACGGGACGCCGATGCTCTCCCTCGTTTCTGGCCACTACCCGAGCGGATCGGGACAAGTCGCGATGACCAGCCGGCTCGCGTCCCACTTCGGCCTGAGAATCGGCGACGTCTGGCACGAGGGAGGCACCTCGAGACAGCTCGTGGGCATCGTCTCCAACCCGCAGAGCCTCCTCGACGAGTTCGCGTTGGTCCCGCCGGGCCAGCTCACCACACCGACGGAGGTGACCGTGCTCTTCGACGCGCGCGGTACCGTCCCCTCCTCCATCGCACCGAACGTCCAGCGACGAGGATCCGCGACCTCGGGCAACGCCATCAACCCCGAGACCATCTCTCTCGCCGGGCTCACGATCGGGATGCTCCTGATCGCCCTGGTCTCGGTCGGCGGCTTCACCGTCCTGGCTCAGCGCAGGCTGCGCTCGCTCGGGATGCTCGGCTCGCTCGGTGCCACCGACCGAAACGTCAGTCTCGTGGTGCGCGCCAACGGGGTCGTGACGGGTGTCGTGGGTGCCGTGATCGGGATGGTTGTCGCCTTCCTCCTCTGGCTGGCGTACCGGCCGCATCTCGAGTCGAGCTCGCACCACGTCATCGGCGTGTGGGCGATCCCGTGGTTGGTGGTACTGCTCGCGGTCGTGCTCGCCATGGTCGCCACGTACTTCGCAGCCTCGCGGCCGGCGAAGGCGATGGCCCGGGTCCCGATCGTCCAGGCCCTCTCTGGAAGGCCGGCTCCGCCGCGCCGGATCCACCGCTCGGCGGTACCCGGCATCGTCTTCTTCGTCGCTGCGTTCATCTTGCTCGGCATATCGGGGGGCTCGAGTAGCGCTAGCGGCAACTCGCCGATGATCTTCCTCGTCCTCGGCCTGGGCGCCCTCATCCCGGGGGTGATACTCCTCTCACCTTTCTTCCTCACCGCTCTCGCCAAGCTCGGGGGCCGCACTCCCCTCGCGGTTCGCTTGGCGCTTCGCGACCTGGCGCGATACCGCGCCCGTTCGGGCTCGGCGCTTTCGGCGATCAGCGTGGGGGTCCTGGTCGCGGTGATCGTCGCCATCGTCGCCGCAGCGAGATACGGGAACACCCTCGACTATGCAGGGCCGAACCTCGCCTCGAACCAGATCATCGTCTACACGCCAAGCTACGGCTCGGGAGCGATCGGACCGGACATCGGAAACGGCCCCAAAGGCGGTGGCGGGCCCGGAAGCTCGTCGAGTGCCAGCCTGACGTCGTTGAACAACACTGCCCATGCCATTGGCGCCTCACTCGGGACCAATAAGGTCGTCGAGCTGTACACCACGAGCGCCAACCTCGACCACGCCAACTCCGGCAACGGACGGAACTGGAACGGGCCCGTCTACGTGGGAACACCGTCGCTTCTCAAGGCCTTCGGCATCAACCCCTCCGAGATAGACCCGAATGCCGACGTCCTGACGATGCGACCGGGAATATCCACCCTCTCCGGCATGCAGCTCACGTGGAGCAACGGGAACTCGCAGGTGACGACCCTGAACCCCGGGCAGGCACCGCAGGTTCAGGGGAACGGGCCGAACGGTGAGGGGTCCAACGACACATCGTGCACCCCGGCGAACGGTTGTCTCGCCAACCCGGTGATCCAACAGGTGAACGCCCTTCCCTCAGGGACCTCCGCCCCGAACACCGTCATCACCGAGCACGCGCTGAAGAAATTCGGGCTGGAGAGCACGTTGAGTACGACAGGTTGGCTCATCCAGACAACCAACCCGATCACCGCCTCTCAGCTGAACAGCGCGCAAGGCGCGGCGGCAGCGGCGAACATGACGGTCGAGAGCAAGAACGACCAGCCGACCTCCGGCGAGGTCATCGACTGGGCGACGGTCTTCGGGGTCGCGCTGGCGCTGGCCATCCTCGCCATGAGCATCGGGCTGATCCGAAGCGAGACCGCTAGTGACCTGCGCACCCTGACCGCGACGGGAGCTAGCAGCAGGAGCCGGCGCACCATCACCGCGGCGACGGCAGGTTCGCTGGGGTTCCTCGGGGGCCTACTCGGCACCGTGGCCGGCTACGTCGGCGTCATCGGCTGGATCCGGACCAACTCGCTGAACGGAGGAATATCGGCGCTAGGCAACGTGCCCGTCGACAACTTGCTCATCATCCTCGTAGGAATGCCGCTGATCGCAGCCGCTGCCGGCTGGGTCTTCGCCGGACGAGAACCCCCGGCTTTCGCACATCAGCCTCTCGAGTGATCCGCGAGGGCCGACCTCAGATGGGCGAGGCAGAGGGCGATCCCGGCGCCGGCTCTCCCGACGAACCGGGCTCGACCGATGCCAACTGCCATCGCCCACGCCCCTGTTGCTTCGCTGCGTACATCGCGGCATCGGCGCTGCGAAGGACGTCGAGGTAAGACAGCCCCGGCTCGGCAAAAGCGATGCCGACGCTCAACGAAACCTCCACCGAGACCTCACCGACCATGAAAGTGGCGGGTAGTCCGGCGAGGATACGTTTCGCAAGAGCCACGGTGTGCTGTTGACCCGAGACGTCCTCGACCAAGACACCGAATTCGTCGCCTCCGAGGCGAGCAACGGTGTCACTCGACCGAACGATGGACCGAAGGACCTCGGCTGCCTTGACAAGAAGCTGGTCCCCCGCCATGTGGCCGAAACGGTCGTTGACGAGCTTGAGCCCGTCGACATCGAGGAACAGCACCGCGGCCATCCGGCCGCGGTCCGTCGCGGCCACTGCTCTCTGGAGCTCCTCGAGGAACAACTCCTTATTGGCGAGCCCGGTCAGCGTGTCATGAAAGGCCCGGTAGGCGAGGGATTCCTCGAGACGCTTCCGCTCGGTCACGTCCCGGAAGCTCCAAACCCGACCCACGAACTCGTCACCGACGCGTTGAGGTCTCGAGTACCGCTCGAAGACACGACCGTCGCGAAAGCTCAAGGTGTCGAAGCTCTCGGCCTCCGGAGACGAGTAGAGCTCGGCGACCTTCGAGAGGAACTCGTCCGGTTCCGATAACTGACCGACCACGTACGACACCGCTTGGGCGTCGTCACGAGATGCAAGGACCTCTTCGGGGATCCTCCAGAGTTCTGCGAAGCGCTGGTTGTAGCTCACGATGCTGCCTTGCTGGTCGACTACCAGGATGCCGTCCGCTGTCGACTCCAAGGTGGCCGTGAGCAGCGACAGAGTCTTGCGCAGCTCCTGGTCTGCGACGGCTCGTTCGGAGACGTCTCGCATCGACACGACGAACCCGCCGACCGTGGGGTCGTCGAGCAGGGAAACGATCGTGAGCTCGACCGGGACCGCCGACGTACCCCCGTGCCGGGTACACCTCGCTTCCACCGTCAAAGAGGATGAACTTCGGGGGCTCCTCGACGCCTCTGCCAAGGACCTCTCGACCAGGGCTCTGTCCTGGGAATCGAACAACTCGACGAGGGGCCGTCCCTCGACGGTCTCCGGGTCGTGCCCGAACAACCTCGTCAGGGCGGCAGACACCGACTGGAGGGTGCCGTCTGACGAGACGAGCATGGTGACGAAGGCGGCATTCTGGACCAGCGAACGGAACTTGGCGACGTCGTCGCGGGCCACCTCGAACCGGCGGCGCTCGGTGACGTCCCGCAAGCAGAAGAGAAGGCTCCCGGCGAGTGGCTCTGGCACCGGTCGGCCGATCACCTCGACGAGCTTCCATCCCGTCGAGGCGGCAACCCGCAACTCGATCAGCGTGCCCACGTCCTTCTCCCTGACGCTGGCGAGACTGCGCAGGACGAGTTCGACGTCGTCGTGGTGGATGAAGTCGAGGGCGGAAGCTCCGACCGACTCCTCCAGGCTACGCCCGAAGAGTCGTTCTGCCGTAGTGTTCGCCCACAGCAGCCGGGCGTCGGCATCCAGGAGCAATACGGCATCCGGCAGCAGGTCCAACAGGACGTTGAGCGTCTTGGATCGGTCGGCCGGGGGCATCGACCAAACGGACCTGGAGTCCGATGGCATGTCTCCAAGTTAACCGTTGGACAACGACAACCTCACCATGGCCGGTGTGTTCGTGCATGGAAACAGTGAGGGTGGAGCACTACCCTCACCAAGGATGGCGGCAGAGGCGGAGCGAGCACAGGCACCCTCGGACGTACAGGCACTTTCAGCCGAGTCGCGCGGAATTGCGCCAGGGCGCGGCCGTCTTGGCGGTCGGCGACTGCTCGTCATCGGCGGCGGCCAGAATGACCACGGCCTCATCGATCCCCCGGTGGGAAACGGGCGCGCCATGGCAGTCCTCTTCGCCCGTGAGGGCGCCAGCGTCACCGTCACCGACATCGACCATTCGAGCGCCGAACGGACAGCCGAGCTCGTCCGAGCCGAGGGTGCCCAGGCGATCGTTCTCGTGGGGGACGCCGCAGACGAAGATGCCGTGGCGCGAGTCTTCGATCTCGCCTCGAGCAAGATGGGCGGGATCGACGGTGTCGTCGTCAACGTCGGCATCGGGTCAGGTGCGGGAATGCGCGGAACGACCGTCGAGCAGTGGGACCACGTCATGGCGGTCAACCTGCGCTCGCACTTCCTCGCCTGCCGCAGGGCTCTCGAGACCTTGTCGAGTGGGGCGATCGTCCTCATAGGATCAGTGGCCGCCCGCGAGGTGATGCCCGTCCCGGCATACGCCACCTCCAAGGCCGCCCTGGAGGCCCTGTGTCGTCAGGTTGCCGCCGAGGCGGCCCCGAGGATCCGGGTCAACTTGATCGAACCAGGCCTCATCGACACTCCTCTGGGGCGCTATGCGTCCTCGCTCAATCCGGGTCGTCCTCAGGTCAGAGTGCCTCTTCGCCGGCAGGGAACCGGCTGGGAGGTTGCATACACAGCCCTGTTCCTCCTTGGCGACGAGTCGTCGTACGTGACTGGACAATGCCTCGTGGTCGACGGTGGCCTGACCGTCGGACCGCGGCGGTGACGCGCTTCTCTCCCCCGCTCAAGCTCTGTTCCTGACCTGACGACAATTGATGTGGAGGTCGTCCACATGAAACTGCATTGCAGCTGCGGCCAGGTGATAGGCGTCGAGGACAGCTCCCTCAACGTCGGGTCCCCGACCTGGCTGCGCCACGTGCGCGAGTTCCACCCAGATGTCTGGGCCCGTATCGAGGCCATCGAGTCGCGGAACCATCCGGCCACCTGGAAGGAGCGGCTCGCATCGCAGGTCGACCAGTAGAGGCCGAGCCGGGGCGTTCGAGGCCCAGCCTGCAAGCCCTCCCCCGATCTTCAGTGGAGCCTCCTTTCGACTTCGTGTGGCGCCTGCCGGGTTCGCAAAGGCAGCATTGACGCGATGACCCGCTTGGTTACTTACGAGACCGACGGTCCAATTGCCACCGTCGCCATGGACGACGGCAAGGTGAACGCTCTGTCGATCGAGATGTTCCGTCAGCTGAACGAGGCACTGGACCGCGCCGCGGCGGACAAGGCGATCGTCGTCCTGACAGGACGAGAGGGGATCTTCTCGGCGGGGTTCGACCTCAACGTATTGAGGGGAGGCGGACCAGATGCTGTGCCGATGCTCCAGGCAGGCTTCAAGCTCGCCGAGAGGATGCTTTCGTTCCCGACGCCCATCGTCATCGCCTGTACAGGCCATGCGATCGCAATGGGCGTTTTCCTCGTGCTCTCGGGGGACTACAGGATCGGCGTCGATGGACAGTTCAAGATCGTCGCCAACGAGGTCGCAATAGGACTGACGATGCCTCGCGCTGCGGTCGAGATCTGCCGGCAGCGTCTCACGCCGGCTTGTTTCAATCGTGCGGTTATCCTGGCCGAGCCCTTCTCGCCGCAGGATGCGGTCACCGCGGGATTTCTCGACCGAGTGGTCGATGCCGCGGAAGTGCATTCAACTGCCAGGGACCTGGCGATTCAGCTCGCGGGATTGGACATGACGGCGCACGCGGGAAGCAAGCTCAGGGCTCGTGCCAACGCGTTGTCGGCAATTCGTGCGGCGATGAGAGACGACGACTCCGAACTGGCCGCTCTCACTTGAGCTGCAGCACGGGGACTACCGTCGCGCCATGGACAGGCGGCTGAGCCTCGAGGCGATCGACTACCAGGAGTCGTGCTTCGCAGAGGCGTTCGCGGCAGGAGACATCAGTCTTGCGCGGAGCCTGTACCACGCAGATGTCGTGTACGTCAGTCCCACGACTCGACTCTTCGGCGGTGCCAGGACCATCGAGGGCGTCGACGCCACTCTCGAGTTCATACAGCTCACGATCGAAGGTTGCCGCAACATCGAGTACCGAGTGAACGAGCGCGCAGTGCTCCCCGGACGTGCCGGTGCATTCGCTCTCATCTGCTTCGACTGGGACGCACCAGACGCTCGGCTGCGGTCGGTCTATGCGGTGCTCTACCGATACGTGGAGGGTGTCATCGGCCGACAGGAGCTGTACTACGACCCAGGCGCACAACCTGAGCTGCTCGGAGCACCTAGGAGCTGAGGATCCCAGGCAGTACCGACTCGACATACGCTCCGCCAAACGGGGAGGTTCGGTGTCGGGCTAGCTGCCCACACCGGTTACTCTGAAGTCGGTGTTCTTGCTCGGTGGGTTAATGTTCCTCGGCGCAGAGATCGCGTCGTTCGTGGTCGTTGCCGAGCAGATCGGCTTCCTCTGGGCGTTGGCGATCCTCCTCGTCGTTAGCGCGCTCGGTCCGTTCGTCGTCCGACGTGTCGGCGTCGGCGTGTTGGCACAGACACAGGCGAGGCTGGCACGGGGAGAGATCCCCACCCGGGAGCTGCTCGACGGACTAGTCGTCCTCATCGGCGGATTGATGATCTGCATACCGGGGTACATCAGCGACGCTCTGGGTCTGATGCTCATGATCAGTCCCGTTCGCAGAGGCGTCATTCGGGTAGCTGGCCGTGGGCTTGGCCGAAAACTGCAGACGGTTCGCATCGTCGGGAGTTGGCGGCCCATGAGCCCACCTCCCAATGCCACATTCGACAGCTCCTCCCCCGCATTGGAGCTGCCGCGCCCTGCTCTTGATCCCGGCGACGCCTCCCCTACGTCCGCCTGAGCGCCCGGGTGGCAATGCCACGACCGAGAAGGAAGCACCGATGCCGAAGAGCGAGGGTATCGACATCAGGCGAGCGAGCCTGACCGACGCGTCCCGAATTGCCCAGCTCCATGCCGACAGTTGGCGCCGGCACTACAGAGGGGCGTATTCCGACAACTATCTCGACAGGGACCTCGATTCCGAGCGCCGGGCCGTGTGGACAGATCGCCTAAGTACACCCTGCGGCGGATCTTTCACCCTGATCGCCGAGCAGCGCGACCGCCCGGTGGGTTTTGTTCACGCGCAACCGGAGGTGGACCCCACGTGGGGCACTCTGGTCGAGAACTTGCACGTGTCGATCGCGCTACAGCGCACCGGAGTCGGCACGCTCCTACTCGATGCCGTCGCAAGAATCTTGAGGGATCAGCACAGGAGTTCGGGTGTCTATCTCTGGGTTCTGGAGCAGAACGAGGCCGCCCAAGCCTTCTACCTCTCCAGAGGTGGCGTCGTATGCGGCCGCGAGCTGGTATTACCGCCGGGCGGCGATCCCGGCAACTTGAACGGGTCTCCAATGAAGTTGAGGATTTCCTGGCCGAACTCCGGGCCTTTGATGCTGCCGGGTCTAAACCAGAGGCAGTCTCGGCTCGTCCGCTAGAGAAGCTCGTGAGGAGCGCTTTCCCTTCTTCTTCGTCGGCGCGAATACTCGCTGAGGGTGGAACGAGCGGAGCTTGCGGTCCCCGCTCCTGCCGCCGACCACCTCCACCCACTCGTCGCCAGTCACGACGTTGCAGACGTGGGCAACAAACTCCCACTTTGCCGTGCGCAGTCTCGTGCCGGTGACCTCGACCGTATCTCCCTTACACAGCCCAGCCCACGTCGGAGAGCGATGCAGGTTTCTCGAGGTTTGTTCTGTGACCTCGGTTGCTCGTTTTCGCCGTGGAGACATGTTCGCGCTATGTCACCAAAGTCCGACGTGGGACATGGAGCGCGCGATCTTGCGAAGTGTCTCCGGGGCCTTGACGGACATCACCGCTATTCTTAGTCCCCTTCGCGCCCGCGATCGGTGACCCTCGGAGCCAAGTACGGTTGACGGTCATACAGAACCCTGACCTGGTTATGGCTGCCGAGGCTCGAGCCGAACAGTTGGGCTTCGAGTTGTCATCGGAGCGTGAAGTCGGCAGGCTCATTGCTTTCTTTGCCCAAGTCGTACCCGTAGGTGGGCGCATCTTGGAGATCGGCACGGGGGCCGGGGTGGGGTTGGCTTGGATCGTCGAAGGGATCGCCGATCGAACCGATGTCGAAGTGGTCAGCATCGAGGCCGACAGCAAACTGGCAGAAGAGGTGCGGGCCGCAGGTTGGCCGGATTGGGTTTCCATACTTGAGGGTGACGGCGCCGATCTCGTCGGGACGATTGGCTCGTTCGACCTGATCTTCCCGGATGCACCGGGCGGGAAGATCTTCAAACTCCGAAAGACCGTGTCCACCCTGCGCCCGGGCGGGGTGCTGTTGGTCGACGACATGGATCTCTCGCGTCATTCCGATCCAGAGCTCCGGAACGCTTTGGCTTCGGTGAGGAAACGACTATTCGAGCATCCGGATCTAACCTGCGCCGAGCTTCCTTTCGCGAGCGGCGTAATCGTCGCGAGTCGTCGCAGATCCTGAGCGTCGACTCCTTGGCGGCCTCCCGGCCACAGTCTTCGAGATCGGCGTTCCTAACGCCCGACGGAGCCGTCGATCTGCTCTCGGAGGATGTCCGCGTGACCGGCATGCCGTGCAGTTTCCTCGATCATGTGCACGAGCACCCATCGCAAAGGCATAAGGCCGATGTGCGAATAGATCGCTTGCTCGCCTGTGAAAGGTCGTTACAGCTTTCGACGATTTCATTGTTGCGTATCGCTACGTCTCTGTACCGAGAGATCACAGCTTCGGTAACATCGTCATCCGCAATCTCATCTGCGGGCACGCGAGTGTCGAGCCCGGCGAATGCGTATTGAAACCAAGCGGTTTCTGCTCTTGTCAGGTGTTTGACCAGACCCATCAGGCTCGTCCCAGAGGGAACCATCGCCCTGCGGGCCTCGTCATCGCTAAGACCCTCGGCTTTCCGGATGACCGCCTCTCGGAGGTAATCGAGGAAATCGAGCAGTATTCGCTTCTCATCCCCGACGGTCCGGGGGGCATCTCTGTCCTCGCTCATCGGAGGGACACTAACGGTCTCATTCCCCATTCCGACGATGGTTCGGACGCCGGTTGGCGACATCCATGTCCACGGCTTTCGCCGTTTCGGTTGATTGTCGCCGGCGCCACGTGTCGCGATCTACCTGCCAGGCACAGTCGATGCCCACCTCCCCCGGTGCTGCTCGCCGGTCAGGGAACTCCCCGAGGAACTCATAGCCAAAACGGCGCGGCACCATACCTGAGCGATCATTCGCCTTGTCGTGGTGGATCTCGACCGCGGATATGTCGCTCAGTGTCAGTGCGGCAGTTGTCAGCATCGCGGCAGCTTCAGTGGCGATGCCAATACCGAGATGGTCCTTGTCGACCCAGTAGCCGACCTCGAGGCGGTGCGGCCCACGCCGACGATGCAGTCCGGTGCTCCCCACGACCTCGTCGCCGAGCACGATCGCCAGCGTCACGTCGCCGCCGTCTCGCCACTCCTGCTGCCAGCGATCAAGGAGTTGCGACCTTTCCTCGTTCGAAAGTGGCTCGTCTGCCACCCACGGCATCCATGGCCGGAGGTGCTCGATGTTACGCTCGACAGCCGAAGCGAGCAGTTGAAGATCGTCCGGGGTCCACCGCCGCAACAGCAGTGTCTTTCCTTCCAGCAGTTCGGGGAGACGATGCACCTGATCCATGCTGCAGCGGTCAGTCGGGTACGCGTCGGCTCATGAAGTCGTTGATGGCTGAGGCAACTCCAACCGCCTCCTCGACGGGAAGAAGATGGCCTGCACCGTCGAACCAGACGAGATCGCTGTCAGGAATCAAGTCGGCCATGCGCCGCTGAACACTCGGTGGAGTGAAGCGATCAATCCGACCGGCGAGGACCAGGACGGGCACGGCGATCTCGGGGAGGAACGCCGCAGCTCGGTGCCTCCGAAATCCGCTCATCATCTTGAACATCACCGACAAGTTGACCTCGCTCAGGTGTGCGATGTGAGATGCGATGTCCTTCTCCTGCAAGTTCGGTCCTCCGACACCGAACGCGCGAAACGCACGCCGTCCCAAGCCGGGGTGCGCTATCCGTCTAAGTACCGGGCGGGCCCCCTCGAGAGGGAGGAACCTGAGGACCACATCGGCAACCGGGTAGACGCGGTCGAAAAGGGTGATGTCCGCAAAGGTCCTCACCGGGTTCTCGAAAGCCCCTGCGACCGGGACGAGGCCTGCAACGCGCTCGGGCGCTATGCGACAGGTCTCGACGATGATCTGTACCCCCATCGAGTGACCGACGAGGACAGCTCTGTCCACCCCGGCGTCGTCCAGGACCTCCACGACGTCGGAAGCCAGCCGCGCCGGTGCCAAGTCGTCGCCGCGGAGACCGCGTGCGGCAACTCCCGGCGAGCGCGGCAGCCCGGACTCCCCGTGGCCACGCATGTCCAGAAGGACCGCCTGATGACCCGCAGCGACGACGACTGGTGCGATCGTCGCCCAGTAACCGTCGGTACATGACCAACCGTTTACGAAGACAACGGTTCTGCGCGGGCCGTCGCCAAGAACCGTGTATGCGATCCGGGTTCCATCCGAGACCGTAAGGTTGCGATCCTTCGGAAATATGGCTCGCTCGTGGGCCTTGGCGCGGCTCGAGTTGGACATGGGCCAACGGTAGGCGCTCCTGAATGCACCTCGGTGCTCCGACCGGGACTGCATCGAATACCGGGGAGAGGCAGGCTTTGAGGGTGGAAAGTTTGCGCCGTGCTCTTGTCCTGGCACCGATGAGCTCCGAGCTGCGGCCGATTGTCAAGTATGCGAGGGTCCGTCAGGAGAAGAGGGACGACTTGGCGGCCTACGTCGGTCGAGCCGCTGACGTCGAGGTCGTGGTGGTTCAGGTCGGGGTCGGCCCGGATGCCTCGCAACGTGCAACCGAGCGCGCTCTCGCGCACTTCGAAGTCGACCATGTGCTCGTGAGCGGCATAGCGGGAGGCTTGCATCCGGACATGACCATCGGCACGGTGGTCGTACCCGAGGTCGTCTTGGACATACGGAGCGGACGGCGCTACCGAGCTGCTCCGATGGAAGGTGTCGAGCGCAGCGGGCTGGTCGCCACGGCCGACCATCTGATCACGGACGAAGGACGACTCGCTGAACTTGAAGAGCAGGGCGTCGTGGCATTGGAGATGGAGTCGTCGGGGGTTGCGACAGCGTGCGAGGCCGCGGGTGTGCCTTGGACGACCTTTCGCGTCATTAGTGACCGACCGGACGAAGGCCTTACCGACGACGCGATCATGTCGTTTCTGCGCCCCGATGGGACTTCAGACGTGGCCGCAGCCGTAAGGTTCATGGCCCTTCATCCGAGACGGATTCCGGGCATGATCCGATTGGGTCGTGATTCGTCGATGGCCGCCTCCAAGGCCGCGCGCACAACCCTTCGGGCGCTCGGGTGGGGCCCTTGAACCTCTGGGTGGGACCGCCCTCATCGCATACAGAGTTCTGTCACGCCGGCACTGGACGGCCTCGCCCTTGTTCTTGTGTCGGCATGCTCTGGTCCGTCGGCACCGGGTACGGAGAGGTGCTGACGTTGATACTTAGAAGTTGACTGGCGGAGCACTCTCCAGCGACGCGAGGGTCGCTACTACCCGCTGTGGTGGGCAAAGTCGGAACGCTCATATCGGAAGAACCGACGTGCAGCGTCGAAGTGAGGTCCCCCGTCGAGCGCCGACGCCAGTTGGAGATGTTGGGCGCCTTCACGTCGAACCGCGTTTCCAGGAAGCGAAGCTGCGAGGTGTGGTCGAAAGTATCGGAGCAGACGTAGCCGCCCCGGCTGAAGGGTGAGACCACGATCATCGGGACCCGGAAACCCATGCCAATTGGCCCGCGAATACCCGAGGCGCCCGGAGGCAGCTGATCGACGGTCAGGTATTCGCCTGGCGTGCCAGGCGGTGCGGTCGGGGGTGGGACGTGATCGAAGAACCCGTCGTTCTCGTCGTACATGACGAAGAGCACTGTCTTCGCCCAAACCTTCGGATTCGACAGAAGGGTTTCGAGCACTTGATGCGTGAACATCATTCCGACTGCCGGTGGGGAGGGGGGATGCTCGTCATGACCCAGCGCCGGGATTATCCACGACACCTGCGGGAGGTCGTCGTTGGCGACATCTCGGGCAAAGTCATCGGGAAACAGCGGCAGGAATGCGTTCTGGTAGAGCGGGGACGAGGGATCTTCGTATTGTTTGAAGGCGAGAAGGATGTTGTCCGAGATGCTGAATGCGATGGGACTACTCGGCTGGTATTGAGGGCCAGGTGGGTTGTAGGTCTTCCATGTGACACCCGCTTTCTGGAGGACCTCGGGCATGGTTGTCCACGATGCCGTGAACGGGTTCGACCCGTTGGTATACGCCGGGCCTCCGGCCTGCCCCGCGGGATCGATCGTCCCTGAAAGCGCGTAGAGTCGATTTGGATCGGTCTGGCCCATAACGGAGCAGTGGTAGCCGTCGCAGATGGTGAAGGCGTCGGCCAAGGCGTATAAGAAGTCAAGGTCTTGCCGGTCGTAGTAGCCCATCGTCAACACCCCGTTGGCCGGTCCCTCGACCTGCGGCTCGACATGCGTGGCTACGAAGCGGTCCATGGCGCCGTTGTTCCAGCACCGGTGTTGCACATCCCAGGCGTGCGACAAGTCGAAGGTGCATTCTGCGTTAGTCGAGGCCGTGTCGAGGTGAAAAGGGAGGAGCGTCGGTGAATTCCCGGCCGGCCATGCTTGCGCGAAAACCCCTAGGGACCCGGTCCGATGGTCGTCAAAACCCCTCACGCCGCGATACGTCCCGAAATAGTGATCGAACGACCGGTTCTCCATCATGAGAAACACCACGTGGTCCACGGCGCCGAGATCCGAACCGGCCGGTTTCACCGATGCCGCCCTTCTGGCGGTGGAACCTCCGCAGGCGGAGAGAAAACTGGAGATCCCGCCGATCAGGCCGGCGGCCAAGACTTCACGGCGAGACCACAGCGAGGCGTTCATAAGCGACATAGCGTATGCCTGAAGGCCGCGAGAAGTGAGGCTGACAGCTCAGCATCGTCCGCCGATGACTTGGCTGGGCTTCCTCGGCCAAGATAGACGCCAGCGGCAGGCATCGAGGTCGCCGTCTCCTTGTGCCCGCAGTCGGAACTGAGAAACCCAACAGATGGTCAGGAGCAGATCCATGGATTTCACTCGACTCGAGGAGTCCGACGAGTATCGGCGTCAGCGCGAGGAGCTCAGGATCGCCGAGTTGGACCTGATCGATCACGTCGAACGTGTCGCTTCCCTCCGACGGCAACTTCTCGACGACACCGTTGTCGAGGACTACGAGTTGTTTGATGTTGCCAAGGACGAGCCTGTTCGCCTGTCGGCGCTGTTCAGCTCACCCGATCGGGCTCTCATCCTGTACCACTTCATGTACGGCAAGGCTCAGACCGAGCCCTGCCCCCTGTGCACGATGTGGATCGACGGATACAACGCAGTGGCTCCGCACGTCGGGCAGAATGCCGACTTCGCCGTGGTCGCTGCGGCCGACCCGCCCGCCCTTCGAGCGCACGCTGCATCGCGAGGGTGGAGCAATCTGCGTTTGCTCACTGCCGGCAACAGCAAGTTCAAGTACGACCTCGGCAGCGAGGAAGCCGACGGCGCCCAAACCGAGTGGATCTCGGTGTTCACCCGGGGCGACGACGGTACCGTGCGCCCCTTCTACTCGAAGGGCGCCCAAATCGCCGACGGCCGACGCGAAAGGGGAATCGACTTGCTCAGCCCCGTTTGGCAACTTCTCGACCTCACGCCCAATGGCCGGGGTGCCTGGTACCCCTCACTTAGCTACTAGGCAGGAAGGCCTTCGCGGGCTCAGGCGTAACATCGGGGACATTCCCTGATCGGGAGGGGTCGGATTGGGCAGCGACAGAGGGTGCGAAGAGGCTGTCGGCCGAGATCTCGCTCTCGCATCCCTCGCGGTGGCACGCCGCTTCGCCTCCGGGGCGACGATGTGGTGCGTTGCACCGCAGTGGCCGTTCCACGCACGCCACGTGGCCGTCGAGTTCGTACATCCTGTCGTCGTCGGCAAGCGATCGCTTCCGGCAGCCCATGTCGACGACTTGGATCCATTGGGCGCCCTCAGGGTCGTTTCGAGTCCAAGCGACATCCTTCTGGCGGTCGCCGGGGCTGGCGAGCGGTCCGTGGCGACCACGATGCGCCATGCCCGAGCCTGGGGACTTCTCACCTTGTGGATCGGATGCGGGCGAGAACGCCCGGAGCCAGGTGCGGCGGACCACGTGCTGTGGCTCGGTCAAGAAGAGATCGGGGCTGCCTACGGAGGTGGCCTCGTGCTCGCGTACCACCTGTTGTGGGAACTGGTGCACGTTTGCTTCGAGCACCCAGGGTTGCTCCTTGCCGAACCCGCTCAGTGCCTCGAAGAAGTGTGTGTCACCTGCTCGGACGAGGGTCGTGTCGCCGAGGTCGTCGATGTCCTGCCCGGTAACAGGGCCAACGTGCGGACCGCCGGAGGAATCGAGAGCGTCGACACCACACTGATCGACCCGCCGAGTCCCGGTGGCCTGATCCTCGTCCATGCCGGCGCTGCCATTGCTCGCGTCGAGGAGACCCCGGGATGACCCCTGAGGCAACTGGGTTCCTCTACCCGTTCATCGAGGGGGACGAGCACGACGTCGCCTCTCTCCTGGCTGACCTCGCCATTTCGGCTTCGGCCAAGTCCGGCGCCAGTGCAAGCTTGCGTGCGGTGACGGTGGAGCAATGCTCGAAGGAGATCGAAGACACAGCCGATTCGATGGCCACACGCTTTGCGAGTGGCGGCCGGATGCTATGCGCCGGCAACGGGGGCAGCTCAACCGATGCGGCGTCGCTCGCCTCGCTCTTCGCTCATCCGCCGACGGGCCGGGCGCTTGCCGCTCGATCACTCGTCGCCGACGAGGCGATCCTCACTGCGTTGGGAAACGACGTCGGATTCGACCTCGTGTTCTCCAGACAGATCATCGCGTACGGGCGAGCGGACGACATGTTCGTCGGCTTTTCCACCAGCGGTGACTCGGAAAACCTCATGCGGGCGTTCTCCCAGTCCAAGATGGACGGACTTCTCACCGTCGGGTTCGCGGGATACGAGGGCGGAACGATGGCTGCGTGCGGTGTCGTCGACCATCTGTTCGTGGTCCGGTCCGACAGCGTCCACCGCATTCAGGAGACCCAGGGCGCGCTTGCCTTCGCCCTCTGGACAGAAGTCCAAAGCCGTCTCGACGCTTTGGAAAGCGCGCTGTGACAGACCAGCAGGCGCGCGCAAGCGAGCTCGACGCCCACTCCGCCCCCGACACCGCCACCACCATCGGGCGAGAGCGAGCGGTCCTCGAGCGCATCGAGACGTTCCGGCGGCGACGTCCGCGCCTTCGCGACGAGGTGGTTACCTCAGCCCATGGCGCAGGAGGGAAGGCCTCGGCGGCCCTTGTAGACGCCGTCTTCTTGGAAGCGTTCGGCCGAACCGGAGACAGCCCGCTGACCGACGCCGCCCTCATCGAGCTTCCTTCCGGCGAGCGCATCGCGTTCACCACCGATTCTTTCGTCGTGAAGCCCCTTCGTTTTCCGGGTGGGTCCATAGGACATTTGGCGGTGCACGGCACAGTCAACGATTTGGCGGTGATGGGCGCCAAACCCGAATGGATAACCGCCGCCTTCGTAATCGAGGAGGGCTTTGCGATCGAGGAATTGCGCGCCTTGGTCGCCGACATGGCCGAGGCCGCTGCTTTTGCGGGTGTCGCGATCGTCTCCGGCGACACCAAGGTGGTGGACAGAGGGGCGGCCGACGGGCTTTACATCACGACGGCCGGTGTCGGAGTGGTACCCACCGGTAGGGAGCTCGGGGCCGAGCGGGTCCGGCCCGGTGACCGCGTAGTGGTTTCGGGCAACATCGGCGCTCACGGAATGGCGGTCATGCTGGCTCGGGGCGACCTCGCGCTCGAAGCTGACCTGTCCTCGGACACGGCGCCGCTCGGTGGTCTCGTGGAAGCCCTGCTCGATGCTGCGCCGTCCACTCGGTGGATGCGAGACCCAACGCGTGGCGGACTGGGCACCGTGTGCAACGAGCTGGCTCGTGACGCCGACGTCACGGTGGTGCTCGACGAACCGGCTCTGCCGGTCGAGCCAACCGTCATGGGTGCGTGCGACCTTCTCGGCATCGACCCGTTGTACGTGGCCAACGAGGGAAAGCTTGTCGCGGTCGTTGCCCCCGGGGAGGTCTCCGCAGCGATAGAAGCCCTGCGCGGCCATCCGTTGGGGCGCGATGCGGCTGAGATCGGGGAGATCCAAGCGGATCCTCCCGGGATCGTGGTCCTGCGCACCACCTTTGGAGGGACGCGCATCGTCGACATGCTCGTCGGCGATCCCCTGCCGCGAATCTGCTGAGACGACATGAGCCGGATGGAAGCCCGAACGGGGCGATCACGGGTACGGGTACGGGGCACTGTCCAAGGTGTGGGGTTCCGGCCCTTCGTTTACCGCCACGCAGTCGCGTTGGGACTCTCCGGGTTCGTCCGCAACGACTCCGAGGGTGTCCTAATCGAAGTGGAGGGACCAGAAACTGCGCTTTCAGAGCTCTGTCGCGTGCTCGTCGAGTGTGCGCCTCCCCTTGCTCGAGTAGAGACGGTGGAGACACTGGCGATTCCATCGCTCGCTACGACAGGTGGGTTCTCAATCGTTGAAAGCAGGGCGCGTGAGGAGCCGTCGGTCCCGGTGAGCATCGACAGTGCAACCTGCACGGAGTGCCTTTTGGAGGTGGAAGACCTCTCGGACCGCCGTTACAGGTATCCCTTCACGAACTGCACGAACTGCGGGCCGCGCTACACGATCGTCGTCTCCGTGCCCTACGACCGCCCTGCCACGACCATGGCGTCGTTCGACATGTGCGACCTCTGTCGCTCGGAGTACGAGGACCCAACTGCGCGCCGCTTTCACGCTCAGCCCAACGCTTGCCCGGCATGCGGCCCTCGGTTGCACTTTACGGACGCGAAGGGCGCGATCCTGCAAGAGTCGCAGGAGGCACTCGAAGCGGCGGTCGAGCATCTTTGCTCGGGGAACGTGGTGGCCGTCAAGGGCCTCGGTGGTTTTCACCTCGCGTGCGATGCCACCGATGCCCGGGCCGTGAACACTCTTCGGACGAGAAAGGCCCGCGACGACAAGCCGTTTGCCGTGATGGTCGCAGACGTCGAGGTTGCCGGGGACCTCTGTCATCTGGATTCGCCGGCTGTCCGTCTGCTCGAGTCGCCCCGGCGGCCCATCGTCCTCGCACGTCGCCGAGCTGGGACCGCCGTGGCCGACGCCGTAGCGCCTGGTCTGCCGGAGCTTGGTGTCATGCTGGCCTACAGCCCCCTGCATCACCTCTTGCTAAGTGGTTGCGACCGGCCGCTAGTGATGACGAGCGGCAACCTGTCCGACGACCCGATCGCCCACGAAGACGAAGACGCAGTCGACCGACTCGGGTCTTTGGTCGACGCGTTTCTCCTACACGACCGGCCCATCCACGTCCGCTGCGACGACTCCGTGGTGAGATCCACCGAACGCAGGACGCAAGTCTTGCGACGCTCCCGGGGCTACGCACCCGAGCCACTGCGGCTACCGGTCCCAGCCCGCCGACAAGTGCTTGCCGTAGGAGCCGAGCTCAAGAACACGATCGCGCTGGCCAAGGGCTCGATGCTCGTTCCAAGCCACCACATAGGCGACCTCGAGCAACTGGCCGGGTACACCTCGTTCCTTCAGGCCACCGATCACCTCTGCCACCTCTACGGCGTCAAGCCGGAGCTCGTCGCACACGATCTTCACCCGGAGTACCTGTCGACGAAGTACGCGCTCGAAACGGACCTCGAGACAGTCGCCGTTCAGCACCACCACGCCCACGTAGCCTCATGCCTTGTCGAGCACGGCTGCTCCGACTTGGTGCTCGGCATCGCCTTCGACGGCCTAGGCCTGGGGACCGACGGTTTGCTCTGGGGAGGCGAATTCCTCCTCGCAGACCTCCGGGCATTCGAGCGTGTGGGTCACCTCGCGCCGGTGGGATTGCCTGGCGGGACGGCTGCAATCAGAGAGCCCTGGCGCATGGCGGTCACGTGGGCCAGGGCCGCCGTCGACCGCCCGACAGCAGAGAGGGTGGGTGACTTGCTCGATCCCCGTGCCGACCAGGTGCTCGCGATTCTCGAGCGTGGGGCGCCGACCCAGACGACGAGCGTGGGGCGCTTGTTCGACGCCGTGGCCGCCCTGCTCGGAATCCGCCCCCGCGTCACTTACGAGGGCCAAGCGGCAATCGAGCTCGAAGCATTCGCAACGGCCGTCGATCGTTCAGACGCCCCGGCATATCCGGTCGCGATTCTCGAGACCGACGGAGCGTTCGTCCTCGATCCCGCGCCACTCGTTGCCTCCGTGATCGACGAGATCGACAGGGGCATCGACTCGACGACGATCGCTGCCGGGTTTCACCAAGGTCTCGGGACCGCTACAGCCAAGCTCGCCGCCCGAATCGCGGAGGATCGCGGTGTCGACACGGTGGCCCTGAGCGGAGGCGTGTTCCAGAATGTCCGGCTGACCGAGATTGTGGAGGACGCGATTGCCGCCACCGGGTTGCGTGTCCTGGTGCATCGGGAGGTGCCGCCGAACGACGGCGGCATCAGTGTCGGTCAAGCAGCTATCGCTGCCATGTCCTCTGCTATTTGAACGACACGAAGACCTCGTCTCGTTCCCCTCGTCAAGTCCTCTTACCTACGCTGACCGCGACGTCGCGGTGAAGACGGCCGAAGTTGTAGTAAGCAGCGCAAGCTCCTTCCGACGACACCATGCACGTGCCGATCGGGGTCTCCGGAGTGCAGGCGGTGCCGAAGACCTTGCATTCCCACGGCTTGATCACGCCCTTGAGGACCTCGCCGCACTGGCACGCCTTGGGGTCCGCGACCCGGACGTTCGGGATCGGGTAGCGCAGCTCGGTGTCGAAGGCCGCGAACTCCGGGCGCAGCTTCAGCCCGCTCTGGGCGATGAAGCCCAGGCCCCGCCATTCGAAATGCGGGCGCAACTCGAAGACCTCGGCCAGCACGGCCAGGGCGCGCGGGTTGCCGCCCTCACGCACGACCCTCGAGTACTGGTTCTCGACCTCGCAGCGCCCCTCCCGGATCTGGGTCAGCAGCATGGCGATGGCGTGCAGGATGTCGAGCGGCTCGAAGCCGGCCGTGACCAGCGGCAGCCCGTACTCGGCGGGAACGAAGCGGTAGGGCCGCTGCCCGACGACCGTGGACACATGGCCCGGTCCCAAGAACCCGTCGAGGCGGAGGTCGGGGGACTCGAGGATCGCCCGCAGCGGCGGGACGATCGTGACGTGGTTGGAGAAGACGGAGAAGTTCGGCACCGCCCGCGCCCTCGCCTCCAGCAAGGTGAGCGCCGTCGACGGCGCGGTCGTCTCGAAGCCCACAGCGAAGAAGACCACGTCGCGCTCGGGATTCTCCGTGGCGATCTGGAGCGCATCGAGCGGCGAGTACACGAAGCGGATGTCCGCCCCGTTGGCCTTGGCCTCGAGGAGGTTGCCCTTGCTGCCGGGCACCCGCATCATGTCACCGAACGACGTGAAGATGACGCCGGGCTCCATGGCGACGGCGATGGCGTCGTCCACGCGCCCCATCGGGATGACGCACACCGGGCAGCCCGGGCCGTGCACGAGCTCCACGGCGGCGGGCAGGACATGCTCCATCCCGTGGCGGTAGATGGTGTGCGTGTGGCCGCCGCAGACCTCCATGAACTTGAACCGGTCCTGGTCGCCGGCGAGCGCGGTGATCTGCGCCACCAACGCCCTGGCCATCGTCGGGTCCCTGTACTCGTCGACGAAGCGCATCTCGTGGCTACCTCCCTGCCTGATCCTCCTAGGCGGCGGGCCGCGGCCGGGTGGAGGGAGCAGCGCTCCCGATCGGCACTCCGATGACCACTCCCACTAGCTGCCTCCAGTTTCGCTGGCAATCTTCGACTCCCCGAACGCATGGAGCTCGTCCTCGTAGGCCTGGCCCATGAGCCGCAGCGCGGCCAGCGCCAGCTCGGCCTCCTCCTCGTCGATCTTCGACATGGCGAAGCCCACGTGGATCAAGACCCAGTCGCCCGGGACGAGCGGCTCGTCTTCGAGCAGGCCGATGTTGACAACCCTCGTCACGCCGGACACGTCGACGCGCGCCAGATGCCGATTGGCCTCCGATATCTCCCGCAGCTGCCCCGGTATGCCCAGACACATGGTCGTCCGCTGCCTCCTACTCGGCCCGTTCGTCCGCGTCGCCCTCGACGGCGACGATCGCGACCTTGACATCGACCTCCGGCTCGACCTTCAGCACGAGCACCTTGGGGGGCTGCATCCCGAAGTCGCGGATGTCGAAGCGGGACGAGCCGGTGAGGCTGATCGTCCGCTCGTCGATCATCTCCATCGTCATGAGGTCCTGGTAGTGCCGCAACACGCCGCGGAACGTCACGTCGCCACTGACCCGGTAGCTCCCGTCGCTGCCGTTCTGCACCATCTGCCCCAGGTCACCCACGATCAGCGGGAACCGCTGCGCGTCGATCCGCCTCCGCAACTCCCGGTCCTCCATGCGGTTGCCCGACTTCAGGCGGTCGACGGCCAGTGACAGGTGCCCGCGCGGCTCCGAGCCGGGATGGAGACGGCCGCCGGGCTCGAGGTGGAGGTCCACGTAGCCCTCGAGACCGCTCGTCTCCGAGTGGATGGGGTGCACGTTGGAGCGCGCGTCGATCCAGACCCGGGAGCGGTCGGGGACGATGGTGTAGCGGGCCACGACGGTTACGTCCGCCGGATTCTCGGGCAGCGGAGGCAGTTCGCGCCGAAGGTGCCGCTGCCGAGCGTCCTCCCGCTGTCACCCGTGCTGCCTACAGCGCCCATGGAGCCCCCGGCTGGTCTCGGTGCAAACGGCGGTGCCGCCGTGAGCGCCACACGTTGGTCAACTCCGTGGGCGGTGCCGCCCTCTGCGTCGGCCATCCTAGGTGGGGTCGGGCCACCCTGCCGCCGCCCGCTGCCGTCAGGGCGCCGGGCTGTGCGACGGGCAGTCGGCGCAGCGCCCCAACATCGCGAAGTGGTGCGGGTCGATGGTGAACCCGAAACGGGAGAGGGCCTGTTTCGCCACACCGTCAAAGAGGGAGTCGGGCACCTCAATCAGCTTTCCGCACTCCTCGCACACGAAGTGCCCGTGGACCGATGTCGCCAGGTGGTAGGTGGCGGGACCGTGGCCGAAGTGGGAATGGACGACCACGCCGAGCCGCTCCAGCTCGTCGAGGTTGCGGTAGACGGTCGAGATGTGGATGTCGGGTGCCTCGTCCTGCACCTCGCCGGCGAGCTCCTCGGCGGTCCGGTGGCCCTTCGAGGCAAAGAGGGCCCGCAGGAGGAGGCGCCGCGACGAGGTCACCCGCCCCCCGTGCTGGCGCACCAGGTCGAGTGCGTCCTCGAGCGTCGTGGCCTCGGCGGGCCCCCCGGAGTCGGTCGGGGAGTGCCTGCTCACGTCGCGATCGTACCGGCGGCGGTCGCGGCCCCCGAGTGGAGCGGGCCGACATCCGCCCGGGGGGTCTATTGCGAATAAGTCGCAGTACCGTACGGTGCGAAGAAGGCGACGAGGACGGGAGGTGTGAACAGATGGCCATGGCCCCGGACAGCACCGCAGCGGCGCAGCCGAGGCTGACCGCCGGGGAGTGGGCCAGGGTCGCCGGCATGGCTGCAACCGTGGTCCTGCTCAACGTGGTCGGCTGGGCCCTGTTGGCCAAGGCAGTCGGGCATCACTTCCACATCTCACAGACCAAGCTGTTCGGCCTGGGGACGGGGGTGCTCGCCTACACGCTCGGGGTCCGCCATGCCTTCGACGCGGACCACATCGCCGCCATCGACAACACCACCCGGAAGCTGGTTGGCGAGGGAAAACGCCCGCTGGGCGTGGGCTTCTTCTTCTCGCTCGGCCATTCGAGCGTCGTGCTGGTGCTCGCCGTCCTGCTGAATTTCGGCATCCGGGCCCTGAACCTGCAGGTCAGCCAGCAGTCCTCGGGCCTGCACTCCGCGACGAGCATCGTCGGGACCTCCATTTCGGGGACCTTCCTGTACCTGATCGCGCTCGTGAACCTGGTCGTGCTGGTCTCCATCATGAAGCTGTACCGCCAGATGCGATCAGGGCGGTACGACGCCGCCGAGCTGGAGCGACAGCTCGACAAGCGGGGCCTCATGAACCGACTGCTGGGGGGCTACGCCCGCCACATCGACACCTCGTGGAAGATGTACCCCGTCGGGGTCCTCTTCGGCCTCGGGTTCGACACCGCGACGGAGGTCGGGCTCATCGTGCTGGCTGGATCGGCAGTCGTCGGCGGCCTTCCCTTCTACGCCATCCTCTCCCTGCCCGTGCTCTTTGCGGCCGGCATGTGCCTCTTCGACACGCTCGACGGTTGCTTCATGAACTTCGCCTACGACTGGGCATTCGCCAACCCGGTGCGCAAGGTCTTCTACAACCTGACGATCACGGGGTTGTCGGTTGCCGTCGCGTTCCTCGTCGGGACCGTCGAGATCCTCGGCCTGGTGGGGCAGGAGGCCAACTTCAGCTCGCCCTTCTGGGACTTCGTCCGGCGCTTCAACATCAATGCTGCCGGCTTCGTGATCGTGGGCTTGTTCGTCGCGACCTGGGCGGTGGCCCTGTTGTACTGGCGCTTGGCCCGAGTCGAGGAGAGATGGGGCTCCGCGCTGGTTCAAGAGCCCGATGAGGTCGTGTCGGCGTGACGGCGAGGCTGCCTGACGACGACGTTATGTACATGTCGGTATGCTCCAGACGAGGTGCAGGCGATGCATGAACTCTCGATCTGCAACGCGATTGCGACCACGGCGGCCAAGCACGCGGAAGGACGGCCGGTGTCTCAGGTCAGGGTGCAGATCGGACATCTACGCCAGGTCGTGCCGGACGCTCTGCAGTTCAGCTGGGAGATCGTCTCGAGCACGACGACGACCGGGCTCGCCGACGCGGAGCTCGTCATTGAGGAGGTGCCCGCCGTGGTCGAGTGCCGTGAATGCGGCGAAGCGACCACCCTCGACATGCCGATCATGGCCTGTGGGGCCTGTGGCGGATTCGACGTCAAGTTGCTCAGCGGCGAGGAGCTCCTGGTCGTCTCGATCGATCTGGTGGACGCCTAGGCATGGGACGGTTTCACGTTCATCGCGACGGCACGCGACACATCGACGAGCACGCCCTTGACGTGCACGACCATCACCAACGCGATGGGGACCTCCTCGCTGCCGGTGATCACTCGGGGTACACGGAAACGGGTCAGACCAGGGTCACGATCCTGGAGAACCTGCTCTCGGAGAACGACCGGGTGGCGGACGACAACGGACGGCGCTTCGGGGAGTCCGGCGTGTGCGCGGTCAACCTCATGTCCTCTCCCGGCGCCGGGAAGACGGTGCTCCTGCGCAAGACCCTGGAGGAGCTCGGGCGCTCGCTGCGCATCGGCGTGATCGAAGGCGACATCGCCACGAGCCTCGACGCGGATCGTCTCGAGGGGGCAGGAGCACGGGCAATCTCAGTCGTGAACACGAGCGCCGGCTTCGGCGGAGAATGTCATCTCGATGCCGTCATGGTGCAGTCCGCGATGGAGCGGCTGCCGTTGTCCGAGCTCGATCTGCTGATCATCGAGAACGTCGGCAACTTGGTCTGCCCTGCGGAGTTCCGGGTCGGTGAGCAGGCGCGGGCGATGGTGTACGCGGTGACCGAGGGCGAGGAGAAGCCGCTGAAATACCCGGTCATGTTCCGGGCCGTCGACGTCGTCGTGGTGAACAAGGTCGACCTCCTGCCCCACCTGGACTTCGATCTGGACGCCCTCCTGGCCAACCTCGCCGCCGTAAACCCGCAGGCGCAGGTCATCATGGCGAGCGCCCGCACCGGAGAAGGAGTGGACGAATGGTGCGCCTGGCTGGCGCGGCAGAGTCCCGCGGCGTCGAGCGAGGCCGAAGACTGAGCGCCGCTATCTGTCCCCCTTAGAGAGACTGGATGGCGGCCATGCCCACCACTGGTCGGTTCAGCTTCAGGCCGCCGGCCGATCCGAAGAACGCGGCATCACCGTAATTGAAGATGCCTCCATCGCTTCCCACCATCCAGTAGCCCTGTCCGTCGGCGGTGCGATCCATCCCGACGATCGGCGCACTCAGCGGCATCCCTCCGGTGGAGCCGTAGTACGAGACGCTGCCGAAATTGAAGATGCCTCCGTCCGAGGCGGCGAGCCAGTATCCGCCGTCACTCGGAGCCGACGTCATGGCGACGATCGGCGCCTGGAGCGGCAACCCTCCGACCGACCCAGCGAAGGCGGCGTCTCCGTAGGTGAAGATTCCTCCGTCCGACGAAACCAGCCAGTAGCCCTCGCCGTCGATGGCGGAGGCCATGCCCACGATCGGCTTGATAAGCGGGAGGGACCCGGCCGAACCGAAGAAGGCTGCATCCCCGAAGGCAAAGACTCCGCCGTCGGAAGCAACGAGCCAGTACCCAGCGCCGTCCGGAGTGGGTGCCATCGCCACGATCGGTGCATTGAGGTGCATGCCACCGGTTGATCCGTAGAAGATGGCGTCCCCGAACGCGAAGATCCCTCCGTCGGATGCCAGCAGCCAGTAACCGGCGTCGTCCGGCGTCGCCGCCATCCCGACGATGGGAGCGTTCAGGTGCAGGCTTCCGGTCGAGCCGTAGAACTGGGCGCCGCCGTAACTGAAGATCCCGCCGTCGCTGGCAACCTCCCAGTAACCGGGCGCGGCAATCGGGCGTATGGAGATCACGAGTTCGGCATCGCTCGACAGGAAGTTCGCGTCGGTCACCGCGAAGGTGACCGGGTATTGCCCGGA
>Ga0116216_10000441_pt1 | contig 33825 bp, 31 predicted proteins | sample Sb_taG_11_FD_89696 | JGI IMG/M metagenome (GOLD analysis project Ga0116216, IMG submission 89696) | Peat soil microbial communities from Weissenstadt, Germany - Sb_50d_3_AS metaG | ecosystem: Environmental > Terrestrial > Soil > Wetlands > Peat | place: Germany: Weissenstadt | collected 2010-09-21
ACAGCTCGCGCCGAGGCCGCAGCTGGTTGTCGCGCATCGGCGCGGCCATCGTCATGCGCAGGAGCTTGTCCTCGGCTCGGGACAGCTGCATCTCGATCGCGCGGAAGTTGTTGGCGGTCACGCTCGCGGAGACGGTCTCCAGCACCGCCAGCCTGCGCACGAGGTTCTCGAACGCGTCCACGAAAGTGGAGGTTATCCGAGCTCGAGCGCAGCTCAGCTGAGATCCGCCGGGCGAATAACTCGCGGATTATTCGAGCTCGGTGCTGCGGCTCAGCTGCAGCTCGCCGGCGATATAACTCGAGCTCGGACCCTAGCCCGCTCGTGGCTTGCTCCTTCGCGTAGGCCAGTTCGCCTTGATCCAGTAGACCTCGAACACGGCGATCATGAGCGCAAGCACGGTGATGGCGACGGCGGCGTTCAACTGGGTGAATGGGTTGAGTATCGGACTGAGTATCGGACTCATAGCGCCTTCTCTCCTTGGACTGAAGCGAGGCGCGAGGCCGAATTGCAGCGCCAAAGCAGATGGGGCGCACTGGCAATGCCAGGCGGCGTCCGTGCCGCGCTATCCACCTACCGTAAACCGTTCTGAGCGGAATTGAAACGGTAGTTGGCCGCCAGCCGGCGCCGTAGTTTCAGCGTTTGGGGCCATCTCGGGGGCCATCTCGGCCCCTAGAACGACGAAACCCACGTGTTTGCGGGGGTTTCGGTGCTGGGTGCCCACATCAGGAACATGTGCGAGCTCCACTCGCCGATGCCCTTGACGGCCACGAGCTCGGCGATCACCTCGTCATCGGGCAGGGCGTCCAGGTGTTCGAGGTCCAGCGAACCGTCGAGCACGTGCTCGGCCAGCGAGCGGAGGTAGCGCACCTTGGCGTGCGAGAGGCCGGCCGAGGTCCGCAGCTCGTCGGGGTCGTCGGCGAGGACCTCGGCGGGGGTCGGGGTGCGGCCGCCGAAGCGGTCGGTCAGCCGCCCGTAGATCGCCCGAGCCGCCTTGGTGGAGAGCTGCTGGCCGACGATCGAGCGGACCAGCGCCCCGTAGTGGTCATCGGGGCGGCCGGCGCGGGGATCGCCGAGCCCGTCAACGCCGATCTCGTCGATCAGCGCGCGCAGGACCGGGTCCGACGCACGGAGATGCTCGACGGCGTCGGCTTCGCGCTTACCGCTCGAGGGCAACGGCGATCAGGTGGTGGCGATCGTCAGGGAGGCGCCGTCGAGCGCTCCCAGAGCGCGCTCGACCGAGCACGAGATGCACGTGAACGTCGGCGTGTCCCGGAGCGTGTACGAGCTCGATTCGGTCGTTCGCAGCCGCTGCACGAGGTCGAGGAAGTCGGCCGGATTGTCGGTCTCGAAGGCGACCACGAACTCCTGATCGTCGAGGCCGAACGAGTAGCTGGTGTTGAGGTCGACCGACGGATACTCGCGCCCGAGCTTGATGTGCTCCTGCATGATCCGCCACCGTTCATCGCCCGGCAGCGCGTACCAGGCGCGCGTCTTCACGAACGGATACACAAACAGGTACTTGCCGTGTGCGGGTCGAACTTCAAGGCGCGACTCGTCCGAGTACTCGGAAGGCTTCGTCATCGCCAGGAACGAATACGGCACCGTGCACCACTTCATCAGTCCGCTCTGGGTGAGGACCACGTGGAACTCGTGAATCCGCTCCAGGTTCTGAGCCTGGCTGAGGAGCATCATGTCCGCGTCGCCTCGCGTGCCCACCAGCGAGAAGGCGCGGAGCAGGTGGCCGTCAGCGAAGTCGTCGCAGGCCGCCATGAACTCGCGCTTGTCCTCCGCGCGCCGTTCGTCGTCCAGCCGACGCCAGGCCGGATCGACCTTCAGGAAGGTGTATTTGACGAAATGGCGGACCGGCATCGCCAACTTGATGATACGGGGGAGAAACTTGGCCCCGCGAACGGTTTAGAACGCGCTGAGAAGCGGTTTAGATAACCCGAAGATCGAACGAGAAGGCACTAAGATCCACATCATGCGCATTGCGCTCGTTTCGCCATACTCGTGGACGTACCCCGGGGGCGTCACGAGGCACATCGAGGCGCTGGCCGAGCGGTTCCTAGAAGACGGCCACGACGTCCGCGTGCTCGCCCCGTTCGACCCGCCCGGCCGCTACTCGGCGGCCTTGCACCGCGGTGCCCGGCCACAGCCCGTCGAGGCTCCCGACTACCTGGTCTCGCTCGGGCGCACCGTCGGCTTCAAGGCCAACGGCGCCGTTTCGAATCTGTCGATCACTCCGTACGGCGTGGCCACGATGCACCGTGAGCTGCGGACCAGTGGATACGACGTCGTCCACATCCACGAGCCCGTCGCGCCACTGACCGGGTGGGTCGGCACCGATTGGACTCGTCTGCCGCTGGTGGGCACGTTCCACTCGTACTCGAACAAGCACCTTCCCAACGTGCTCGCCAACGCGATGGGGGCGAGGCGGATGCTCAACCGCCTGCACGTACGGATCGCCGTCTCAGAGGCGGCAGCCTGGACCGGCCGTCGCTGGTTCGGCGGCCAATACCGGATCATCCCCAACGGCGTCCACGTCGACTCGTCCCGCGCCGCGGCCGCCGCCGCCCGGCCGCTCGGCGACCGGTTGCGGATCGTGTTCGTGGGCCAGGCGGTCGAGCGCAAGGGGCTGCCGCTGCTCCTGCGCGCATTCGAGGCGCTGCGCGACCACATTCCGACGGAGCTGACCGTGATCGGCCCCACTCCGGACGAGCTCGGCCCGCTGATGCTCGATCCCCGTGGCGTGCGGATGCTCGGCAAGGTCGGAGAGGAAGAGAAGCGCCGCGCGCTCGAGGAGTCAGATGTCCTGTGCGCTCCCTCGATCGGAGGCGAGAGCTTCGGAATGGTCTTGACCGAGGCGTTCGCGGCCGGAACGCCGGTCGTCGCATCTGACATCGCCGGCTACCGAGATGTCGTCCGCGACGGCGTCGACGGCGTGCTCGTCCCCGCCGGCGACGCGCAGGCGCTGGCCGAGACTCTGCGAGATCTGTGGGACGAGCCCGAACGTCGCGGCGAGATGGCCCGCGCAGCATCCAAGGACGTGGAGCGGTTCGCCTGGCCTCGCGTCGCCGAGGAGGTGCTCGAGGCCTACAAGGACGCGATCGCGACGCCTGCTCCGTCGGGCGCCGTGCAGCGCGCCGCGGTGCGGATCGGGGTGCGCGCCGCCGATGGCAAACCGCACGCTCCCGCCCGGCGCATGCCAAGCCTCGAGCCGGTGCCCGCAAGCCGCCGCAGCACCGCGCTGGGCCTCGCCCGTCGCGGCGCGTTTGCCGCCTTCACGCTCGGCGGCCTGCTGCTGGGCTGGCTGGCGCTCCAGAAGATCGGAATCGGCAACGTCGCCTCAGCGCTGATCAACTCGAGTCCCGCGTTCGTCCTCCTGGGGCTCGCGATCATGTGCAGCGCGATGGTGCTGAGAGGTTGCTCGTGGTTCGCGATCCTCAAGGCCGCGCTCCCACGGGCCCGCGTCAAGCTCTCAGACGCGATGCAGGGCACCTTCATCGGGGTGCTCATGTCCTCGACGCTGCCTGCCCGCCTCGGCGAGCCATCGCGCGCGTTGGTCGTCGCCCGGAGAACCGGTCGCCCGCGCGAGAACCTCCCCGTAGTGCTGGGCACACTCGTCTCGCAGACGCTGCTCAACATCCTCGCGCTGATCGTGCTCGGCAGCGTCATGTTCTCCTCCGTCGACCTGTTCAACGGCCACCAGGACGCGCTGCTCGTGGCGGCCGCGTTGCCGATCACGCTGCTAGCCGTCGTGTTGCTGGCGCCGGTGCTGTTGCGCGCCGGCGTCAACCAGTCCCGGTTCGCACGGCTCCACGCGGTGACCGCCCAGGTGCGGCGTGGCCTTACTCGGGTCCGAGCCGGACTCAGCGTATTCCGCCAGCCTCGCCTCGGCGCCGCCGCCACCGCCGCCCAGCTGTGCGCATGGGGCCTCCAGTGGCTTTCCTGCTACGTGTTGCTGGTGGCGCTCGGGCTCAGCCATCAGGCCGGGATCGCGGCCGCGGCGGCGGTCCTGTTCGCCGTCAACATCACGGCAGTGCTGCCCGCCACGCCGGCGAACCTGGGCGTCTTCCAGGCCGCCTGTGCGGCCGTGCTGCACCAGGGCTGGCACGTCGGCCTTGGCGCCGGCGTCGCCTACGGGGTGATCCTCCAGGCGGTCGAGGTGTCAACCGCCGTGCTGATGGGCATGCCTGCGTTGCTCAAGGAAGGCATGTCGTGGCGAGAGGTGCGACTGCGCGCGATGCACGCGACCCCCGTCAAGCTTCCCGCACGCGCGCAGGCGCGACGGGCCAGCTCCCCGGTCAAGGCCGAAAGCTAGCTGGCGCGCGTCGTCATCTGCTCGCGCGGGTACCGTCTACCCATGCCGAGCGAAATCAGCACACAACCTCCGAACAAGTCCCTCGTGGAGCTGGTCGAGGAGCTTGTGAATCGCGGTCAGTTGCGCTCGGAATCGTGCGTGGATCTTTCGGAGCTGAGCGAGCTCGCCCAAGAGCATGAGCTCAGCGACGACGATGTGCAGGCGCTCGAGGATCTGCTCGAGCAGCGCGGATTCGACGTGCGCGACGACTGCGGCCGCTCGCAGGTGGAGCAGACCAGCTACGTCAACGACGCTCTCGCCGACCGCACCACCGACGCGATGTCGCTGTTTCTCCAGGAGGTCCGGCGCCACCCCTTGCTGACCCGCGATCAGGAGATCGAACTGGCCGAACGGATCGAGCGCGGCGATCTGGAGGCCAAGGAGCGGATGGTCAACTCTAATCTGCGGTTGGTGATCTCCAACGCGCGCAAGTACCAGGGCCAGGACCTGCCGTTGCTCGACCTGATCCAGGAGGGGATCCTCGGGTTGATTCGCGCGGCGGAGAAGTTCGACTACCGCAAGGGGTTCAAGTTCTCCACGTACGCGACTTTCTGGATCAGGGAGTCGATCCAGCGCGCGATCGCGAACCGGGCCCGGACGATCCGCATCCCCGTCCACATCGGGCAACGCGAACGGAAGATCGGACAGGTGCAGCGCGACCTGGTGGCCAACCTCGGTCGCGAGCCGACCGACGAGGAGATCGCGCAGGCCGCGGAGCTGACCGAGCGCGAGGTCCGGGAGACGCGCGGAGCCGCGCGCGTGGTGACCAGCCTCGACCGCCCCGTCGGCGAGGAGGAGGACACCACGCTGGGATCGCTGCTGCCCAGTGGTGAGCGTGGTCCCGACGAACAGGTCGACATCCTCCTGCGCGAGGACGCCCTCCGTCGCGCCCTCGACCGCCTCCCCGACCGCGAGCGCGAGGTCGTAAAGCTTCGCTATGGGATCAACGGCGACGATCCAACGCCGCTCAGCGAGACCGGGCGCCGCCTTGGGATCTCCTCCGACGCGGTCCGGACGATCGAGCGCCGGGCGCTCAAGGAGCTGGCGGAGAGCCGCGAGCTCGAGGCGCTACGACCCGCTGCCTGACCTGACGAGTTCGAAGCAGTTGCGCCCCACTGGATCCAAACCGCGCCCAGCCCGAACACGATCATCCAGTGCCAACGCGACCTAGGCCTCGACCATCGCCGGCTCGTCTTCGGGCGCCCCCTCGGAGGGGTCGGCGTCGGTGAGCTCGGCGAGCCGGGTGGGATCCTTGTCGGTGCCCGCGATCAGCTCGTCGGCTGCCTGCCTGTCGGTCTTGGGCAGGAATCCGGACTTCATCCCGAAGTACACCGCCTGCGGATGGTGAGCGACGATCGCCAGCGTCGACTGCTCGGGCTCGACGGCATAGCCGCCGGACAGCCGCAGACCGATCGAGGGGGCCTCGAGGAGTCGGAAGACCTTCTCGTGCTCCGACTGCTCGGGACATGCGGGGTAGCCCCACGAGTAGCGGCGACCCTGGGCCGGGCCGATCTCGAGATCGGCGCGGACCCTCCCGTGAAGCCACTCGGCCATGCCCTCGGCCGTCTGCACGCCGATGCCGTGGACGAACAGCTGCTCGGCGAACTCGCCGTCGGCCTCGAGGCTCGCCATCAGCGCGGTCACCTGCCCCCCGGCCGTCACGGCCTGGAGCGCGACGACGTCCGGGGTGCCGCTCTCGAGCGGACGGTAGAAGTCCGCCAGGCAGATCCGGTCGTGCTTGGGCTGGCGCGGGAACACGAGCCGCTCCAGCTCGGTCTCGCCCGGCGCATCCGGGTCCCACACGATCAGCTCGTTGCCGTCTGAGTTGCACGGGAAGTAGCCGAGCAGTGCGCGCGGACGCAGGTAATTGGCCCGCGGGCCCTCCGGGCCCGCAACCGCCTCGCGCCACATCCGCTCGAGCCGGGGCTGGAAGTCGTCTCGGAGCAGCCGCTTCCACTCCTCGCCCTTGACGCCGCGACCGCCCCAGTGAAGCTTGAACAGGACGTGGGTGTCGAGGTGCTGATAGACCTCGTCCATGTCCACTTCGATCTCCCTCGCTCCCCAGAACGGAGGCTCGGGGATCGGGTTTTCGGTGCTTGCGAGCGAGCGCGTGGAGGCGTCCGTCGTGGGCGGGGCGTCGTCGGGCGCCGCCTCGGGCTGCTCCCGCAGTTTCTTGGCGGCGTGGCGAGTCTTGGCGATCAGCGCCCCGCGGGCCTCGGGGTCGATCAGCTGGTCCATCTTCGCCAGCCCCTCGAACGCGTCCTTGCAATAGAAGACGCCGGGCTCGTAGACCTCGTCGGACTCGGTGCCGTTCGGATACAGGATCCGCAGCCCGAAGTTGCGGTTGATCGCCGCGCCGCCGATCAGCACCGGGAACGCGAGGCTGCGCTCGTGGAGCTCCTGGATGCAGGCCGGCATCTGTTTCGAGGTCGACACCAGCAGCGCCGAGAGGCCGATCGCGGTCGCGTTGTGCTCGACCGCGGCGTCGAGGATCGTCGAGATCGGAACCTGCTTGCCGAGGTCGACGACAGTGTAGCCGTTGTTGGTGAGGATCGTGTTCACGAGCGACTTGCCGATGTCGTGGACGTCGCCGAACACAGTGGCGACGACGACCGTGCCCTTCGTGTAGCCCTCGATCTTGTCGAGGTAGCGCTCGAGCTGGGCGACGGCCCGCTTCATCACCTCGGCCGACTGGAGCACGAACGGCAGGATCAGCTCGCCGGCGCCGAACTTGTCGCCGACCTCCTTCATCGCCGGCAGCAGCACGTCGTTGAGGGTCGGCACGGCACCGATCTTCTCGACGCTGCGATCGATCCACTCCTCGACGCCCTCCTTCTTGCGCCTGAGGATGTGGTAGTGCAGCGCCTCCTCGGGTTCCATGTCCGCGGTCGGGTCCACCTTCTCCTCGGCCTCGGCGGGGCCCTTGGACTCGAAATGGGCGATGAACCGCTCGAGCGAGTCCTCCCGGCGGTTGAAGACCAGGTCGTCCGCGAGCTCGCGCTCGTCCGGCGGAATCTCGGCGTACGGCGTGATGTGGTTCGGGTTGACCATCGCCAGGTCGAGGCCCGCTTCGACGCAGTGATGGAGGAAGACGCTGTTGAGGGCGCTCCGCGCAGGCAGGCCGACGCCGAAGCTGACGTTTGAGACGCCGAGGCTCGTCTTGACGCCGGGGATCTCGGACTTGACCCGCCGTATGCCCTCGATCGTCTCGATCGCCGACGGCTTCCACTCGTCGTCGCCCGTGGTCAAGGTGAACGTCAGGCAGTCGAAGATCAGAGCCTCCCGGTCGAAACCGTGCTCGTCGCAGCACAGCTCGGTGATCCGCTGGGCGATCTCGAGCTTGCGCTCGGCCGTCTTGGCCATCCCGACCTCGTCGATCGTCAGCGCGATCAAGGCGGCGCCGTGGGCCTTGGCGAGCGGCACGACGCGATCGAGCTTGTCGCGTCCGGCCTCGAGGTTGATCGAGTTGACGATCGCCCGGCCGGGGATCTGCCGCAGCGCGGTCTCGATCACGTCCGGCTCCGTCGAGTCGACCTGGAGCGGCGCCGGCTGGGTCAGCGAGATCCGCTTGACGAGCTGGCGCATCTGCTCGCCCTCGTCCTGGCGCTCGGTGAGAGCGACGCACACGTCGAGCACGTGGGCGCCACCGTTAACCTGGTCCTCCGCGATAGTCAGCAGGCCGTCGTAGTCGTCGGCGAGCAGCAGCTCCTTGGCCTTCCGAGACCCCTGGGAATTGACGCGCTCGCCGACGAGCGTCGGCCGCGGATCCTGGACGAGCGGGGTGGCCGCGATCATGCTGCTGACGTGGGGCGCGCGGCGCTCGGGTCGCGGCGCCGCCTCGCGGCCCTTCACGCGCTCGGCGATCGCCTCGATGTGGGCTGGGGTCGTGCCGCAGCAGCCGCCGACGATCGAGATGCCGTAACGCTCGACGAACTCCCCGAGCACGTTGGCGAGCGGCTCGGGCCGCTCCGGGAAGATCGTCTCGCCGTTCGGGCCCTGGAGCGGCAGTCCGGCGTTCGGGATGCAGTGGACCGGCTTGCTGGAGAACTCCCCGAGGAACCGGATCGCGTCGCGCATGTCCTCGGGGCCGGTCGAGCAGTTCAGCCCGATCAGATCGACATCGAGCGCCTCGAGCGTCGCCAGTGCCGCGCTGATGTCGGTGCCGAGCAGCATCTTGCCGCCCTGCGGCAACAGCGACACGCTGCACTGAATAGGCAGCCGCTTGTCCTCAAGCTTGAACGCGGCCCGCGCGCCGAAGATCGCCGCCTTGACTTCGAGGATGTCCTGCGCGGTCTCGATGATGATCAGGTCGGCGCCGCCCTGAACGAGTCCTCGGGCCTGCTCGGTGAATACCTCCTCGAGCTCGGCGAAGGTGATCTGACCGAGCGACGGGTCATCGCTCGCGGGCAGGAATCCCGTCGGGCCGATCGAGCCGGCGACGAACCGGTCCTCTCCCGCCGCCTTGCGCGCGATCTGCGCCGCCTTCAGATTGATCTCGAACGTGTGGTCCTCGAGTCCCCACTCCCCGAGTTTCAGCCTCGATCCCTGGAAGGTGTCGGTCTCGAGCACCTCGGCGCCGGCTTCCAGCATCGAGGTGTGCACGCCCTCGATCACGTCAGGGCGGTTCAGCACCAGCGCCTCGTGACAGCGTCCGGGCAGCCGATAGTCGTTCTCAAGGCTCAGGTCGAACTGCTCCAGCGTGGCGCCCATGCCGCCGTCGTAGACGACGACCCGCTCCCGCGTGGCGGCGATGAAGTCACGCATCGGCGTGATGCTACCAACCTTGACAAAGTTGTGGCAAGGTTGGGTGTGGGGGTGTCCGTGGCCAGCTCCGAGGCGGTCGCGGGCTTGTGGAGGCGCCGGCGGTTCCGGTCGCCGGCTGTCGTGACTCGGTGCGGGCGCTTCGCGCTCGGGGACTCGGTCCGGGCGCTTCGCGCCCGCGGCCTTGGCCGGCGAGCGGCCCGGTGAGGGCAGCGAGGGGGCGGGATCGGCGCCGGCGCGCTCGCTCGATCCTGGGCCGGCGCCCTCGCCTCGGCGCTGGCGCGTGGTGCTTAACGCGCCAAGACCGGCGCTGTCGGCGAGCCGTGGCGCGCTATGCACACTCCTCGTGCACAGTGCGCCAGGCCTCGACCATCGGCGCAGAAGTGGCGCGTTATACACCACCCGAGCCGCAACCGGGTGCCGAGCCGGGCGGCCGGCGCATACACGAGCGCCTAGCCCCCCACCAAGCCGCGACCGCCGACCGGCCCGCCTCCCCAGCCGCCATTTCGACCCGCGACCGCCACACACCCCGACCCACCGCCCGCAAATAGCGCAACAACCGATTGGAACAGAGTATTCCGCTCTGGTACATTTCGACCATCAAATACAGAACAGAACACTCTGTTCCGGCGAAGAAGAGAGAGGGCCAGGCGCTGGCGCCGGGCGCCGCCGGGACGGGCCGAGTCTGTTCCGGGCGACCGACTCAACCCCGAGAAAGGACACACCATGGACTGGAAGCTCGAGCTGATCGCCGTGCCCGTCTCCGACGTCGACCAGGCGAAGGCGTTCTACACCGAGAAATTCGGCTTCAACGCCGACTACGACCACCAGGTCAACGACGACCTCCGGTTCGTGCAGCTGACGCCGCCCGGGTCCGGTTGCTCGATCGCCATCGGGATCGGGCTGACGGATTCGGCGCCGGGATCGATGAAGGGCTTGCAGCTGGTCGTCGCCGACATCGAGGCGGCGCGCGCGGAGCTCGTGCAACGAGGCGCGACCGTCAGCGACGTTCAGGACTTCCCGTGGGGACGGTTCGTGTTCCTCACCGACCCCGACGGGAACGCCTGGGCCGTGCAGCAGGTCCCGCCTCGCCCCTAGCGCGCGCCGGATCGTCGTTGGCCGTTCGGGCGAGCGCCCGGACGGCCGGCCCGGCCCGGCCCTCAGCGGGTCACGAGCCGCGACAGCACGACCTGCGAGCGCGTTCGCTGAACCATGCCGCCGCGCTGCAACTCCATGATCAGACGCTCGAGGTCGGTGTTGTCGTGGGTGCGCACGCGGGCGATCGCGTCCGCCTCGCCGGTGACGCTCCACGCGTCGACGACCTCCGGGTAGGCACGAAGCGTCTCGGCCACCTGCTCGAGCAGCGTCCCCGGCGCGAAGAACAGCTCGATCAGCGCCTCGGTGCGGTCTCCCAGCGCCGTGTGGTCGACGACCGCCGTGAACCCGCGCAGCGCCCCCTGCTTGCGGAGCCGGTCGACCCGGCGCTTGACCGCCGGCGGGGAGAGCGCAACGTGGCGGGCGATGTCGTCGTAGGTGCGCCGGCCGTCGGCCATCAGTAGCGCAAGAATCTGACGATCTGTGGCATCCACCTGTCGATCTATTGCGCAGATTACACTGTTTTCGGCATCGACAACCGCCAGGGCTCTAGCTAGCCTGGGCTGCATGACGGACTCAGCACAGGGACGCATCCTGTTCGACGAGGCCCACAGCGAGGCATGGACGATCCGGCCCGAGGCGGCACTGGCGATGCAGCCGGCACACCCGGCGGACGCGTCGTACGAGCTCGCCGCGCGAGCGCTTGCCGAGCGTGACTTCGACGTGCAGGCCAACGTCAACGGCCCGCTCACCGCCGAGATCCTCAGCACGTGCGATGTCCTCGTGATCGCCCATCCCTCTGATCCGACGTGGGAGCACACGACCCAAAACGGTTCGCCCCGGTTCATAGCCGAGGAGCTCGACGCGGTCGAGTCGTTCGTCGGCGCGGGCGGCGGCCTGATCGTTCTCGGTGAGACCGAGCACGACAAGTACGCCAACAACGTCAACGAGTTGCTGGCGCTGTTCGGACTGCGCCTCGAGACGAGACCGTCCAGGACTACGACCACTGCCTCACGGCGCCGAGCTGGATCCTCGCCGAGCTCGGGGATGGGAGCCGCGGCACCGGCGGAGACCTACTCGCCAGAGTGCGTTCGGCCTGCCTGTACCGCGCCACGACGATCTCGGCCGAGACCGACAACGGCGCGTGCGTCCTCGCGCGTAGCCACGCGAGCGCTTCGGTGCCGGGCGCCCCGCTGGTCGTCGCCTCGGCGCACGGCAAAGGCCGCGTGGTCGTCCTCGGCGACTCCGACCTCTTCGGGGACGACTGCATCGGCGAGCTCGACCACCGCGCGCTGTGGCTGAACCTGGTCTACTGGGTCGCCCAGCCCCCCGAAAACGGCGCCGAAGCCCGCCACGCATCGGTGAACCGCGACGACGCGGCGTGGGCCGAGCTTCGCGAGCAGACCAACCAGCTCGGGCTGCTCCAAGCGCCCGACGGCTCGCTGGAAGGCGACCCGGCCGAGGCGCAGCGACACGTCGATCAGATCGCCAGCGCTCTACAGGCGCTGGCGCCGCGGTTTGCGCACCAGGCCGACTACCTCGAGGCGGCGCTGGGCGATCTCCGCGGATGGGCGAGCGGTGGCTTTGGCAAGCCGGACTTCACCGGCGCGCTCGAGCGCTTCCGCCCCGAGCGTCAGCGCCAGGACGGCATCGAGCACCTCGTGTTCTTCCCGATGTACAAGCAGAACGGCTCCCGCGACACGTGCTACGAGGCGCTGATCGTTCGCGTTCCCTGGCCGGACTGGATCGCCGAGCTCGAGCGCACGCGCTACGACAATCCGAAATTCGTCCCGGTCGAGCTGATCGACGGGACCAGGGGCTACGACAGCGAGTGCGTGGTGCTGTTCCCGGAGACCGTGTCCGTGGTCGGCCGTCCGGTCAACAATTTCGGCGCGAGCTTCTCCGATCGCGAGGCCGAGCGGCTGCGGCGCGTATCTCCGGCGATCGGATCGCAGTGGGCGGACACGGTCCGCGAATTCAAGGATGTCGAGGACCCTCGGCCCTACATCGACCTCGTGCTTGAGGACGAGTTCCCGTTGTCGCTGTTCTACAGCTCGCTGAAGGCTAAGCTCGCCGCGTGAGTGAAGCTCCCGCGCGTGGATTCGCATCCGACAACTCCGCCACCGTCCACCCGCACGTGCTCGCGGCGATCGCCGACGTCAACGTCGGCCACGCCTTCGGGTACGGACACGACGAGTTCACGCAACGGGTCGAAGCGCTGATCGCCGGACAGTTCGGGGATGGCGCCCACGCCTTCCTTGTCTTCAACGGCACTGCGGCCAACGTCCTCTCGCTGCGGGCGGCCTGCCGGCCCTGGGGGGCTGTCATCTGCACCGATCACGCGCACCTCAACGTCGACGAGGGCGGCGCCCCCGAAGCGATCGCCGGCGTCAAGCTGCTGACGGTTGACGGTGAGCACGGGAAGCTCACGCCGGCGGACGTAGAAGGGCGGATCGCACGGCTCGGCGATGAGCACGCCGTGCAGCCGCGGGTCCTCTCGATCTCGCAGTGCACCGAGCTCGGAACCGTGTACACGCCCCAGGAGACGCGAGCGCTGGCGGACCTGGCGCACCGCCACGGCCTCGTCGTGCACGTGGACGGCGCCCGGCTGAGCAACGCCGCGGCCGCGCTCGGGACGTCGCTCTCGGCGCTGACGGCCGATGTCGGCGTAGACGTCCTGTCGTTCGGGGGGACCAAGAACGGTCTTCTCGGAGCGGAGGCCGTGGTGTTCCTGAACGGAGGGCTGGCGGAGGGCTTCAAGTACCTGCGCAAGCAGTCGCTGCAGCTCGCCTCGAAGATGCGCTACCTCGCCGCCCAGTTCGACGCCCTGCTGACCGACGAGCTGTGGCTGCGCTGCGCACGACAGGCGAATGCGATGGCGGCGCGCCTGGCCGAGGGTGTCGGCTCGGTCCCAGGCGTGGAGATCACACGTCCCGTCCAGACCAACGCGGTGTTCGCGCGTCTGCCCAAGCAGGCCACGGCCACGCTCCAGGAGCAGTTTGCGTTCTACACCTGGGACGACAGCGCCGGCGAGGTCCGGTGGATGTGCTCCTGGGACACGACCGAGGACGACGTCGAGTCGTTCACAGCCGCCGTGAGAAAGGTGCTCGCTGCGGGCGGCTGACGTCCTCTCGAAAGACCTCGATCAGCGTTTCATCCGCTCGTAGTTCAGCCGCATCAGCTCGATCACGTCGCGGACATCCTCCTCGCTCTCGATCCGTCGCGTGGCCGGCCCCACCCGGTCGGGAAACACCGGGTGGTAGACGATCCGGCCGTGTTCGAACAGCTCGGCCCAGACGTCCTTGGGGAACGAGAAGTGCGCGGCGTGGTCGCCATGCAGGTGGCCTATCTCGCGGCGGCCCAGCCGAAACGCGAACTCACCCCGGCGACCCGGGCCGGCCTCGATGCCCGGCCAGGAGGTGACCTCATCGGTGATCTGTTGGCTTGCGGTGATTGTCCTGATGTCACTCATGACGCTCATGGTGCACCCGCGCGCTCCGGGTTTGTATTGGCAATTGGTCCTAGGTCCTCGCCGAACAGCTGCTCCAGCACGATCGCGACGCCGGCCTCATCGTTGCTCGCCGTACGCGTATGCGCCGCCTCGAGGACATCCGGGTGAGCGTTGGCGACCGCGACCGCTCGACCGGCCCAGCGCAGCATCGGCACGTCATTGGGCATGTCGCCGAACGCGATCACGTCCTCGGGTCCGATCCCCCGCTCGCCACACAGCCGCGCCAACGTCGATGCCTTGCTGACGCCGGCGGCGCTGATCTCGAGCAAGCCGTCGTTCGAGTTGGAATGGGTGAGCTCGGCGAGGTGGCCGACGACCTCGCGGGCGCGCTCGAGTAGGGCATCGGCCAGCAGGTGGTCGTGGCGGAGCATCACTTTGACGGCGGGCTCGGAGATCAGCGCCTCGACCGAATCGGTGATCGTGTCCTCGGGCACCGGCCACCGGGACGCGTATCTCGGCTCGCGGCCGAAGCCGGTCGTACGCTCGACCGCCCAGGCGCTGCCGGGCAGCGCCGCCTTCAGCAGTGCGACGACGTCGCGGGTGATCGCCGGCTCAAGTGGAAACGCCTCGACGACCGACTCCGTGTGGAGGTCCCAGACGACGCCGCCGTTGGCGCAGATCGCCACCCCGCGGTGACCGAGGGCCTCGCCCAGCGGGCGCATCCAGCGCGTCGGGCGGGCGGTGCACAGCACGAACAGCGACCCGGCCGCCTCGACGCGCGCGATCGCATGCCGTGTCCGTTCATCGACGGTCCCGTCGGATCGCAACAGCGTGCCGTCCAAGTCGCATGCGACGACCTTCGGACGCATCGGGCTAGCGGGCACTCCAGCCCTGATCCATCGTCACCGGAACGCCGGTGAAGGACCGGCCGGCATCGCTCATGCTGCCCTTCTCACCGACGTGATCGTAGGCGCTGGGTGGATTCCCGGCGGCCTCGCGCCCGACCCGCGCTCTGAAATTACCACGCCGGTTTAGATGTCTCCCCGCGTGAGCAACAGAACGTCAGCAACCCCGTAGTCCACGCCGCGTGCGCCGGCTGAAGGAAGGTCTCATGTCTCCCGTTAGCCACCAGACGATCAAGCTCGGCAAGGGGAAGCACAGCTCTCGGGCGCGGTCGAGCGTGCACGGGCCGACCGCCTGCTGGCGTGGGCGCGGGGGCGCCATCCGCGGCGACTCGCGCGGCTGATGCCGGCGCGCGTGCGCTCGATCACGGCGGGCCGCCGGCCGCCGGCGGATGCGGCCGGGACCCACGCCGTCCACGCGATTCGCAGGCACACCGATGAGTCCCACGCCGCGGCGCTGGTGCTGGTGGGCGAACTGCTGGCGATCGGCCGCACGGAGCAACCCGTGATGGTGCAGACTGCGCGCCACGCGTGCACAGCCCAGTGACAGCATTCGCTCCCGGCCGGGTCAACCTGATCGGCGAACACACCGACTACAACGGTGGCCTGGCGCTCCCGTTCGCGATCGGCGCCGGGGTCACGGTCCAGGCCGAGGCGATCGACGCGCCTCGGATCGAAGCCAACGCGGCCGACCTCGGGGAGCGCGACAGCTTCGAGCTAAACCCACCCGAGCCAGCGTCGGACTGGCGGGCGTTCGTTCGGGGCGTAGCGGCGGAGCTCGAGCGCACCGGGGTGACGGTGTGCGGAGCGCGGCTGCGGATCAGCGGGGATGTCCCCCGTGGCGCCGGGCTCTCGTCGTCGGCGGCGGTCGAGGTGGCGTTGGCGCTCGCGCTGCTCGCCGTTGCCGAGCAGCCGGAGCCCGATCGCCTGGCGCTGGCCAGGATCTGCTCGACCGTCGAGAACGAATGGGTGGGCGCACGCACCGGACTGCTCGACCAGATCGCCTCGCTGTTCGGCGAACGCGAGAGGGCGCTCCGGATCGACTTCCGATCGCTCGAGGTGCGCTCCGTACCGCTCGAGCTCGGTGACTACACGCTCGTGACGCTGGACTCCGGCGAGCAGCACACGCTGGCTGACTCCGGCTACAACCAGCGACGCGACGAATGTGCCCGCGCCTGCCGCGAGCTCGGGGTTGAGACGCTGCGCGAGGCGTCGCTCGACATGGCCGAGCGGCTACCGCCGCCGCTCGACTCTCGCGTGCGGCATGTGATCACCGAGAACCGGCGCGTCGAGGCGGCGGTCGACGGATTGGAGCGAGGCGACCTGGATGCGATCGGAGCGCTGCTCGACGAGTCACACGCGAGCCTGCGCGACTGCTACGAGGTATCCACGCCGGCGGTTGAGCACGCCGTCGAGCGGTTGCACGATGCCGGAGCGATCGGCGCCCGGATCGTGGGCGGGGGGTTTGGCGGCCACGTGCTCGGTCTGCTGCCGCCCGACGCCGCGAAGCCGGACGACGCCGTCGAGGTGAGGCCGGGCCCTGGAGCCAGGGTGCTGGAAGGGGCAGCGTGCCGGTCGAGCTGACGGCCTCCGGGCTGACGGCGCAGGACGTCCTGGCGGTCGCGCGTCGCGACGAGGTGGTCAGACTGACCGCGGAGGCCCGCGCGGCGATGGAGCGCAGCGCCGAGGTGGTGGCGACGCTGAGCGACGCCGAGGAGCCGGCTTACGGCGTCTCCACCGGCTTCGGGTCGCTGGCTACAGTCCGCATCGAAGCGGATCGGCGCGAGGAGCTTCAGCGGGCGCTGGTCCGCTCGCACGCGGCCGGGATCGGGCCGCCGGTCGAGCGCGAAGTGGTGCGGGCGATGATGGTGCTCCGAGCGCGGTCGCTGGCGATGGGGTGGTCGGGCGCGCGCCCGGTGGTCGCGGAGCGGATCCTGGCGCTCTTGAACGCCGGACTGACGCCGGTCGTGCCGGAGCACGGCTCGCTGGGTGCGAGCGGGGACCTGGCGCCGCTCGCGCACTGTGCGCTTCCGCTGATCGGCGAGGGATCGCTGGCGGGTCCCGACGGTCAGGTCCGGGCTGCCGGCGAGGCGCTCGCCGGAGCCGGGATCGAGCCGATCACGCTCGGCCCGAAGGAGGGGCTCGCGCTGATCAACGGCACCGACGGAATGCTGGGGATGCTCGTGATGGCGTGCGCCGATCTGGGCGCGCTGCTCAGGGTCGCGGACATCGCGGCGGCGATGTCGGTCGAGGCGCTGCTCGGGACCGACCGGGCGTTCGCCGCGGAGCTGGTCGCGCTGCGCCCGCAGCCGGGGCAGGCCGCCAGCGCCGCCAACCTGCGCGCGTTGCTCGCCGACTCAGAGATCGTGGCCAGCCACCGGTTCGGCGATCCCCGGGTCCAAGATGCCTACTCCCTGCGCTGTGCCCCCCAGGTGACCGGCGCGGCACGGGACACGCTCGGGCACGCGGAGCGGGTGGCCGGCGCCGAGCTTCGCTCAGCGATCGACAACCCGATGGTGCTGCCCGACGGGCGCGTGGAGTCGTGCGGGAACTTCCACGGCGCTCCGGTGGCGATGGCCTGCGATTTCCTGGCCATCGCAGCAGCCGAGGTCGGCGCGATCGCAGAGCGCCGGACCGACCGCCTGCTCGATGCCACACGCTCTCACGGCCTGCCGCCGTTCCTGGCCGAGGAGCCCGGCGTCAACTCGGGGCTGATGCTCGCCCACTATTCGCAGGCCGCGATGGTCGCCGAGAACCGCCGGCTGGCCGCACCGGCGAGCGTCGACTCGATCCCGACGAGCGCGATGCAGGAGGACCACGTGTCGATGGGGTGGGGCGCCGCGCGCAAGCTCCGCGTCGCGGTCACGAACCTCGCCCGGATCCTGGCGATCGAGGTCGTGTGCGCGGCGCGTGGTCTCGACCTGCGCGCGCCGCTGCGCGCCGGGCCCGGAACCGCGGCGGCGCTGTCGGCGGTGCGGGAGAAGATCCCCGGGCCGGGCCCGGACCGCTGGCTGGGACCGGAGCTGGCCACAGCGGAGGAGCTCGTGAGCTCCGGCGCGCTGCTGGCGGCGGTCGAAAACCAGATCGGGGCGCTGAGCTAGCGGACGGCCGCGTAAAGCGCCTGGAAACGGTCGCGGCGCTCGCGGTAGAGATCGACCCACTCCGGCACGGGCTCGAACCGCTCCCCGCGGCGGACGGTTGTGGCGAGGGCGGCATGGACGTCGGGCCATGTGCCCGCGGCGACGCCACCGAGGATCGCGGCGCCGAAGGCCGCGCCCTCGTCAACCGCGACTCGCTCAAGCGGCAGCTCGAGCACCGAGGCGACGATCCGCAGCCACAGCTCGCTGCGGGCCCCGCCTCCGGAGACGCGACCCAGCTCCGGTCCGCCGCCAAGCGCGCTGACGAGGTCGAGCGAGTCGCGCAGGCCGAAGGCGACCCCCTCGAGCACCGCGCGGACCAGCGCGCCGCGGTCGTGGCGGAGCCCGAGCCCCACGAACGCCGCCCGAGCGTCGGGATCGGCGTGCGGGGTGCGCTCGCCCGCGAGGTAGGGGAGGAATGTGAGCCCTTCGGTCCCGGCCGGCCACGCGGCGGCCTCGGCATCGAGCTGGTCGTAGGCGACGCCCGGGGCGGCGGCGTCCCGCAGCCACCGCAGCGAACCGGCCGCTGACAGCATCACGCCCATCGCGTGCCAGGCGCCCGGCACCGCGTGGCAGAAAGCGTGTACGCGGGCGCGGGGATCCGCCGCGAACTGCTCGAGCGCGACGAACACGACGCCGGAGGTGCCGAGCACAATCGACGCCGGGCCGGGGCGATCGACGCCCACCCCGAGCGCGCCGGCGGCCTGATCGCCTCCGCCGGCGGCGACAGGGATCCCGTCCGGGGTCATACCCGACACGGTCGGGCCCTCGAGCGCGCGCGGGAGCCAGGCGGGATCGAGCGACAGCGCGGCGAGCAACTCGTCGCTCCAGCGCCGGCCCGCGACGTCCAGCAGCAAGGTGCCCGAAGCGTCGGAGAGATCCGTGGCGTGCTCGCCGCACAGCCGCAGTCGCACGTAGTCCTTCGGCAGGACGATCCTGGCGACCGCGCTCCAGACGTCCGGCTCGTTCTCGCGCAGCCACAGCAGCTTCGGAGCGGTGAAGCCGGTCAGCGCCCGGTTCCCGGTGAGCGATATCAGCCGCTCGAGCCCGACCGCGCGCTCGATCTCGGCGCATTGGGCGCCCGTCCGCTGATCGTTCCAGAGGATCGCCGGCCGCAGCACCCGATCGCCCGAGTCGAGCGCGACGAGACCGTGCATCTGCCCCGAGAGGCCGATCCCCCTGGGCGTGCCGGCGGCCCGCCGGAGCCGATCGAGTACCGACGTGGCCGCCGTCCACCAGTCAGCCGGATCCTGCTCGGCCCATCCGGGTCGCGGCGTCGACAGCGGGTATTGCGCCTCGACGCTCGCGAGCACGCAGCCGCCAGGGTCGAGCGCGAGGCCCTTGACGGCGGTCGTCCCAACGTCGATGCCAAAACTCGCCTCGCCCACCGGCCGCGGTCAGGCCCCGAGCGCGGCGTACACGATCTCATAGGCCCGGACTGCGTCCTTGCGGTGCTGGGCCTCGCGCAACGCGGCATCGTCGATCTTGGCCGCGACCCCGTCGATGAAGCGCCACTGCAGGACGGAGCGCTTCACCGCCCCGACCTGGTCCTCGGTGTATGGGTAGAGATCGAAGCCGAGCCGTTCGCCGCCGCCGCCGTAACCCCACCGACGGAACTCCAATGCGAGCTCGAGCGTCTCCATGAACGCGGTTGCGCCGACCATGTTGTCGTCGTCGAAGGTGCCCCAACCCGAGTTGGCGTGCTGGTGGCCGAGCAGCCCGTCGGCGGCGAGCAGCGCCGCGTACTCGGGCAGGTGCTCGCCGTTCATCAGCAGGTGCTGCCAGTCCATGTTGACCTGGACGTTGTGCAGCCCCTCGTCTCGGAGCTTGTTGATCACGTACAGGCACATGCCGACATTGCGCATCAGGATCTTCATCGCCGGCTCGGAGTTCTTGTGCTCGAGCAGCAGCTTGATGCCGTGGCCGGCGCACACGTCGGCGGCCTCGCCGAGTCCCTCGATCAGCCATTGCCATGACTCGGAGTACAGCGTCTGGAAGGGGTAGTTGTAGCCCTCCCCGCCGGGCCAGACGATCAGGTGAGCGCCGAGCGAGCCGGCGAACTCGGCCGCCTCCCGGATGATCCTGCGCGCCTGATTGCGGACGCGTGCGTCGGGGTTGACCAGGCCCCCGCGGGCGAACCGCGGGTCGAGGTGCAGGCCGCCGGCGATGCAGTAGATGTCGTGCGAGCCGAGCGCCGACCGGACGTCGTTGAGGTTCTCGGGCGAGAGCTCGTTCGGGTAGTGGAACTCGTAGCCGTCGATCAGCTCGCCGAGCCCTTCCACCGCCCGGTGAACCTTGTCGGCGACCGGCTCTGACTCGTAGTCGTGCTGAGGCTGGTAGCCCCCGGGCACGAACCTGGTGATCATCGGCCCGAACGCCCAGATGCCGAGGCTCGTTTTCATCTGCTCACCTCCGATGTTGGGTTGCGCTCGACGGGCCGGGCCGGGTCGGTGATCCATTCGCTCCACGACCCCGCGTACATCGCGGCTCGAAAGCCGGCGAGCTCGAGCGCCAGAACTTCGTGCGCGGCGGTCACGCCCGAACCGCAGTAGGCGCCGACCTCGACGTGCTCGGCGACCCCGAGGCGCTCGAACGCCGAGCGTAACCGCACCGGCTCCACGAACCGCCCGGATCGATCAACGTTCTCCGACGTCGGGCGGTTGACGGCTCCCGGGATGTGTCCGGCCACCGGATCGATCGGCTCCCGCTCGCCGCGGAAGCGCTCGGGCGCGCGGGCGTCGAGGAGCACGCCACGCGCCGCCAGCCCGGCGGCGCCACGCGCGTCGAGCAGCGGCATCGCTCCGGGGTGGGCCACGAAGTCCCCGGGCTCCACCGGCGGGGCGCCGGCCTCGAGCGGCTCCCCGGCATCGACCCACGCCGCGAGCCCGCCGTCGAGCACGGCGACGCTCGGATGGCCGAAGTACCGAAGCAGCCACCAGGCGCGCGCCGCCGCCATCGACGTTGCCGCGTCGTAGACCACGACCGGACGCGCATCGCTGACGCCGGCCGCGCGCATCGCCGCGGCGAACCGCTCTGCGTGGGGCAGGGGATGCCGGCCGCCCGCCCCCGGCGGTCCGGCCAGCTCGGCGTCGAGGTCCACGAACACGGCATCCGGGATATGGCCCTCGAGGTACTCGTCGCGACTCGGTCCCTTGGCGATCTCCCAGCGGACGTCGAGCAGTGCCGGACGGTTCGCCCGGGCGTTCATCGCGTTCGTCAGCGCCTGGGCCGAGATCAGGGGCTCGTCCACGTGCGGGATGATTATCGCGACAAGGTTGCCAGGCAGCCGCGACGGGCAGAATGTCGCACTGATGAGCGAACCTGGACTGAGGGCGTCCGAACAGAAGATGCGAGCCGCGGGCCAGCCCGAGGAGGCGATCCGCAGCTTCGCGAGCGCCTACCGGCGACTGGTCGAGGGCGAGGCAGGGGTCATTCGCAGCGATGAGCTCGAGCCCGCGACAGACGTGCCGACGCTCGATGAGCTGCCTTCCGCGGACGACGCCGGGGTGCTCGACCGGTTCGCGGTGATCAAGCTGAACGGGGGGTTGGCGACGACGATGGGCCTACAGCGCCCGAAGTCGCTCGTGGAAGCGCGCGACGGACGCTCGTTCCTGGAGATTATCGTCGGCCAGACGCTCGCGCTCCGCCGTAAGTATGGGATCAGGCTGCCACTCGTGTTGATGGATAGCGAGGCAACCCGGGACGACACGCTCGAAGCGCTCGCCGCCCATCCCGAGATCGAGACCGACGGGCTGGCCCTCGACTTCCTGCAGAGCATGGTTCCCAAGCTCGCCGAGGAGTCGCTCGAGCCGGTCAGCTGGCCGGCTGCGCCGGCGCAGGAATGGGTGCCTCCCGGGCACGGCGACGTGTACGGGGCCCTGCAGCGCTCGGGCATGCTCGAGGCACTGCTGGAGCGAGGGTTCACGTACGCGATGATCTCCAACGCCGACAACCTGGGATCGACGCTGGACCCGCGGATCGCCGCCCACCTCGCCGCCGAGGAGATCCCGTTTCTGATGGAGGTGGTGCAGGGCACCGAGGCCGATCGCAAGGGCGGCCACATCGCTCGCCGGCGGGGGGACGGGCAGCTCGTGCTGCGCGAGACCGCCCAGACCCCGCCCGAGGACGCGGAGTCGTTTCGCGACTTCCGGCGCTGGCGCTACTACAACACGAACAGCATCTGGGTAGACCTGCGCACGCTGGCGGACAGCCTCCGCGCTCACGACGGGGTCCTCGAACTGCCGCTGATCGTCAACCGCAAAACCGTGGATCCCCGCGACGCGGAATCCGCCGCGGTGATCCAGCTAGAGAGCGCGATGGGAGCGGCGATCGGGAGCTTCCCCGGCGCACAGCTGCTGTGCGTCCCCCGGACTCGGTTCGCTCCTGTCAAGACGACCGACGACCTCCTCGTCCTGCGCTCGGACGTCTACGAGGTCTCGGACGAGTTGGTGGTGGCGCCGGTCCCGGAACGACGCGACCGGCTGCCGTACGTCGAGCTGGACAAGCGCTACTACCGGCTGCTCGATCGCTTCGAGGAACGGTTCCCCGACGGGCCTCCCTCGCTGCGTCAGGCAGAGCGGTTGATCGTGAACGGGGATGTCACATTCGGCCCCGGCGTCGTCGTCCGCGGTGTCGTCGAGCTGACGGTCGATGAACCCACGCTGATCGAGGCGGCCACAGAGCTCTCCTAGAACGCGGAACTTCGCCCACTTTGGGACTTTTTCCGCGATATCCGACATGAAACCTGCGGATGTGCACAGGTTTGGGGTCTCAGCGCCGATGTGCTCCTAGGTCGGTGGGGCCCCACAAGGATGTCGGGCGGCAGGGGCAGCCAACCAATTGCGACACGTCGTCCATCCCGGGAGTGAACTTGATCGGCTCTGCTCGCCGTCTCGTCGGCGCTGTTACCGCAGGCTGTGTCTTCAGCGCGATTGCCGTATCGATCCCCGCCTCGGCCCTGGCTTCGACCCCGGGCTTCACCGGTGCCACGTGCGCCACGACCGCGCTCACGGAGCCGTTCGCGCGATGGTCCGATGACAACCTCTACGAGCTCGCGCCGGGAGGAGATTTTGAGGGTTCGCTCAGCGGTTGGGTGCTGCAGGGAGGCGCCCAGCGGGTCAGCGGCAGCGAGACGTTCGGTGTGACCGGCAAGGTCGGGTCCTACTCACTCCAGGTGCCCCGCGGCGGGGACGCGGTCTCGCCGTCGACCTGCATCGACGCCGCCTACCCGGCGTTCCGTCTGTTCACGAGGACGAGCACGCCGGGCACGAAGCTGAACGTCTCCGTGGTCTATCCAACGGGCAAGACCGCGGTCACGATGCAGGTCGCGGTCCTCAGCCCGGGCTCGACCTGGCAGCCCACGTCGCCGATCTCGACGGGCTCGATGCTCGGCCAACTGTTGGACGGGCCCGCCGCGAATCTGTCGCTCGAGTTCGCGACGACGCAGGGCTCGGCGCAGATTGACGACGTCTTCATCGATCCACACGGCAGGTGCTGCTGATGGCTCCGGCCAACCCCATGGGGGCACACGTCTTCCGCCGCTGAATGCTGATCGATTCCTACGACAGCCCCGTCGCTCAGGACTTGCTGCTCGCCGGCGTGCAGCGCGGCGCGCGTCGCCGACGTATCCGGCGTGAGCTGATCACCAACGCCATCGGGGCCATCGGTTTCTTGACCGCCGCGACGCTGCTGGCGGCCCTGGCGCCGTGGCATCGCCCGCTGTCCGTCGTGAACCTGGCCCTTGTGCTGGTGGCCTGGACGATCATCGAGCGGGTCCGCTTCCAGGTCGCGAGCGCGTGGACCTACCCCACGATGCTCGTGTTCATCCCGGCGCTGTTCATGCTGCCGACGCCAACCGTGCCGCTGGTCGCGATGGTGGCGATCCTCTTGCGTGCCGCTCCCGAGCTGGTGCGGGGTCGGGTCAGCTTGACGATGGTGCCGGCATTCATCGCCGACGCCTGGTTCACGATCGGTCCCGCGCTGGTGATCGTGCTCGCCGGCGCGCAGCAGTTCGGCTGGTCGTACTGGCCGATCTACGTGGTGGCGTTCATAGCCCAGGTGCTGTTCGACCTGCTTGCGACCCTGGCCTGGTCGTGGTTCGGCGAGGGGACGAGCCCACGCGTACACCTGCCGATGCTGAGCTGGACCTACGCCGTGGACGCCGTGCTCCTGCCGCTGGGATTGCTGGTGGCGGGCGCCGCGGTCCAGCGTCCGGCGCTGTTGTTGATCGTGCTCTCACCGACCGTGATCCTGACGGCGCTTGCCCACGAACGGCAGCGGCGGCTCGACCAGAGCGTCGCGCTCAGCACGGCCTACCGCGGGACCGCGCTGCTACTGGGCAGCGTGGTCGAAGCCGACGACGAATACACCGGGATCCACAGCCGCGACGTCCATGACCTCTCGATCGCGGTCGCCGACGCGCTCGGTCTGGACGCGACCCGCCGGCGCAATGTCGAGTTCGCTGCGCTACTGCACGACATCGGCAAGATCCGCGTGCCCAAGGACATCATCCACAAGCAGGGCCAGCTGGACGACGAGGAATGGGCGGTCATGCGCCGCCACACGATCGAGGGCGAGACGATGCTCAGGCAGGCCGGCGGAATCCTCGCGTCCGTCGGCGGCTTCGTCCGCTCCTCGCACGAGCGGATCGACGGGCTCGGCTACCCCGATGGACTCCGCGGCGAGCAGATTCCGATCGAGTCCCGGATCGTGTGTGCGTGCGACGCCTTCAGCGCGATGACCACGGATCGCGCGTACCGACCGGCGCTCTCAGTGGCCGAAGCGGTGGGAGAGCTGCGACGGTGCTCGGGCAGCCAGTTCGATCCGGGGATCGTCGCCGTGCTGGAACCACTCGTCACCGATCGCGTCCGGGTGCAGCAGGCTCGGTTCGCCGGTCGCTTCTCGCTGGCCGGAGCCCTACCGAGCGTTGTCGGCGTTGGGCGTCCCGGCGCCGAGTGACCTCGGGATCTCGTAGCGCTTAGAGCGAAGCGACGCCGACCGCGGGACGAGCATCATGCCCGCCGCGGCGGCACTCGCCGACAGCTTGTGCTTGCGCATCACCCAGGTGACGTGAGCCGGCGGATAGCGAAGGAGCGCCTGCCAGGTGGGCGTGTCGATGATCCCGGTGGGCTCGAGGCCTTGGGCCGCTTGGAACGCCTCGACGGCGGCCTGGGTCTGCGGCCCGAAACCGCCGTCGACCGTGATCTGCTCGCCGCCGCTGATCAGGTGCTCCTGGGCCCAGACGACGAGATCGCCCTGGGCCCCGCTCGCCAGCGTCGCGTCGACCGTCGACGGCTCGAAGCCGGCCAGCGACCCCAGCGATTGGGCGATCGCTCGCCACGCGCCGAGTGGGGCTTCCTGCCAGTCCCACCAGCTGACGCCCATCGCCCCGTACGCCCGCGAGACCATCCTGAAGCGACGGATCTGCCGTGCGGGGGGATTGTTGTACACCTGCCCGAGGGGAAAGATCGGCCGCCCGTAGAGCCGGTTGTAGGCGTAGGTGTGGGAGAAGACGGTGTCTACGGTCGTGCCGATGTCCTTCCAGTACATCTGCGGGGCGTTGTATTGCGCGCCGCCCGGGCCGAGGAACACCGAGTAGGGGAACGCGGGGTGGAAGTCGATGTACGGGAAGCCGGCCAGGGCGACCGGGAACCTCTGCCCGATGAGGCTACGCAGCTTGTGGATGTAGGTCTGGGCCTGCACGTACTTGCCCTCGTACTGACTCTCGGCGTCGATCAACAGGCAATCGGCTCCGTCCTTGATGGCCGCGGCCCCCAGCTGGGCCTCGATGACCGGCCGGTTGCCATAGACGTACTGCCAGGCGCACACGTGCAAGCCGTCCGCATGCAGGGTGGCGACGAGCGGACGGTTGAACTGCGACCAGGCGGTGGATCCGTCGCTGCTCTTGACCATCAGCGTCCTCACGCCATATTGCTTGGCCTGGGCGATGATCGAAGCGAGGCTCCCGTGATCGGTGCTCGACAGCAGCCAAATCCACATCCCGCGCCCACCGAACGGGTTTCCCCGGCTCGGGTGTGTGCTCGGCAGCGACCCACCGGTGCCGCCCCCTCCCGACGACGCGACCGCCGAAGCCGACAGGCCGAGAGCCAGCGCGGACACGACCACTGCCGCAAGCCACTGAAGGCCCAGCCGGCGATGCCCATGAGCCCGGCAACCGTGCGCCACACGGTCCTCCAACATACGGCTTCTCACCGTAGCCAAGAACCCTTAGCGTGTTTGCAAGTTGCGGTTCGCGGGCCGCCTCAGCGGTCGATCCTCCTGGCCCACCGCTTCGCCCAGGCGCTGATCGGGCCAAGCGCGTCGAGCAGCTCACGTCCCTCACGGGTCAGCCGGTAGCCGGGCGCGGGCTCGGCGGTGACGATGGCCGCGTCGCGTAGCTCGCGCAGGCGGTCGTTGAGCACGCTCGACGAGACGTCACCGCACCGGGCCTGCAGCTCGCGGAAGGTCGACGCCTCATCGTGGCGCAACTCCCACAGGACCCGCAGTGCCCACCGGCGCCCGAGGAGGTCGAGCAGCGCCATCTCGGGCCGGCCGGTGCGCGAGCCCCGCACCGGGTGACCGGGGAGCGGGCCGGTCTTGCGTGCTTTGGAATTCGAAGCTATGATCCACCCACTTGCTCTGATTTTCGAAGCAGGAGGATAACCGATGTCAGCAACCGCACACCATCCTCGAATCGAACCGGTCAAGGCGCCCTATGAGTCGGCGCTCGAGGAGATGCTGAAGCGGTGGATGCCGCCGGGCAGCCCAATCGAGCCACTGGCGCTGTTCCGCACGCTCGCCGTCCACGACGAGCTGATGTCCCGGATGCGCCCACTGGGGGCGGGCATCCTCGCCCACGGCAGGATCCAGCCCCGCGACCGGGAGATCATCATCCACCGAACGTGTGCCCGGACCGGGGCGGAGTACGAATGGGGCGTGCACGCGATCGCCTACGGCAAGCCGCTGGGCTTGACCGACGAGCAGCTCGCGGCGACAGTCAACGGGTCGAGCGACGATTCGGCGTGGAGCGAACGCGACGCGCTTCTGGTCCGTCTCGCCGACGAGCTCAACGACGGCTGCGATGTCCCGGACGAGCTCTGGACGGAGCTCACCGCGCGGTTCTCCCACGACGAGCTGCTCGAGCTGATCATCACGGCGGGGTGGTACCGGCTGCTGTCGTACGTCATCAACGCGGCGCGGATCGAGCGCGAGCCGTGGGCGGCCCGGTTCCCCGGAAACTGACGCCCGGGGTCTAGGCCGCTTGCCGGACTGCGTCCCGGATCGCCGCCGCGGTGGCGGTGGCGGCCGCGGTCCCGAGCACCGTCAGAGTCCACGTGCTCGCCGGTCCGGGCGGCGCCGGCGTCCCCTGACCGGAGGCGAGGCAGAAGGCCACGTCGCCGTCGTTGGGGGTAAAGGCAGGATCGACCGCCTGCGCGATCCCCGCGCTGGCGACGCGGGCGACGATCCCGCAGCTGCGCTTGTCGAGCGTCGCGTCGGTGCATACGCACGCGAGCGTGGTGCTCTGACCGGGGCGTACGGCCCAGTCCGGGAGCGTCGGCATCTGCGGGATGAGCTCGGCGCTGCGCAGCAGCTCGCCCTGCTCGCCCTGGGGGCCTCCGAGGACCGTGCCGTCCTGTGCGAGCACGTCGCCGGATGCGTTCGCGATCGCGATCGCGGCGACGGTGACGCCGCCCGCAATGCGTATGGCGCCGTAGCCCACTCCGGCAGGCGATGCCCGGTCGCGTCCGAGTATCTTGCCCACCGCCGTGCCCGAGCCGGCGCCAATCCGCCCACGGTCCGGAACGCCCGGCGTGGCCGCCTGGCAGGCCGCGTAACCCTCATCCGGCCCCGGTCGCGCGCCCGGCTCGCTCGCCGTCGGGTCGAACACGACGGCCGTCGGAACCAGCGGGACCACGCCGACCAACGTCGGGCGTCCGACGCCGCGCTCCTCAAGCCATCGGACGACGCCGTCGGCCGCGGCCAGCCCGAACGCGCTTCCACCGGTCAGGAGCACCGCGTTGGGACCTTCGGCGTTGGCAAGCGGTGTCAGCGGCTCGAGCTCACGCGTCCCGGTACCGCCGCCACGGATATCGACGCCTCCGCGCGTCCCCGGCGGGCAGATCACGACCGTGCATCCCGAGTCGCCGCGCGCGGTGTTCGCGTGCCCGACGAGGAATCCTTCGGGCAACGGGAGCTCGCCGGCGATCATCCACGCGGATCGAGTTCGTCGATCAGATCGGTCAGGCGCTTCGCCAGCGGGTGCTTCCGTCCTTCCGAGAACAGCTCGGCGAGCTCGGATCGCGCATCCGCGAATATCTTCGAGAAGCTGTCGTCAGTCGTGACGTAGCCGAGCTCCTCGTCCGAGGGCCGCTCGGCCTTCTCAGCGGCAGCCTCGCGCGCTGCCCGCTGCGCCCGCTCGCGGGCGAGATGGGCCTCGCGGATCTCACGTTCCATCTTGGCCAGGCGCGCCTCGCCGTCGGCATCGGTGGGCGGTGGCGGGCCGGGTCGCGGTGGCGCGGGTCGCCGCGGGGCGGAGCGCGGCGGGGCGGAGCGCGGCGGGGCACCTACTGCGGACCCGCGCAGTTGCCGGATGCGGTTGTACGCCTCCTGAACCTCCTCGAACCGCCGCGCTGACTCGGCCGAACCGCCGTTGTGGTCCGGATGGTGCAGCTGGACCAACCGCCGGTAGGCGATTCGGACCTCCGTGTCGGAAGCGTCCCGCCTGACCCCGAGCGTCGCGTACGGATCACCAGAGGGAGCAGCCATTCCGAGGCGAGAGCGTACCGCTAGTCCACAATGGGACTGCATCGGTCACGAACGCAAAGGACACCATTGGCCTCCATCCGCAAGCAGATCCAGATTTACGCGAATCCCGACGACGTCTGGGACGCGGTCCGCGACTTCGGCGCTCCCCACACCCGTTTTGTTCCCGGGTTCGCGGTCGACTCTCAGCTCGACGGGGATACGCGGATCGTGACGTTCGCCAGCGGAGCGGGCCAGCGAGAGCCGCTTGTCGATTGCGATGAGGACATCCGCCGCCTCGTCTACACAGCGGAGGACTCGCCGATCGGCGTGACTCACTACAACGCGTCGGTGCAGGTCTTCCCCGACGGCGACGCGGGCACCCGGGTGGAGTGGGTTGTCGACGTGCTTCCTAATGGGGTTCGCGACTTCCTCGATGAGGTCATGGACCAGGGCGGGCTGGCGATGAAGCGGGCGCTTGAGTAGCCTGACGGCATGGACAACGACCGCGCACGCGAATTGCTCGCCCGCGAGCGGGCCCGGATCGAAGAGGCGCTCGCCGTCCGCCGCGACGATCCGCTCGAGGGCGACGAGCGCATCGAGCCGGGCGACGAGGGGTCCGAGGACCTCTACCAGGACGAGTTCGATGCCGGCCGGATCGCCGACCTCCGCGAGGAGCTGGAGGCGGTCGAGCGCGCCGATGCACGGCTCGCGGCTGGGACCTACGGGCTCTCGATCGAGAGCGGCGAGCCGATTCCCGATGCGCGCCTGGAGGCGCTACCGACCGCGGAGCGGACCATCGAGGAACAGGAGCGCTTCGGTCACTGAAGCGCACGCGAGCGGCGCGCGCCGGCGTGCCATCATTAGTGCATGTACGAACACGAACCTGGCGACGAGAACTTCGAGGACATGCTTCGCTCCGTCGCGCGCGAGCTGGGACGATCGGTTGAACGTGCCCTGGACAGCGTCGACCTGGACGACGTCGCGGACGCTATCGGCGTCGACCGCGAGACCGCCAATGAGTGGTTCGACACCGCGGGCACCTGGCTTCGCGCCCACGCGCAGAACGTAGGCGACGAGGTCGCGCGCCGGGTCGGCGGTCCGACGTTGACCCCGGCGGGCGGGATGGATCCGCTCCGAAGCGCTTCGCCGCATCCAATGGATCCGCCAACAGAGGAGCAGGGCATCGCCCTGGCCGCGCTCGATTCCGGACGGTGGACGATCGAGCCCGGCACCGAGGCGCTCGCCGTCAACGGTGACGGGCCGGGACCGAGCGACGCTCTCGGCGTGGTCCGCGAGCTGCGCGTCCGAGACTGGATCTCGGCCGATGGTGAGATCACGGTCGTCGGTCGCAGTGCCCTGAGCCGGTGGCTCGAGGGCACCACGCGTCACTGACGGTCACGGCGCGGTCGGGACGACGAACGTCGATGACACGGACGTGACGCCCTTCGGGGTGACGGCATAGCCGGACCAGTTGAGGCTGTCCACCGTTCCGCCGCGACTGGGGACCGGCTAACCCTTATGCGCGGGGATCAGCGTGCCGACGCCGTTGGGCGCATGCTGATGCACGGCCTGGCGCCCAGCGGCGTGTCGATGCCTGCGCCGCGCGTGGTGGTGGCGGTGGTGGGACCTCGCGCCGGCGCTGGCGCGGGCCACTGCAAGCACAGCAATCGCAACAGCAGCAAACAGCCCGATTCGGGCGACTCTGCGGAGCATCGGCATCCCTCCCGCGGACGCAGCTCGTTCAGTCCCATCTGCGTGCTTACCCGCGCCGCACCGCTTTTATACGGAATGCGTCGCGAAGGCCGTCTACTTGATAAAGAGGATCTCCGCGTACTTCGGCAGCGGCCAGATGTCGTCGGCGACTACCTTCTCGAGCCGGTCGGCGACATCGCGCACCGCCGCCATCGCCGGGATGATCTCGTCGCGCATGTATTTCCCGTGCTCGAGCACGTCGCTGTGCGGCTGGCGCTCCTCGAGGTTCGCTGACTCGAGCGCTCTGATCGCGCCGATGAACTCGTCGATCAGCCCCTCGGTCTCCGAGACGAGCTCACCGAGCGACGCCTCACGAAGCAGCGCCAGGTGCCGCGCGGCGGCCGGCAGCAGCATCGTGCGGGCGATCGAGGCGGCGGTCTCGGACTCGATGTTGATCTTCGTTACGTACTGCTCAGCGAACACCTCGTAGCGGGACTCGAGCTCCCGCTGCGAGAGTACGCCGTAGTTCGAGAACAGCTCCGTGGTCTCGTCGGAGATCAGGTAGGGCAGGGCGTCCGGCGTCGCGCGCAGGTTGAGCAAGCCGCGCTGCTCAGCCTCGGCATGCCACTTCTCGGCGTAGTTGTCGCCTCCGAAAATGATCTCCTTGTTGGCTGCGTAGCTGCGCTGGAGGATTGGCCAGAGCGTCTTCGACGTCCTTGCCCGCCTTGAGTTCGTCCTCTAGCTCCTCGGCCAGGTTGTCGATTGCCTCGGCGACGATTGTGTTGAGCACCGTGTTCGGGAGCGACAGCGACTGGCTCGACCCGAGCGCGCGGAACTCGAACTTGTTCCCGGTGAACGCGAACGGACTGGTGCGGTTGCGGTCGCCGCCATGCATCGGCAGCGGAGGCAGCACCTGGGTGCCGAGCCCGAGGAACGAACCGGGGGTCGACTCGCCGGCCTCGCCGCGCTCGATCGCTCCGAACACCTTCTCGAGCTCGGCGCCGAGGAAGATCGACATGATCGCGGGCGGTGCCTCGTTGGCGCCGAGGCGGTGGTCCTGACCGGGCGACGCGATCGACGCCCGCAACAGCCCCTGATGGAGGTTGACGGCCTGGATCACCGCCGCGCAGAAGAACAGGAACTGCAGGTTCTCGTGGGGCGTGTCGCCCGGGTCGAGCAGGTTCTCCCCCGTGTCGGTGCCCATCGACCAGTTGTTGTGCTTGCCCGAGCCGTTGACGCCCGCGAACGGCTTCTCGTGCAGCAGGCACACGAGGCCGTAGCGGCGAGCGACGTTCTGCATTACCTGCATCGTCAGTTGCTGATGGTCCGAGCCGACGTTGGAGTTCTCGAACACCGGGGCGATCTCGTACTGGTTGGGCGCCACCTCGTTGTGTCGCGTCTTCACCGGTACTCCGAGCTTGCCGAGCTCGCGCTCGGTCTCGAGCATGCAGGCGAGAATCCGCTCCGGGATCGAGCCGAAATAGTGGTCGTCGAGCTCGTGACCCTTGGGCGGCTTCGCCCCGAACAGAGTGCGCCCTGTCGTGATCAGGTCGGGTCGCTCGAAGTAGTACTGCTCGTCAATCAGGAAGTACTCCTGCTCCGGTCCGACGGTCGTGAACACTCGCTGGGCGGAGCCGTTGCCGAACAGTCTCAGCGCGCGCATCGCGGACTTCGACAGGGCGTCCATCGAGCGCAGCAGCGGGATCTTGTGGTCGAGCGCCTCGCCGGTCCACGACGCGAACGCGGTCGGGATGCACAGCAGCGCGCCGTTCGGGTTCTCGAGCAGGAAGGCTGGACTGGTCGGGTCCCATGCGGTGTAGCCGCGAGCCTCGAACGTCGCGCGGATGCCGCCAGTCGGGAAGCTCGAGGCGTCTGGCTCGCCCTGGATCAACTCCTTGCCCGAGAACTCCGCGAGGGCCGTGCCCTCGCCCGTGGGTCCATAGAAGCTGTCGTGCTTCTCAGCCGTCGAGCCCGTCAGCGGCTGAAACCAGTGCGTGTAGTGGGTCGCGCCGTGCTCGAGCGCCCACTCCTTCATCGCCAGCGCCACGGCGTCCGCCGTCGACGTGTCGAGCGCCTCGCCGCGCGCAAGCGTCTGCTGCAGCCGGCGGAAGACGTCCCTGGGCAGCCGTTGCCGCTGCACGGCCGGGCTGAACACGTTCGAGCCGAAGATCTGGTTGTCGGGGACGGTCAGATCGGGGGCGCCGAGCGCGCCTCCGTTGGGCGTCCACTGCGCGGCAAGGGCATTGTGCTGGCGGAGTCGAGGCATGCGATCGTGTCGTTCCTTCCTGTGAGCACCTCGGCGGCGGAGGCGCGCTAGAAACCCTGCCCCGGAGTCACCGAGGCATGAGCGGCGAAGGGTAGGCCATCGACCCGAGGCGGGTCACTATCCGAATGGCCAAATAGCGAACTCCGTCGTTTCGACGGAGGTCGAAGGCCACCGCCCGGAAGGCGAGTGCGGTGGGCCCGCCCGGGCGAAACCCACATGGCGCGCTCCGCGCGCCCTATGAACCTGATCCGCTGTACCGATGAGATACTGGCGCCGTGCCGTTCAACCCGGAGCTCGGCCCGACGCTGTACGTGCCCGCGCCCGATCGCTACGAGCGCATGCCCTACCGCCGGTGCGGGCGAAGCGGAATCCAGCTGCCCGCGATCTCGTTGGGCCTGTGGCAGAACTTCGGCGACGACCGGCCGCTCCGGAACAGCCGCGCGATCCTCCGCCGGGCCTTCGACCTCGGGATCACCCACTTCGACCTCGCCAACAACTACGGGCCGCCATACGGCAGCGCCGAGATCAACTTCGGGCGGATCTTCGCGGAGGACTTCAAGCCCTACCGCGATGAGCTGATCATCTCCACCAAGGCGGGGTGGGACATGTGGCCCGGACCCTATGGTGAGTTCGGCTCGCGCAAGTACCTGCTGGCGAGCCTCGAGCAGAGCCTCACCCGGATGAGGCTCGATCACGTGGACATCTTCTACTCCCACCGCTTCGATCCGGCGACCCCGATCGAGGAGACGATGAGCGCGCTCGCCACCGCCGTCCGCCAGGGCAAGGCCCGGTACGCCGGGATCTCCTCATACGGTCCGCGGCGGACCGAGGAGGCGGTCCAGATCCTGCGCGAGCTCGGCACGCCGCTGCTGATCCACCAGCCGTCGTACTCGATGCTGAACCGGTGGATCGAGGACGAGCTGCTCGACGTCCTCGGCCGCGAGGGGATCGGCGCGATCGTGTTCTCGCCGCTGGCGCAGGGGCTGCTGACCGACCGCTACCTCGAGGGCGTGCCCGACGACTCGCGGGTGAAGCGCGGCAACTACTTCTCCTCGGAGCTGATCACCGAGGAGAACCTCGAACGGGTCAGGGCCCTGAACGAGATCGCCGCCCGCCGGGGACAGACACTGGCGCAGCTGGCGATCGCCTGGGTGCTGCGTGACGAGCGCGTGACCGCCGCACTGCTCGGCGCCAGCAGCGTCGAGCAGCTCGAGCAGAACGTGGCGGCGCTCGAGCGGCTCGAGTTCGACTCCGGCGAGCTCGAGGAGATCGATCGCTATGCGGTCGAGGGCGGGGTCAATCTGTGGGAGGGGTCGAGCAGCTCGTAGGGATGGGTGGTGGCTGCGTTGAAGGCTGGGGTGCGGGACGGGCGGGTGCCGTCGGCGAACACCGCTGGGGAAGGGGCGGGCCGGAGCGCA
>Ga0116216_10000444_pt1 | contig 33769 bp, 21 predicted proteins | sample Sb_taG_11_FD_89696 | JGI IMG/M metagenome (GOLD analysis project Ga0116216, IMG submission 89696) | Peat soil microbial communities from Weissenstadt, Germany - Sb_50d_3_AS metaG | ecosystem: Environmental > Terrestrial > Soil > Wetlands > Peat | place: Germany: Weissenstadt | collected 2010-09-21
AAATGCCAGCTCGATCATCTATGTCGCGTTCGCGCCTGCTCTCTGGTTGGTGTTCGCTGTGGCCGTCGAGCACGAGAGCACGTGGCGCCACGCGCTCGCCACCACCGCCAAGATGCTGGTTCTCACGCTTCTGTGCTGTCTGTGGTGGATCGTCGGTCTCGTCGTCGAGGCGGGATACGGCGTGGACGTCCTTCGCTACACCGAGACACTTCCCGCCACGACCGAGACCTCGAGCGCCACCGAGGTCATCCGTGGCCTCGGGTACTGGTACTTCTACGGTGCGGACAGGCTGGGGCCGTGGACACAGTCGGCTGTTCTGTACACCCAACAGCTCTGGCTGCTGGCGGTCACCTATCTCGTCCCGGTGCTGTCGTTCGTGTCGGCGGTGTTCGTGCGATGGCGGTACCGCGCCTACTTCGTGGGCCTCGTGGTGGTCGGGATGGTGCTCTCCGTAGGAGCACATCCGTACTCGAGTCCCACTCCCTTCGGAAGCCTTCTCAAGCGATTCATGTCGGAGACCACTGCAGGCTTCGCCCTCCGCTCGACCGACAGGGCGACACCACTGGTCGTGCTCGGTCTCGCGGTCCTCCTCGGAGCGGGGATCTCCGCGCTTAGGACACGCCTCCCGGTCCTCGCGGTCGTGGCGGCGCTCGGAGCGATCGCCGCGGTCGTCGCCGCCAACCCCGCTCTGTTCAACGGCGACGCCGCAGTCGTGAGCTTCTTCACCCAACCCGCAAAGCCGCCGGCCTACGAGAACGCCGCGATCTCGCACCTCAACTCCACTCATCCAGGCACTCGCGTCCTCGCCATCCCCGGAAACGATTTCGCATCCTTTCGCTGGGGGGACACCGTCGACACACCGCAACCGGCCTCTCTGAACCGGCCCTTCGTAACGCGAGAGCAGCAGGTGATGGGATCCATCCCGACGGCAGACACGCTGTTCGCGATCGACGACCCCATCCAACTCGGCACCGAGCAGTGGAGCTCGCTGGCCCCCATGGCGCGACTCCTCAGCGCTGGTGACGTGCTCGTCGAGTACGACCAGCGCTACGAGCACTACAACACTCCCCATCCCCAAGTGCTCGCACAACAGCTCGCCCAGACGCCGCAGGGGCTCTCCAACCCCGTTGCCTTCGGAGCGCCCACCCCGAACATCCCGAGCTATTCGACTCTCGACGGTCAGGACCTCCTCTCGGTCCAGCCCCTCCCCTCGCCGGCCCCCCTCGTGGACTACACCGTCAGCGATCCCCGGCCGATCACGCGTGCCGAGTCGGACTCGGGTGCGCTGATCGTCGCAGGAGATGCCACCGGCCTCGAGAGCCTCTCGAACGCCGGTCTGCTGAACACCAACAGCGCCATCTACTACGCGAGCACCCTCGACACTGACCCGGCGCTGCTCGACCAGCTGCTGTCGAACGGCTCGGGGCTCGTAGTAACCGACACAAACCGCAAGCAGGCGTTCCGGTGGGACGCGCTGACGGCGAACTACGGCGAGATCGAGACTCCGACCGAGAACCCCGCCAAGTCAGATCCGAGCGACAGCCCCATTCAGCTCTCCGCCGTGGCGCTCCCCGACTCGAAGACGACGGCGTTCTACATCGGAGCGGTCGACGTGACGGCATCCTCGTACGGCAACTCCGTGTCGTACACACCGGAGAACCGCCCGTACAACGCCATCGACCAGAACCTCGATACGGCCTGGACCACGGGGACGTTCCTGCCCGACCCCGCAGGACAGTGGTGGCAGGTGCACCTCCAGAACCCGACCACCGCCGATCAGATCAGCCTGACGCAACCGCAGTCGGGAGACCTGAGCCGCTCGATAACGCGAGTCACACTCACCTTCGACGGAACGCATCCCTACACCACCGTCCTCGGACCCGCATCGCGATCCCCTTCAGGAGAGGTGCTTTCGTTCCCGGCTCGGACTTTCCGCACGCTGAGAATCACGATCGACGCGACGAGCAACGACCACATGCGCATCACCTCGGCGAGTGCCGTTGGCTTCTCCGAGGTCGCGGTGCCCGGTGTCCAGGTGGTCGAGACGATCCAGATGCCGACCGACCTACTAACTGCTGCAGGGACCTCTTCGGTCCACAACCGCCTGACCATCGACATGTCGCGTGAGCGGGTTGCTTCGACGTCCTTCCCGTATCGCAGCGACCCCCAGACCAACATCTCGCGCCAGTTCTCGCTGCCGACCACACGCACTTTCACGTTGTCCGGGAGCGCCAGCTTGTCCTCTCTGATCCCGGACGACGAGATAGACCGGCTTGTCGGACGCCCGGGGTCGGACGGCAGTGGGGTCGTCGCCTACTCAGGTGGCCGTCTACCCGGCGACTTGAGCGCCGGTGCTTCCGCGGCAGCGGACGGCAACCTCGCCACGGCCTGGCAGCCGGGGTTCGGAGCAGCCTTCCAAAAGGGGGAATGGCTGGAATACGACCTCCCGGCGCCGATCACGTTCGATCACCTCGACATGCAGGTCGTGGCCGACGGCCTGCACTCGGTACCCACCTCGATCACGATAGGCACAGAGACCGGCACCAGATCGTTGGACCTCGGGAACATCACCGACGTCCCGAGGGCCGGGGCCACCGACCTCGTCACATTGAAGTTCCCTGCCCTCAGCGGAAGCCACATCCGGGTGACGATCACCGGTGTCCGGCTCGAGAGCTCCACCAACTTCGACTCCAACACTCCCGTCGCGCTTCCCCTCGGGATCGCGGAGGTTGGGATTCCCGGAGTCCAAGTGCCGCCTGTCCCCGCTTCTCTGCCGGGAGGCTGCCAGTCGAACCTGCTCTTCATCGACGGCAAACCGATAAGCGTGAGCATCCAAGGACCGACGAGCACGGCGCTGTCGGGCGGCGAGGTCTCGGTCGTGCCGTGCGGGAGCGACGCATCTGGAATCACCTTGGGACCGGGCAACCACGTGGTCGAGACAGCGCTCGGGCACTCGACCTCCACGGGATGGAACATCGACCAACTCGCGCTCGACTCCGCTCCGGGAGGTGCCCCTGCTCCCGCTGCGCAATTCGATTCTCTGCCCGCCACGCAGCCCGGTCCTGCTCCCGTGGTGAGTGCGACGTCACAGAGCCCGACGAGCGAGCACGTCAGGGTCAGCGGCGCGAGCTCACCCTTCGAGCTCGTTCTCGGGCAGAGTTTCAATTCGGGCTGGAAGGCTGTCGCTTCACCCGTAGCCGGCAGCAAGGGTCGAAGCGTGGACCTCGGTTCTCCCCGGCTCGTGGACGCGTTCGCCAACGGATGGCAGGTGACGTCATCCGACCTTGCGCGCCTCGGCGTGGGAGCCGGCGGGCCCGGCGGTCAGGGTGCTCCCGGCCAACAGGCCTTCACCGTCTCTCTCACCTGGGTTCCCCAGCAACGCGTGTGGACCGCACTCATCGTGTCCGCGACGGCGATCGTGGCCTGCCTCGGCTTGGCGGTCGTGCCGACCAGGCGACTCGTGCGCCGTCGGCGGCGAGTCCCGGCGGCCGGAGCTCCCCCGGCATCCACGACCGAGGGCTCGCACGTCGCGGCCACAGCCGCGAGCGCAGGCGACGGCCACTCCCGCTCACTCGGCATCGTCCTCCATCCCCGCAGCACGAGTCGAAGCGAATCGTCTTTCATCTCGCGGCTCATCACCGGTGGCTCTCTCGCCCTGTCTTTGGTGCTCGCCCTCCGGCGCGCTTTCCTGCGATTTCGTCCATCGCGCCCCGTCGCAACTCCTGTCCCGGATTCCGAGGTGGCCCCTGCTCCGGCGGAGCAGCCCGGTGTCGCGGAGCCGGCAGGTCCCCCTGAGCTCCCGGACTCCCCGGTTCTCTCGCTGCCCTTGACGTCCGGCGGGCGACTCCCACGGGTCTGGGTCATCGCGGTGACCTCGATCCTTACAGGGCTCGTTTCGGGCGCGATCGTGTCGGTCCCGGTCGGTGCTGCAGCCGCTGGAGCAACGGCTGCAGCGATGTGTGTTCGATGGCTTCACCCGATCCTGTCGCTGGGCGCCGTCGGCCTGCTCGTCGCCGGCGCCGTCGGCGTGGTCACCGGTCAGGAGACGCGCTTGATCCCCGAGAGCTCCAACTGGCCGTCCGCATACGAGTCCTTGGCCCTCCTCGTGTGGATGGCTGTCGTAGCTCTCGGAGCCGATGCCGTGGTCACGACGGCACGCCTGAAGCGGAAGCCTCGAACGGGAGCCATGCCAGCAGCCCCTGACACGACAGCGACAGAGGCGGAGGTTCCGGAGAAGCCGTGACCCTTTAGAGGTCTTGGTCTGCGGGCCTCAGCCCACCCGGTGGAGAGTGTTGTGGTCGGTGTGCGCGAAGGGCTCGGGGAACTCTTTCATGCGCAGCATCGTGGTCTCGTCGTACGACCACGTGTCCTCGCCGAGGGTGATGGTGACCTCGTAGCTCAAAGTGCTCGCGTTCTTTGCGAGGTACTGGTTCTCACCGATGCTGTACAGGGCTTCGCCCTGGGCGGCCTTCAGGGTGAACTTCGTGGCGTCCGATGTCGTGATGCCCCCTGCGAGCACGGTGATGCCGCGGGGGACCACGAACCCGCGCACCACCTCACCCGTTTCTGCGTCCCACAGCCAGTACCCGACCTCGGTGTGGAAAGGGTTCTCTTCGTCGCCCCGCCACATCGCGGTCCTGTAGTCGAGGCCGTAGAGATGCTGGTTGCCGTTGTCGACGGGGCCGAACGGCTTCAGCGAGCACTTCTCCCGGAAGGGTGTGCCGAGAACCTTGTTCTGCGCGTGCGAGAAGGCGGTGTCGAGCCCGCCCTCCCCTTCCCATTCACCTGCGAGTGGCCCGAGCGGGCCCCATTCGTTGGCCATGACCAAGTGTACGGGCAGCGCGAGCTACCGGCGCCGGGCTGCAACGCAGAAGGCGGGCCCGTTCTGGTGGTCCAATTGCTCGAACGCGACCTCGACGTCGGCGAAACCCAAATGCTCCAGGCAACTCAGGATCTCGTCGCGCTCCATCCAGCACGACCAGGTGGCCGGACCACCACAGAACCCTCCCCAAGCCAGGGCGGAGGCGTATTCGTAACGGTGCAGGGTGTGGGAGAAGCCCGAAGTCCTCGCAGTGACTGACGACGGGAATTTCGGGGCCAGATCAGGTCGCGCCGTTATCACGGTCGCGTCGTAGAAATGAGTCCACAACAAAACTCGGTCGCACACCTTGCTCACGAGTTGAAGGAGGGCCACCGGGTCCTGCTGGTGGTACAGAACCCCCGAGGCCACGCAGAGGTCCCATCGATCGGCCCCGCTCGTCGCGGCCTGCTCCAAGTACTTGACGAAGTCTCCGCACAGGAAACGCGCGCTCGGTATCCCGAAGACCTCCTTCACGATCAAGCAGCGAAGGAAAGCCTTCTGGTTGGCCTCTATCGCGAGGACCTCGCGCGCTCCCATCCGGTCGAGCATGTAGGTGTGACCACCCTCGAGAGGGCCGAGCTCGAGCACGCTCATACCGTCGAACCCCCCGAAGTGCTCGGAGCCCCAATGGATCCGCTGGTCGTCGAAGAGGGCAATTTCGCTTCCCGTCAATTCCTCATAGGGCGCCGGCAATCGCGAGCTCCACTCACCGGCGAAGATCTCTATGGCGTTCGCCGGGATCGGTGACTCGGTGCAGAACCGATCAGAGACCAGCTCGGCATCCGGCCGGCCTCCCGTGGGTTCGGAAGCGTCGGATGGCGGGACGAGTGTGCGTTCCTTTCCCCAAGGCAGCGAGATGCGCATGAGCTCACGATACGGTGTTTGACCCGAATCGACGTCGAAGACGGCACAAGCACAGGGCAGGCCGGCAAGCCGACGTAAAAGGTCCGGGACCGGAGGAGAGGACGGGAACCATGGGACTACTCGCAAGCCAACGAGCCGTCATAACCGGTGCTGCCTCGGGCATCGGACGCGCGACTGCCCGGCGAATGGTCGAAGAAGGGGCCGCAGTCGCCGTCATCGACGTCAACGGTGATGCCGCGCACGAGGTCGCCAAGGAGATCGGCGGCACGGCCCACGTGGTCGACGTCACGGACGCCGAAGGGCTCCGTAGCGCCGTGGATGACGCGGCAAGCGCCATGGACGGCATCACGATCCTCTTCAACAATGCAGGGACCGGGAGTCAGTCACCCCTCCACGAGTGGGCCCCCGAAGAGTGGGATCGCTTGCTGGCGGTGAACCTCAAGGGCGTGTACCTGGGCTTCCGCGCTGCCATACCCCACATGCGCGCGTCGGGGGGAGGCAGCATCGTCTCCACGGCGTCGATCAGCGGTACGCGGCCGGCTGCCGGAGAGGCGCCTTACGCTGCGGCGAAGGCCGGAGTCGCGGCGCTGACCGCTTCTGCGGCTCTCGAGTACGGCCCGCAGATACGGGTGAACTCGGTGTCACCGGGGATGATCCTTACCGCCTTGACAGAACCGCTGCTGAAGTTCCTTCCGCACGAGCGTGACCGGTTCGAGCGGACCACCCCGCTCGGTCGCATTGGAGAGCCGTCCGACATCGCCGACGTGGTCGTGTTCCTCTGCTCGGGCATGGCGCGATTCATCACGGGACAGAACATCGTCGTTGACGGAGGATTGACGCTGCATGGCTCGGGAGTCGACGGGATCTTCGACCAGCTGTTCGGCCGCAAGGACGGCTGACGAAGCAGACGAACCTTCAGCGACGGTAGCGTCGAGCAGCAGCCTCGTGCACAAGGACTCCGAGAGTCGACGATGCCGTGACGTCCCAGTCGAAGGTTCGCGCGTACTCCTCGGCAGCGCGTCCCATCCGATTCCGCAAGAGGTCGTCGGCGAGGAGCCGACCTATCGCTCGGGCCAGCTCTTCCCGTCCGTCGGCGAGCAGTCCAGTCGATCCGTCCACCACCGCGTCCAGGTGGCCTGCGATTCTCGACGCCACGCTCGGAGTCCCGCATGCTCCGGCCTCGGTCAACGTCATTCCCCATCCCTCGCGCAGCGAGGTAGATGCGACGACCCACGCCCGCCGGTACCAGGCGGCGAGCTCCTCCTCGTCGACGCGTCCGGGCAACGAGAGCCAGCGGGTCGCACCGAGCTCGTCCCTGAGCTTCTCCAAGCGGTCACGTTCGTAGCCTTCCCCGATGATCACGGCTTCGAGGTCCGGGCGCTCCGAGTGGGCGGCCACGAGGGCTTCGATCAGGAGATCGAACCTCTTCACCGGCACGAGACGTCCTACTGAGACGACCAGGGGCCGGGGAGACCGTTCGCCGTCAGCTCTGAATCGATGGTCGACCCCGGGGGGCACGACGGTCACCCGCCTCGCAGGAAGACCGAGCATCGACACGATCTCGTCGCGCGACGAGCTGGACAGGGTGACGATCCTGCTACGTCGATAAAGAGCCGGCGCGACCAACGACTCCACGGTGCTCCCGAGCTTGGCGAGCGACGGCGGCAGCACCATCCTCCACATTTCGGCGTGGACGTGATGAAGGAAGACGATCCGCGGGCCGCGAAACCACAGTGGCGAGAAGAAGGGCATCCCGTTCCACACCTCGACCAATCCGTCCGCCTTGCCTGGCGAGCCGATCCCGTCCCACGCGACTGCCGGGAAGACCCCGTAGCGACCGTTTCGGCGAACGGCCTTGTAACCGGATCTCTCGATCTTGCTCGGACGCCCTGGGACAGCCGACGTGCGGAACTCGACATCGAGCCCGGCACTCGCCCACCGCGAAGCAATCCGATGCGAGTGCGACTCGGAGCCCCCTGCCTCGGGGTCCTCCAAGTCCCGCCATGCCACGATCTCGATGCGCTTGAGCCCGATGTCCAGGGCCGCCGATGCAAGTTCCTCGCACGCTGAAGGTCGAGACGTCGCGGCAACCCCTTTGGTGGCCGGCGAGCCGAATGCGTCCCCAGGGTCCGTCTCCGCGGTATCGGGTCGATCGGCTACAGCAGACAGGGCGCGATCGCGCTCCGGCTGCCCACGGCTCACGATTCCTGCGGCGCTCACGTGGCGACCCGCTGCGTCATTCGCTTCGAGGATCGCCGCATGTGCACTACCACGAAGACCGTCGCCGTCCCGGCGGCCAAGGCCCCCTGGACCGCCAAGTCTGCCAGCGCTGTTTGCCTGGGCGCGCCGTGAGCTGCTGCCAGAGCGAAAGTGGCCAGCACCGCTCCGACAAGAAGAAGACCGCCGATCCACCTTTGCCCCGCAGCGAGCAAATAGGTCGTGAGGACCACCGTCGCGCTCAAGAATGCCATCGCCACTACGAGCAGCCAGAAGGCCGAATGCGCAGATTGGTAACGGGCTGAGAACACGAACGACAGCAGCCACTTCGGGAAGGCGACCGAGACGACGAGGAGAGCTGCCCCCGGTGCGGCGAGAAGGAGCAGCGTCACACCTAACTGCCTGAGAGCGTGGCCGCCGCGATGCCACTCGATCGCCGCTTCAGGCAACAAGTAGCCGCCGAGCGCGATCGCGGCAAAGACGAGCGCCTTGCTGGCGACCGAGATGGCGGCATAAGGCCCCGAAGCATGTGGTGCCTCTCGGCCGAGCACGATCACGTCCACGTTCTGAAGGTACGCGAGCAACGCCATGGCGACGAGGGCCCCGAAGACGTCCAGCAACACTCGCTGACGCTCCGAGCGAGACGAGGAGCGAGCGGCATGGCCGTTACCCGAGCCGGCCGAGTGGCCGTTCCCCGAGCCGGCCGAGTGGCCGTTCCCCGAGCCGTTGACAGCCAATCCGGCCGAAGACCCGCCGTTCAGACCCCATTGCGTGTTGCGAACGTCAGTGGAGCCATCGCGACGACCCCAAGCGCGATCCGCAGCCACACGAGCGTGAAGGAGGGTGATGGCTTCGGCCACGAGGATGCCCCAGGCCGCGCCGGTCACTCCCAGGCCCGCTCCCACCAGGCAGAGGACGGCCACCGTACGGGTGCCGCCTTCCACGACCAGGTTCTTCGAGAGAGTGCGGTATCTCCGGCGCGCCTGGAGCAGACCGCGGTCCATGGAGAGCAGAACCCACAAGAAGCCCGCCACGAGTATCGCGAAGACTCCCAGCGGGGCCGGGATCGAAAGCTCACGTGCGATCAGCCCTCTCGCCAGCAGAGCCGCGAGTGCCAGGGCCCCGACCACCACCATTGCCTGCGCATGAGCTCGGCGCGCCCAATCTCTCACCGGACCACTTCGCCCCGTGGCCGACAAGGCGGTCACGCGTCGGACGACCCCCACCACGATGGCGGTGCCCGGCATCGAGACGATCAGGAAGACGCTCGTCAACTGGGCTAGCGCCCCATATCCGCGAGTGCTGAGCAGGCGGGCGACCAGCACCGTGACGATCACGTTGGCGGCGTTGGCGGCGAAGCCCGCAAGAGCAACCGGGACCGCGTCTCGTACTCCCGATCGCAGCCCCGTCTCCGCGGCGATCACTGGCCGTGGTTCGAGGACCAGGCCTCCGGGCGCGGTCTCGACCATGACCTCCACGGATTCGGGCTTCCGGGCACGTGGAGTCTCGATTGTCATGCCTTCCAGATGCCCCCGCACGGCGCCCACGCTAGCAACACAACTGAAACGTCCCCCCGATTTCGGGGGTTCTGCCAGGCACAAAAGCCTGTCCGCGGCGCAGGCCCTAGGCGGCGAGGGGCAGATCTCGAATCGTGGCCGCCGGCCCGAACAGCCAGGTCACCGGGGCAACGAGCGCACCGGGACAGATCCACGAGGGACCCACCTGGGGCGCGCTCACCGATGCGCCATCAGGTCAGCGTTCGCCGCCGCCAGCGCATCAAGGGTCGCTCCATCAGGTACCAGCTCGGGATGGCGACCGCTGCAATGACCGCGACCCGTATCAGCTGGGTGGACCAGAAGTTGCTCCGGCCAGGCAAGAGTGCGACGTAAACCGGCCAGTGCACGAGATAGAGGGTGTACGACATATCCCCGACGAACACGAACAACCCGAGCCCGACGAACCGGGAGCCGATGCCCTTCGGGTTTACGACGAAGTAGGCGATGATCACGCACCAGGCGATCTCCGCCGCCGGCATCCACCACTCCAGCATCGACCTGGAGCCGGGTGGGACCTCGAAGCCGATCCAGACGACGAAGGCTGCACAGCCTGCAGCGGCCAACGAGAGGGCACGTCGAGCTGTCCCCCGCCAGTCCTCCAAGTGCCCCCCGACCGCGACGATGCCGAGAAGACAGCCGAGGAAGAGGGCATCTGCCCGCGTATCGAAGGCGTAGTAAACGCGGGCAAAGGTCGCATGGTGGTAGGGGTGAGCAGTTTGAAGGATCCAAAAGCGGTCTGCTGCGCTCAGCAGGATCCCGAGGACCGCCATCACCGTCGCCATGCGCAGCTTTCTCGTCCCCACGGCGACCACGAGCATCACCGCCCAGATGACATAGAACTGCTCCTCCACCGACAGCGACCACGTCTGGGCGAAGTAGCCCCAAAACGGCTCGTGGCCCAACGCCGAGCGGTAGTCGGCGAAGTAGAACAAGGCGCCTGCAATGTCTCCCCACACGCGCTCGGCGGCACGCGCCACAGGATGAAATGCGCAGTAGATGACGAGTAGCGCCGACGTGAGCACCAGCGGAGGCAAGAGCCGAACTGCCCGGCGCGAGTAGAAATTCTTCAAGCTGATGCGCTCGTTGCGCTCCCCTTCCTTGAGCAGCATCGCCGTGATCAGGAAGCCGCTCAGCGTGAAGAACATGCCGAGCGACTGCCAGGCACCAGGGAAGGTGCTGAAGTTCGAGTGGTAGACGAGAACCGACGTCACCCCGAAGGCGCGAATTCCCGTAAGAGGAGGCCTGTTCCCGAGCCGGAACGGTCGAGACGCCTTAGCCGTCGAAGGCGGTCCCGAGATCGCTGTCGCGCCGCTGCCCGGGCTCGGGGCGTCGGGAGGCGAGACACCCGAGGCTTCCTCGAGCGAGGTGACTGGCCTCGTGGCGATTTCATGCGGCAATAGATCAGACCTCGCTGATAAGTGCCCGCGGCGGCGGTACGACGCGCGAGATTACGACGTGGAGAATTCCTCGGCCGGCACCCGCTCACCGGGAGCGACTCCAGTCTCCTCGGCGCCCTCCGAGGATCATGCGCCTGCCGCCTCCGAATCCGCCGCAGAATTCGAAGGCGGCTCAGCCTCCGGTGCCGGCGCACAGCACGCCTCACAGAAGACTCTCGTCGACAGGGTCCGGGACCTACCCCGTCCGACGATCGCGCTTCACGCCTGTGTCTTCGGCGGGTTCGTCCTCCTCGCCGCCCTCGTCTTCTGGTGGCCGGTGTGGGTGACGGGGCACCCGGCGGGGACTCTCACATGTCAATGCGGGGACTCGAGCCAAGAGCTGTGGTTCCTCTCGTGGACGCCGTATGCCCTCCTGCACGGGCACAACCCCTTCCTAACGAACGCCATCTTCGCCGGCCGCGGCGGCGCCAACATGCTCGCGAACACCTCCTGGATGTTCCCCTCCGTCGTTCTCGCGCCGATCACGTTGCTGTGGGGACCGGTTGCCGCGTTCAACGTCGGTGCAGTGCTCGGACCGGCGATCTCGGCATGGACGTTCTTTCTCGCCACTCGGAAGGTGACGAAGTTCCTGCCAGGTCAGCTTCTCGGTTCCCTGCTCTACGGCTTCTCGCCCTTCGTCATCTGGAACGACCCGATTGGCCACCTCGACTTCACTCTTCTCTTCTTCGCGCCTCTCGCCTTCATCCTCCTGTACGACGTGTGTGTCACCGGTGAGCACCGTGCTCACCGAGTGGGCCTCCTGCTCGGGTTGCTCGTAGTGGTGCAGTTCTTCACGAGCACGGAGTTCCTCGCGATATGCGGAACCGTCGGAGCGTTCGCCTTGCTTGCGGCGCTCGTGCTGGCTCCCCGCCGGGCATGGGCATTTCGACAACGAATCGGTCTTGGCTTCGTAACAGCGGCCGGGGTGGTGGCCGTCTTGCTCGCGTACCCGATGTGGTTCTCGCTCGAGGGCCCCCGCCACATCGTCGGAACCCCTTGGCCCAGCCCTTCGACCCTGGGCGCGACTGCGTCGGCAATCGTCGACGCGGGCAGGGCGGTGCACGCACCGGCGTTTTCCGAAGAGATCGGCGGCTACTTCGGCGGTGCGGGGCCCAACTTTGGTGCCAGCGGCTTCCCGAGCCTGATCTATCTAGGGGTACCGCTGCTGGCGCTGTTGGGGGTTTCGGTCATCGCATGGAGACGGTCCCGGCTGGCCTGGGTGCTGCTCGTGGCCGGAGTGCTCGCCTGGCTGTTCTCGCTGGGGACGATGCTCGGGACCGAGCTCGATGCGAAAGCCCAGCAGGTTCATCCCGCGTGGCTTCCTTGGAAGTTCCTCTCCCACATACCTCTCGTCTCCCAGATCGAGCCACTGAGGTTCGCGGCCATCGTGACCTTTGCCGCCGGCCTGCTGCTGGCGCTGTCGCTAGACCGCTGGCGCGACTTGGTGCGCCATCTGACACGAGCCAGGTCGAGCCTCGTCGTCAGCGCGGCCGTCAGCGCGGCCGTAGCGGCCGTCGGAGTCGGTGTCCTCGTCCCCGTCGCCATCACCAACACAGTGCCTCTCGTCGTTCGGCCAAGTGCGGTACCTGCTTGGTTCGAACACGACGCGTCCCGCCTTCCTGCTTCCACCGTCGTCCTGACCATCCCCTTCGGCGACCAGGAGGCAATGGGTTGGCAGGCAGAGACCTGGTTCCCGGTAAGGCTGGCGGGTGGGTTCGCGGTGGTGCCCGGCCCGGATGGACGATCGCAATTCGTCGAAGCCCCGACCGGAGCGGTCGACGTGCTCGACCGGCTTTCGCCCGGCACCCACGCCGTCGCGACAGGCCCGCCACCTTCGTCGGCAGCTGAGGTCTTGTCCGTCCGGGAGGCACTTCTACGCTGGGGGGTCGGCGTCGTCGTCGTCACTCCCGAGGCACGCTCTCCTTCTTATTCCACCGGTTTCATGACGGCCGTGATGGGCCGCCTCCCGGTCGAGCGGGACGGTTCGTGGACGTGGAGCGGGCTGGGACAGGATCCGCCGATCGCGATCGGACCCCTCACGCTCGCTGATTGCACCGGCGCGAGCGGATCGCAGAGGAACCCGTCCTCGGTCGCTCGCTGCGTGCTGGCGAATTCCTCGGTGTCTTCATGAGGAACGACCCTCTTAACACCGACGCTGCCGCATACCGATGCTAGAACATCCCGGATGAGCATCCTGGACGTGGAGCGCCCGTCCCCGCCCGCTTCCACGCCTGTCGAGAGCGCCACGAGGCGTTGGCGATGGAGCAACCATGCGGAGATCCTGCTCGTCAGCTTCGCGGGCCTCTTGATCGAGATCAGCTACACGAGAATCATCTCCTACAAGCTCTTCTACTACTACGTCTACCTCGTAATAGGCCTCGCGCTCCTGGGCATCGGAGCCGGCGGCGTTCTCGTCGCCGTCTCGAAGAGGTTGCGCCGCGCAGATACAGATTCGGTGCTCTTCTGGAGCTTCCTCTTCGGTGCGGTGAGCACTGTGGTGACTTACGTGATCGTGGCGTACGTCCAGATCGACACGCTCTCGGTGTGGCGCTACGGCACGTCCTCCTCCTACAAGAGCTTTGTGATGCTTCTCGTGATCGCCGTCTGCGTGTTTGCCTCTTTCGTCGCGCCGGGCATCATCATCTCGACCCTTTTCGGTCGTCGCCCGAAGGCCGTAGGCGGCCTGTACTTTGCCGACCTCGTCGGTGCCGGGATCGCGTGTGCCGCCGTCATCTACCTCGTCAGCTCGCTCGGGGCTCCTGCCACCGTGATGATCGCGGCCCTCACGATGGCAGCCGGGGCGACGTGGGTGGCAATCCGATCTCGACGCTCCCTCCTACCTGTTGCCGCCCTCGTTCTCGTGGGTTGCGGGGTCGTCACCGTCGCTCCGAACCTCCTGCCGAGCCAGCGCCTGGACACGAGCAAGACCGTGAATCTCTCCACTCCGCTCGCGTACTCGGGCTGGGGATCGATCTTTCGCGTCGACGTCTCCCCACCGTTCAGCCTCGGAACCTCCCCGCCGGGTGGCCTGAAACCCGAAGCGATGAACCTCTCACACGACGGCATTCTCGGCGCCGGCATCTTCCATTGGGACGGTCGCCGGTCCTCGCTCTCGGCCTATGACTTCGAACAGGACCCTCGCTCGATCCCGTTCACGGTCCTGGGCTCCCCGCCTCCGAGCGAAGCGGTCATAGGCGCCGCCGGTGGGCACGAGGTGCTCGCCTCCCTGTACTACGGCGCTCAGCACGTCGATGCCGTCGAGCTGAACCCGGTGACCGTGTACTTGGTCAGGACGCGCTATGCCAACTTCGACGGCCATTTGGCGCAGAACCCCGCCGTCACCTACATCACCGGAGACGGCCGGTCGTTCATGGCGCGTACCGACAGTCACTTCTCGCTCGTCTGGTACCCCGCTCCGGACAGCTACGCCGCTACCAACGGGGCCCTCGCGAGCGCCAACATCCTTTCCGAGAGCTACCTCTACACGACCAACGGACTCGTGAGCGACCTTCAGCACCTCACACCGAACGGGATCTTCCTCGCACAGTTCGGCGAGGTGGACGACACCTACGACCTTCGGACTGCACGCTTCGTCGCAACAGCCCGCCAGGCCTTGCAGGAGATCGGCGTCAGTGATCCTCGCGCCTACATCATGGTCGCGATGACGCAGACGCATTTTCTGGGCACCATCCCTCTCTCGACCATCATGGTCAAGAGAACGCCGTTCACACCTGCCGAGGTCTCCCGGTTCGTGTCGGCCGTCGGCGCCGTGCCCGAGACCAGCATCATGTACGCGCCCGGCCAAACGGTGTCTCCGAACCCGATCAACGACGTCGTCACGGTGTCCAACGCGCGCCTCGGGTCGTTCTACGCGTCCTATCCGTACGACATCACCCCGACGACGGACAACGACCCCTACTTCTGGCATTTCGCCAGGTTCGGTTCGGTCCTCGACCACTATTCGGAGTCCCTGACGAGCGTCGATCGTGAGAACGCCATAGGAGAACGGGTCCTGCTGTTGCTGCTGGGCCTCTGCATCTTGATAGCGGCTTTGTTCCTGCTCCTGCCGTTCCTGTTCATCCGAGGCTCCTGGTCCCGGCTTCCCCGCAAGGGGCGATCGGCCTTCTTCTTCGCCGGAGTGGGATTCGGGTTCATATTCTTCGAGATCACCCTGATGCAGGAGCTGAACCTGTTCCTGGGTTATCCCACCTATGCCCTCACCATCACTTTGATGTCCTTGCTCGTCTTCACCGGCCTCGGAGCGTTGCTGAGCCAGCGAGTGCGAAGACGAGAACCAGCCATCGTCGTGTTGCTGGTCGCAATCGCGGCCCTGGTGTTGTTCTACCTAGTCGGTTTGTCGCATCTGACGAGCGCGCTGCTGAGCACCCCCTTGGCCGCGCGCATCTTGGTCTCGTTCGCCGTGCTGGCGCCTCTGGGTATCTGCCTCGGCATGTTCATGCCCATCGGCCTCGGCCAGATCGCGGAGCTCGGAGGACATCCTCGCGAGTACGTCGCGTGGGGTTGGGCTGTGAACGGCTTTGCGTCTGTCGTCGGCTCGGTGCTGGCCACCGTCCTGTCGATGAGCTTCGGCTTCGATTTCGTACTGGGCTTGGGTCTCGCTTGTTACGTGATTGCGGTTGCAGCCTGGGTGGCGCTCACTCGGCTCGGTGCTGGCTCGAAGGGGCTCCATAGCGCTGCCCACCTCCGAAGCCCCTGACGGATGATCGCGAGGGTCGCGAGGCGGCTTCCAAGGAGGCCGGCTCCCGCCACGATTTTGGCGCTCGCCTGCCTGGCGGTTCCTTTCGCGATCGAGGCCATGCGGATAATCGCGTCCACGTACCACGTGTACCTGTCCGACGACCTGGCCATCGTCGACCTCCACGTACGTGACGCCATTCATTGGAATCAGCAGCTCGGACCCCTCGATCGCTTCGGCTGGAACCATCCGGGCCCGGCCTACTTCTATCTGCTCTCCGTCCCGGCCCGAGTGTTCGGAAGCGGTGCACGTTCCGAGTTTCTGGGCGCCCTGGGAATCAACGCGCTCTCGGCGCTGGCAACTATCTGGGTCGTCCGACGGCGCTGCGGGCGGCGTTCGGCCCTCTGGTGCGCGGCATGCATCGGGCTTCTCTGCACCGAGCTCATATCCACCTCCCCGGGAGCGACGACCTTCTCCGAGTCGCATCTCGGAGCGCTGGTGAGCCCTTGGAACCCCGACGTGGTCATCCTTCCCCTGCTGCTCGTGGGAGTCCTCTGCGCAGCCGGCGCCACCGGTTCGCCGATCTCGCTTCTCGGCGCCGCACTCGTCGGCTCCTTCTGTGTCCAGACCAACATCGCGACCTTCCCGTTGGTAGCCACCCTTTTGGCCGCGGGCTGCATCGCCGCAGTGATCCGGTGGCTGCTACGACGAAGAAGGACAAGGGCTCCGGAGACTGCCGAGCCCGTCGACAGCGTCGACGCCTCCCTCCGCACCTGGACTGCCGGTGCGCCCGGTTCCCGTAGTGGGCGGTGGACGACGTGGTTGTTGATCGGCGGCCTCGTCCTTCTGGTCCTCGTCTGGTTGCCTCCCGTCGTGCAGCAGATCTGGGGGCACCCGGGAAATCTCGCGTTGATATGGCGGTTCTTCACAGCCAACCACCCGCCGCACTCTCTGCAGACGGGACTGTGGTCGATATTGGCTGTCGACGACGTCTTCCTGTTCGGCCTCCCCGAGGAGATGTCGTTCCTGCTCGGATCGACTCCGAGGGCAGCAGGCGTGATCCTGGCCGGGGTTGTGCTCGTCGGAGTCCTCGCCGTCTTCATCGGGGCAAGGAGACGAAATCGGCTCGCCTGCGCTCTCGGGGCCGCGAGCTTGCTGGGCTTCGTGGTGTGCATATTGGCGGTCACCCGCATCGTCGGGGCCGTGTACGGCTACCTGGTTCTCTGGGAGATCGGCATGCCGGTTCTCGGGCTGATCGGACTGGGCTCGGCCCTGCTGGACACCGGCGCTCGCGCTGATTCGCCCGCTCCTCGCATCCGCGCGAGCGCTCGCGCACCCCAGGCCCTGCGAATCACGCAAGGCCTCCGCGGCTGGCGACCGTCAGCGGGAACACTCGTCTCCGGACTGGCCGCCGTGACCTTCTCGGTCGTGCTGTGCGTCCAGATGGCTGACCTTCCCCCTTTGCGAGCCGCCTCGGACCCGACCGTCGAGAAAGCGTGGCAGCTCGTCGGTCCTCATCTCCCACGCAGCACCGAGCAGGTATACCTGCGCGACGCTGGCGTAGACCTCTACGGGCTGTTCACGTTCTTCGGGCTGTTCGACGAGCTCCAGGTGCGCGGCTTCAATCCGCGGGTCAACCCGTTCCTTCAGACCGAGGTGGGGCCCTTGTACCTCTCCGAGGGTCGCGAACCCTTCCAGATCGTCCTCTATCCCCCTTCACCTGCCGTCACACGGATGGCGGGATACGTGGGCCACACGCCCGACGCCGGCATCGTGATCCTGTCGGGTCCTCCAGCGCGCTAGGAGTGCTGCGCCGACTCGTCCGCGACGTCCTTTCGCAGCAAGGCGATCTCCTCTGCGAGAACCCGCGTCTTGTCCTCGAGCCGTCCCACCTCCCAGCTCAGGTAGACGCACACGATGAGGAGGAAGAGCGACGCGAGCACGGTCAGGAGCGCTGGCGGGCTGATGACGCCCAAGGCGTGTGCCCCACGGTTGAACAGCGCAGGTGAGATGGCGAACACGGCGATCACCAGGCCCACAGACAGCCAGAGCATGGCGTACTTCGGATGCAGGTGACGCCTGCGTGACAGCTCGATGATCACGCTCAGGGTGGCGAGAGCGCTCACGAGCGCAATGACGTGGACACCGGTCATAGAGGCTCCTCTTCGTGCTCGGCGGACGTTGGGCGCCTGCGGATCACCGCCAGCGCCAAGGTGATGACAACTCGCAGAAGGTACGCGCCGGCTCGCCATGCCGACTGAGTGGAACGGCCGGCGTAGCGCGGGCGCATGGCCACTCCCACCTGTGAGATGACCGTGCCCGCACGACTGGCGATGACCAGGGACTCGACCGTGTCCGAGAGGTAGTCGGCGGGGTAGGTCCGAGCGAATATGGACACCGCCGCTCGGTTCTGGACTCGAAATCCAGAGGTGACATCGGTGAGCCTCTCACCGGTCATTCGGGACATGTACCGCGCGAGCAACGACATCGCGATGCGCCTCGCCCTAGGGACGGACACGTCTCCGGCACCGGCGAACCGGGCGCCTATGACGATCTGGGGAGGGCCGTCCGGGTCCAGCATCCTCATCATGCGGGGGATGTCGCGGGGATCGTGCTGGCCGTCGGCATCCAGCTGGACCACGATCGGATGTCCTCGGGACTGCGCATAGCGAAGCCCGACCCGCACGGCACCGCCGACGCCCAGCCTGAAGGGGTTGGATATGACCTCGGCGCCCGCCGCGCCGGCCAATTCGGCGGTGTCGTCCGTGGACCCGTCGTCCACGACGAGGACGGTCGCGTCGGGGAGCACCGCTTTCGCCTCTTTGACCACGATCCCGACGGATTCGGCCTCGTTCAATGCGGGAATCACGACGCACACGTTCCTCGACCGATCCTCTGCGCGATTGACGTCCGTCATCGGCTACACCGCGGCCGGCGTTGTCAGCGGAACCGTCTCCTCGGGGCCGGACATGTCCCCTTCCCCGATCGCCAACTCCCCGTCGAAGACATCCTCGTGCCTCCGAAACACCTTCGCGTACAACCATTCGAGCTGCACGGCTGCCATGAGGGCGAGGGAGACCTCGAAGGGGGTTCGGTAACGAGTCTGTCCGAAGGTGATGAGCACCGAGACCGCGACGTCGAGTCCTATAGCCAGCAAAGGCAACACCGGGACCCGCCGCCGTCGCAGTATCACCACACCACCGACCGACAACAGGCACAACCCGTAGTACATCCAGAGCCCGGTGAGCGCCCAGTGGTAGGGACGGGTCTCCACGAACCAGTCGAACGCGATCTGCTCGAAGGGGTGGAAGGCGCCGAAAGCGCGACCGAGACGAGCCAGCTCGACCGGCAACAGGCGACCCTCGTGGCTTCGCACGTATCGAAGGGCGAAGCTCCGGGCCTGTGCGTCCCTCACCGATTCGTCTATCGAGAGATGTCGGGGAACCGGACACTGGTATGACCAGTAGCCCTCGAGTTGGCCTGACCAGGTCGCATCGCAGTTGGCCCCGAGCAATGTGGGCCCCAGGCCGGTGCTGATGAACACCGGGTCCGCGAAGCGGCTCATGTTGTATCCGACCCATGGAGCTACGACCGCGAGCCCCGCCAACGTCCCGGCCGTGGCGATGCCTGCCCTGCGTCGCCACGACTGGCGCACCAACAGGCTTAGCGGGATGAGGAGCAACGGAAGCAACACGATGAGCTCGTCGCGCGCCAAAGCCGAAGCACCGATAGTCGCTCCGAGGACGACTGCGCTCTGGACGCGCGGACGCCTCCAGAATCGGAAGGCTGACCACAGCACGGTGGCCACCAGCAGCGGCGATAGGGCTTCGGAGAGCATCATCTCGTCGCTCATCCAGATGTTGGGATAGACGGCGACGATGAACGCCGCCATCAGGCCGAGGCGGTAGACGTTGCGGTTGTGCCCGTACATCTCCCGCCCGGCGACCCCCGACATGACCACCCCGGCCGTCCCGATGATGCAGCACCAGATCCGGTGAGCAAAGAAGCTCTTGAACCCCACGAGCGACGCGGCCGCGATGACGAACACGAACCCGGGAGGCCACGCCGCTGATTGGACCAGCACGTGTGCATTGTGGTGGTAGTAGCGGAAAGGATCGATGAAACCCTTCCCCGCCACGAGAAGGTTGGCGGCGTAGTGGTAGTAGGACGCATCCCCCCCGGGACGGCGGTTGGGCCTCCCGAACACCGAGCCCAGGCGGATCCCGAGCCCGATGGCGCCGATGGCGCCCATCCACACCCACCACCGGCTGCTCGACGGCCTCGCGACGTCGGACGTCGTCGCGGCGGCGACCTCTGTCGCTCCTTCGACCGGGGCCTTGAGCAGCAGACTCACCGGACGGCTCCCGGCGACGCCAGGTAAGCGGCGCTCGATCTCACCTGCTCACCGATTGTGACTATGCGCGGCAACAGCCAGGGCTGCACGTAGCGGCCACCTGCCACGCTGAGATGGATCCCGTCGAGACGCATCGGCTCTCCTCCGATGCTGGCCGCGAACTTGCCGCCGGGGTCCAATCTCTCTCCCAACGGTTCCACGACCACACGACCGCGATGTCTCGCTGCCACCTGAGCGAGCAGCTTGTTGAAGGTGTCGACGAAAGCGGGATTGTCCTCCGGCCATGGCCGCCCGTCGGGTTGTGGTGAGGACTGCCGGTAGTAAGGAGCGGTGAGAAGGACGACGGTCGCACCGGCCGATCCGAGAACCCCTACCGACTGATCGAGCGCCTGGAGCTCGAGCTTGTCCAAGGCGGGCTGCCCGAGATACTCCCAGCTGCCGTCGACGAGGTGCCCCCGGGTCTCGAGCGCCTCCTCTTCGAGGACGACGACATCGGGGTGGAAGACGTCCACGTCGTTCTTCCAGCGCTGTAGTTGTGTGGAGCACTGAACTTCGTTCGCAGCGCTGATCGCACCACGAAAACCCACGAGCATGTTGTTCGGCGCTCCGTGGAACAGCGTCGGCAACTGCAACAGTCCACAATTGGTGACCGCGTCGTTCTGGAAGTCGATCCCGTAGTTTCCCGAGCCGGGGGCGAGTCCGAAGGTCATGAACACCGCTTCGGAGCTCCCGACGAGGAGCATGCGGATCGGTCCTTGAGCCGACGCAGTCGCGGGTGGTATGAGCGCTGCGGTCCCGGGAGAGAGGCCGGGCCCCACCGCGTAGACGTTTGACGGAATCACAGGCTCGGCCGACGCGAGCGATGCGCCCGCCGTCGCGAGCACCAGTGACGCAGCAGTCGCACCGATGGCGGCGGGGGTGAGGATGCGCGCCTTCCAACGCTGCAGTGCGCCGCGCCGGATCGGCATCTCGAGCAAGTGGTACGACGCCACCGAGATCACGAACGTGGTGGCCACCCGAACCCCGAACAGCTGCCACCCCCCCAGCCCGGTGCGCTCGGTGTCGAGCATGACGAACAGCGGCCAGTGCCAGAGGTAAAGGCCGTACGAGATGCGTCCTACGTAGCGGACAGGAGGTAGGGAGAGAAGACGCGCCAACGGACTGGCGGGAACGAGGGTCACGCAAGCCAGCACAGCCGCGGTGCACAGCGAGACCACTCCGAAGCCGCCGGCGTAGAGCCATGCCGACGACGACTCTGCGCTCGTCACGGCGTAGCAGACGAAAGCCAGTCCGGCCCCACCAGCCACCATGAGCACACCTCGCAGGGCCCTGCTCTCGGTGATGAGGCTCCGCGCCTTCGCTTCGGCCGGCCGGCTCTCCCCGAGCGCTCGCGCCTTGCCTCCGAAACGCGCGAGCGCGATGGCGAGCGCGGCGCCGATGAGCAGGTCCTGGGCGCGAGTGTCGGTCCCGTAATAGACACGGTTGACTCCCAGGCCGTTTTGATAGAGCACCGCCATCGCGACTGCGCTCGCCACCGCGCCGGCGCCCGACAGGACGAGCAAGACTGAGCGCGAGCGTCCCAGCCGCATGACAGCGAAGACGATGAGCGGCCACAGCAAGTAGAACTGTTCTTCGATCGCGAGCGACCAGGTGTGCAGCAGCGGCGACGAGCCCTGCAGAGCCGCGAAGTAGCTCTGTCCCGAGGAGACCTGGTTCCAGTTCGCCACGTAGAACAGCGTGGAGAGAGCGTCACGGCGGATCTGGCCCAGGGATCCAGATGGTGCGAGCCAAACTGCGTACGCCGCCACCAAGAGGAGCATTGCCAGAAGAGCCGGCAGCAGGCGCCTCGCCCGCCGCGCCCAGAAGCGCGCCAGCCCGAGCGTGCCGGTGCGGTCGTACTCACCGACGAGCAGACCCGTTATCAAGAAGCCCGACAAGACGAAGAAGACGTCCACCCCGAGGAACCCACCGGGAGCCCATGTGAAGCCACCGTGGAACACGAGCACCGCGGCCACAGCGAGCGCCCTCAACCCGTCGAGCGCGGGCACGTAGCCTCTATCGGCCGCGCTTGCGGCCTGCCTTTCGGCGGTCGAGCCAACCGTGCCGGCGCCCCCGCCCGGCATCCCCCGCACCTAGAGCGCTACCTCGCCGAGCGGCTCGACGCCACGGGCTCCCGGCGCGGGAGCACCGGTGCCTCGCGGCCGGTGCCACTTGATCTCGCCTCGCGTCCGCCCGCCTTCTCTTCCTGGTACTCCTCGTCGACGTTGACTGCCCAGATGTCGTGCCGTGCCCCGGTGACGATGTTGTCGACCGTCAGCATGGCGGTGTACATGGAGTGGTCCTGGTTGTTGTACTTGTGCATCCCGTTGCGTCCCACTGCGTGGACGTTCGGGACCTCGGACGCCAGCCAGTGGCGGATCGTCTCCACCGCGGCGCGATACCCGTCGTCGTAGACGGGATATGCCTTCGGCATCCGCACCACGTACCCGCGCTCGATCATGTCGGTCGTCGCGAGGCCGATCGCCTCGAGCTCCTTTGACGCGAGGGCAACGAGCTGCACGTCCGGCATCTCCCACATCTCGTCGCCTTCCATGACCCAGTACTCCAGGCCGAGGCAAGTGCGACCGTCCTTCACCAAGTAGGGCGACCACGACGCGAAGTTCTGGACGCGACCCACCTTGACGTCCGGGTCGTGCACGTAGATCCAATTGTCCGGAAAGCTGGCACTCTTGGGTACCACGAGGGCCACCGTCAGGAAGTCGCGGTAGTTCAGGTTGTCTGCGGCAGCCAGAACCTCTGCAGGCGGGGGCGGGTAGAGAGATCGCGCCAGCTGCGAGAAGGGCATCGACGAGATGACGTGGTCGGTCTCGATCCTTACCTTTTGCCCGCCGTTCTCGTAGACGACGGCCTCGGCGCCCTCGGGTCCGCGTTCGACTGCGACCACCGAGCTGCGGAACTCGACCTTCCCTCCCGCTGCGGTGACCAAATCGCAGCATCGCTCCCACATCATTCCGGGACCCAACCGGGGGTACTGGAACTCCTCGATCAGGCTCGTCACCTGCTTCGAGCGGTTCTTTCGCCCTCCGAAGAGCTTGGCCCGAATCGGCTCCCAGACGGCGCTGTAGAGAGACATCCCCTTGATGCGTTGTGCTCCCCAATCGGCCGATATCTTCGAAGCCGGGACACCCCACACCTTCTCGTTGTAGGTCTCGAAGAAGTGTGAGTAGAGACGCCTCCCGTAGTTGGCGACTATGTAGTCCTCGAGGTTGCTCTGGTCCTTGGGCGGTCGGACCCTCACCCACAGATACGAGCTCACGCACCGGATCGCCTCTGCCGGCCCAAGGTTGCGCAGGGCGTTCAGCGGCCGGATCGGATAGTCGTAGAACTTCCCGCCGTAGTAGATGCGGCTCATACGCGGACGCGTCAGGAAGTCCTCGTCGGGCAGGATCTCGTGCCAGAGGTCCTCCACGGGCTGAACCTTCGTGAAGAAGCGGTGGCCGCCTATGTCGAAACGCCAGCCGTCGCGCTCGACACTGCGGCTTATGCCCCCCACCACGACGTCGGCCTCGAGAACCACGACCGGCCGGTCCGCCTTGGTCAGCTGGTACGCCGCGGTGAGGCCCGCCGGGCCCGCGCCTATCACGACGACCGGTAGCTCGTCGTCCGCGCGCGCTTCGGGAACCTGCTTGCTCGTCACTGGGCGCAGACTACGCCAACAGGGGCCGGGCACCCGTGAAATCGCAGGTCACGTATGGGTCGAGCAGGGCCCGGGTCAGGGTACGTAGAGGTTCACGAAGGCCAGCACCGCGTACCCGACCAGCCCCGCTCCGGCTAGGACGAGAACGGTTCGCTCGACGAGGGCGCTCGAAGTGATGCTGGCTCCTGCGAGAACGAGCGGGAAGCCCGAGAGCGCGTATCGCTCGAACCCGTCGAGGTTGGCTGTCGTCAACGCGACCAGCACGACCGCAGCGGCGAAGGCCCCGTAGCACGCAGGCCACTTCCGGGCGCTCACCACCACAAGGCACACCGCGAGCACCGCCCACGGCAGGTGCAGAGCGGATCCCAGGTGATGGCCGTGCACGAGGTAAGACGCATCGTGCGCCAAGGTGGTGAAGGGGTCTGCCACGGGGCCGCGGTGACCTCCCTCCTCCTGAATCTTGAGCGGCGCGAGACCGTCGCCGTATCGCAATTGCACCCACCCCAGGAACGCTCCGAAGCCGATCGCCGGTCCAGAGGCGGCGGCGACGACCTTCGCTCTGTCGCTCCGCGAGGCGTTGCGCCACCGGCGTGCTCCCTCTACGACAGCGGGCACGACGAGCAGCACGCCGATCGGCCTGCACAGCCCCGCACCGAGGCCGAGGGCGGCCGCCACCCACCACCGCTGAGCCCGCAGGGCGTAGAACACCCCCACCGAGAGCAGCAGGAGGGTCCCCTCGGCGTATCCCATGACCATCGTGAACGCCGGTGGTGCGAGGCACACGAGCCAGGCCGCGCGCCGGGCGAGCTCGCCGTCCCCGGTCTCTCGCCGCGCGAGCGCCACGATGAGCGCGGTCCCCCCGAGGGCGCTCAGGTTTGCGATCAGGACCAGTGAGACCCCGACGCCGACCCCGGGGACCACCGATACCGCTCTGGCGAGCGCAGGGACCAGCGGGAAGAACCGCAGCGACTGGTGCCCCGCCCCCGCGTACCCGTGGCGTGCGATCGTCTCGTACCAGCCCGCGTCCCATCCCAGAAGCCCTGATCGCACACGGGCCTCCGCCGCCTTCGAGACAAGGCCCCCGTTCACGAGCTCGTGGGCGACGGCGAGCGCCCCGCCCACCAGCAGGCGCGAGACGACCCAGGGCCACAGGGCGGTGACGAGCGCCGACCGCGCCCGTGCCGAGCTGTCCGCCGGAGCCTCCGGCGCCGGGACTCCGCGCATCGTCGGCATGCTACGAGCTGTGCCCAAAACGGTGCCTTCCCAGCGGGGGTGCCTACGTCTACGATTGCCCACGCCACAGAGAGTCATCGGTGGACAACGGAGGGGGGAGGCATGGGGGAGATCGGCGTCCCAGGTCCGCGATACGACCGGCGGACCTTCCTTTCGCGGGGTGCGGGCACCGCGGCGGCATTGGCGCTCGCCGGTGCGGGGGGTCCCGCGTTGCTCAGCGCGTGCGGTACATCTTCCTCAGGCGGTTCCCATTCCGGTCAGCCCGGAATCGGAACCGGCAGACCCGTGAAGGGTGGGACGATCACCATCGGGACCACGTCGGAGATCGACGGCTTCCTCCCGTCGCAGAGCCATTTCGACGCCACCGGGTACGCATACGCCAACGCGGTCTACGACACCTTGACGAAGATCGCCGTCGACGGCACCGCTCGCCCCTACCTCGCTCAGTCCGTTACGCCGAGCCCGGACATGGCCACGTGGACCATCACGCTTCGTCCTGGGGTCAGCTTCCACGACGGCTCCGCACTCACCGCGGACGTGGTCGTGGCGAACCTCCAGGCGATCCGCCAATCCCCCCTCTCGGGCCAAGCTGTGACCCCGATCCAGTCCGTCCAGGCCACGGGCGACCTCGAGGTGACGGTCGTGTGCAGCGAGCCGTGGGTGTCCTTCGCCTCTTACATGGCCACCCAGGCCGGCGGCTTCATCGTGGCGCTCTCCCAGCTCCAGAGCGGCGACACACAACACCCGGTCGGCACCGGACCTTTCAAGTACGTCTCCTGGGAGCCGAACGACCACTTCAGCGTCGAGCGAAACCCCAACTACTGGCTGAGCGGTCTCCCGTACCTAGACGGGCTCACGTTCAAGCCGATCGTGGTCGACACCTCACGCGAGGCTTCGCTGCGTTCGGGCACCATCGACATGATGGTGACGTTCGATCCCCGAGTCGTCCCCGACCTAGCCAACGACTCCGGCTTCCAAGTCGTGGACGACCGCAACCAGACCACCGGCCAACCCGACGTGGGCTTCGTGTGCCTCAATGTCACGGCCCCCCCGTTGAACGACCTGACTGTGCGCCAAGCTCTGGCGCACGCGACGGACACGGCGGAGCTCGTCAAGCTCTTCGGACACGGCGTCAACGTGGTCCAGACATCGCTGTACCCTGCTGGGTCCCCTTACCGCCCCGCCAACAACGGCTACCCCGCCTACGACCTCAACAAGGCCAAGCAGCTCATCGCACAAGCTGCGCCAAGTCACGGGGGTTCGATCGAGATAGCGCTCGGAACCATCCCGGACCCGCGTCAGATCGAGGTCTTCCAGGCCATCCAGAACATGTGGTCCCAGGCGGGCGTCAAGGTGGCGCTGAGCGAGGTGCAGCAGGTCACCTACATCGACAACTTGGTGACCGGCTCGTTCCAGGCCTACGGGGACAACCAGTTCACGGCGTCTGACCCCGACATCAACTACGTGTGGTTGAGCGACACCACCGCCTCGGGCCCGATCGCCCTCAACTTCGCACGTAACCACGACTCCCAGATCGAGGCAGCGCTCGTGCAGGGAAGGACGCACTCGGACCCCGCCGCGCGCGCCGAGGCCTATCAGACCGTCGACAAGCTCATCGCGCACGACATCCCTTACATATGGCTCAGCAGGACCGTGTGGTCGCTGTGCGCCACCAACAAGGTCCAGAATTTCGCCAACCCGACGTTTGCGGACGGTACGAAGGCCGAAGGATTCCGCGGCGGGGCGTTCAGCACCGCACAGATCTGGCTCTCGGCCTGACGACGTGCTCGTGATCCTCTCGAGGGGCTCGAGCCGGGCCCCGAGCTGAGGCGGGCCCGAGGTGGCGCGCTACATATCGACGAGGTTTGCCCAACTCGTCGCCATCGTGTTCCTCATCTCCGTTCTCGTCTTCCTCTTGGTCCACCTGCTGCCTGGTGACCCGACCCTCGCGATCCTCGGGCCCAACGACAACCCGAGCGCCAGACACGACCTGCTGCAGCAACTCGGGCTGAACCGGGCGCTGCCTCTTCAGTACTGGACGTGGCTCAAGAACGTCGTCCAGGGGAACTTGGGCCATTCCTTCCTCACCAAGCAACAGGTGACCAACGCGATCGCGGTCGCCGTGCCCATCGACTTCGAGCTGATCATCCTGTCCCAACTCATGGCTTTCGTGGTCGCCATCCCCCTCGCATTGGTGGCGGCACGCCGTCCCAACCGGCTCTTCGACCGCATCGCCACCACTTCTACGTTCGGCATGCTCTCGTTCCCCACGTTCGTCGTGGCGGTGTTCCTGGTGCTCATCTTCGCCGTCGAGATCCACGCCCTTCCGGCAACCGGGTTCAACCGCCTCTCTCAGGGACTCGGCCAGAACTTGAGATCCGTCATCCTCCCCTCGGTCGCGCTCGCCGTCGGTTCGATCGCGGTGTACTACCGCTTGCTTCGCGCGGATCTCATCTCGACGCTCCAAGAGGACTTCGTGACGATGGCGAAGGCCAAAGGCCTGTCGACGCCGTACATCCTGTTGCGCCACGCGCTGCGCCCGTCGTCGTTCTCGTTGCTGGCCGGGGCGGGCATCAGCATCGGTTCGCTGTTCACCGGAGCGTTCGTCGTCGAGGTCCTCTTTCAGCTCCCGGGCCTCGGCTATCAGCTCGTGACGGCCATCAACAGTCGCGACTACCTGATGGTCCAGGGCATGGCTCTCGTCGCCGCCATTGCTTACGTTGTCATCAACTTCGTGGTCGACTTCCTTCTCACTGTGCTCGATCCGCGGGTGCGCAATGCCTGACGGCACCTCGGTGAGCACCTCTGCGCGCAGAAGCCGAGCCGCCGGGCGTCTCGCGGCTGCAGACGCCGGTGCCCAAGCCGTCCTCGAGATCGAGGCTCTCCCCGTCGGGGTCGACGGAGAGTCCCCCGGGGCGACGGCCGCCGGGCGAGCAGGAATGGGCGTGCTCTTCTGGGTATGTCTGGCATGGGTGGGGCTCATGGTGCTGCTCGCTGTCTTCGCCTCGCTGCTGCCTCTGAAGAGCCCGACTTTCCAGGATTACTCGGCGGTGAACATCGGGCCCTCGCTCCACCACCTCCTCGGGACCGACGATCTCGGCCGGGACCTGCTGAGCAGGATCGCGTTCGGTTCGCGCGTCTCGCTCGTGATCGGGTTCGCTTCTATCGCCCTCGCGATGGCCACCGGCGGGACCCTCGGGCTCCTCGCCGGCTACCGCAGGGGTCCCGCCGACATGGTCCTCAACGCGGGTTCGTTCGTGGTCCTCGCCTTCCCGCCGCTGCTCGCCATCATGGTCATCGAAGCGTTCTGGGGCCGGAGCCTCTGGAAGATGACGCTCATGTTCGCCATCGTGGCCGCACCTCAGCTCTTCAGGGTGATCCGGGCCACCACCATCGCGACGGCCAACCGGGAGTACGTGATCGCAGCGCGCGCCTTCGGCTCGCGAACGCGACGCATCATGTTCCGCGAGCTTCTGCCGAACGTCCTTCCCTCGGCGATCTCCTTCGCCCTGATCGGGGTGGCAGTGGCGATCATCGTCGAAGGCTCCCTCGCGTTCCTCGGGCTGTCGATCAACCTTCCCACGGCTTCGCTCGGCAACATCATCAACGAAGGCGTGCAGAACAACAATCTCCAGTCGAACGCCTTCATCGCTGTGTGGCCGTCCCTCTACATATTCCTGTTGCTCAGCTCGCTCAACCTGATGGCGGACAGGCTGCGGTCCCGTTTCGAGGCACGTGAGGTCAAGCTGTGAGGCTCCCGAGCCGAAGGCGAGAGCTCGAGTTCCCTTCTATCGCGGACCTCGAGGGCCCTCTGCTCGAGGTGGAGGACCTGCACACGGCGTTTCACACGAGGCGCGGCCTCGTGCGCGCCGTCGACGGCGTGTCCTTCGAGCTCCAGAGAGGGAAGACCCTCGGGGTCGTCGGCGAGTCGGGGTCCGGAAAGACGGTGCTCATCCGCTCGATCATGGGACTGCTTCCGCCCGGTGCCATCGAGCGGTCCGGACGTGTGCGCTTCGCCGGACGGGACATCGAGCCCCTCTCAGCCCGCGAGCTGCGCGACGTCTGGGGGACTCAGATGGCGCTCGTCTTCCAGGACCCCATGACGGCGCTGAACCCGGTCGTCCGAATCGGAAGGCAGATCACCGAGTCCCTGCGCAAACGTGTGGGGCTCGACCGCGACGCAGCGCGCGAGACGGCGATCGCCCTCCTCACGTCGGTGGGCATCCCTTCGCCCGCGAGGCGCCTACGGATGTATCCCCACGAGCTCTCCGGAGGGATGCGCCAACGCGTGATGATCGCCATAGCGCTCGCATGCGGGCCACGACTTCTGCTCGCGGACGAGCCGACGACAGGCCTCGACGTCACCATCCAGGCCCAGATCCTCGACCTTCTTCGCTCGCTCCAGCAGGAACGCTCGATGGGGATGATCCTCGTCACACACGACCTCGCGGTGGTCGCCGGCCGCACGGACGAGATCGCGGTGATGTACGCAGGGCGGATCGTCGAGTACGCCGCTACGTCCGATCTCTTCGCCCACACTCGCATGCCGTACACAGAGGCGTTGCTGCGTGCGATCCCGCGGCTCTCGGAGCCGAGCCATACCCGCCTGCGAGTGATCCCGGGCCGGCCCCCGGATCTCGCCAATCCCCCGCCGGGTTGCGCGTTCGCGCCTCGCTGCGCCTACGTGCAGGAGCGCTGCCGCTCCGAGGCTCCGCCGCTGCGCGATGCCGGGCCGACGCACCGGTTTGCCTGCTGGTTCCCGGTCGGGTCATCCGAGGGCGCAAATGCTCTCGCCTCCAACTTGGAGGCGAGTCTTCCTGCCGCTGTGGCGCTCGCCAGCGCTGGGCACGTCAGCCCGGCCCCCCAGACGCTCACTTCGACCGGGGGGACGCTCTGATGGCGCGCGGGGGAACGCTCTGATGGCCGGCAGCGGCACCGCTCATCTGCGAACCGGCGAGGCCCTCCTTCGCGCTGACAACCTCGTCGTCGAGTTCGGGACCGGCGAACGCCGCGTGCGCGCCGTATCGGACGTCAGCTTCGACGTGCTCCGCGGAGAGACCTTGGGCCTCGTGGGCGAATCGGGCTGCGGGAAGTCGACCACCGGGAGGGCCGTCGCCCTGGTGCAGCCCTTGAAATCGGGCAGGGTCTGCCTGGAGGACACCGACATGGCGCAGATACCGAAAAGGGAGCTGCGAACGGCGCGCACCAAGGTTCAGATGGTCTTCCAGGACCCGATCTCGTCGCTCAACCCGCGCCGCAAAGTGCTCGACTCGGTGATGGAGCCGCTGGCGGTGTGGGGAATGGGAACGAAGGACGAGCGTCGCAAGAAGGCCGGTGAGTGCCTGGAGTCGGTGGGTGTCGACCCCGACCAGACCGGTCGGAGAATTCCGACCGAGCTATCGGGCGGCCAGTGTCAACGAGTGAGCATCGCGCGGGCGCTCATGCTCGAACCGAAACTCCTCATCTGCGACGAACCGGTCTCGGCTCTCGACGTCTCGGTGCAGGCGCAGATCCTCAACCTGCTGCAGGACCTGAAGGAGGAGCGTCACCTCACGGTGCTCTTCATCGCCCACGACTTGGCGGTCGTGAAGAACGTGAGCGACCGCGTCGCGGTCATGTACCTCGGGAAGCTGTGTGAGGTGGCGCCTCCCGAGGAGCTCTATCTCGATCCCGCGCACCCCTACACCGCTGCCCTGCTCGCGTCGATACCGGAGCCCGATCCGGAGGTTCCTCTCAAATCGGTGCCGCTCTCCGGTGACCTGCCCTCTCCGACCGATCCACCTTCGGGGTGCCGGTTCCGCACCCGCTGTCCCAGGGCGGCCGAGCGGTGCGCGGTGGAGGAGCCGGTGATCCGGGAGGTCAGCCCCGGGCACTTCGTCGCCTGCCATTTCTCGCTGCAGCCCTCCTCGGGCAACGGTTCGGGCGACAAGACGACTGCGACACCCTCACCGACTCGAGGCGCGCCCGGCGAGGTAATCAAAAAGGTCTGACACACACCGGCTGCGGGCCTCGCTCCGGTGCCGGCCTCAGCCCTCCTGGGCGGCGTCCGTGACGTCGGTGGCGTCGGTGGCGTCCGGCGTGCTGCCGGCGTCCACGGGCTCGGCGGGCTCGGACTGCTCTGCCCCTGCCTCCGCCGGGGCGGGCGCCGCGACGGCGTCGTCGATCCACGCAGCCTGGGCCTCTGTCTCGGGGGTGAAGGCGGCGCCGGAGTAGTCGTAGTTGCCGATGTAGTTGCCCTGCTCGTCGTAGGCGTGCTCGCCGAACGCCTCGCGGTACTCCTCGGACACCTCACCGCCCTCGGCGGCCTGCTTGATCGACAGGCTGATGCGACGGCGTTGCAGGTCGATGTCGATGATCTTGACCCACAGCTCCTCGCCGGGATTCGCAACCTGCTCGGGGGCCTCGACGTGATGGCCCGCCATCTCGGAGATGTGGACCAGTCCCTCGATGCCGTCGCCGACCTGAACGAATGCGCCGAACGGCACGAGCTTGGTGATTCGGCCGTATACGAGCTCGCCCACTTGGTGGGTGTTGGCGAACTCGTGCCACGGGTCGGTCTGCGTCGCCTTGAGCGAGAGGCTGATGCGCTCCTTGTCGAGGTCGACGTCGAGCACCTCGACCTCGACCTCGTCGCCAACCGACACGACGGAGGAGGGATGGTCCACGTGCTTCCAGGACAACTCGGAGACGTGGATGAGACCGTCCATGCCGCCGAGGTCCACGAACGCTCCGAAGTTGACCACCGAGGACACGACGCCGCGTCGGCGCTCGCCGGGCTTCAGGTTGACGAGGAACTCGCCTCGCTGCTCCTTCTGGGCCTCTTCGAGCCACGCACGCCGTGAGAGGACGACGTTGTTGCGGTTGCGGTCGAGCTCGATGATCTTCGCCTCGATCGTGCGGCCGATGTAAGGCTGGAGCTCACGCACCCGGCGCAGCTCGACGAGCGATGCCGGAAGGAAGCCGCGAAGCCCGATGTCGACGATCAGCCCGCCCTTCACGACTTCGATCACCGGGCCCCTCACGACGCCGCCCGAATCCTTGACCTTCTCGATCGTGCCCCACGCCCGCTCGTACTGCGCGCGCTTCTTCGAGAGTACGAGACGACCTTCCTTGTCCTCTTTTTGCAGGACCAGCGCCTCGAGCTTCTCGCCGAGGTGGACGATCTGCTCGGGGTCGACGTCGTTGCGGATCGAGAGCTCGCGTACGGGGATCACTCCCTCGGACTTGAAGCCGATGTCGAGGAGCACCTCGTCCTGGTCGATCTTCACCACGGTCCCTTCGACGATGTCGCCGTCGTCGAATTCGACGATCGTGGCGTCGATGGCATCTTCGAGGGAGCTTCCCGACAGGTCGTTCTCCACGATCGGCCGGCCCACGTAATTGCCCGACTCGTCGAACGTTCCCATCGGGCCGTCCGAGAGCAGTGCGACCGCGCCGGGAACGTCGCGGGAGGGATCGGCGTCTGTCGCAGTCGCGCTTGCAGAGGGGGTCTCAGCCGAGGCCAGAGGGCTCGACGAGCGGCGCGCGGGCGCACCCGACGATGCTGGTTCGGACGAGGAGCTCCTGCGGGGGCTGGGCTTGGGAGCGGGGGGTGCGCCGGCGGCGGCACCGGCAGCGGGGTTCAGGTCGGCTTCATGGTCGCTCGTCGGACCTGAGCCGCCGTTCTGGTCGGGCATGTACTTTGACAACTCACTTTTTCGAGATGGGGCACCCCTCACCTGCACCGCGCGCGGGGACCGGCCGCAGAACAGCGGCCCGATCGCACTCTACCAAATGGTCTGCGGCGCCATGCCTGCCGCCCTCCATAGCGCCCTGTTCGGGACCCCGAGAGCGGGCGACGTCACCTCTTCGCGTCGACCCTTCGAGTCACCCCTTCGCGTCCGCCCAGGAGCTGCCCCAGGCGCTCGACACCTCGAGGGGGACGGCCAAGCCGACGACGTCGCTCACGTCGGCCATCACCTTAGGCACCAGCTTCCCGACCGCCTTCTCCTCCCCTTCGGGCACCTCCACGATCACCTCGTCGTGCACCTGCAGCACGAGCCGGGAGGAGTACTCGCCTGACTCCAGGGCTTCGTCGAGTCGCACCAAGGCGACCTTGAACAGGTCCGCCGCGAGTCCCTGGATTCCGGCGTTCATCGCCTGGCGCTCTGCGGCCATGCGCAGGTTGCGATTGGGCGAGTTGAGGTCCGGAAGCGGCCGCCTTCGTCCGAAGAGCGTCTCGGTGTAACCCTTGGACCTGGCGGCCTCCACCGTCGAGTCCATGTAATCCCTCACGGCCGGGAACGCCGAGAAGTACGCGTCGAGGATCCCCTGAGCTTCGGAGGTCTCGATCGAGAGTCGTCTGCCGAGCCCGTAGGCCTCCATCCCGTATGCAAGACCGTACGAAACCATCTTCGCCCTGTTGCGCTGTGCGGAGGTGACCTCCTCGGGGGGCACGCCGAAGACCTGCGCGGCGGTCGCTCGGTGTACGTCGCGCCGCTCGGCGAAAGCGGACACGAGGCCGGGGTCACCCGACAGGTGGGCGATCACCCGCAGCTCGATCTGGTCGTAGTCTGCGACGAGGAGGGTGCTTCCCTCGGCGGGGATGAAGGCGCGCCGCAGCTGCTTGCCTTCTTCGGTGCGCACCGGGATGTTGTGCAGGTTCGGCCGGTCCGACGACAGGCGCCCAGTGCGCGCGACGGTTTGGGCGAAGCTCGCATGTATGCGTCCGTCGTCGGCCACTTCGGCGAGGAGACTCTCTCCATAGGTGGACCGCAGCTTCTCGACCTCGCGGTACCTGAGAAGCGCCTCGACTATCGGATGCTGGTCCCTCAGCTTCTCGAGAGTCGACGCGTCCGTCGAGAAACCCGTCTTCG
>Ga0116216_10000447_pt1 | contig 33689 bp, 31 predicted proteins | sample Sb_taG_11_FD_89696 | JGI IMG/M metagenome (GOLD analysis project Ga0116216, IMG submission 89696) | Peat soil microbial communities from Weissenstadt, Germany - Sb_50d_3_AS metaG | ecosystem: Environmental > Terrestrial > Soil > Wetlands > Peat | place: Germany: Weissenstadt | collected 2010-09-21
CATCACGCTGCCCGCGTTCGGCATCGCGGGCGGGATCCTGCTCTTGCTCATCGCCATCGATATGCTCTTCGCCCGGCCGTCGCGCGCCAAGAGCGATCCAGAAAGTCTCCACGAAGCCTCTGACGTCGAAAGCGTGGCCGTCTTCCCGCTCGCCATCCCATTCATCGCCGGGCCCGGCACGATCGCCACCGTTCTGCTGCTCGTCAATCTCAGCACCAACCACCCCGGGCGGCTCGTCATCATCTACGCCGCCTATGGCGCCGCCTTACTCGTGACATGGCTGTGCATGCGCAGCGCGGAGTTCATGATGCGCATCTTGACCAAGACCGGCGTCAATGTTCTCACCCGCCTGCTTGGCATCATCATGGCTGCCTTAGCCGTCCAGTTCATCCTCAACGGTCTGCGCGATTCGGGATTCGGCCGCCAGTAGCAGAGCCGATTCGAGAGGCTATCTTTGCGGCTATTCTCGCGTCGCGTTCTTAAGTCTGCGATAACCCCCGTTTAACTTTTCTACGCTACGCTTGCGCCGTGCTGCGAACGGATCGGCTGAGCTAGCTTGGCCGTATCGATCGCACGCTGGTTTCGCGCGTTCTTCGTGAAGGGAGAGCTTGATGCGCCTACTTGTTCTCGGTACCGCTCTTATGACTGCGTTGTTCGTACTGCTCGCGTTTCAGCCGGCATCCGCGCAGCTCCACGGGAGCAGGTTTGACCGGGCGTTCATCATCATGATGGAGAACCAGGGCTTCGATGACGTCATCGGCCATAATGACGGCACGTCGCTATGCGGACCTCCCGAGTCGCCTGGATGTCCCGACACTCCGTACATCACGTTCCTCGCCACCAACTTCGGTTTGGCCACCCTGTACTTCGGCACGACGCACCCGAGCCTGCCCAACTACCTCTCCATGTTCAGCGGCAATTTCTACGGCGTCCACGACGACAATGCGAGCTGCGCAGCTGTGCCTGCCCAATCGCCATGCGACGGGGTCTTCTCGGGCCCTTCGCTCGTCGACACTATAGAGTCGGCCGGTGGGAACTGGCTCGCGTTGATGCAGACCATGCCGTCGCCGGGTTTCCTCGGACCGCGCTGGCCGCTCACCGGCGACACACTCTACGCGCGAAAACACAATCCGTTCGTGTATTACAAGAACGTCGTCGACAACCCCATACGGCTGGCAAAGATTCAACCGTACAAATCTTTCGGCGACGTCGCCGCGAAGCTGGCGAGTCCGGGGCCAATACCCGATCTGATGTTCATCGTCCCCGATCAATGCCACGACATGCACGGTCAGTCGGGTTGCTCCAACAATGACGCGCTGCTACGCGAAGTCGACGCCGAAGTGCAAGGCCTCGTTGAAACGATCACGAGCTCGCGCGCCTTCACCTACAACTCGATCATCGTCGTCGTCTTTGACGAAAATGACTACAGCTCGAACCTGGGCTGCTGCCTCTCGACGAACCCTGGCGGCGGACACACCGTAGCCATCATCATTCCCGGACACATCCCGCCGGGACCGCTGCGCTCGGCCACGGCCTACAACCACTACTCCATGCTCAAGACGCTTGAGGACAACTGGGGCCTCGTGCGCTTGGGTAACTCGGCCAGTCCGCTCATCACCAACATGTTCAGCCTGATCCCAGCGTGGAGCTCATCGTCAGAATCTGTCAGGGACATGCTCAGACTCGCTCCGCGCTACAGATAGAACACACCTGGTACTCACCTCTCGCACACAATGAGTGCGGGGGCGGCGGGGCCGCTTGGGGAACGATGCGCATATGGGACTTGCAGAGAAGACGTGCGTATCGTGCCACGGCGGAGTCCCGCCGCTCACGCACGAGCAGATCGCCCAACTGCTGCCGCAGGTGCAGGGCTGGGAGGTCGAGCGCGACCATCACCTGGTCAAGAGCTTCACGTTCGTGAATTTCAAGCGAGCGCTCGACTTCGTCACCCTCGTGGGCGCGATCGCGGACGAACAGAACCACCATCCCGACATCTGTCTGGCCTGGGGCAAGGTGCGCATCGAGATCTGGACCCACAAGATCAACGGCCTCACCGAGAGCGACTTCGTCTTCGCGGCTAAAGTCGATCAGCTCCCGGCCGCGTAACGATACGGTCCTGCGCTAGCTGCCTTCCTGACCTCTAAGGGTTGGGGATCACCGGCATGTAGGGGTGGTCGACGGTGCCGGTCGGATTCGGCGTCGGCTGATCTGCTTGATCGGGGGTTCCCGCGGGCTGGCCTTGCGACGGCTGGTTGTTCTGCGGCGTGACCGGCACGCCACCCGGCTGTTCGGGTACGCTGCCAACCCCGCAGATGCTCAAAAGCGAACCGCGCGCGACGCTGCTCGGCGGGTTCGCCTCCGGGCGCATATAGCTGACGATGTAGCCGTCATCTCCCCACAGCGCGAGCATCTGCTCCCAGACCTTGCTCTTGCCGTTGCTCGTCGCCGTCCAGATGACGTAGCGCCCCGTGTGCCGGCCGCAGATGAGATAGTTCTTGTTCGTCCAGACGTGCTGCGTCGGATACGTCTTGCGTTCTTGTGCCAGCGTCCGGTTCACGAACGAGATCAGGTCGCCGCCATACGTCGTCTGGAACAGTTTCAGCGTCTGGGTGCCCGATGGATCGAGCCAGGTGCTCTCGGTTCCCGATCGCACGTGCGACCAGCCGGTCGGCGGGGCGAAGGCGTAGTTGCCTGCCGCAAGCGCTATGGTGCCCATGCAGATAAGCGCGATCGTCATAGCTCCGATCGCTGACGATGGCGAAGAGCGTCGCTTCATGGACTCTAGACGTTCTCACTGGAGGGGGCCAGCACCTCGAGCTGTTTGCGGTTGGTCAGCGGTCCGAGCAGCCCCACGATCGTGGCGCTGATCACCATCGCCGCCGCCATGGTTTCAAATGCTGCCGTCACGCCATGCACACGCAACATGAACGCATACAGATAGCCGACGAAGACCGAACTGAGCCTGCTCCAGCCGTAGACGAAACCTACGGCGCCGGCGCGGATGGCCGTCGGATACAGCTCGCTCTGATAGGTGTGGAAAGCGCACGAGAACCAGGTATTGGCAAGCGTGACGAGCGCACCGCAGACGATGATGGCCCATGGGCCGATCGCTCGCGCGAGCGCCAGTGCGAAGACGGCGCTGGCGAGGGCGAGCATGACGATCTGGACCTTGCGCTCGAGCCTGTCGGCAAAGCGCATGGCGAGCAGCGGACCGAGCGGCGTGACGATCGCGATGATCGACGTGTAATGAAGGGATTGGGCCACACCGTGCCCGCTGCGGTTGAGCAGCACGGGGATCCACGTGGCGAAGCCGTAAAAACCGAACGTCTGGAAGATGTTAAACGCCGAGAGCATGATTGTGCGCCGTAAGTATTCGCGGTTGAACAGCCGGGCGATGGTCGAAGGGCGGCCATCGCCTGAAGCGACCAGCTCGTCGCGCAGGGGCGCAGTATTCTCGTCCACGCCGACCTGCTCTTGGATGCGGTCGAGCGCACGCTCGGCCTCCCGCACGCGGCCACGCGATTGCAGCCAGCGGGGTGACTCGGCAAGACCGGCACGCACCGGCCAGGCGACGATCGCGCCGAGCGCGCCGGCGAGCGCCACCCAGCGCCAGCCGTCCAAGCCGGCGATGGTATGCGGCACGAGCAGATAGGCGACGAATGCCACGGCCGGCACGGCCGTGTAGCAGATCGCCTGGCTGAAGGCGATGAGGGTGCCGCGTGCGTGGCTCGGCGCGATCTCCGAGATATAGGCGTCGATGGTCACGATCTGGACGCCGATAGCCACGCCTGCCAGCAGGCGCAGTGCGTCGATCTCAAGCGCTGTGGGCGCAAGCGCCATGGCCGCCGTCAAGATGGAGTACGCGATGAGCGACCAGGTGAAGGTCGTCGTCCGCCCCCACCGGTCGCTGACCCAGCCGAACAGGAGCGTGCCGGCGAACATGCCGGCAAAACCGCAGGCTGCGAAGCCGGCTAGGCTTGCGACGCCCGCGCCGAGCGTCTGGTAGAGTCCGTGCGCGGTGAGTCCGAGCGCGATGTACGCGCTCATGAAGAGGTCGTAGAACTCGAACCAGCCGCCGACCGAGATGCGCGCCACAAGCCTGCGCAAGCCGGCTCCGTACGGCAGCATCTCGAGCCGCTGCGCGATGGTCAGCGGCGCTTGGGCGTTATCGATCGTCACGCCAAACCGCGGGGACCACGAACGCCACGCCGCAGAGCAGGAGGTATCCGATGGTCGAGACGATGATCGGCAGGCGGACGTAAAAGTGGTCGGCGAGGTAACCGCCGATGATCGTCCCCGGTACGACGCCGATAAGGACAACGAGGCGCACCGCACCGAAGACCCGGCTGATGCTCTCCTGCGGGATGATGCGCATGCGCCAGCTGACGACCTGCGCCGTCGAGAATCCCCCAGACGCGCTGGCCAGCGCCCAGAACGGCACGACGAGCCACAGCCGGTGGATGAAGATCACCGGGACAAATCCGAGCGCATCGATCGCATACGCGATGCATTGTGCTTTGCCGAAGCGCCACTTGCCCGCGTTGGCACCGGCGATCAGGGATCCGGTTATGGTGCCGACCGCCGTCAACCCAAGCGTCAGCCCGACCTGCGCGTCGCTCGCGCCAAGCGACAGCTTGAAGAACGGGATGTACACCGCCATCGCCATCATGCCGAAGAAATTCAGGCCCAACGACATGAACGTGATGGTCTTCATGGCCGGGTCCGCCCACAGGAAGCGAAAACCATCGCGGATGTCGGCGCTCAGCTCGCTCAAGCTGGGCAGCGGGCCAGGCGTGTCCGGGCCGAGCGTGTGGATGCTTGCGATCGCGCCCAGCGATGCGAGATAGGTGAGCGCGTTGACGATGAGCGCCGGAACGGCGCCGCCGAACGAGAAGAGCGCCCCGCCGAGCGGGGGAGCGAAGAGGTTGGTGGCCTGCTCGCCGGCGATGAGGGTGGAGACGGCCTGCGTCGCCTTGTCTTTGCCCACGATGAACGGGATGGATGACGCCTCGCCGCCCATGAAGATCGCGGCGGCGATCGAGATGATGACGATCCCCGAGTAGATGAGCGCGAGAGATAAAAAGCCGCGCAGAGCGCCGACGACAAGCACGGCGAGAACCGCGAAGCGGATCACGTTGCAGACGATCATGAGTTGGCGGCGGTCGAGCCGGTCGGCAAGCGACCCGCCGGCTAGCCCTGCCACAGCGAACGGGAAGTACTCGAGCGCGTAGGTGATGCCGAGCGTCAGCGCCGAGCCGGTCAAATGGAAAACAAGCAACGGGATGGCTAGCGCGCGCAGTCCGTCGCCGATGAAGCTCATGCCTTGGCCGGCAAAATATAGCCGGAACGACCGGTTGGCGAAGATGCTTGCCGGTCGCTCGATGACAGCCTCTTCCAAAACGTACAACTTTTTGTCGGCCTCATATGACGGACCTCTCGCGAGTCCGGCCGGTGCGCGCGTGGCGTTGACCCGAAACCGCAACAGGCCCGTATACGAGTACAAGCGGGGCGACCGTATCGAGTGTGGAGGATTCCAGCATGCGAACGCAGTTCACGAAGGTTATGCTGACGCCGGGCGGGCTCGTCATCCTGGCCGCGATGGCGCTCGCCGTCGTCATGTTTGCCGCCGCCGAACGCGCCAAGCAGATAGGTGGCGCTCCTGTGCCTTATGACGCGCCGCAGCTCATGGCGGCGAAGGTGACCGTCATGCGATACACGCCGGCCAACTCAAGCGCCGTCGAGCAACTCGCTCCGCCGGCCGGCGATGGGGCGATCCCGTTGCCCCCGCTTCGTCGAGGGCGCGGTCCATCGCAGCTCATCCGCACCGCCAGTGTGAGACTTGAGGTCGCTGACGTCGAGACGGCGCTGAAAGCCGCGACCGCCCTCACCGACGAGCAGCTCGGCGATGTCATCGGGCTCGATGATGAATCCCCGACGTCGCAGAGCGCCGCCCACACCGCGACCATGGAGATCCGCGTGCCGCAGTACCGATTCGATCAGATGCTCGGCGCGCTTGGCGCGCTGGGCAAGGTGCGATCGAGATCTGTCAGCGCGCAAGACGTGTCGGATCAGATCGTCGACGCGTCCGCCCGCTTGCGCAACCTGCGGCGTACAGAAGCCGACATCCTCAACATCATGGACCGCTCGGGCAACATCGAGCAAGTGCTCGACGTGACCCAGCAACTCGGCAACGTGCGCGAGCAGATCGAGCGCCTCGACGCCCAGATCCAGGGCATGCAATACCAGGTCGCCTACTCGACCATCAACATCACCTTCGTGAGCTCAGGTGTGGTCGCGACGCCGCGCGGTTTCGGTCTTCTCGCCGGCGCCTGGAAGAACGCCCTGAGCTCTCTGCGCGACGTCACGGTCGGCATCCTGAGCCTGGCGTTATGGCTCGTGGCATTCAGCCCGTATATCCTGTTGGCCGTATTGCTTGCAGCCTACGCGCTGCACCGCGTGCGCGCGAGCAGCGCAGCACACACGCGAGGACCAGCCGTGTAGCGGCACGGTTCCGCACTCGGCTGCGTCTGCCACGCACCGCCAAGGAACGGTCCCACCGAGCGGTAAACGTCGGCCCTCTCATGCTGACCTTGGGCCGTCGTCTTGCCATCACGCTGGTTGCCCTCATGGCCGTTGCCGCTATCCTCCGGGTAAGCAACCAGGCCGTGGCCCAACCTGAGCCCGTCCTATCGCCAAGTCCAGCTTCAACGGGCGTCAATCTGTCAAAAGAAGACGTGGTGCGTTTCTTCAAGGCGCTCGAGGTCGAGCTGACGCCGAACTCTGGAACGGTCTTCGTGGAGATCGTCCCCGCCGACAAGTTGCCGTCGTACGACCCGCTCGTGCACTATGCCGGCATCGGTGCGGACGACCATCCGAACCATCCGGTGGTGATGTCGAACCAGTCCGCGCAGCCCGGCGATGCGACCCAAGACGCGCTTGCCAGTGCGTTCATGCTGGCGGTCATGGATTCGGGTGAAGCGGGGCCGAAGTGGAAGAGCATCTACGACGCCGCCGCAGCCGCCGACGCGGCACTGCCGCCGTCGGCACCGGATCCCTATCTCCACCGCCACGAGCTGACGCAGCAGCTGCGCTCGCTCGAAAAGAGCTCTCACTGAGCGCTCGACCTGGTCTCCTTCGCGCGCTCGGCGTCTGGCCTGCGGCATCCCTCGTCATCTGCAACATCATCGGCCAGGGGATATTCCTCAAGGCCCGAGCCATGACGTGCAACGTCGGCGCGCCGTCGCTCGTCATGGCGGCTTGGGTGCTCGCAGGCATCTTGGCCTTGTGCGGTGCCCTGACCCTCGCCGAGCTCGGCGCCATGATGCCTGAGTCGGGCGGACCGTACGCATATCTGCGGCGTGCGTTTGGCCCGCCGATCGCCTTTGCCTACGGCTGGATGATGTTCTTCTTAGGCGCGCCGCTCGCGGCCGCTGCCCTCGCAGCCGGGGGCGCCATCTTCCTCAACCTCATCTCGGGCGGCGCGCTCGCCGGGTTTGCCATCCCTTATGAGGTCGTGGGTCTGCACGGCACGCTTGGCGGCACGCAGCTCGCGGCGCTAGCACTGCTCGCGGCTGTCGCGCTTGTGAACCTGGCACCCGTGCGCACCAACGGCGCTATCGCGACAGCGCTGGCGGCGCTGAAGATCCTCATGCTCGCCGGTCTCGCGCTTGGGGCCTTCGCGCTCGGCAGCGGCAGCTTCAACCATTTCGCACTGAGTGGTGCTGCCGGGACGTGTGAGGGCATCGCGGCGTCGGCGCGCGGCGGCGCGGCGGGCTTTGGCGCGGCGATGATCGGCGCGCTCTACGCCTATCAAGGTTGGTCGTCACTCACCTACGTGGCCGCAGAGGTCAAGGACCCGGGCCGCACGTTGCCGCGTGCACTGGGGCTTGGCATGTTCGCCGTCATCGTGCTCTATCTGGCCGCCAACCTCGCGTACTTCTACGTCCTCACGCCCGCGGCTGTCGCGAGCGTGAGCCCAGCATCGTCAGTCGGTCTCGAAGTGTTGGGTCACGTCTTCGGAGCGCCTGCGCGGGGTGTCGCGACTGTGCTGCTCTTCATCTCGGTCCTGGCCACGCTGCACGTGTCGATCCTCACCAACAGCCGCATAACGTTCGCGCTGGCCGATGACAAGGATCTTCTGCCCTGGCTCGCGCGGGTCTCGGCTTCGGCGCATATCCCCGCACGTGCCGTGCTCGTCGGAGCGGCCATCGCCGCGCTGCTCGTGCTGCTGGGGTCGTTCGATACGCTCAGCGACTTTCAGGTGTTCGCCGTCTGGGTCTTCTACGGTCTGACCGCTGCGTCGCTCTTCGTGTTGCGACGAACGGAACCCGATGCGCCCCGGCCATATCGCATCGCCGGCTATCCGGTTGTCCCCATCCTGTTCGTGGCGGCGACGGTATGGCTGCTGTGCGAAGCGGTGGTGGGCGCGCCGCAGCGCTCGCTCCTCGGAATCGGCATCATCGTGCTGGCGCTGCCCGTCTACAAACTCCTGCGCATGCGCAGGGCGCCGGGCCTGACTTAGTGGACGATGGAACCGGGCGGTGCCTGCGGACCTTGCGCGGCTGGCGAGTTCTGTGCGGGCGGCAGCTTCAGCTCGTGTTGCAGCGCTTCGAATTTCGGCTCCATCGCCGCGACGAGGCTCGAGTAGCCGCCGTCTTTTTTCAAAATGCCGAGCACCATCATGCCGGCTTGCAAGGCCTGCGCGGCCCGCGCATCATCGCCCATGCCGTGGAACGCCGCCGAGCCGATGTAGGCGCTGTACACGACCGAGGGATATCCGACTTTCGGATCGTCGCAACCCTTGGCGTAAAGTGCGAGCTGACCGGCCGAGACTCTCGCGTCTTGATAGCGGCCCGCGTCGAGGTACTGATAGCCCTGTCGCGCCATATTCTGGGCGAAGGATGAGTCACAGGTGGCATCTGCCCGCGCGACCGCGGGCGCGGCCCACATGCAGACGGCTAGAGCGGCAAGAACAGCGTATCGACGGATCATCATAGACATACCTCACATAGTGTATCGTGTCGCCGGGGATAAAAAGTAAGGGGTGACCTGCGTCACCCCCGTTTCCTCTCGCCTGCTCTAGCGGTACGGCTATTCCGCCGTGAACTTCGCCATTCGCTTGTTGACGTACGCGTCCAAGCCTTCTTTGGCATCTTTGCTTTGGAAGAGCAGCTGCTGCAGCTCGCGCTCGATGGCAAGGGCCTCCGAGAACGGCACCTCGCCGCCCGAGACGACTGCGCGCTTGATGTTGCCGACCGCCTTGGCCGCTTTGTTCGGCGTGGTGAACTGCTTGGCGTAGGAGAGCACCTCGCCCATGAACGCCTCGCTGTTGCCGTCGTAGATGTCGTTGACGAGGCCGATCTCTTGCGCTTCTTCGAACGAGAACGTGCGGCCGGTGACCATGAGTTCGATGGCCTTGGCCCGACCCAGCAGCCGCGTCATGCGCTGGGTGCCGCCCGTACCGGGCAACACGCCGAGCGCCACTTCCGGCAAGCCGATCTTGCCGGCGTTGCGCCGCGCCAAGCGGATGTCGCAGGCCATGGCGATCTCAAGGCCGCCGCCGACCGTGTGCCCATTGAGCGCCGCGATGACGAGCTTGGGCGTCTGCTCGAGGCGCGTCAACGTCTCATTGGCGTGCAGGCAGAAGAAATATTTGAACGTCGGGTCCACCTTCTGCAACATGCCGATATTGGCGCCGGCGCAGAAGAACTTCTCGCCTTCGCCCGTCAACACGATCACCTGGACGTCTTTATCGAAGCGCGCTTTGAGGATGGCGTCGTCGAGCTCGCGCATCATCTCATGCGTGTAGGTGTTCGCCGGTGGATCGTCGAGCGTGATGACGGCGATATGCTCGCCCTCTTCGCGGTAGGTGACGAGCGCCTTGCTCTCGGTCTTCGGTTCGCTGTCGACTTTGATGGCCATCGATTCCTCCGGTGCAACGGATCAGAGATCCGTTTGTGGATTGAACGGACCTAAAGGTCCGTTGCTTCAAACATCAGTTGCGTCAGGCGGCCTTGGCGGCGAGCCAGTCTTCGCGCTTAAAGATCTCGGCGAGCAGTTTCTCGTCCTCCTCCGTGGGCAGCACCTCTTTGAGGTGCTGTTCGTAGAGGTCGCTGTCCATCGTGACGCCTTCGACCGAATACCGTTTCCCCGCAAATTCGCCGATCTGGCGGTTGAAACGGATGTCGGCGACGTAGAGCTTCTCATCGCCGGGGATGCTGGCGTTGACCTGCCCGACGAGCTTCGCGCATTCGTCGTAGTACTGGCGGCGCGCATAATCGTTGAGCCGCTCTTTGTCGGCCTGGCTCTCTTCTTTGTCCTCTTCGGGCCTGCCTTTGATGCCCCAGATGTACGCCCACACGGCGCTTGACGAGTGATCGTTGCCGAAAAGATCGAGCGAGCCGGAGAGCCACTTGTTGTGGAACTTCTGCTGCAGCTTTACCGGAACGACGTTCGCCTTGGCGACGCGCTTCAATCCGGTCAGCCCGGTGCCGAGATGGAACGACTCCTCTTTGAGCATCGGCCCCATGCTGCGCGAGAGCGGCGCGAAACCTGAGTGCGAGAGCATCTGCAGCTGGAATTTGCCGTCGCGATCCATGTAGTTCTGATAGGCGAAGAGGTCCAGCCAGTGCTTGACGGGGTTGTTGAACGCGTTGAGCAGCCGCGTACCTTTATCAGCGCGCCGGGTGAGCATCTTCTCCGCTTCGATGCGCCCGTCGTTGCCGAAATGGTTGACCAGCAGGTGGCACATCTGGTAGCCGTGGCGGGTCTCTTCGATGAACACGCGCGCGATCGAGTAGAGGTCGTACTCGGTGGGCGCATTGCGCAACAGCAGCCGCTGCTGCTCGTTGGAGGCGAACTCGGTGTCCCCTTGATAGATGATCATGTTGAGGACCGCGTCGCGCATGCGCTGATCGGGGACCTCCATGATCTTATCCCATTTGCGATCGCCTGCAAACTCGCCGAACTCGATCTCGTCCGAGTGCAAATCGCCGTACTTGGCCTCGAGCGTGTACGTGCCCAGGATGCGCGTGAAGATCTCTGGATCGATGTCCAGGTCTTTCTGCCACATCCGCATGATCTCGATCCAGTCGTCAAAGGTCTTGATATGCGCCATCGAGGAGCCTCCGCTCAGATTGTGGTATATTTCGTACGTTCGTGAAAATTTCGCCACACCATTCTACCAGGGATGGAACGACCGTGCAACGGGCTCGACGCCGCCCCAAACCTCCGAGCCTAGCCCGGCTGCGGCCGCGGTCGATGCTCTTCACCCTCTTCGGTGACTATGTGTATCCGGAGGGTGGAGATATCTGGTTGGGCAGCTTAGTGCGCATCGGCGGGGCGCTGAGCATGTCGGAGGTCGCCGTACGCTCGGCTGTGGCTCGATTGGCCGGTGAGCGCTGGATCGTCGCCCGCCGCAGCGGCCGGCGTTCGTTCTATCGGTTATCGCCGAGCGGGCGCGCGCTTATAGAGGAAGGAACACGGCGCATCTACCACGCCGATGGCCGCGCGTGGGACGGCCGATGGTGCCTGCTCACCTACTCGATCCCCGAGAAGCGGCGAGCCTTGCGCGATCGCATGCGCAAGCAGCTTGCTTGGCTTGGTTTCGGACCGCTGGGTTCCGGCACGTACGTCGCGCCACGCGACGTGAGCGCGGAGGTGCGAAGGCTCGCCGACCGGCTCGGCGCCGGCAAGTTCGCCAAGACCTTCGTCGCCCGCGGCGCGGCGGGGACGGACGATGCGCACATCGTGCGCCAGTGTTGGGATCTGCAGCGCATCGGCGCTTCCTACGAACGTTTCATCGCCCGCTACGCCCCGCTCTTCGCGCGCGACCGCCGGCGCAAGGAGCGTGGCGAGCTTGACGATGCTGACGCGTTCATCGTGCGCTTCACGCTCACCCATGACTTCCGCAGATTCCCGTTCATCGATCCGGATCTGCCGCACACGTTACTGCCGAAAAATTGGGCCGGCATGCGGGCGCGCAAGCTCTTCGACGCCTACCACGCGATGTTGACGAGTGGCGCCGTGCGCTTCTTCGCCGCCGCTGCACGCGTCAACGGCGCGCACTCGGGCTAGCCTACCGTGCGTCTTTTCGCAGCCTCTACCGCGGCCAGCTCGTCGGGATAATCGTATACGCCGCGCCCGACCTTGCGGCCGAGCCGGCCCGCTTTCACGTATTTGACGAGCAGCGGGCAAGGGCGGAACTTCTCGCCCAGCGACGCGTGAAGATATTCGAGCACCAAAAGACGCGTGTCCAGACCGACGAGGTCGATCATCTCGAACGGGCCCATGGGATGGTTGAGCCCGAGCTTGAGCGCTTTGTCGATGTCTCGCGCCGAGGCCACGCCTTCCATGAGCATGTAGAACGCCTCATTGCCGATCATCGCGTTGATGCGGCTGGTGGCGAAGCCCGGCGCCTCGTTGACGATCACGGTCTCTTTGCCGCAGCGCGCGGCGACGTCGCACGCAACCTCCACGCAGCGATCCGCTGTCTCGAGCCCGCGTACGATCTCGACGAGCTTCATGATGTGTGCCGGATTGAAATAATGCATGCCGATCACGCGTGACGGATCGGATATCGCCGCCGCGATCTCGGTGATGGACAACGCCGAGGTGTTGGTGGCCAAAACCGCGTCGGGCGTGCACAGCGCCTCAAGCTTTTTGAAGATGGCGTGCTTGACGCCCAGCTCCTCCGGCACCGCCTCGATGACGAGTTGGGACTGTGCGGCGGCGGCAAGATTCGGGGCCGTCGTGATGCGAGCGCGAGCGGCGCGGGCGTCGTCCGGCTGCAGCTTGCCGCGCTGCACGCCGACCTCTAGGTTCTTCTCGATGGCGGCCAGCGCGCGCTCGAGCGCGGCGGGCAACGCATCCACCAGCACGACGTCGAAGCCGCCGGCCGCCAGGCTGTGGGCGATGCCGATGCCCATCGTACCCGCGCCGACCACCGCGGTCCGGGAGATGCTCACTTCAGCCGATAGTGCCGCCGTAGCGCCGGTGCATCGACTCCATGCTCCAGGCCAGCACCGCCACGTGGTTGGCGGCCTTCGTGAGCCGCTCGAAGCTGGGCTCGCGCTGCAACGAGGTGTCGGCGGTCTTCGCCGCGTCGATGAAATTCTGCAGGATCGCGACTCTCTTCATCGTGTCGGCCCAGCTGTGCACGACGGGTTCGTCCGGTGCCTGGCTGCCGACCCGCTGCAGAAGCGGCGGGTGCTGTGCCTCAGGATGCAAGAGGGTGAATTCGAGCCGGGCGAGGGAATACTCGGCGATGGCCCTGTTCAATCTGGCGATGCCGATGTGCAGATGTCTTCCCACGTGGCCTCCCCTACGGGCGCGCGGTGACGATGAGCAACCCCTTCGCGTGACGAGCCTCCCGTCCTTGCACGCATGACCGAAGACGTCTGCATCATCCGGGCGAAGGGCGGCGACGTGCGCGCGGTCGCAAATTTCCTGCTCGAGCAGGACGTTCGGCCCGCACCTCGCGAGGCGGACGTCGCGGCGCTGATCGGGCGCAGCGACGCTACGGTTCTCTGCGCAGCGCGCGATGGTCACATCGAAGGCGTTGCGGGCTGCGTCAAGGATGGGCTGGCCGCGTGGCTCGTCTACTTCGCGGTGGAGGAAAAGCGGGAGGACCTTCTCGCGCAGGCGCTCATCGCTCGCGTGCATGCCGCAGCCCAATCCATCGGGGCGAGCGTACTCGCGACCCAGGCACTGCGAGAGTCTCGGGCCTACAGGCTCATGCTGAGCTGCGGTTTCGAGGCCGACTGGGAAGAGGGCGACGCGGCGGATGGCCGCGTCGCTTCTATGGTCGATCTCGTCAAGGTTCTGTAACGACGGATCGGGTGCCGATCTGATCTCGAGAACGGACCTAAAGGTCCGTTGCTTCAAAGATGTATCAGCCGGTCGCGGGTTGGAAGATCAGCGCGACGCCATTCATGCAGTAGCGCAACCCCGTGGGCTTCGGCCCGTCGTCGAAGACGTGTCCGAGATGACCGCCGCAGCGCCGGCAGTGAACTTCTGTCCGCTGCTCGATCCACGAGTTGTCGATCGTGGTCGCGATCGCGTGAGGCAGGGGCTCCCAAAAGCTCGGCCAACCGGTGCCGCTGTCGAACTTCGTGGTTGAGGAGAAGAGCGCGAGCTCGCAACCGGCGCACGAGTAGGTGCCCTTGCGGTGCTCGTTCTCGAGTGGGCTGCTCCAGGCTGGCTCGGTCGCAGCCTGACGGAGCACCGCGTATTGCTCGGGCGTGAGGCGAGCGCGCCACTCCGCATCCGTCAGGACGAACTCATACTGCTCGGTCTCTTTTGCCTGTGCCTTGGATCCGCTAAACATCGTCTTCTCCGCTAGGAAAGCCGCGAACAACGCGGCACTGCTGGCTAATAGGGTACGTCTTGTCATCGCTGGTCCCTTCGACAACCGGACCTGAAGGTCCGATGCTTCATGCCGTTTCTTGAACCGAAGTTCCGATACTACATACGTTTAAGAAATCGGCTTGGATGAGCTCCGCGCCTACGTATCGTGGTCGATGTAGTAGCCGCCGCGAATCTTCTGGATGAGTCCGATGGCGGTCTTGGCCCCGTCCCCGGCCGAGATGACCGCCTGGCTTGGGTGTCCCGTGATGCGTCCGACCGCATACACACCCGGAACCGCCGTCTGGCCTTGCTCGTCCACGCTGACGAACTTGTTGCCGAATCCGCCGAGCGGCAGACCGAGCTGCGTCGCCAGATCGGTCCGCTTGTTCGAGGCGACGACGACGTAGGTGCACGCGTACGAGCTCGCACCTGCGGTCACCGCAAATCCGCCATCGCGCGCAGCGATGGTCGTGACGTCTGCATCGACGAACGTCACGCCGAAGCGCTCTGCTTGGCGTCGCCCTCGATCGAGCAGCTCACCTCCGCTGATGCCCTCAGGGAACCCCAGATAGTTATTGACGCGCTCGACGCGTCGCAGGCTCGATTGCTGCTGATCGAAGAGGGCGACGCGCACCTGCGCGCGGGCGAGGAAGAGCGCGCAGGAGAGTCCGGCCATTCCCCCACCCGCGACGATGACGTCGAACTGCGACTCACCCATGGCCCGTTCGCCTCACGAACTTCATAGGAGCTTGAGCTCGCCCGTCTCGGGCGGCAATGGTTCGCCCAAGCGGCTCAGCATGGCGCGCAGCGTGGCCGGCGCGAAGCCTTCATAGTCGTTGCTGGCATATGCGTAGATATCGCTGCAGACGGTCTGCAACGATCGGATCATTCTCTCCCACGCGTCGTGCGAACCGCTGCGGTCGAGCTGCACGCGATCGTACCGTGGCAGCGTTTGATCGCCCAGCCAGCGGATGTAGGCGTGCTTGGCCGGCGGGTCGGACACGAGTTCGTCGATGATCCGTGCGGCGAGGGCCAAGTCGGAGTGGCTGCCTTCAGTCACCGCCAAGGTGAAGCCCTGGGCGCGCGCGTGGGTGAAGAGCGCATTATCGTACCAGCGCGGATCGCGCAATTCGAGTGCGAACGCGATATCCGGCCGCAGCTCGGTCTCCAAGAAGCTGAAGAGCGCCGACCGGCTCTCGCGCGCGGGAGCGAAATCAGGCGGGCATTGGATGAGGATGACCCCTATCTTCGGCCCGAGCGGGCGCACGCGCTCTAAGAACGCGGCGAAATAAGTGTCAGCGCCTACGAAGCGCCGCTCGTGCGTGACAGCATTGGGCGTCTTGAGCGAAAAGCGAAAACCGTCAGGACTGCGCGTGCGCCATGCGTCGACGCTCGAGGCTCGCGGGATCCCGTAGTAGGTCGCGTCGACTTCGACCGACGGGAAAATCTTGGCGTAGTGGGCGAGCATGTCGGGCGTCTTGGTACCCGGCGGGTAGAAAGGACCGATCCAGTCCTTCGTGTTCCAGCCTGAGGTGCCGAACCAGAGCCGGGCGCTCACGCAAGGCTGAGCACGCCGTCGATCGCGCTACGCAGGTCGTCCGCCACCTCGTCGGCGGGGCGATTGGCGTCGATCACTTGGAAGCCATATTCACTGACCATGCCATCGAACTGCGCCAGCACGCGCGCCTGATACTCGCGGAACGAGTCGAACATGTCGTTGCCCAGGCGCAGGTCCATGCCCGATTCCCAGTAGTTGAAGCCCTTGCCGGAGTTGATCGTGCGCTCGATGAGCCCGTTGATCCCGATCTTGAGGTAGAGCACCGCGTCTGGCACAGGCGCGAAGCCATACACCTCGCGGATCCACTTCGGATCCGCATCACGCACGACTGCGCGAGCGATGGCCGAGTAGATGTAGCGATCGGCCAGAATGATGTAGCCCGAGCGCAGCCCGGGGATGATCTGGCCCTCCACGATGTCCGCGAAATCCGTCGCGTAATACAGGTTGAGCGTGATCGAGCCGAGCGTGTGCCCCCGCTTGGCTTGCTTGATGCCCTTGCCCGCCAGCGCCGAACGTGTGAAACCGGTCTCGATGACGGCGCTGCCCCGGCCCTCGAGCCAGCGGCGCAGCTCGGCGATCTGCGTCGAGCGCCCTACCCCGTCGGGTCCCTCCACCACGATAAGCTTGCCGCGGATCTCGCCCACGTTCTGCAGATTCGCAGGCGCATCGCCGAAAAAGGTCAGCTTCTTCATGCAGACTCGCGCGCCGCTTTGCCGTCGACCTTCGACTCTGGCTTGCCGTCGTGTTTGGTCGCCCCGGCGAGCCGACGGTTACGGGGCAAGAACTTCTTGACGATCGAACGCATCTGACGCTGCTGATCCTCGATCGTCTTGGTCGCATCCATAACGGTGAAGCCGAACTCTTCGGTCATGCGCTCGTACTCGTCGAGGATGCGCGCCTGGAAGAGCTTGAACGAGTCAAGCGGATCGGGGGAGAGACCGATGTCCAAGCCAGCCTCGTAGAATTTGAGGTCGGGACGTCCCATGACGATGCGGTCGAGTGCGACGTCAAGCGGCACGCGGAAATAGAACGCGACGGTCGGAGTTGCGGCGAAACGATAGAGCTGACGCACCCAGCGGCGTGACACGCCCCGCGCTGCATCGCGGGCAAACGCCGTGAAGGCATACCGGTCGCAGAGCACGATCGCGCCCGCCTTGAGGTATGGGATGATCTCATGCTCGATGCGATCCGCGAAATCGGTGGCGTGGATGAGGCTGAAGGTCGTCGGGGTGAGGAGCTGCTTCTTCTTCCCGCGCGAGGTGGTGGTCTTGACGAGCGGTGAGGAGTTCCACTCGGAGAACTTGACCGCGTAGCCTTCGGTCTTCAGCCATTCGTGCAGCAGCGCGACTTGCGTGCTCTTGCCGGAGCCGTCGATGCCTTCCACGCAGAACAGCCGGCCTGGGTACTTCTGATCGGAAAGACCGTTAAGTGACATGACCGTGAGCATTCGCGCGCGGGCTTCATCCCTCCTTAGCCCGCGAAGCAGGAAACGGCACGTCCCGCCGTTGCAGGGTACTGCCGTGGCCACGTCAGCTGCTCGTCCCACGCCCAGGCATCTCCAGACGTTTCGGCGTGATGTCTTGCGCTTCTATCGCCGCGAGAAGCGCGACCTGCCGTGGCGGCGCACGCGCGATCCGTATCGCATTTTGGTCTCCGAGGTGATGCTGCAGCAGACCCAGGTCGATCGCGTCATCCCGAAATACCGTGCATTTCTTGCGCGCTTTCCGACGCTTCGGTCGCTGGCTCGTGCGCGCTTCGCCGACGTGCTGCGCGTCTGGCTCGGCCTCGGCTATAATGGCCGAGCGTTGCGCTTGTGGCGCTGTGCAGCTGCGGTCATGCGAGAACGCGACGGTGTGCTGCCCAGTGACGTCGACGAGCTGGCTCGTCTGCCCGGCGTCGGACCGTACACGGCGGCGGCAGTTGCGGCGATCGCGTTCGACGCCCACCTGGCGGTCATCGACGTCAACGTGCGCAGGGTCGTCTCGCGTGCGCTCGCCGGCCACGACCGCCTCACACCTCCTGCGATGTCACTGCTCGCGCGCGACGCGCTTCCCCGTTCCTCTGCCGCCGAATGGGCGCAGGCGCTCATGGATATCGGCGCGCAGCATTGCAAGGCGCGGCCGCGCTGTGGCGGCTGTCCGCTGCGCGATTCGTGCGCCTACCTGCGAGCGCGGCCCGAGCCGGCGCAGCGCGTGCGAGCGCCGGCTCGCAGCGCCACGACGCGCGCCCGCCCGGGCTTTGCAGGTTCGACGCGCTATTACCGAGGGTGCGTGATGCGCGAGCTCAGCCGCCATGGCAGCCTGCGTTGCGCTGCGCTCGGCCGGAAGGTGAAGCCGGCCTTTGGCATAAGCGACGCCGCGTGGCTTCGCGATCTTCTAGCGGGCTTGGCACGCGACGGTCTGATCCGCATCGACCGCGCCCGCGATCGCATATCGCTACCCTGACCCCGAAGCGGCGCCGCGCGCTCATCCTCGCTCGCCTCGCGCGCGCCTATCCCGGTGTGACGACCGCGCTGCACTATGCGAGCATCTTTCAGCTGCTCGTCGCGGTGATCTTATCGGCGCAGTGCACGGATGCGCGGGTCAACATGGTGACGCCCGCCTTGTTCAAACGATTTCCGACGCCACAGGCGCTCGCCGGCGCACATCAGCGCGAGGTCGAGCACCTCATCAAGAGTTGCGGTTTCTTCCACATGAAGGCTCGCAACCTCATCGGGGCGAGCCGTGCGCTCGTCGAACGGTTCGGTGGTCGAGTGCCGAAGACCATGGACGAGCTGCTCGAGCTCCCCGGCGTCGGTCGCAAGACGGCCAACGTCATCTTGGCGGTCGCCTACCGGCAGCCGGCTATCGCCGTCGACACGCACGTGTTCCGCGTCGCCAACCGGCTTGGACTCGCACGGGCGAAGACGGCGGCCAAGATGGAGCTAGCCCTCATGAAGGTCGTGCCCAAAGCGAAGTGGTCGCATCTGCATCACTGGCTCATCTATCATGGACGGCAGATCTGCCACGCTCGCAACCCCGAGTGTGCGCGCTGTCCGGTCGTCGACCTGTGCCCGAGCGCGAAGCGATTCCTTACGGCGTCCGCGCTGACGAAGCGCGCTCCTCGCGCAGTGGCCGCGCGCCGAAAAACGAGGGATTGAACACCGCTTTCATCACGATCGAACGCAGCGCGCGCTTGCGATCGAGCGTCCCCAGACCGTAGCCGATGGCGCGGCTCGCATAGTACGGGCTCTCCGCCCCTCGGCGCACGATGAGGTTCATGAGGGTGGCGCTCTTGGCAAGGTTCTTGAGCAGCCGGCCCGACGATAGGTAGCCGAGCGCGACGTCCATCCATTCGCGTTCGTGCTGGCGCAAGGCGCCGGCCGACGCGTCGCCGGTCGTCAGCGCTTGGAGGGCGGCGCGACCGGCAGAGCGGCCGGAGACGAGCGCGGTATAGATCCCTTCGCCGGTGAGCGGATCGACGAGCGACGCGGCATCACCACACAGCATCGCGCCTTCGAAGACGCACGGCGTACGCGCGCCCCAGACCGGCAGCGGCCAGCCGATCGCGCGCCCAACCGGTCGAGCGTCCCTCATGCGCGCGGCGACGTTCGGTTCGCGCTCGATGAAATCGTCGAGGATGTCGCGCAGTTTGCGTGACGAGCGTTCCAGCTCGCCTGCGTAGATGCCGATCCCGACGTTGGCCGTCGCCTCGCCCGTGGGAAATATCCAACCATAGCCGGGCAATATCCGGGCATCGTAATAGTAGATCTCGAGATCGTCGCCCAGGCTGCTGACGCCCTCATAGTACCCGCGCAGGGCGAAGCCGAGGTGGCGCTTGGACGCATCTCGGACGCCGAGCGATTTGGCGACGATCGAGTTCGCACCGTCAGCACCGATGACGACCTTCGCCGCCACATGATGCACGCCGGCGCTATCGCTGTAGTCGACCCCGCTCGCGGCGCCGTTAGAACGCGATACGGCGGTGACCGTCGAGCCTTGCGCGAGACGGGCGCCTGCGCGCACGGCGGCGTAGGCGACCTCCGCGTCGAGTACGAGACGCGGTACGACCCAGCAGACCACGGGCGTTCCGTCGGCTGCCGGCGGCGGATGGGCTGCGAACGTCTTCGAGTTAGGCCCGCCGATGAGACCGCCGTACGTCATGACGCCCCGGCCGGCGAAGCGGTCGAAGGTCACGCCCATGGCGTGCAGGATGTCGACCGCGTGGGCCGTGATGCCGTCGCCGCAGCTCTTGTCGCGCGGGAAATGCGCGCGCTCGAGCAGGAGCACGTCGGCGCCCTTGGCGGCGAGGGTATGCGCGGCCGCAGCGCCCGCCGGTCCGGCGCCCACGATGACGACGTCAGCGGCCTGCAACGATCGAGCCTATCTCGGCGAAGACGGCGCGGACTTCGTCTGTGGTGTTGTAGAAGTGCGGCGCGATGCGGATGCCAGCCTGGGGCCTGTAATCCACGATGAAGCCGCGGCGGATGAGCTCGTCGCTGGCTGCGTGCGCGCCCTCAAAATCCACCGTCACGTGCCCGCCGCGCTCGGACGCCTCGAGCGGCGAGTTGACCCGAAGCCTGAGCTCCTGCGCCAAAGCGACTGCAAGCGAGCTGAGTTCGATGCTGCGCTGCCGGATGGCAGCGACACCGATCTGGTTGATCAACTCAAGACCGCTGACGCACGCGTACAGCGCCGCCGGATTCGGCGTGCCACCCGCGTAGCGCCACACCCCGTCGGCCATGTCGAGCCCGGTCATGTCGAAGTCGAACGGGCGCTTGTGGGAAAACCAGCCGACGAGGGTCGGGCGCAACGTCTCGTACAGATCCGGGCGCACGTAGAGGTAGGCGTTGCCAGGCCCGCCGCACAGCCATTTCAGCGACCCGCCGACGAGCGCATCGACCTGCAGCTCGCGCACGTCGATCGGCACGGTCCCGATGGATTGATAGACGTCGAGGAACACCATCGCGCCGACGCGATGCGCTTTCTCGACGATCGCTTTCACATCGGTGATGTAGCTCGAGCGGAAGATCACATGTGAGATGGGAACGGCAAGCGTCGTCTCGTCAATCGCATCGACCATGGCTTGGGTGTCGACCCGAACCCCGTCGGTGTGCACCATCTCGACACGCGCGCCACGAGCGGCCTGCGCCTGCCAATTGTAATGGACGGTCGGGAACTCGAGATCCGAATAGACTATCTTGTTGCGCCGGCTGGAGAAATCCAGGCACGAGATGAGGATCGATTCGGCGATGGAGACGTTGGGCTGCATGATGACCTGGCCCGCTCGTGCACCGATCAACGCTGCGATGAGGTCGCCACAGCTCGTAACAAGCGCCAACCACTTCTCCCACGCCACCACGCCCTGCATCGCCCAGTCGTCGGCATACTCGGTCAGCCGCGTGCGGGTTTTCGCCGGCATCGCGCCGAGCGAGTTGCTGATGAGGTACGTGCACGTCGAGAGGATGGGGAAGTCGGCGCGCCATTTGAGCAGCTTGTCCGTCACGGTCAGCATGCGCTACCTTACTTCGCCTCCAAACGTTCGCGCAACGAGGATATGGCGGCATCGACGTTTCCGGTGAGATCGCTGCCGCAACGAGGGCATCGCAAGAGATCGCCGGACCGAAAGGCGTTGATCACGTTTCTCGCTTCCGCGTCGGTGAATTTCGCCGCCGTGAGGCCGCAGTGCGTACAGCTCAGGGATGCCGGAACTTTCACAAGAGGCTCTCCTTGCTTTACAGTGTTGCCATAAATCTTTAGTCATTTCACGGAGATCTCCCGTGGCCTGTAGGCGCGAGGGGCAGTGCGCCTCGGCTGCGAATGGCGCTATCCCGCCGTACCTTGTGAGGAGCTTACCATGCGCTACGTCAAGGCGATCGTCGTGCTCGCGGTCGCGGGCATCATCGCAGTTTCCACACCGGCCTTGGCGCAGGGGGAACAGAACCTTGACGTGCCGTTTGCCCTGCCAGCGACTTTCCAAGGACTGACCGCCTGTGCCGATTGCCCGGGGATCCGTGTGACGGTGACGCTCAACGCCGACGGCACGTATAATCTCGAGCGCGAGTACCTCGAGCGCCCAGCGCGAAGCAACGAGACGGGCAAGTGGAGCTATGACAAAGTCAAGACGCTGCTCACCTTGCAACCCACAGGCACGAGCGGTCCTGAGTTCTTCGCGATCAGCATCAACCCAACGCTGCAGGCGCTCGACGCCCAGGGTAAACCCATCCCCTCGAGCGCCAACTTCACCTACGCGCCGTGGCTCACATATGCCGACGCGCCGCTGCCGCTCGAGTCCACGCCGTGGCGTCTGGTCGAGCTGAACGGTAAAGCCGTTCCGACCGACGACCCGAAAGCCTGGGCCACGTTGCAATTCGATGCGGTCAATCAGCGGGTCACAGGTTCCGGCGGCTGCAACCGCATATCGGCTCAGTACGAGGTGACAGGCGACAAGCTCCACTTCGACCCGGTCGCAGCGACGCGGATGATGTGCCCACAACCGGTCATGGACGCGGAGACCGCGTTTCTGACTGCGCTGGGATCTGTGACGTCGTACAAGATCGACGGCAACACGCTCAGCCTCTTCGGCACCAATGGCTCGGTGCTGGCGCAGTTGCAGGGGGAGAAATAACCTCCCGGCCGCCCGCCACGGCCTAGAGCTTCATCTGCAGCGTCACATATGCTTGGAACGGGATCGTCGTTCCGAGGAACTGGGTGTTATTGTTCCCGTTCTGGTAGGTATAGGGATATTTGTAGTTCGGGTCCGAGTTGGGCAGCGTGCTCGAGCTGGGCGCGACGCCGAACGGCAGCGTCGTGTAGGTGCAGAACTGCGTCTGGTCCCAGGCGTAGCCGCGCTGATGGCAGGTGTCGAAAAGACTCGTCATCACAACCGAAAGATGCGCGCGCGGCGTGATGTCGTAGCCCAGCGCGAGATTACCGGTGAGCCGCGACGGCTGCATGAAGGCCCCCATCTTGTCGAACTGGCCCGTGAAGTCGTCGGGGATGACGATGGTCGAACCCGACGACGCTGGGTCGCTTCCAATCGTTGAAAGCGGAGCACCATAGAACGTACCGGACGTATAGGTCACAGACGGCGTCACGCTGTAGCGGTTGTGCTTGTATTGCAGCAACAGCGTGCCGACCACAGGTGGTCCAAAGCCATTGCCCGCCGCGAGCGGTTGGTCCGGGATGACGTCGTACGGCGCATACGAGGCGGTTGGATCCTGCAGCGGCTGGACAGGTTTGTTCCAGTACGGGTTTGGGGTGTCACCGCTCGCGCAGGTCGGATCCGCTGCTCCTCCGGGCGTGAAGCAGGCCGCTGCGCCGAGCCCTGCGCTGGTCGAACCGCAGACCGGCGATCCGAATTGCGTCTGACCGACTGCGCTCCCGCCCGGGCCGCAGGCCTGGGTATAGGCGTTGTAGCGTTGCACCGCATGATTGATGATGTCGAGCACGTTGAGCCCGCTCGCGAAATCGGCGTAGGTGAAGCGGCTGTAGTCGTAGGTGAACGCGATGAGCCCAGACACGCCGTCGCGATTGAAATCACCCTTCTGGAAATCAAGCTCCGCGCCGTACGACCGCTCCGAGCCGACGTTCACGCCCGACTCGTTGCCGCTCTGGTCGAGCAAGATGTTTTCGAATTGCCCCATGGTGCCGCGGTAGTACGGCGTGACCTTGAAGCTCATGTCGGTGCCGCGGATGCGCTGCTCCCATGAGAAGTCCACGTTGTGCGAGACGTCGGGCAGCAGATCGTGCTGCGGTGAGGTGAAGCCGTATGCCCAGAATTTTGAGGCCATGGGCGTCGCCAGGTCTTGCTGCACCGTGCCGTACTGCACCCACGAGGCATTGGGAGGTCGTGCATAGGTGCCATACGAGGCTCTCAGCGTTGTGTCGGCGGATAGCTGGTACGTGGTCGCGATGCGCGGCTCGAAGACCGAATTCGATTCAGCCGAGTCGTTGCTCAGGCTGAGGTGGATCGGGGTTGAACCCGCAGGACACGGGCCCGCGGACCCCGTGACGGGGTCGATCGGCCGTTGCACGATGGGGTTGAACGGCAGGTTGGCGCTCGTGAAGCAATCCTCGTTGTTCGCGACGTTGAACCAGAACTGCCGCGTCGGATACCCGTCCGCCTCGTTGACCAGCCGGTCATCGTAACGCTCGACGCGCGCCCCGAGGTCTATCGTGAGCCGGTCGTTCGGCCGGATGCTGTCGGCGATCGAGCCAGCCGTGAGGATCGGGCTCACTTGATTGATCAATCCAGCATAGCCGTTTTCGGTCGCGGTCCAATGCGCGCCGTGCAGCGCCGCAGCCGAACCTGGCGGTGCGGTCACTAGTGGATTGCCGTTGGGGTCCGTCACGCCCCCGAGGGTCGGGTTCATGAACGCTTGGCCGGCTTGATCGTAGCAGCTTGCATAGCTGCCGCTCGTCGGATCGTAACAGTGAGAGCCGTCGGTGTAGCTGCCGATCTGCACTCCTGGCGGGAAGCTACCCAAAAAGTTGCCGCCGATGAGACCGTTTGCGGTGAAGCCCCCACCGAGCAAGAACGTGGATCCGGTCGAGTAGCGGTACTCTTTGGAGCTGGCGATGGATGCAGTGACGTCGAGCAGATTCTTTTCGCTCAACTGGTTGACGTAGCTGAGGGTCCCACCGAACGTGATCTCGGGCAAGATGTACTGCAGCGTGGAAGGCACCGGCACCGCGTCTTGGATGAACCAGTTCGAGTAGGTGCTGAAGCCGAGGAGGCGCAGGTACGAGCTCGGGCTGAAGTTGTGCTGGTATTGGATCTTCTCCAGGCTAAACCCATTGTTGGCCACCGCCCGCTGATTCACGCTCATCTGGCTCTGAAATGAACGCGCGACGTCGGGCGACGCCGGGTAGAAATATTGGGCCAGAGCGGCCGTGTTGAGCGGGGCGCCGAGCTGACCGGCATAGATGTATTGGTCGGGATAGCCAAAACTGGCCCCGAAGGTCTGCGCTCCGCCGAAATCGCTGAGCGATCCGTACGTATATGTATAGAGATTGCTCGACGTGTACAAGAGCTGCAGGTCGTCGTTGATCGCGCCCTCGTGGTGGGGGATCGCGTAGTGCAGATTGACCACCGCTTCACCGTCACGCGTCGAGGAGGCGCCGAGGGTTAGCCCCGGTAGATCGATGGCGTTGCCGGCGGAGTTGAACTGGAACGATGGGAAGAAGAAACGGGATTGATCCAGGCTCACGCCGTTGAACTGATCGACGAACCGGTAATTCTGGAAAGCCATCGATCCGCCGACGTAATACGTGAAGCGCCCGTTATCCGATGCCGCGCCTACTTCGAACGCACCCTTCTGGTAGCTTGTCGGGAAGCCCAGACCGTAGGTCACCGTGGCGAAGGGCGTGCGCGAGCCGGTCTTGATGACCTGGTTGATATAGCCACTGATCCCTTGGCCCTCGGAGCTCGCGGTCGCTCCGCCCGTGTACACTTGCAGCTCTTGCTGACCGACATTGCTCAACAGCGACTCGGGGGCGTTGTCGTAGGAACGGTTGACCGGCACGCCGTCGAACTCGTAGCCGATCTGGTCCTGGTCTCCGCCACGCATGTAGATCGGCTGATACCAGCCTTGCTGGCCTTGAGGCACGTAGACGCCGGGGACGGTCGCAAGGGCGCTATACGACTGATCGATGCCGCCTGGCCCTGAAAGCGGTAGCGCAGCCTTGCCGAGCTGTGGCGTCACAGAATAGAGATCGATGGTCTGACCGGGACGGACGAGACCCGTCGGCCCTTGTGTGACCACTCGTCCGATCGTCTTCACGGACGAGGTGAGCGAGAAGTTGAAGACCTGGTGCTCGTCGGCCTGGATGGTCAGCCCGCTTTGCGAGAATGGGATGTAGCCGTCCTTGGCCGCGCTCAAGCTGTAGGTGTCGGGCGGGAGTGATACGATGGCGTACGCGCCTTTGGCATCGGTGACGGAGCGCGCCTCGCCCGACGGCGATGACAGGTCGACGTTCACACCTGCGAGCGGGGCGTGCGTGCTTGCGTCGACCACGCGGCCGCTGATCCCCCCGGTCGTGCCAGCGTAGGCGCGCGAAGCGCCGAGCGCAAAGATAATGGCCGCGGCGACTATAGCGACGCGTGCATGACGGGCTGCTCGCTCTGGCATGGCTCCTCCTCGCAGGCGCACCGCCTGAAGAATGAGCGAAGCCTCCGACGTCATCACGGCGGAGGCTTCGTACGCTATCTTAGGCTCGCTCTTCTTACGAAACGTCCACCGCAACAACGATCGGACACATCCGCATCCGACAAGAACAGGCGACGATACACATGTGCCCGGACTGTATGCTGAAGCTGCGCTCAGACCCTTTTCGACGGGTGAAAACTAGCCGGCGAAGCGCGGGAGCGTATCCAGTCGTGGATAAACCGTGTTGCGCCCCGCCTGTTTTGCCCGGTAGAGGGCGGCGTCCGCCGCCTTCAAGAGCATCTGCATCTGGGTTCCGGCCTCGGGGAAGGAGGCGACGCCCAGGGTAGCCGTGACGGTGACGTCACCGTCCTTGGTCGGCCATTCGGTCTCTGCGATCTTGGCGGCCATGCGTTGCGCGAGCATCACCGCGTCGCTGAGCTGCGTCTCAGGCAGCAGCACGACGAACTCGTCTCCCCCGTAGCGCGCGACGATATCCGAGATACGCACGGACCCGAGCAGCACCTGGCCGAACTGGCGCAGCACCTGATCGCCGAACTCGCGTCCGAGCCGCTCGTTGATCTCGTGCAGGTCGTCGACGTCGACCATGAGCACCGACAGCGGACGCTTGCGGCGGCGCGCCTCGGACAGACGCTTGCGCAGCACATCTTGGGTGAAGCGATAGTTGTACAGACCCGTGAGCGGGTCGGTGATCGCCATGCGCGAGCTCTCTTCGAGCATGCGGGCGTGACGCAAGGCGACCGCGAGCTCGTCAGTGACGGCATGGAAGAGGCTCTGATCCTCGGCGGAGAAGCCGCGGCCGTCGAAGGCCACGACCTGCACCGCACCGATGACGTCGTCGCCGATGGTGAGCGGCTTAGTGAGGACGGAGCTGATATCGGACGGCGAGCGTTGGGCGAAATGCGGGTGCTCGATCCGGACGCCGGCGCCGTCGGATGTCAGCATGGTCTGGCGATAGACGACCGAGCTCGCCAGCGGTCCCTCGTCGCCGGTTGGGTCTGAACGCACATCCACCGGCTCAGCGCCCTCGGGATCGAAACCGCGCTGAGCGGCATTGTGCAGCCGCGCCTCGACCGCGTCGTAGAGGTAAAGCCGTCCGGTGTCGAGATGCAAGACCTCAAGCAGCTTCTCGAGCCCCTTCGAACAGATGTCGCCGAGTCCGACTTCGCGGCTCAGCGAGCGGACGACATCGCGCATCACGACGAGCGTGCGGTTGTGCCGCGCCATCTGCTCTGCTTGCTTCTTCTGCTCGGAGATGTCTTTGCTGAACGCGACGAGCCCGACGATGTCGCCATATTGGTCTCGCGCTGGCGAGGCGGACAGCAACACCTCCATGCGCCCGCCCTCACGGTTGCGGCACTCGACTTCGAAGACGTGGACCTGCTCCCCGCGGCCGACCCGAGAGAGCATCTCGCGGATGTCGTCGCGCCGGTCGGGCGGGATGATGGGCAACTCGTGGAACAGACGGCCGACGGCCTCGTCGCGGGTGATGCCGAAAATGCGCTCGGCGCCTTTGTTCCACGACACGACGGCTCCCCGCAGATCGAACTGCACGATGGCGTCATTCGACTCCTCGAGGATGCGATCGAGGAAATTTCGGGCGGACTTGGCTCGTTCGTACTTGCGGGCCGCATCGATGGCCGCCCCACCCTGCGTCCCCAACTGACGGACGATCTCTTCTTCCGATTCCAGCACTGGTGCACGTTCGGCGAAGAAGAGCGCGACCGCCCCGATGGGCTTGCCGCCGGCGAGCAGCGGGAAGGCGCTGACCGCGTTGAAGCCATGCTCGCGCGCGAGCTGCTCCCAGCCCAAGCGGATCCAGGCGCCGTCAGCGGTGACGTTCGAGCGCGTCGCGTAGCGCGACTCGCGCACGGCCTGCACCGCGGGATATGCCGCATAGGCAGGATCGGTCACGTTGACGGCGAGTTTCGCGGAGAGCTCGGCCGGAGCGTTCCATCCGCCCGCAGCCTGCAGTCCCGCCCCGTCTCCGACATAGGCGATGGCGAAAGATGCGCCCAGCGCCTCGAAACCGGCGCGTGCGATGCTGCGCACGACCTCGGCCTCTTCGAGTCCGCGTGAGATGCCGCTGGCCGCTGAGACGGCGAGGGCCCGATCCCGGGCGAGCGCGCGCAGAGCGTCGGCATCAAGCGCGTTGCGCAGGGCGGCTTGCGCATGGGGCAAGTAGGTGCCGATCTTCGCAAGCGCATTCTCGTCGAAGGCGTCGATCTCGCGGGCATAGAGCTCGAGCACGATCGTGGCGCGTGCATCGCTGATGAGCGGCAACGCCAGCACGGAACGGATGCGATGGGTCTGCGCGACGTCTACCCACGGGGCGAAACTGCGCTCGGCCAGAGTGTCTTTGACGTAGCAGATCTCACCGCTGCGTGCGGCGCGACCGAGCGGACCCTGACCGATGGGCATGTTCGGGTCTGCGTTGGCGATGAAGCTGCGGGAAAAACCGGCGCTGGCAGCATCGCCGAAGATGGCTTGCGGCGCGAAGCGGTTGCCGGCCAAGCGCCAGACGATGCTCAGCGGCGCGGAGGTGGCGGCGCGCGCGTACTCACCGATGCGCTCGATGATGGAGCTTTCGCTCAGATCTGCGTTGAGTTTGGCGACGTCATCCAGGATGCGGGCAGTCTGCGCGCTCTGCGCCAGGGCGCTCGCGCGCATCTCACGCCGGGCCAGGTCCTGGGCCAGCACGGATGCGAGATTCGCCAGCGCGTCCATGTGGCGAGCGGCGAACGCCGTGTCGCGCAGGGCGTAGAGCACGAGCGCGCCGATGGTGCCTGCGTCGCCGACGAGCGGCACGGCGGCGGTCACGGCGAACGACGCCGCCTCCGGATGGGTCTCTAAGACGGCCGATCGTCCTTCTTCACCACCGTCGCGCTGCACGATCCAGCTGGCGCCGAGTATCGCGGACGAGATGAGCCCATCATCTGAGAGGGGAATGCGGCGCGCGTTGACGGCGGCCGCGAAACCGGTATCCGCATCGAGCTGGGCCGTGACGCCGACGGTGCCGTCGGCCGGCGTGAGCACGCACGCGATGCAGCCGACGTCGAGGATCGAGGCGATGCCTTCGACCGCCATCTGCAGCACATCGCGTGGCTCTGCGGCGCGGACGCATGCGCCGGCGAGTCTGAGCAGTCGTGTCTCGATCTCCGATCGATCGTCGCCCGGCCCATTGCCGGGAATCACTCGCATGTCGTGTTGCGCCCTCTACAGACCCGTCGCGTCGAGGTGTCGCGCGAGGGTTGCCAGAACTCCCGCCGCGATGGAAGCTCGCTCCGCCGTCTCGCAGTTCTCCGATCTCGTCGCCGCAAGCGATGCACAAGCCCGCGAGCTTCCTTTAGATCGGTCGTGCCTGCTCATCTCCGCAGTCTACGATTCCGGCGTCGACGTCGACCTGCACCTCTCGCGTCTCGACGATTTCGCCGCGCGTGCCCGTGCCACCGCTGCCCCGACCGGTTCATATGCCATGATGGCATCGATCCTTCATGAACTCTTCATCGAAGGACGGTTTCGGGGCAACGACCGCACGTACGATGAACCCGCCAACAGCCTTCTCGCATCGGTGATCGAGCGTCGCGTCGGCCTGCCCATCACCGTATCGATCGTGCTCATGGAGGTCAGCCGACGACTAGGTCTTCCGTTGCAGGGCGTTGGGCTTCCTGGTCACTTCGTGGTGAGGTTCCCCGACCCAACGAGCAGGCTATATATCGACTCATTTCGCTCGGGCGAAATCCTCGACGTCGGGGGCTGTATCGCGCTCGTGGAGCGGATCTACCGCGGCCGTTTGACCTGGCGCGAGGAGTTTCTGACGCCACTGACCAGCCGCGCGATCGTCAAACGCGTGCTGCTCAACCTCAAGAATTCGCTGAGCGGAGCCAAGGACTATGCCGGGGCGCTCGCCGCCATCCAGCTGCGCATGATCGTGGATCCGCACGATGCCACCGAGCTGCGCGACCGCGGCATCCTCTTCGCGAGGCTACGCCGCTACGACCGGGCCATCGACGACCTCGAGACGTATCTGCAGCGTTCGCCGGATGCGGGCGACAGCGCGCACATCCGCACCACCGTCCAGTACCTGCGTCAGGAGCGCAATCTGTAGTCCGATGAACGAATTTCAGCGCCGCCGCCATCAGTTCGTGTCGCACATGGGTGATGCCGTCGCCATCTTCCCCAGCGCGCCGGAGGTCATCCGCTCGAACGACACGGGCTATAGCTACCGGCAGAACAGCGACCTCTACTATCTCACCGGATTTGACGAGCCGCAGAGCGTGCTCGTCTTGGCGCCCAACCATAGCGAGGTGAAGTCGGCGCTGTTCGTGCGCAGCAACGACAAAGATAAAGAGACCTGGAACGGGCGGCGCGCCGGCGTGGATGGGGCCAAGGCGCTCACCGGCGTCGATGCCAGCTACCCGATCGCGGAGTTCTACGAGCGGCTGGGCGGCTTTCTCGACACGGCGGAGCGGGTGCTCTACGCGTTTGGCAGCGATCGCGAACTCGACGAGCGGCTCATCGAGCGCCTGGCCGAGTACCGCGACCTGCGCAAGCGCTCGGGCAAAGGTCCCGTCTCGGTTAGCGATCCGGCGACCATCTTGCACGAGATGCGCCTCTTCAAGTCCGCGGCCGAAGTGGCAGGGATGCGCCTTGCGGTCGAGGTCTCGGGCGAGGGGCACATCGCCGCGATGCGTTTCGCCAGGCCAGGCATGCATGAGTATGAGGTCGAGGCGATCATCGAATACGTCTTCGCCAAGCGCGGTGCGCAGGCGCCGGCCTACCCGACGATCGTGACGAGCGGCAAGAACCTCGCCATCATCCATTACGACACCAACCGCGATCTCATCCCCAATGGCTCGCTCGTGCTGGTTGACGCGGGCGCCGAAGTCGATTACTACTGCGGTGACCTGACACGCACGTGGCCGATCTCGGGCAAGTTCAGCCCTGAACAGCGCGAGGTGTACGAGATCGTGCTCGCCGCCAACCTCAAGGCCATCGAGCTGTGTACGCCAGGCCACAAGTTCAACACCGAGGTCAACGATGCAGCGGCCCGCGTGCTCGTCGAAGGCCTCATCAGCATCGGGCTGCTCTCGGGCAGTGTCGACGAGCATCTGGAGAAGCAGACGCACAAGCGCTTCACCATCCACCGCATCGGGCACTGGCTGGGTCTGGACACGCATGACGTCGGATCGTATCGCAGCGGCAGCGACTGGCGCCCCTTCGAGGCGGGCATGATCGTTACCATCGAGCCCGGTATCTACATCGCAGACGACCCCGACGTGCCGGAACGCTTCCGGGGCATCTCCGTGCGCATCGAGGACGACGTGCTCATCACCAGCGCCGACCCCGACGTGCTCTCGGCCGCTGTGCCCAAGAGCGTGCACGGCATCGAGCAGATGATGGCACAAGGACGGAGCACAGGGCAAGCGCTCATCGCATGAGCGCTCCCGATCTCGAGCGCATCAATGACCAGGTCATCGGCTGGCGCCGGTCGATCCACGCTCATCCGGAGCTCGGCTTCCAGGAGCATGCGACGAGCGAGCTCGTCGAGCGCGAGCTCACAAGAGCCGGCGTCGCGACCCAGCGAGTCGCCCGGACGGGCATTGTCGGTCTCATCGAAGGAGCACGCCCGGGCAAGACGCTCGCACTGCGAGCCGACATGGACGCTTTGCCTCTGCAGGAGCGCAGCGGCGAGCCGTTCGCATCCGTCGTGCCCGACATCATGCACGCCTGTGGTCACGATGCGCATACGGCCATGCTGCTCGGCGCGGCGGTCTCACTCGCGCCGCAGCGTTCGCAGATCGCGGGCAACATCAAGTTCATCTTCCAGCCCGCCGAGGAGGGCCCGGGCGGCGCCAAGCCGATGATCGAGGCAGGCGTGCTCGAGAATCCGCACGTCGACGCGGCGGTCATGATCCACGTGCTGCCCTTGCTGCCGGCCGGGGTCATCGGATGGCGCACCGGTCCGATGATGGCCTCGGCAGATGAGTTCCGCTTGGAGATCCTCGGGCGCGGCGGCCACGCCGCCTCTCCGCATCTGGGCGTCGACACGATCCCCGTCGCCGCCGAGATCGTGAGCGCGCTGCAGCGCATCGCCAGCCGTGAGATCGATCCATTGGAGAGCGTGGTGCTCTCGATCGGGACCATCAAAGGCGGATACCGCACCAACATCATCGCGGACAAGACCGAGATCGCGGGTACGGTGCGCTGCTTCAATGAATCGCTGCGCGCGACGATACCGGACCGCATCGCGCGCATCGCGCGCGGCATCTGCGATGCGCATGGGGCGCGCTGTGAGCTCAGCTACGAGCTCGGCTACCCATCGGTCTGCAACGACACGCGTCTTGCCAATCTTGTGGCCGACATCGCGCGGCAAACGGGCGAGGTCCGCGAAGTCGTCGAGCTGCCTGCGCCCCGGATGGGGGCCGAGGATTTCGCCTTCTTCGCCCAGCTCGTGCCCGGCTGCATGTTGCGCTTGGGCGTCGCGCCTCCGGGCCTTGAGGATCCGCCCATGCTGCATTCCCCGGAGTTTCGGCTGGAGGAGAGCTCGCTGCGGGCCGGCGTTGCCGTCTTTCGCGAACTTGCGCTGCGTTTGCCCTCGGTCTTGTGACGAGGCTCACAGCCCGGACGCCCCTGCTCTGCCACACTTGTACCTGCGACGATAATAACTCCATCACCGCAACCGCGGTCGTGGAAAGCGTAGGACAAGCGTGGCTAATCAGGATCTACGGTTCCGCCGTCGTGTCACGACGGTCGGCGACCAACAGCCGAAGAAAAACTTGCCGCTGATCATGGCGGTCGCAGCGTCCGGGCTCATCATCGTCCCGGCGCTCGTCTACACCGCGCTGCATCCGGCGGCCGTCACCTCGACCGTCAAGCGGTTCGCGAAGGCCATGCCGATGCAGGTCAAAGACATCGGCGTCGTCTCTGTCGTGGCGTCCCGGTCGACCCCCACGCCGCAGCCGTCAGCGTCGCCTACCGCTTCGGCGACGCCCACGAGCAAGACCAAACAGACGCCGGCCCAACTCGCCCACGCCGCTCATCTCAAACGGGAGCACGAGCTGGCATTGGCTGTGCTGCATCCCAAGAAAGTCGCCTCGACCGGCCAGACCTCAGATTCCGCCGACGGAGCCGCTTCGACCGTGGCGTCCACCGACACCACGGCGAGCAGCGACACCGGGAGCACAAGCGGAGCGGGTCAAAACGTTCCGGCTCCGGTGAGCGCCCCGGCCGCAAGCACGCGGGCCACGACTGCGCCCGCCACTCCGGCGGCCGTCGCTGCCGTGGACCAGCAGCAGCCTTCTGCTGACGCCACGCCGGTCTACGAGCCTGAGCTCGTGGTCGACGCACGCTTCGCGCATCAGGCTCAGCCGGACTACCCGGACGTCGCCAAGGCGCAGGGCGTCCAAGGCACGGCGATCGTTTTCGCAACGATAGGTCCGAATGGTAACGTGCTCTCGACGCGGATCGATCAGTCCACCGGCAATAAGCTGCTCGATCAAGCCGCGCTCGAAGCGGCGCATCAGAGCACCTTCGAGCCGCCGAAGATCAACGGCAAACCGGCGACCGAGACATACAGGCTCGTGTACACCTTCGCGCTCGGGAACTAACGCAAGCGTAGCTCGGGTTCGCAAGCTC
>Ga0116216_10000453_pt1 | contig 33403 bp, 39 predicted proteins | sample Sb_taG_11_FD_89696 | JGI IMG/M metagenome (GOLD analysis project Ga0116216, IMG submission 89696) | Peat soil microbial communities from Weissenstadt, Germany - Sb_50d_3_AS metaG | ecosystem: Environmental > Terrestrial > Soil > Wetlands > Peat | place: Germany: Weissenstadt | collected 2010-09-21
GTTTCGTAGGGCCAGACCTGGTCCGGCCGCGCATCGACCTCGTCCACGAAGAAGATGACAGGCCGGTGAATCGCCGTGAGGGATTCGAGCGACGAGGCCAGAGTCCGTTCGTCGGAACTTGCGAGGTTGACCTCCCGGTACTCGGCGACCTTCTCGAGCGTCGCCGCGATCTGTTGGACCAGGTAGCTCTTTCCACTCCCGGGTTCGCCCCAGAGCAGGAAATTGCTCGGATGTCGACTGTGGGCCCCAACCGCCGCTATCGCGCGCTGCCGAAACTCCTTCAGGGTGTGTCGGGTCGAATCGTCAAACCGTAGGTACGTTCCCACGACCGAGTATCGCGACAACTCGGCTCGATCGAGCGTGCGGAGGAACTCGCGCGCGGCGCGTTGCTGCGCGACCGAGCGGACCCCGGGAGGGCCTCCCGCGCCCGCGGCGGCAGCCCTCTCCCGTGCCACCGACGCTGGAACATCGGGGACTATATCTCGGGTCCGGCGTCCATGAACCCGCTCCACGGCGATGGGGTGCGGTTCCCAACCCATTGGGACGCCGGGGCCAGAATAGTGAGGAGGCACCCCGCCTCTAGGGCGGTTGTCAAACGGCAGTCAACGGATCGGGCGGCCGGGATTCCATTTGCCGACCCGCCCCGAAGACCTACCGGCCAAGGTTTCGGAGCCAGCCTGCCCCCAACTGTTTTACAAAAATGGCACAAGACAGATATAGTCGTTAAATTCTGTTAAACGCCGTGCGAACGGCCCGAGAGCTGCCCCGCTCCGACCACTTCCTCGGCGTCCGACTGACGGCCGAGGAGGTCGAGCAGCTCGACCGGTTCCGAAGTCGCTCGGGTTCGTCGACCCGGTCCGAGGCGGTGCGCGCGCTCGTGCGCGACTCGGAGAAGGTCGGCGCCGGAGCGGCCGAGATCCCGGTCGCGCTCCTCGCGAAGCTGGAGGAGGTCGTCGAGGACGGCTGGGTCCTGGATCTGGACGGGGCGGTGTCCCTGCTCCTGACCCTGGGGCTCAGCGAGTTCACGCGACTGCACGCCGACCGGATCCCGAAGTTGCGCCAAGCGGCGCGCGACGGGGCCGACCGGCGGCGCGACCGGACCCAACTCGACCGGAAGGGACGGGGGTTGCTCGACCGCTAGTTCGCGCGGGTAGCACGTGGTTGCATGGAGACACTGGGAATCGCCTGGAGCCAACGGAGTGGGTTCATTTGCCGACTGTGCCGTCAGGACGCCAAGCATAATGAGGTGCTCCACATCTCATTCTGCCCCGTCCACGGGCTGAGCTCGCCGATCGACGCGCTCCCCTGGCGACCGGAGGCTCGAACCGTACGCGGCTCTATACCCGTACCGGCGACCGCGGCGAGACCGGTCTCAGCGGCGGTGGCCGCGTAGAGAAGACCTCCACCCGCATCGCCGCCTTCGGCACCTTCGACGAGCTCGGCTCGTTCCTGGGGGCCGCCGAGGCGGCGCTCCCCGCCGGGGAGACCGACGTCCGGGCGCTTCTCGTCCGAATGCAGCATCATCTCTACGTCGCGATGAGCGAGTTGGCGACGCCGCCGAGCGCGAAGCCGCCGGCGCATCGGATCGGGGCGCGCCACGTGACCGAGCTCGAGGCGGCGATCGACCGGTTCGCCGGTTCGATCGAGCCGGTGCACGCGTTCGTCCTCCCGCGCGGCACGCCCGCCGGCGCGGCGATCCACGTGGCCCGAACGGTCTCGAGACGGGCGGAGCGGGCGCTGTGGGAACTCCACGAGGAAGCGCCGCAGCGGGACGAGCTCCTCCAGTGGGCGAATCGGGTCAGCGACCTCCTGTTCGCCGTGGCACTCGTCGTCAACCGCAGCGCCGGGTTCGCCGAGATCTCCCCCGACTATTCGGTGTGACCCGAGGAGCAGACGGTGGAAGTCGGAATCGTCGGCAAGGCGAACGTCGGCAAGTCGACCACGTTCAACGCCCTCACGCTGCTCGACGTCCCGGTCGCCCCGTACCCGTTCACGACGCTCAAGCCGAACCGCGGCGTCGGCGCGGTCCGGGCGCCGTGCCCGCACGCCGAACGGGGGGTTCCGTGCACGCCCGGCAACTCGAAGTGCGTCGACGGCGTCCGATGGGTGCCGATCAACTTGATCGACGTGCCCGGGCTCGTGCCCGGCGCCCACGAGGGGAAGGGTCTCGGACGGGAATTCCTCGACGAACTTCGCGGCGCCTCCGGGTTCTTGCATGTCGTCGACGGGGCCGGCGCGACCGCGCCGGACGGGGTCCCCGCGACGCCGGGCTCGTTCGACCCGGCCGAAGAAGTGCAATGGCTCGACGACGAGCTCATCGAGTGGGTGACCGCGATCCTCTCCCGCGACTTCCTCCGACTCTCGAAATCGATCGAGCTCGTGGGCGGCCCCGTCGAGGAGCTCCTTCAGTCGCGGCTGACCGGGCTCGCCATCTCGCCGGGGCACATCGCGGCCGCGCTCCGGGAGACGCCGGTCGACCGGGCGCACCCCGCCCGGTGGACCGAGGCCGAACGACGCGCGCTCGCGAAGGCGCTTCTGAGAACCTCCAAACCGCGGTGGGTTGCGTGGAACAAAGCCGACCGCACGACCCCGGCCGCTCTCGCGGAGCTGACGGAACGGATCGCGCCGGTCCCGTCCACCCCGACGTCCGCGGAGGCCGAGCTGACGCTCCGACGGGCGCAGCGGGCCGGCCTAGTCCGTTACACGCCGGGGGCGGCGACGTTCGAGGTCACCGACCCCGAGAAGCTCAACGCCGCCCAACTGCGGGCCCTCGAGGAGATCCGGGGAATCCTCCGGACGTGGGGGACGACCGGAGTCCAGGCCGCGCTCGAACGGCTCGTGTTCGACGGGCTTCACCAGATCGTCGTGTTTCCCGTCGAGGACGAGCAGAAGTGGACCGACTCGAAGGGCCGGGTCCTCCCGGACGCCTTTCTCGTGCCCGCCGGGACCGCGGTTCGGGCGTTCGCCTACCGGATCCACACCGACCTCGGGGAGAACTTCCTGAAGGCGGTCGACGCGCGCACCCACCGGGCGCTCGCCGCGGAGCACCCGCTGGAAGCGGGCGCGGTCATCCGCGTCGTGACCCGCCGGTAGCGATCCCTCGTCCGGTCCGACGGTCGGATCAGGCGGACGGATCGTCCAAGTCGTCGCCGGCCGAGCCGACGAGCGCGGCGCCGTTCGGTTCCGGCCGCACCACGAAGGGCAGTCCACCGGCGCGCGCGATCCGTCGGGCCGCGTCGAGTTCCCGGCCCGGCTGCGGGAGGACGACGATCGAGCCACCGGCGCCCGCGCCGGTGAGCTTGCCTCCGACGATCGCCGGCCGCGCCGCCTCGAGGAGGGCCTCGAGACGTGGGTGGGAGACCCCGACCGTAGCGAGCAGGGTTTGGTTCTCGTCGAGGCACCGGCCCGCCTTCGTGCGGTCCTCGGCTCGGACCGCGGCGATCCCCTCCTCCGCCACCCGCTGGAACTCGTCGAGGAGGGCCGGTCCGTCTGGGGCCGCGAGGCGGACCCCGACCGCCCGGACGGCGTCCGCGGTGCTGCGCGGAAGGCCGGAGTACGCGACGACCCACGACCACGAGGGGTCCGGCACCCGGCGGGCCGTCCACGACCGTTCGCCGTCGGTGAATCGGAACACCTCGGCGCCCCCGGGGGCGTTCAACGACAGGTACCCGCCCCCGACGGCAGCGGCGGTATCCCCGGGGCTTCCGACCCCTTGGGCGGCCCGCTCGATCGCGAACGCGCGCTCCGCCAGCTCGGTCCGCGAGACTCCGCCGCGCGCGGCGGACAGCGCGGCGGCGAGCGCGGCACAGAACGCGGCGCTCGACCCGAGCCCGGCGGACCGCGGCACCCGCGAGTTGACACGGACCTCGAGCGACGCGCCACCGGCCCAGAGACGTTCGAGGGCCGTTCGATAGTACGGATTCGCCGTCGCGCCGTTCGGGTCGCCGTTGAGCCGGCCCGGGGTCCCGAGCCGGACGCCGACCTGGACCGGCAGGTCGATCGCGAGCACGAGTTCCGGGCGGCCGTGGACGACCGCGTGCTCGCCGAACAGGATGCACTTCCCGGGCGCCCGAGCGGCGAGGGGAAGGTCGGCCGGGGGAATCGGGCCGTCGCTCACGGGCCCCCGCCGGCCAGTTTCCGGACCGCCTTCCCTCGCGCGCGCGGGACGATGACGTGGGTGGCGCCGGGCCACGGACCCGGACCGGGGATCCCGCGGAGCTTCGTCAGGGTGACGGCGAGCGCCGCGACCTCGCTGTGGGGCTGGTGGCCGACGGCGACGTTGTGCGTCGCGAGGCCATACAGCTGCGGCGGGACCTTGGCCCCGCCGACGACGAGCAGGATCGACGAGCGGGTCCGGAGCTTTGGGAGCAGCTTCTCGAGCGGCTGGCCGTACATCGTCAAATGGACGACGGTGCCCTCGAACTGGCGGACGAACGCCTTCCAGTCCTCGACCCCTTCAACGGCGAACGTCCCGCCCCACTGCCGTCCGACGCGCTCGACCCGTTCGGCGAGCTCCGCGTCGGGGGGATTCAGGTAGAGGCGTTCGGCGCCGAGGGCCCGGGCGGTGAGCGCGACGTGGGTCGTGAGCCGCGGGTCGCGCCCGGCCCGGTGGCCGATCCGGAGCACCGAGAGGCGCGGGGCGCCGCTACGTCGCGGGCGCGGCATGGAACCGCTCGATCCGGTGGCCGCGGTACTCGAGCTTGTCGGAACGCTTCACGAGCCCCTTCAATCGAGTCGGGGTCATCCCGAGCTCTTCCGCGACATCGGAGAAGAAGCGGCCGGCGTCGCCGACCGTGTCGAAAATCCGCTTCTCGTACTTCTGGTACTCCTTGTCGGGCATCGAGGCGATCGACAGGATCTCCGACACCTCGCTGAGCGGCGCGGTCGTGTTGATGTTGATCGTGGAGTAGTAGAAGTGGTAGCTCTTCTCCGGCTGCCGGTGGCCCTCGCGCGCGACCCAGCGCGTGTCGATGAGCTTCAGCTTCTCGAAGAACTGGAGCGCCTTCGTCCCTTCCTTCCCGAACTCGCGCTCCACATCGTCGCCAGTGAGCCACGCATCGGCGAGCCGCTGGACCAGCTTCAGTTTCACCGGAGAATCGACCGCGCGCAGGATCGGGACGAGCTCGCTCATGTCGTTGACGACTTTGATGCGGTGCATCACCGCGGCCATCGAAATCTAAACCCCCGTCCCGGCCGTCACGTCGAACAACGCCCGCCGGTACTTGGCCCAACGGTCGTTCGGAGAAAAGCGAGCCGGGTGGGGCGTCCGGGTCGTTCCGTGCCCGGCCGGGCAGGCGTCGGCGAACGTGTAGCGGCCGCAATCGCGGCAGACTCGGAGGATCGACTCCGTCATGCGCGCTCGAAACTCCCCTGGCCACCGGCGCCCTTGATGGCGGCGATGGCGGCCTCGGTGGCGTGCTTCATGGTCTCCTCCGCCTGCTTGTACTGCGTGCCCGCGACCATGATCCGGTAGCGCGGCGCGCCGACGTAGGCGACCGAGACGGCCTCGGCGTCGACGGCCTCGGCCGCGAGGAGCGCGGCGCGGACGTTCTCGACGCCCATGGGAGAGGAGTCGGTGAGCTCGATCGTGCCGCGAATGGCGACGTGCGGCGGGACGATGTTCTCGTGCGCGACCTTGAGGAACGCGGTGACCCAGGCGGCCTTGCCGCCTTCCTTCTGGAACCGCTTCGGGTCGGCCGCGGCGACCTCGAAGGCGTTGAACAGGCTCCCGTACCGCTCGATGAGCGTCTCCGCGAACTCGGCGTGCGTGGCCTCCGGTTCGACCTTGAGCGCTTGTGCGACGAGGTTCAGAAGGCGGACCGCCTTCTGCTCGTTCTTCCAGCTCTGGATCTTCTCGCGGCGCTGGTGGTCGTTGATCCGCTTGAGCGAGAGATCGATCTGGGCCTTCGCCGGGTCGAGCCGCAAGACCCGCGCGACGATCTTCTGGCCCTCGCGAATGTGGTCCCGGATGTACTTGACCCACCCGGTCGCGACCTCGGAGAGATGGATGAACGCCTCGCGGTTCGCGTACTCGTCGAGCGTGACGAACGCCCCGAAGTTCCGGATCGAGGTGACGGTTCCCACGACGAGTTCCCCCTCCTCGGGGAACTCGGGCCTGAGCGGCACGAGCGAGCGGACCCCTCTACTCGGCGGTGCGGACGAGCTCGCCGCGCAGCTTGGCGAGTCCGCCGGTGGGCGAGGCGAGGGTGGCGCCGCAGACCGAACAGTTCACGTTCGTGGCCGGGCGGCTGAACATCGTCTGCTCGCCGGAGCAGTCCGGGCACTTGACCACCCAGAAGGGCGCGGGACCGTGCGTCGTCATGGTGCCCCTACTTGTGCTCCACGAGCTCGAGCTGGCTCGCCCGCCAGCTGGCCGGCTTGACGATGTACTTGCATTTCTTGCATCGGAACTTCAGGTTGACGCGCCGGACGGCCTTGGCGCGTCCCTCGGGCTTGGGTCGGGGAAAGCCGCCGTACCCGGACGTCGCCCGGCGGAATCGCCGCTGCCCCCACTTCAGCTCGGAGGCCGGGCGCTTCTTGTCCTTCTCCACCTCGTGTGCCGTGTGCAATTTGCACCTCGGACAGTAGGTCGAGACGACCTTGGGGTAATGCATCGGGCGGCGCCGAGCCGCGGGCTGTATATAGGGCTAATGCGACCGCGGGACGGCCCTACGTCGTGCGGGGCACCGGCGTCTCGCAGTCCGGGCAGCGGGCCGCTCCGGGCGGCAGCGCCGTGTGACAGTTCGGGCACACCCGCGGTGAGGATGCTCTCGGCCCGGGGGTCCCGGTCGCCAGGACGGGGGTGGGGACATCGTGGCCCCGGACCGGGTCGTGCGCGATATCCTCGGACTCCTCAAACAGGATGGCGAGGGCCCCACCGATGATGCCGAGGACGATTCCGACCAGGAATCCGCCTCCACCGACGACGCTGAACAGCGAGAGCACGAGGATCGTGATCCCGAACATGGTGTGGTTCTCCGGACGACGGAACACCGCCACCGCGAGAATCACCACCACGAGGCCAAACAGGATCCCGAAGAACCCGAGGGCGCTCAGAATGCCACCCGCGAACCCCGCGCCGAGCTCGTCGGCGAGGCTTCCCGCGAGCGACTCGAACAGGCCGTCGAGAATCATCAATAGACCGGCGATCAGCGAGAAGACGAACGCCCAGACCGGCCCGTCGTCCTCCACGTGCGGCCGGCCGATGTTCCCGCACGAATACCTCCTGGGTACCGAATCTGTCGGCGTCCGTCCGGTCGACGGCCGGCAAGGCCCGAAACCGCCTCAAGGCTTATGTAAGGGTGCAAACTCGGCGGCCTCACCTTCGAGGAGAAATGGTCGACCGGTCGTCCATCGACGTCGTCACGGAATCGCTCTCCAAATCCCCGGAACGCAAGTTTCCGGAGACGGTCGAGATCGCGATCAACCTGAAGGACCTCGACCTGTCGATCCCGAAGAACCGTCTCGAGGACGAGGTCCCGCTCCCGAACGGCCGCGGGCGCAATGTGAAGGTCGCCCTGTTCGGGACCCCCGAGATGTGCCAGAAGGCGCAGTCGGTCGCTGACGTCGTGATGGCGCCGGCCCAGCTCGAGGAGCTGATGAAGGACAAGAAGGCCGCGAAGAAGCTCGTCGACGAGGTCGACTTCTTCCTCGCCGAAGCCCCGCTGATGCCGACGATCGGTAAGCGGCTCGGCGTCGTCCTCGGCCCGCGCGGCAAGATGCCGCGACCGGTGCCCCCCGGCGGCGACCCGACGAACGTCATCAACGCCTTGAAGCGCTCCGTCCGGGTCCGCTCGAAGGGGAACCGGACGTTCCATGCCCCGGTGGGCATCCGCACAATGCCCCCCGAGCAGATCGCCCAGAACATCGACGCGCTGCTCACCCGGGTCATGGGCAAGCTCGAGCGGGGCCGCAACAACATCGAGTCCGTCTACGTCAAGACCTCCATGGGACCCGCCGTCCGCCTCTGGTAGGAAGGAAATCGACGATGCCGGGCCGAGGAAGCGTCCGCCCCGAGAAGCTCGCTCGCGTCGAGGCGCTCGCGCAAACGATCCGTTCCCATCGCACGACCGCCGTCGTGGCGGTCCGGGGCGTTCCCGCCTCGGCGCTGCAGAAGATGCGCCGGGCGCTCCGGGACAACGGCCATCCGATCCTCGTCGCCCCGAACAGCTCCTTGCGGCACGCGATCGAGGCCGCCGTCCCCGACCGCCCCGCCCTGAAGCCGCTCCTCGAGCACGTCACGGACCAGACGGCGATCCTCTCCGCGGAGGGGAATCCGTTCACGCTCTACCAGGAGCTCTCCCGCACCCGCTCCCCGACGCCCGCCCGAGGGGGCGAGCTCGCCCCGCACGACATCGTCGTCTCCGCCCAGACGACGAGCTTCAAACCCGGTCCCATCGTCGGCGAACTCCAGCACGCGGGGTTCCCCGCCGCGATCGAGAAGGGTAAGGTCGTCCTGAAGAAGGACGCGACGGTCGTGAAGGCCGGCCAGACGATCACCCGCGAGGTCGCCGGCCTCCTGACGCGGCTCGACATCTTCCCCCTCGAGGTCGGTCTCGAGCTCCGCGCCGCGGTCGACGGGGACACGTTCTACGCGCCCTCGGTCCTCGCCGTCGACCTCGATGCGAAGCGGGCCGAGCTCGGCCGCGCGCACCAGCGCGCGCTTGCCCTCGCCCTCGAGCTCGGGTACGCGACGCCCGTCACGATCCCGCTGCTCGTCACCCGCGCCCACCGAAGGGCGCTCGCCGTGGCGATCGCCGCCGGCTACACGACGCCGGCGACGCTCGCCCCGATCCTTGCCAAGGCGCTCGCCCAGGCGCGCGCCTTGCAACACCTGGAAGGAGCCTAGTCCACCCAAAGAACTGGAGGGAGAACGATGGAGTACGTGTATGGTGCGCTGCTGCTCAACGCCGCCGGAAAGCCGATCGACGAGAAGGGTCTCACGCAGGTGCTGACCGCCGCGGGCGTCAGCCCGGACGGCGCGCGCGTGAAGGCGCTCTTGGCCAGCCTCGACGGGGTCAACCTCGCCGAGGTGCTCGCGAAGGCCGAGACGTTCGCCGCTCCGGCCCCGGCCGCGGCCACCCCCGAGAAGAAGGACGAGAAGGGCGGCAAGAAGGAAGAAGAGAAGAAGGAAGAGAAGGGCGTCTCCGAAGAGGAGGCCGCCGAGGGTCTCTCGGCGTTGTTCGGGTAACCGAGTGCGCATCGCTTAAGACCCACATCCGGGTGGCTCGGGTCGGGAGCCGATTTCGGCACCGCCCCGAGCCATGCCGGTCCACGAGAACTGCGGCGTCCTCGGAGTCTCGCTGCAGGGGAAGGGGGCTGCCCCCTACCTGTATCGCGGGCTTCGGGCGCTCCAGCACCGCGGCCAAGAGTCGGCCGGGATCGCGACGAGCAGCCACGGGACCCTCCACCACCGCAAGGGGATGGGTCTCGTCCACGAGATCTTCACCCAGGAGGCGATCGAGTCGCTCCGCGGGTCGGTCGGGATCGGGCACGTCCGGTACTCGACGACGGGCGCGAGCGACCTCGAAAACGCGCAGCCGCTCGTCGTGAAGCTCCGCGACGAAGACGCCGCGCTCGCGCACAACGGCGACCTCGTCAACTTCGAGCGGGTGCGGCGCCGTTTGCAGGCGCAGGGGGTCGAGTTCCTCGGTAGCGCCGACTCCGAAACGATCGCGCAGATGATCGCGCTCGAGTACGGGCGCACGCGGGACCTCGAGGCGGCGATCCGCCGCGCCTCCGTCGAGCTGATCGGCGGCTACGCGGTCGTGATGCTCGTCGGCCAGCGCCTCGTCGCGTTCCGCGACCCGCTCGGCATCCGGCCGCTCGTACTCGGCACGGTCGACGGCGGCTACGCCGTCGCGAGCGAGTCGGTCGCGATCGAGCTGATGGGCGGTCGGCTCGTCCGCGACATCCTCCCCGGCGAGGTCGTCATCGTCGACAAGGGCCAGACGCTCCACTCGAGCCGGATGTCGAACATCGGCGAGCGGGCTCACTGCATGTTCGAGTGGGTGTACTTCTCCCGGCCCGACTCCGTCGCCGAGAACCAGATGGTCTACGAGGTCCGCCATCGGATCGGCCAGACCCTCGCGAAGGAGTCGCCCGCGACCGCCGACGTCGTGATCCCGGTCCCGGACTCCTCCCGGCCCCAGGCGCTCGGCTACTCGGAAGTCTCGGGGATCCCGTACACCGAGGGTCTGATCAAGAACCGGTACGTCGAGCGGACGTTCATCCTCCCCGACCAGAAGCGGCGCGAGGACGAGGTCCGCGTGAAGCTCCACCCGGTACCGGGGCTCCTGAAGGGGAAGCGGGTCGTCCTGATCGACGACTCGATCGTCCGTGGGACGACGCTCCGCGAGATCGTCCGCATGGTCCGCGAGGCCGGGGCGACGCACATCGACGTGCGGATCGGGTGCCCTCCGATCGTCGCGCCCTGCTACTTCGGCATCGACATGAAGGACCGCAAGGAGCTGGTCGCCAACGGCCGCACCGAGGAGGAGGTCGCCCGCGTCATCGGGGCGGAATCGGTGCACTACCTTTCGCTCCCGGGCCTCGTCGCGTCGATCGGCATCGCGCAAGAGAATCTCTGCCTCGGCTGCCTGACGGGCCGGTACCCGCTCGACGTCCCCGAAGAGCGCCGCCGGTACCAGAAGTCCCTCACGGAGTTCTAGGGCGTGGCGCCGTCCGTCCTCCTTCGGGAGGGCCGGCGATGGACCGTCGTCGACCCGGACCGGCCCGGCGGCGCTCCGTCCGAGGCGGTCCGCTCGCTCGCCGACGTTCCCGAGCCGTCCGCCCTCCGAAGGCTCGTCGCCGCGACCCCGACGCTCCAGGCCGGGGACGCGGTCGTCGCCCGGGCCCTGGGGGCGGTCGGTCTCTCACGGCCGCTGGCCGGACCGGTCGACTTCGCTCGCGCCCGGACGGTCGCGGCGGGTCGACCGACCTCCGAGTGGCGGTCGATGCTTCTCGACGAGGCGCGCTCGGCCCTCGAACGCACGCTCGCGAGTCCGGAGGAGACCGTCATCGCCCTGGCCCGGGAGGAGGAGCGCGTCGAGAGGGCCCGGACCCGCGACGACGGGGCGCTGTCGAGCTGGGTGGGACCTTCGGAAGGGCCCCTCGCCGAGTACGCGACCGCCTGGAAGACCTATCGAGTGGCCCTCGAACGCCACCACGCCGACCTCGTGCGGCGCCTCGAGGGCGCGACCCGCGCGTTCGCCCCGAACCTTTCGCGCGTGGTGGGCGCCCGCGTCGCCGGCCGGCTGGTCGCCGCCGCCGGGGGACTCCCCGCCCTCGGCCGAATGCCCGCGTCCCGACTCCAGCTGCTCGGCTCCCGCCGGCGTCCGGCCGGGGGACGAGGCCCCCGGTTCGGCCTGCTCTACCGGGCGGAAGGGCTCGACCGGCTGCCCCCCGACCGCCAGGGCGCGTACGCGCGGAGTCTCGCCGCGCTGGCGGTGATCGCCGCCCGCGCGGATTCGACCACGCGGGCGGACGTCGCGGCCGCGCTCCTGCCCCGGCGCGACCGCCGCCGCGCTCAGCTCGAACGGAGGCGGGCATGAGGCGACCGAACCGGCCGGAGCCCGTCGTCCCCGGCGAGGCGCTCTACGAACGGAAGGAGCGGGAATTCGTCTCCCACTGGACCGCCGCGCTCGCCGACCCGCCGGAGGTGTACGGCGAACGGATCACGTCGGCCGACGACGTTGTCCTCCGGCGGTGGGACCCGTCCCGGAGCAAGCTCGGGGCGGCGCTGGCCAACGGGTGGGACGGTCCGATCCCCCGGCGCGGCGAGCGATGGTTGTACCTCGGGGCGGCGACGGGCACCACCGCCTCCCACGTCGCGGACCTCGTAGGACCGGACGGGCTCGTCGTCGCGGTGGAGAAGAGCGTCCGCCCGTTCGCCCGGCTCCTCGCGCTTTCGGAGCGGTACCCGAACATCGGCCCGGTCCTCGCCGACGCACGGGAGCCGCTCGCGTACCTGCCGATCGTTCCCCCCGTCGACGGACTGTACCTCGACCTCCCCCAGGCCGACCAGGTGGAGATCGCGCTCCGAAATGCCCGGCTCTTCCTACGACCCTCGGGGGTCGTTCTCCTCGCGTTGAAGACCGCCAGCATGGGCCGGGACCGGACGGCCCGGGAGCACCTCGACGACGCCGTCCGGAAGCTGGGTCCCTCGGTCGAGCTCGAGCGGCCGCTCGGCCTCGAGCCGTTCCACCGGCGGCACTTCCTCCTCGGCGGCCGCCCGACGAAGGCGATGTTCCGGCCCGAAGGAGACCCGGAGGCTACGCCGCCGTCCGGCCCCCGTGTTGCACGACGACGGTGACGATGTCCTCGTCGGCGAGCGGGTGGTCCCGCCCGACCGTCTGGCCGGGGAACCGGGCGCTCTTTCCCCACACCTGGGCCGCCTTGAACGCCGCCTCGATCTCGCCCGGGAGCCGCTTCATCAGGTCGCTCACCCGGTCGCCGCGCCGGAGGATGACGGGCTCTTTCATGTCGGCCTCCCGGCCGGGCGGTTTGACGTAGATCCGGATGAACTGGAGCGCCTCGCCCATCGCTTCGATCAGGTCGGGAATGGCGATCCGCTCGCGGGCGGAGATGAACCGGGGCCGGAACTCGAGGAGACGGATCGCGAGGTTCTCGCGCTCGGCCGGCGTGAGGAGCTCGCACTTGTTGACGGCGAGGAGCGCCGGCTTGTACACCCGGTTCCCGGCGAGCACGTCGATCAGCTGGTCGGCCGTCGCGTCTTCGCGGAAGACGAGGGAGCCGTTGTGGAACCCGAACTCGCGGGCGATGTCCGTCGCGAGACCCCCCGCCAAGTGGGTCAGCTTCACCGTGCTGGAGACCGTGAGCCCCCCCCGGTCCGACCGCGTCACCACGATGCGGGGCGGCCGGGAGTTCACCCGCACGCCGGCCCCCTCGAGCTCCGTCACGAGCGCCCGGAAGTCCGTGTGCTGGGGGTCGACCATGAACAGGATCAGGTCGACGGAACGGACGACCGACAGGACCTCCCGTCCGCGTCCTCGACCTTTGGCCGCGCCGGGAACGAGCCCGGGCATGTCGAGCACCTGGATGGACGCGCCTCCCCACCGGAGCATTCCGGGAATGATCGAGACCGTCGTGAAGTCGTAGGCGGCCGCTTCGCTCTCCGCCCCGGTCAGGCGCGTCAGCAGGGTCGACTTGCCGACCGACGGGTAGCCGACGAGCCCGACCGTCGCGTGGCCGGACTTCCGGACGGAGTAGCCGACCCCGCCGCCCTTCCCCTTCGCCCGGGTCTCCCGCTCGAGCTTGAGGACGGCGATCTTCGCGCGAAGGCGGCCGATGTGGTGCTGGGTCGCCTTGTTGTACTGGGTCTTGCGGATCTCGTCCTCGATCGAGGTGATCTGCTCCTCGAGCGACGACATCGGGATCCCCGGCTCACCGACGGAGCTCGGTACTTATCGACTCCGTGCGACCGTACGCGGAGCAGCGTTCACCTCTCGGACCTGCCGAATTCTCCTTCGACCCGCCGACGCGACGTGCTCTGGCGCGTTCGATGCTCCGGTCCACGGCCCCTCCACCGAGAGCCTGGGAGTTCCGCGGATCCGCCGGGGCGAGGACGCGGGAGGAGCGGGACCGCTTCGTCGACCGGCTGTCCGCGTCGCTGCGGGCCGCCGCCGGTTGGCCCGTCGACCTCACGCTTCGGTGGAACGCCGGGCCGGCCCCGAGCGTTCGACTGCACGCGACCGACCTCGCCACGGCCCGCTGGGTCGCGGGCTCGCTCGTGCCGGCCTACCCGCCGGGAGCTTGGGTCGCGACCTCGCGGGAGGTGGGCGGCGGCGGCCCCACTGTCGCGGTGGGTCGGTCGCTCGGCGGGCCGGAACGGCCCTTCCGTACGGTCGGCCCCCTGACGAGCCCGTGGGCCGACTCGGTCGGGTCCGCGCTGTTCCTGCTGCCGGCGGGGACGGTCGAGTGGCGACTCCGCCCGCTCGGACCGTCTCCGGCCGTCGGTCCGCCCCCGCCGTCCCTCGTGCGCCAACCGACCGGTTTCCGCTCCGAAACGTCCACAACCGTTGCCCGAAGATTCGCCGATGAACTCGCCGACCGGTCCGTGGCCCCCCGATGGGACGTCCGCGGTCGGATCCGAGCGACCAATCCGGATTCCGCGCGCGTCATGACTCGACTGGTCGGGGTGAGCTCCCGGGAAGACGGAGGGAACGGGATCGGCTGGAGATGGACCGGCCGTTGGCTCGGCCGGTCCCCGCCCCCGATCGTCCTCTCCGTGCCGGAGCTTCTCGGGTTCTGGCCGTCCCCATCGCTCCGACTTCCCGGCGGCGCCGAGGGATCGCCGTCGTCGATGCGGACGCTCATTCTCGGCCGAACGGAGACCGGAAGTCCCTCGGGGTTGCCGGTCGAGCCTGGCCAGGGACGTCACGCGCTCTTTCTCGGGGAAACCGGGATGGGCAAGAGCACGGCCCTCTTGCGGGCGGCGGTCCGCGCGAGCGAACTCGGCAGCGTCGTGTTCTTCGACCCCGTCGGGGACACCTCGCGGCGCCTGCTCGACCGGCTTCCGGCGAGCGCCCTGGACCGGGTGGTCTGGATCTCGCCGGCGCTCTCCCCCGTGGGCCTGAACGCGCTCGCCCCCGCGTCTCGCCCCGGTCCCTCCGGGGAGCGCGCCGTCGGAGACCTCGTCTCCGCACTTCGTCGAGTTCGGGCCGGCCGATACGCGGACTCGCCGTTCTGGGGTCCGCGACTGGACGAGATGCTGACCCTCGCCCTTCGGGCCGCCGCGGCGTACCCGGACGGAACGCTCCGGGACGCCGACGCGATCCTCGCCTCCGTCGGGGGCCGGCTCGTCGGTGTTCCGCCGTCGGCCGAGCGGGCCGTGCGGGAACTCGTCGACCGCGTCCGGGCGCGGCCGGAGGAGGTGGATGGGGCGCGTCGCGTTCTCGGGGAGGTCGCACGGTCGCCGGTCCTCGCCCGCCTGCTGGCGTCCCCCCGCGGACGATTCTCCCTCGGCGAGGGGGTGCGGTCGGGCCGGATCGTGCTCATCTCCGGCGACGCGCCGGAGGTCGGAGAGTCGGTCGCGCGCGTTCTTCTCTCCGTACTGCTCGCCCTCCTCTGGGTCGAGCTTCTCGAGGGCACGAAGGGCAAGACCTTCGTCCTCCTCGATGAACTCCAGTGGTACGCGAACGATGCCGTCGCCGAACTGCTGCGCCTCGGCCGCCGCTTCAACATCCACCTCTACGCGGCGACCCAATCCCTCGGTTCGTTGCCGGAGCCGATTCGGGAGGCGCTCCTCACCAACGTCGCCGACCTCGTCGCGTTCCGCGGCTCACCGGACGACGCGAGGGAGCTCGCCCGGTGGGTGCCGGACCTCCCGGCGGAATCGATCCTTCGGTTGCGTCGCGGGGAAGCGGCCGCGCTCCTCGGAAAGGGGGAGCAGGTCGGGTGGCTGAGGCTCCCGACCGACGCGGACCGGCCGCGCCCGGACCGCTGGCGGGCCACTTGGGAGCAGTGCCGGGGCCTTTGGGCGTCGGCGGAGGAGATCGATGTCCCCGCCCCGCCAACGACCGGGCCGGCCGACGGTCGGGAGATGCTCCTGCTGCTCTGGGCCGGCGTTCTCGCGAGCGGTCCCGAATCCGCGGTGACCGTGCGGCTCGACGACCTCCGAGACGAACTTCGCGCCGACGACGCCTCGATCCGGGCGGTCGGGCAGCGGCTGGCGAGCGCCGGAGCGCTCACCGCGTTCGACGACGCCGGAGCTCGGACCTGGACCGTCCGGCGGGACCGGCTGGCGCCGCTCCTCTCGGACGGCGTGGACCCGGCCGAACTGGCCCGAGCCGATGCCCGATGGGCCCGGCTCCGTCAGCGAGGGCTCAATCCGGATTCTCGAAAGCGACTTTAAGGTGGGCCCGCCTGCTTTCCTCCGATGGCAACCGCCGCAAGCCCCGATACGGCGGATGCGGGCGGCATCCGGTCGCGCTGCGTCACCGGCATCGAGGGACTCGACAACATCCTCGGCGGCGGCATCCCCCGCGGCAACATGGTCCTCGTCGCCGGCAGCGTCGGGACCGGCAAGACCACGCTCTGCCTCGAATTCCTGGTCCGCGGCGCGGAGAAGGGCGAGCGCACGTTGTTCTTCTCCGTCACGGAGACGTCGGAGAAGCTCATCGAGAACCTGTCCACCTTCGAGTTCTTCCGCCAGGACCTGGTTCAGGCCGGCGGCCTCGTCTTCATCGACGTGCCGGTGATCTACGACCGGCTCGGCCTCAACCACGAGGAGCTGACGCTCGAGGAGATCGACCTCCTGCTGAAGACGTTCCTCGACCTCGCGCGCGAGGCCGGTGCCCAGCGAGTCGTCCTCGATTCGCTGACGTCGGTCTGCTACCGGATCCGGCGCGACGAGCGGATCCGCGACTTCATGCTGAAGCTCTCCCAGGGTCTCGCGGAGCTCGGCTGTACGACGCTGCTCGTCTCGGAGATCGGCCAGAGCGCCGGCCGCTTCTCGGCCCACGGCGTCGAGGAGGCGATCGTGGACGGCGTCATCCTCCTCGGGAACGCCCGTCGCCAGGGCGACATCCTCCGGATCCTCCAGGTCGTGAAGATGCGCGGGACCTCCCACTCCCGCGCGCAGTACGTGATGGAGCTCACCCCGATCGGCCTCCTCATGGCCCCGCACCTGAAGGGCGGCCGCCAGGAGAGCTGATGGCGCCGGAGGAGGACATCGGCGAGCGGCTGCGCGCACTGGCCGGAGGCTCGGCGGTCGCCATCCGCCTGAATCCTCGCGAGTACGCGGACGACTACTTCGCGGTCCTCAACGCCGCGCTGCGCGATGTCGGGAGCGAGACGAACGCCCACACGATCTACGTTTCGGTCACGAACCCGGCCTCGCTGGTCTGGTCCCTCGCGCAGGCGCTCGACGTCGACGCGTCGCGCCTCTCGTTCGTCGACGCGATCAGCCACATCATGATGAACTACCGCGACCCGCTGCCGAACGCGACGTACGTCGAGTCCCCGCGCATGCTGGAGGACATCATGCTGCGGGTCGAGTACCTTCTTCGGAAGCATCCGAGCCCGAGGACGATCCTCGTGATCGACTCGGTGAACTCGCTCGCGATCCACAACCCGAAAGACCTGCTATCCGAGTTCTTCCACATCCTCGTGAACAATCTGAAGAGCCGCCAGGTGCTGACCGTGCTCCTCGTGGTCAGCGAGGACACCGAGTCCGAGCTCGACCAGATGCTCGGGCACGTTGTCGACGAGACCATCGAGGTCGTCCGGAGGCGACCGTAGGACCCATGGCGGACGACCAGACCGTCCTCGGGATCCCGGAGCTCGACCCGGAGCTGTTCGCCTCGATGCCGCCCGGATGGCTCGGCCTCCTCGTGGGCCACTCCGGGGCGGGCACCCCGATGTTCGCGAAGCAGTTCGCGCAGGCGATGGTCGGGACCTCCCCGGTGCTCTACTACACGACCTACGAGCGGACCGAGGATGTTCACCGTGCGTTCCGCGACTTCGGCTGGGACCCCGACGGCGTTCAGATCGTCAACCTCTCGGAGGAGTACTTCCGCAACGTCCTCGTCCACTCCCTCGAGATCTCCCAGCTCCGGGAGCGCGGCCTGAAGCTCGCCGACCTCGACGGCAGCCACGGAAAGCCGGCCGCCTCCTCGACCTACAACATCACGAGCCGACTGCTGGCCGACCTCGCGGCGCTCGACGGCCGGTTCCGCCTCGTCCTCGATTCGCTCGACTTCTTCTTCGAGGTGCTGGAAACGAACGACGTCATGACCGTCGTGCGGCAGATCCGCCATCGGGCCCAGGAGCTCGGCGGGCAGGCGCTGCTCGTGGTCCAGGGCGAGTTCCACGAGCGCCGGGTCTCCGGGATGCTCGAGGACATGGCCGACCTCGTCGTCGAGCTCAGCGCGCGCCCCCGGGGCGAGTCGTACGAACACTCGATCGCGGTCCGGAAGATCCGGAACCACCCGGAGCGGACGCGCGTCCTGCCCGCGAAGCTCACCGAGCGTGGCCTCACCGTCGGTTCGGCGGCGGGCACCAGCACGTCCGCGAAGCGTTAGCGCGCCGTTATTTACCGGCCGCTCGGTTCGGCGACGTCGGGTTTCGAGATGGACGACGTGCACATTCGCTGGATCGAAAAGGTCGAGCTCAAGAACCCCGTTCTGGTCGAGGGACTCCCGGGCGTCGGCAACGTCGGCAAGCTCGCCGCCGACTACTTGAAAGAGAAGCTCGGCGCGAAGCCGCTCGCCACGATCCACTCCAAGTTCTTCCCGCCGCAGGTGTACGTGAGCGAGGAGGGCCTCATCCGGCTCGTGTCCCAGGAACTCTCCTACCGGCGCGCGACGAACCCGAAGGAGCGCGACCTCCTGATCCTCGGCGGCGACTACCAGGGCCTGACGCCGGAGGGCCAGTACGAGCTCACCGAGCGCGTGCTCTCCGTCGCCCACTCGCTCGGGACCCGCGAAGTGTACACGCTGGCCGGTTTTGCGCAGGGCCGCGTCATCGAGACCCCGAGGGTCCTCGGGGCCGCCACGTCCCCGGAGCTCGTCGAGGCGATGAAAAAGGTCGGGGTCGTCTTTTCCCGCAACGACCCCGGCGGCGGCCTCATCGGGGCATCGGGTCTGTTCCTCGGGCTCGGGCGCCTGTTCGACATGCACGGCGTCTGCCTGATGGGCGAGACGAGCGGCTACTTCGTCGACCCCCGGAGCGCGGAAGCCGTCCTGCGAGTGCTCACGAAGATCCTCGAAGTCCCGATCGACTTCTCCGACCTCGAGGCGAAGGCGAAGGAGATCGACCGGATCGCGCAGAAGATCCACGAGGCGGAGACGCGTCCACCGGAAGCGCCGACGCCGTCCAGCCGAGAAGACCTCGGCTACATCGGCTGAGCCCGCGATGGCCCTCGCGGGCGGCCCCACCGACGTCGTCCGTCGCCTCCGCGAGGCCGCCGGCGACGGCGTGCTGCCGTTCGACCGGTTCGTCGAGATCGCGCTCTATTCGCCGGACGGATTCTACAACGCGGAGGCGACGCCGCTCGGCCCGAGCGGGTCGTTCTACACCGCGGCGCACGTGACGCCGCTGTTCGGGGCCGCCCTCGCCCGACGGCTTCAGACGGAGGCGGTCTGCCTTCCGGACGGGGTCGAGTTCCGGGTGGTCGAGATGGGACCCGGGGACGGCACGCTCGCGCTCGACGTGCTCCGCTCGCTTCCGACGGACGGGCTGCCATGGCGGTGGACGTTCGTCGAACGTTCGGAGGGGCTGCGGGGTCGCCTGCGCGAACGACTCGCCCGCGAGGGGACGGGGTCCGCAGTCGTGTTCGACTTCGCCGAGACGCTCGGGGATCGGGGCCCGTTCATCGGGGCCGTCATCGCCAACGAATTCCTGGACGCGCTGCCGTTCCGCCGGTTGGTCCGGCGCGGGTCGGAGTGGGCGGAGCTCGGGGTTCGATGGGCCGGCGACAAGTTCGAGTGGGCCGACGGCCCGCGACCGGCCCGAGTCCCGGGCGGACCGTTGCCCGCCGCCGACGACGGGACGCGGTACGAGCTCGGGGAGCGGGCCGAAGGATTCCTCCGCGAGGTCGCCGACCACCTGAGCGACGGGGTCGCGATCTTCCTCGACTACGGCGCCGACACCGACGAGCTCGTTCGCGGGCATGGGAGCGGGACGCTCGCGGCGATCCGGGACCATCGGGTCGTCGACCCTCTGGAGGCGCCGGGGACCGCGGACCTGAGCGCGTTCGTCGACTTCGGACGAATCCGCTCGGCGGCCCAGCGGGCGGGGCTGGTGGAACGGTCGTTCCGGAGGCAATCCGAGGCGCTCGGCGAATGGGGATTCGCGGAGCTCCTGGAGACGACCGAGCACCGGACGGTCGGGGCCGAGGCGCTCGTCCAGCTGCGGCTCGCCGCCAAGAATCTGCTGTTCGGCTTCGATACGTTCCGGGTGCTCGAGCTCGGGACTCGAGGACCGCCCGCTACGTCGTGACGGGCCGCTCGTCGCGCCGGACGATCGCCGCGAGTCCGCTCTGGACGAGCAGCCGCGCCCGGTCCTCGGGAAGCGCGAGGACGTCCTCGGCGCGGAGCTCGATCGTCTCCTTCCCGATCTCGACGGCGGGCCCATCCTTCAGGACGCGGACGTACGTCAATCGGGGGACGACCGGAGCGGGGGCGGCGGGGGCCGGGGGATCGGCGGCCCGGACCGTGATGGGGGGCGAAGCACCGGCGGACGGCACCGCCGCTCCCCCCGGCGCGACCGGCTCGAGGAACGGGGCCACCGACTGGCGGTGGTCCCGCAGGACCTTGAGGACCTGGTCGAACAGTTTGCGTTCCTCGGGCAGCGCGTTCGGGACTTCGCGCGAGCCACCGACGCTCGCCTGGAACGCGAGGCTGAGGACCTTCGACATCCGGGCCTCGACGACGTCGCGCGCGACCTGGCTCGCCCGCGAATGCGTTTGACGGGCGAGGTCGCCCTTCTTGCCGCCCGGATTCTCGCGGAGCTCGGACTCGAACGTCCGGCGGACTTCCGCCAGGTAGGATTGCGTCGATTCGTAGAACTCGAGCGGGAGCTTCGAGAGCCCGCGCGCCGCGGCCTCGGCCCGACGCCACTCGAGGAGCTGGGTGTACGGGTCGGGCATGGGAGGAGCCCCGAGGGGGAGCAGCCTAAAGCGGTTGTCGAGTCGGACGGTGGATGCCGCGGCGCGTCCGCGGTACCCTCGCGATGTCGGAACCCACCCCCAGGGCGACGGCGTGGCCCGACTTCGTCCGGATCGTGGGTCGCCTGCGCGAGGAGAGCGCCGCCGGGGGCTCCGCCATCCTCGTCGAGGGGGAGCGCGACCGCCGATCCCTCCGACGGCTCGGGATCGTCGGTCCGATCGAACTCGTGCACGGCGGTGGCACCCTCAGCGCGCTCGCCGCCCGTCTCGCCCGCGGCGGCCGGAAGGTGATCGTTCTGACCGACTGGGATTCCGAAGGCGGCCACCTCGCGCAGAGGGTCCGGGACTTCCTCACCGCCGACGCGGTCGGCCTCGACCTCGAGTACCGCCGCAAGCTCGCCAAGGCGCTCCGGGGGGAGGTGGTCCACGTGGAAGGCCTCCACGGATGGGCCCGCCGGACGGCGGAGGCCGAGGGCACCACGGTCGACGAGGCGCTCGGCGACGCGGCGTGACCCGCGCGAGAACCTTACGGGATGACCTTGACCTGCGTGCGGCGGGTGTCCCGGCGATTCCGGGCCCTCGACGGCCGCATCCGCTCGGTGCCCTTGCCGGTCCACCGAAGTCCGCGGCCGTCGCGCCCGGCGCGGGTCAGCCCGCGGTAGACGCGTCCGGTGTGGGCCGGACCGGCGATCCAGCCGACCTGTCGGTCGGCGATGATCTGGGGGTGCGCGGGGTCGAGCAGGATGACCTCGAAGAACTTCTCCTTCCCGTCCTCGCCGACCCAGTAGGAGTTGAGGACCTCGAGGTTCGGGTAATGCTTCTGGGCCCGCTCCTCGGCGATCCGCTGCACGCTCTTCGCGAGCGTCATCCGGAGAATCCCTTTCCGCTTCGGGCGGCGACCCGCGATGATCGCCCGCTTGCGCTGGCCGCCCCGGCGGACCCGGACGCGGACGATGATGAACCCTTCCTTCGCCTTCCATCCGATCGCCCGGGCCCGGTCGAGCCGGGTCGGGTGGGCGAGCCGCGTGACCGTGTGCTGGCGGCGCCACGTCAGGAGACGCTCGTGCCGGAGCTCGGCGCCCTCCTCCCCGAGGGTCTGCCGGAACGACGTGGAGATGTATCGGTAGAGCGACTGGCTCATGGGCGGCGGCGGGGGACCTGCGACCCCATTATAAGCGTGATGTTCGCGCGCCCGTCGGAGGGGGGCCGGCCGTTCGGGGAGAAGCTCCGGGTCAACCCGATCCGCCCGCCAGGTCGTCGCGCAGCGCGTCGAGTCGGCGGATCATCTCCTCCGGCGAGCTGCTGGACGAGAGGGAGTCCACGGGTCCGGGGAGGTCAGCGAGGATCGCCGCAATCTCGGCCTCCTCGGCGGACGCCCTTCGCTGTTCCGGCGTCGGAGCAAGGCGTCGGGTCGGCGGAGAGATGGGCACCGGGGCTACCCGGGAGGAGACGGAGCCCGCCCGAGCGGAGGACCGGGCGAAGGAGGTGGGCGCGATCCGTGGTGCCGGGGTCGGCGCGAGGGACGCCCGGGGTTGGGGTCTCGGGGTCGGGCGCGCGGGCGCTCGGCGCTCGACGTAACGGGCGGCGGGAGGCGGGCTCGCGGCGACGGCGGTCGGCGGAGGGGCGCTCGGCTCGGCGCGCTCCGCGGGAATGGCGTACGGGAGGAGGAACCCCCAGGTGATGAGCAGGACGAGAAGCCCGAGAATCGTGTTGAAGATCCCGGACGGGGACGTCGCGGCGATGTAGAAGACGAGGTAGAGGCCCCAGAGCAGCGAACTGCCGCCGACCACGAACAGGAGTCCGAGGACCAGGTGGTCCCGACTGAGTTCGCCCCGCATCCTCGAACGCCGAGAGCCGGGGGAGCGATTAAGGTCCGCCGTTGGCGGGTGTTCGGGACCTTACGTCGGTGTTTCCCACGGGAGCCGGAGGTCCGGGGCGCGGCTCACGCGAGCGGTCGCGTGGCTCTCCGTGAGCACGGCGCGTTCGAGGTGGTGAGTAATCTCGCTGACGAGCCGTCCGAACCGCGCGCGGTCGGGCTCGGGCACGGTCAACGGCGTCGTCCAGACGACCGCGGCGCCCCCGCTCGTCGGGACAACGGTGAAGACGAGCGTCCGCGCGGCCTCGGGGACCGCCGGGTTCATCCGCTTCAGCTCGGCCGACACCCGGCTCTCCGACGGCTCGGTCGTGTCGCTCCGCTCGACCGCGTAGCCGATCGTCCCGAGGTAGTCGGCGAGGTGGCCCGCGAACCGCTCTCGTCCCATGCCGCGCACCCGAAGCCACTCGTTACCGTTCGCCATGCGACCTCTTGCCCCAGCGATCCACGCTCTTGAGGAAGCCGAGGAGCATGCGATATTCCGGCTCGGTCGGGGTCGACCGGCCGAGGACGCGCCGCCATAGGAGGGCGAGGCCGTGGCGCTTGTGCGCCGGGTACCCCGCTTTCGCCGCGAGCTCCTCGACCCGTCGGAGGAGGATCTCCTTCTCCTTACCGTTCAGAGCGAGGACCTCGGGCGCGGGCGTGCTCTCCGGGTCCGCGGGGCCGGCGTGGCGGTGGACCGCATAGAGCACGATCGCGACGGCGTGGGAGGGGTTGAGCGTCGGGAACTCCCGGCGGGCCGGGATGTGCACCAGGAGATCGCATTGGGCGAGCTCCTCCCGGCCGAGGCCGTTGTCTTCGGGGCCGAACACGAGGGCCACGGTACCGACGATCGGCACGAGGAGCTCCCCGAGGCGCTCCGGCGAGACCGACCGTCGAAGGTACGAGGCGGAGCGACCGGTCGAAAGGTCGGTCGTGCCGATGACGAGGTCGGCCGAGGCGACCGCGTGCGCGAGGTCCGGGACGACCTTCGCCGCGCGGAGGATCGGGACCCCGCCCATCGCCCGTCGTCGGGCCTCCGGTCCGAGCTTCGCCTTCGGGGCTACGATGACGAGCTCGTCGACGCCGAAGTTGCGGGCGGCGCGGGCGACCGCGCCGACGTTCCCATCCTCCTTCGGACGGACGAGGACGAGAGCGAGGCGCGCCGTCACGCGGCGGTCCCCTCGGCGAACAGCCGGCGGACCATCCAATCCGGGTCGAACGGCGTCAGGTCCTGGTACCCCTGCCCCACCCCGACGTACAGGATCGGCCGACCCGTCACGAATGTGGCGGAGAGGGCCGCGCCCCCCTTGGCATCGGCGTCGAGCTTCGTGAGGATCAGTCCGTCGACGCCGAGCGACTTCTGGAACAGCTTCGCCTGCTCGACGACGTCGTTCCCCGAGAGGGCATCGCCAACGAACACCGTAAGCGACGGCTGGACGACCCGCCGGATCTTCTGCGCCTCGTTGATCAGGTTCTCGTTCGTGTGCTGTCGGCCCGCGGTGTCGACGAGGACCACGTCGACTCCCTTCGCGCGGGCGTGCTCGACCGCGTCGTAGGCGACCGCGGCCGGGTCGCTCCCTTCCTGCTGCCGGATCACGCGGATTCCGAGCCGCTCGCCGTGGACGAGCAATTGCTCGATCGCGCCGGCGCGGAAGGTGTCCCCCGCCGCGATCACGACGCCGAGGCCCGCGTCGCGCAGACGCATGGCGAGCTTCGCCACCGTGGTGGTCTTCCCGGTGCCGTTGACGCCGACGAACAGGACGATGTACGGCTTCTTGGTCGCGCTCCGGGCGGCTTCGACGATGTCGAGCGGCGGCTTCGCGAGGAGGGAACGCACGGACGCCTCGAGGCTCTGCCGAACCGCGGCCGCGACGTCGGCCCCCCAACGGAGGCGCTTCCCCGCGAGGCTCTTCCGGAGGTCCTTGCGGATCCGCTCCACGACGGGGACGGCGACGTCCGACTGGAGCAGGACGATCTCGAGCTCGTCGAGCACGTCCTCGACCTTGGCCTCGTCGATCGCCTTCGAGGTGAACCCCTCGGCGAATGGGGAGGGCGCCCCGGGACTCGAGCCGGTGGAGGTCGGAGACGGTTCGGGGGCGCGCCCGGTGAGGCGCGCCTTAATTGCTGCCCACATCGCCCGCGACCGGCGCCCCGCTCGTCGCCCGCGCGAGCGCGTCCAGACGGCGGCTGAGGAGCTGGATCCGCTCCTCGAGGGTCTGCATCTGGCCCTCGAGCTCCTGGGTCGCCTGGTCGATCTTCCCGACCCGCTGGGCGAGAAGTTCGGTGACTTGCGGCCGCTCGAGCTCGACGACGAAGCCGGCGCCGATGCCGACGAGGACTTTCGTGCTGGAGGCGGGGGTCCCGCGCAGGTACGTCTCCCCGCCGACCGGGATCAGCAGTTCGCTGCTCGTCGGCACGCGGTCAAGACCCTCGAGCGTCGCCCGGGCCCGTTCGTGGTCGTTGCGGGAGGCGGCGAGGTACTGGTGCTGCTGGAGGAGCGCGTTCAACTGGTTCCTATAAGCATCGAGGCGAGCCAAGTCCTCCTGGACCTGGCGCTCCGTAACCGGAGCGCTCGGCGCGCTCACGCGGGGACCTCGGTCAGGGAGGAGATTCGGATGAGCGTCCGCTTGACGTGGTGGCAGCCCCCGATCTCGCTGAGGGCCCACTCGCGCGCATGGTCGGCCGACGGCGCCTCGCACACCTTCGTGAACGCCTGCCAGTCGGCGCGGCGGGCCAGGAACGTTCCGGAGACTTGCCAGTAGGCCATCGCTCCTCGAATTCGGCCGCGCCACCCGGGCTCGTTACATAACTCTTCCGGCGGAGGAGTTGGCTCCGACGGCTTTGAATCAAGACCGCCCACCGTGTCCGTGGAGCGACTCAGATCCTCCCTTCCCGTCCGCTCCGCCCGTGCGCCCCGGCACGACCCGGGGAGTAGAGGAGCCTCATCGCATCCTTGGGAAGGGCGTCGGGGTCCAGCCAGAGACCCCCAAGTCCCGAGTTCGACGGCCCTTTCGGGGCCTCTCTCAGGACGGTTCGGCAGATGTTCAGCCCGGCGTTGAGCTGACGGTCGCACCGCCAGCCACAGCTCGCGCAGACGAACACCCGACCTATCCTGCTTCGGCGTTCCTTCACCTCGCCACATTTCGGACAGGTTTTCGACGTGTTCCGTGGGTTCACCTTGATCACCGGGACTCCCTGCTCCTCGGCCTTGTACTCGAGCTGGCGGTGGAGCTCCCGCCGGGGCCAGGAGGAGAGGCGGCGGCGCATCCGAGGACCTCGCCCGCCGCCCGGAGGCAGATGGAGGTCCTCGAGTGCGAGGGCGGCTCTGCGGGCCTTCGCCTCCGCGACGAGCATCTTGGTGAGGAGGTGGAGGCGCTGAACGATACGGCGACGTTCCCTCCGACCCTCACGCCGGAGCAGCTTCCGACCCACACGGCGGTCGTGCGCCTTCTTTCGGCCGAGCTTTCGACGACGGGCGAAGTGTCGGTGCTGGATCGTCGCGACGTCCGGGAACGGAACGACGACCGGGGCGACCGTCTCCGGCTCGAGGAGGATCCCATCGAGCGATCGTTCGTTGGTGTCGAGGGCGAGTACCGCGCGGGGATCGTAGGGCTCCGGCGCGTCCGCCTCGAGCACGAGTACGGCACGGTGGGCGTTGAGCCGAAGCTGCTTGATCCGACGGGTGGCGAGAACGGAGCGGTGCCAGTCGGAGAGTCGGAGGTCGAGGCCGGCCCACTCGCTATTCCGAAGAGAGAGGCGAAGGTGGCCGGTCTCCGTGTTGAGGTGGAACGTCGCGTCGTCGGCGACGAGGAAGGGGGTTCGGACGTAGGGAATGTGGGCGCGGGTCCCTTTTCGGAGGCGCCGACGGTGGCCGGCGTCGAGCGAGAGAGCGGTCGCCATCGCGGTGCGGGCGTGGGCGCCGTGGACGCGAAGCTCGCGGGCGAGTCCCTGGGAGAACTTATCGAGGGAGCTCTTGGCGGTGAGTCCTTTCTCGAGAGCTTCCCGGACACCCCGGTTGACCATGAGTCGGAAGTCGGTGAGGAGGGTGAGGACCGGAGGCGAGAGCGGCATCGCGAGATTGCAGACGAGGCTCCGGCGGACCGGCACGGGCGGAGGGAGGCGAGGTCGGGGTCATCGGTGTGGGCCGCCCGGTGAACTGTGGAAGGTGAGAGGGCGGCCACGCCGCTCCCCAAAACGTGTCGCCGGGCCGATACGAGGAAGGGTGTTGATTCAAAGCAGACTCCGACGGGAGGCTTATAGCGGAAGGGGGGGTTCGAATGCTGGCGCCGGACGAGCCGCCGGCCCCCCTCCGAGCGGTCGAGGCGCCGTACGGAGGAACCGAGGACCTTGGCCGAACGGGGGTCGCCGCGAGACCAGGAATCGGGCGTCCCCGCCATGCTGGTCCTCGCGCTCGCCGTCGCCGCGCTCGCGATCCTTGCGGCGGTCCTCGGGTCGTTGCCGGTCGTTCGCGAGTCGAGCAGCTCGCCGAGCCTGCCCCTCCTGACCGGGGAGCGGTCCCACGCCGCACCGGCCGTGACGACCGGCGGCGGGACGCTTTCGCTCAGCATCTCGGTCACGCCGGGGATCATCTGCGTCTCGAACAATCTCGCCTGTCCGAGCGACCAGCGAGCCGCTCGGGTGACCCTGGACGCGGTCGCGCCGCCGCTCGTCACCACGACGTACCCGGCGGTCCAGGTCGTCTTTCTCCTCGAGACCACCGCCTACGACGGGACCTACGACGGGTCGCTCGGCGTGCCGGGCCGGGAGTACTGCGCCGACTCCTCGGCCCACCAGCCGTGCGAGGAATCGAACGGCGTCCCGTTCTTCGTGGCCAACGCCGGGTCGATCGCCGCCGCGATCGCGAGCGCGAACCCGCGCTCCCAGGTGACGTTCGGCCTCGTGAACTTCTTCTCGACGGGCGACGCGTATGACAAGGATTCCGCGGATGCGGCGCAGGGCCTCCAGTCCGTGGCCTACCACGTCGACGTCGGCATCCCCGTGCCCGCGCACGAGTTCCAGAGCCTCGTCGACGCGACGTTCCAGTCGGAGGTCCTGAACGGCGGCTGGGTGTACCCGACGCTCAACTTCGGCAACAATATCCTCCACTCCGACAGCATCACCGCGCTCTACGGCGCGCTCCTGGGGTACGGGATCAGCTGGCTCCCGAACGCCCACCACGTGCTCGTCCTCATCGGATCGACCGCGCCCCGCTCGGGCCCGTATGTGCAGAACTACTGCGTCAGCCCGTCCGCGGCCTGGCGGTACGCCTGTTACGGCAGCGCGGGAGAGTACAGTTCCGGGTGCGAGCCGTCGTACGATTTCGGCGCCGGGGTCAGCCCGCAGTGCGTCGGCTGGACGGCGTCGACCACCGGCGACGCGAACAACTCGATTGCCGGCCTCTCGCGCGCCTCCCCGGTGTGCGCCGATTCCCTCGGCAAGCGCTGCACGGTCGACGTCGTCGACCTCTGGACCACGCCCACGGACCCGTTCTCCTTGGGCTGGCCGGGGGCGGTGGACGGAGGACCCGGCGGCCCGCTCGTCGCGCAGAACGTCGGTCGGGTGCTCTCCGCGGGATGCGACCTGGCCGCCGCCACGGGCGGCTCGTGGGACGGGCCGTCGTTCTTCTCCTGTTCGGACGGGACGATCGGCGACCTATCGTACGTCCAGCACGGCCCGTCGGGCTCGCCCGACATCTCGAACCCGTCGCTCCTCTCCGCCTTCAAGGGCGTCAGCTTCGGACCGATGACGAGCGACGTGATCGCGACGGGCGGGAACAATTCGATGTTCCGGTTCGTCCCGTTCGCCAACGTCCGCCCCGCGCCGAACCTCCAGGCTCAGACGCTCTGCCTCACCCCGGGCGGGCCCCGGAACGTTTGCCCGAGCCCGACGTTCCGGAACGGGACCGGGTTCGAGAGCCTCAACTGGAACTGGTCGGACGTGCCCTCCCAGAACGTCCTGTTCGGAGGCGACGAGTGGATCGCGTCGTTCAACGTCATCGCGGTCGGGCCACCGTACGGGAGCGTCCCCGTCGACGCCTGCATCACGAACGTCTGCGCGGCCGGCGGCAGCGGTTGGGTCGGCGGGACGTTCACCCGCGCGAGCTACATCCCGGGCACCGCGTCCTTCGAGGAGAACCAGTCGTTCCCGCTCGCCGTCCTCCGAATCGTCTACGGCCCGCAACCGCCGATCCCCGGCGTCACGGTCCCGGCGCCGACCGGATTCCCGCCCCCCCTGCCGCCCGGCGTTGTCCCCGTGATCCCGGCGCCCATCGCGACCACGCCTCCGGGCGCGAACATCGTGAGCGTTTCGATCCAGGCCCTCGGCGCCGGTTTCCTCGGCGCCGGGTTCACGCGGGTCGCCCAGAAGAACCGGCCCGTCGCGGTCGGACAGGCGAACGCCGCCCGACGCGGTCCGCGCCGCCGGCCCCCGGCCCGGCCGGTCGGCAAGTTCGTCTAGGGCGCTACGGGGTCCCGCCCGGCGGAAGCGCTCGGCGCCGCTCGTACCGGTCGCGCTCCCGGTACCATCGCTCCTGGCGATCCTCGAGGCTCTCGGACTCGGCCACGACGGCGGACGGACCGACGGTCTCGCGGACCGGCTCGGCGGTCGGTCCGACGTCCTTTACCCCGTCGAGCGGCTGCGCGACGCCGGTCGGGTGGGTCAGCCGGCGAGTTCCGCGACGGCGCGCCACCGCTCCGCTACCTCCTCGTCCGTGAGGCCGACCGTCGGCGAAAAGACCACGACGTCCCCCCAGCGAGCCCGGGCCGCCCCAGTCGTCCACGGCGAGCGGCAGCACGATCCCGTCCGAGTGGGTCGACGCGAGGCGCTCGGCCAGGACCGGCTCGGTCGGAGGCTCCACCGGCGAGACCGGCGCACGAACCTGGGGGTCGAACGCCGCAAGGACCGCGTCGGCCATCGGGACCCCGGCGCCCGTCGCCACCCAATCGCACCGGCAGCCCCGCTTCATCATCAGGTAGGCGCCGAGGGCGCCGCGCGGTCCGTCCACGAGGGCGACGACGCGGCCGGCGACGCCGAGCGGCATGCCGCCTGGTCCAGTCGAGCGGTCGTCGTAGACGTACGTTCGGGGTCCGCGTACCTCGACGAACAGTTCGACGTCCGGCTCGTCGAGGTCGACTCGGACCCCTTGCGCGCGGTACGCCTCGAAGATCTCTCCGCCGAGGTCGCGCGCGAGCTCCTGGCTCGTGAACGGGTGGGTCCCCGTCCGTCGTGCGCGGAGCGCGAACGACGACCCGGGTCGAAGTCGCCGGGCGGCGACGGGCCGCAGCGCCTCGAGGATCGCCGCCCGGTCGGTCGGCACCTCCACGGCCCGGCTCACGGACGTCACGCCGAAGGTCCGACGGAGCAGCCGCACGGCCGTGTCGGCATCGTCTGCCTCGACGTACAGGTGACCGTGGTCCCCGCGGAGCCGGCAGGTCGTGCCCGCCCGCACGAACTGCGCGAGGATGTTCTGCCGGAGGCGGTGCTCGAACTCACGCCGAACGGGGGCCGACTTGAGCGCGAGCTCGCCGTACCGGACGAGGACGAGCGACGCCACGGAGGAACCGTTAAGATGGAACCGCCGATTTAGCGGTTGCTTGGCGATGTCGCCGTCGGAAACCGGGCGCCCCGACGCGGCGTCCGCCGACCCGCTCGCGGAGCTCGTCGGTCCGATCACGGAGGCGTTGCTCGGACGACTTTCCGGGATCCCGGGGGTCGACCGCACGGCGATCGAACGCCTGCTCGACACCGCGGGGGGGGAGGGCTGGGATGTCGCGATCCCCCTTCATCGATTCGCGGCGGCCACCCATCGTCCGGCGAACGACCTCGCTTCCGAGCTCGCGAGCTCACTTCCGGACACCCCCGGCGTGGCGCGCCGGTTCGCGGTCGGCGCGTACGTCAACTTCGCGGCCGACCCGGCGTGGCTCGCGGAGCGGACGCTCGCGATCGTGTCCGCGCGCGGGGAGCAGTACGGCGGCGGGGTGACCGAGGAGCTCCCCGTCTGCGTCGAGCACACCAGCGCGAACCCGAACGCCCCGTTCCACATCGGCCGGGTGCGCAACGCGCTCATCGGCGACACGCTCGCCCGCGTGCTCCGGTTCGCCGGCCAGAAGGTGACCACCCAGTACTACGTCGACGACATCGGCCGCCAGTCGGCGATGGTCACGTGGATCTGGTCGAAGCCATTGGACTCCTGGCCGCCGGAGATCCGGGCGACGCTCGAAGGGGCCAACGACCGGGAGGAGCGGCCGGACCAGTATCTCGGCCGACCGTATCCCGCGGTGAGCGCCTACGTGAAGGGCCACCCGGAGGCCGCCGCCGAACTCGCCGAGCTGTGCGAACGACTCGAGCGGGGAGACGCGCCGGAGGCCCACCGGCGCTACTGCGAGGCGATCCTCGGGGGGATGCTCGCCAGCCTCGCCCGCGTCGCCGTCACATTCGACGAGTTCGTCTGGGAGTCGAGCCTGCTGCACGACGGTTCGGTGGACCGCGTCGTCGAGCGACTCCGGAAAGCGCCGCACTCGGTGACCGAGGCAAACGGCGCCCTCGCGATCGATACGACGACCTACGGACTGCCCAAGGAGGATGCCCGGGCCGTGTTCGTCCGGGGGAATGGCACGACACTCTACCCGACGCGCGACGTCGCCTACCACCTCCAGAAGTTCTCCCGGTTCCCGCGGGTGGTGGACGTCCTGGGCCAGGACCACCTGTTGCACGCGAAGACGCTCGAGGCGCTCCTCGCCGAGATCGGGGAGGTCCGTCGACCGGAGTTCGTCCTCTACCAGTACATCACGCTCCCCGGCGAAGGCCGGATGTCGACACGGAAGGGGACCGTCGTGTGGCTCGACACCCTTCTCGATGAGGCCACGGACCGGGCTCGGTCCGAGGTGCGACGCCGGCATCCGGAACTCACCGAGGGCGAGGCCGAAACGATCGCCCTGGGTCTCGCGTCGGGGGCGGTCCGCTACCACGTGATCCGGATCGCGGCGGACAAGTCGGTCTCGTTCCGCTGGGAGGAGGCGCTCTCCTTCGAGGGCCGGAGCGGCCCGTTCGTCCAGTACTCGTACGCGCGGGCGACGAGCCTCCTTCGGAAGGCGGCGGAGGAGGGAGTTGACATCCCCGACCGCGTTTCGGGCGCGGCGCTCGGGAGCCCCGCGGAGAAGGAGCTTCTCCGGATCCTCGCCCGGCTCCCCCAGGTGGTCGCCGCCGCGGCGCGGACGAAACACGTCCACACGATCGCGGGGTACGCCCACGACCTCGCCGACGCCTTCAACTCGTTCTACCAGTCGACGCCGGTCCTGAAGGCCGAGGGACGGGAGCGAGGAAGCCGACTGGCGCTCGTCGCGGCCACTCGGACTGCCCTCGGCAACACGCTCGGTCTGCTCGGCCTGACCAAGCTCGAGCGGATGTAGGGACCGCGCCCCCGGCACGGCGGCCTCGCACGGCCCGTCCGGGCGACGCCGGAGGTTCTATATTCCATGCGACGGGTCGGGACCCGGCCGTCGGGAGAAGATCGGATGAGCATAGTCGAGGATTTCAAGAAGTTTCTGATCTCGGGCAGCCTCGTCACCATGGCCGTGGCGTTCGTGGTCGGCCTCGCCATCGTGGCCCTGATCGGGGCGCTGGTGACCGACATCATCGACCCGCTGATCTCCTCGGCCGGGCACATCGACTTCGCCCATCTCGGGATCCTGACCGTCAACGGCAGTCCGCTGCTCGGGGGAGCCCTCCTGGGCGCGATCGTGAACTTCGTGGTGCTGATGCTCGTGGTGTTCTTCCTGATCGTCCTCCCGTACGAGAAGTACCAGGACCGGAAGAAGGCCCGCGCCGCTGCCGCACCGCCGACCACGCGCGAGTGCCCGAGCTGCTGCAACACGATCCCGATCAAGGCCTCCCGCTGTGGATTCTGCACCTCGACGGTGCCTCCGGTCAGCGCTTAGCCGCGACGCTAGACCGGACCGGGCCGGCTCGTTGCTTCGGTGACGAGCGGGTCGGAGATCCCCGCTTCGTCGAACCCCTTCGCCCGGAGTCGGCACGAATCGCAGCGCCCGCAGGGTCGCCGACCTCCGGCATAGCAGCTCCACGTGAGCTCCCACGGGACCTCGAGGCGCTTGCCGAGGCGGACGATTTCGGCCTTGGACAACCGCGCGAGCGGCGCCACGGCTCGGATCGTCCACCGTCCGGACACGCCCGCCTTCGTCGCGAGGCGGGCCATCCGGTTGAACGCCCGCAGGTATTCCGGTCGGCAGTCCGGATACCCAGAGTAGTCGACCGCGTTGGCCCCGAGATAGATCCGGTCGTCCCGGTGACCCTCGGCGAACCCGAGGGCGACGGAGAGGAGGATCGTGTTTCGGGCCGGGACGTACGTCGATGGGATCCGACCGGCCCGGACTCCGCCGACCGGAATCGCGGCTCCGGGACGGGTGAGAGCGGACGGGAGGAGGCCGGCGAGGGGGAGATCGACCACCACGTGGCGCCGCGTCCGGAAGCGTCTCGCCAGGGCGCGGGCGCTCGACACCTCCCGGCGGTGGCGCTGGCCGTAGACGACGGTGAGGGCGTCGACCGGGCCCCGCCGGGCGGCGAGCGCCAGGCACGTGGCCGAATCCATGCCGCCGGACAGCAGCACGACGCTGCCGCGCGACCGGGCCATCACGACCACGCTCCCAGTCCGAGGAGCAGCGCGGCGGCGAACCCGACCGACGACAACATCCCGAGGAAGTTCGTGCTCCCCTTCGTCAGCACGCCCCGGTTCTCCAGCGATTCACCGAGCACGCTGTCGACCTGGCAGCCGAGGAATCCGCCGAGCGCCGCCGCGACAAGGAACGGGCCGACCGAAAGTCGCGGCGCGTTGGCGAGCGTGAACAGCGCGACCGCCACGATGGCGGTGCCGAGCGCGCCGACGATCGCCCACAGCTCCCCGATCA
>Ga0116216_10000454_pt1 | contig 33394 bp, 31 predicted proteins | sample Sb_taG_11_FD_89696 | JGI IMG/M metagenome (GOLD analysis project Ga0116216, IMG submission 89696) | Peat soil microbial communities from Weissenstadt, Germany - Sb_50d_3_AS metaG | ecosystem: Environmental > Terrestrial > Soil > Wetlands > Peat | place: Germany: Weissenstadt | collected 2010-09-21
GCGCACGCCGCGGCGGCCGCCTTGCCCGTGAGGTCCTGGCCCGCGGCGTCGCCCGTCGTGTAATCAAAGCGCGTGAACAGGATCCGGCTGGCGGAGTACTGCTCGATGCCGCGCAGCCGGCCGGTACGCGTGGTGGTCTCGGCCGCCTGCTTGATCTCGACGAAGTGCTCCGTGAGCCATTCTCCGAACGCTCGTGCCTCGCGGGCGTCCTCGAACACGAAGACGGGCGCGCGCTGCATGGCGTCGTCCAGGATGGTTGTCTTCACGCCGCCGGCCTCGCGCAGCGTCTTCATGCCTCGGTTGTAGGCGAAGCACACGCCGCAGCTCGGCCAGCGCGCGTGCCTGGTCAGGCACGGTGCAGAGGACCGGGCACGCGACGGCGGCATCGAACGACGCATCGTCGGCCGGCAGACGGTCGGCGACGCCGTCGAGGACCTCGATCCGAACGTCGGCGCTCGCAGCCGCGGCGCGCGCCCGTTCGCGAAGATACGGCTCGGGCTCCACGGCCACAACCTCCTCGACCGTCGCCGGATAGTGAGCGAAGTTGCTGCCCGTACCCGCGCCGACCTCGATCACGCGGCCCGACAGCCCTGCCAGCAGCTCGTCTCGGTGGCGGCGTATCTCCGCGGGCTCATGCCGGCTCATCAACGGCCACAGCCGCGCGAATACCGGATGGTGGACGGCGGACGCCGGCATCGAGCGTCCATTGTGGCGCAGCCCTCATCACGCCGGGGCCGCGTAACGACCAGCAGCGAGCGTTGCCTCCCACCGCTGCCCAGATTCGCGCGAAGCGGAAGCAAGCAAAGGCCAGAGAACGGTGGTGTCAATCGGGGCGGTTACCGTCTCTCGCGTGAGCGCGCAGGTGTCATCGTTGGCAGGCCCATCGTTCGGTGGTGTCAATCGGGGTCGGGCTGGTTCGCTGCGCGAAGCTGCTCGTCGCTAGCACTGTTTGGTGGAGAGCGGCGGTCATCCACACTCGTAGGAGGAAAAGGCTCCGCACTCACGAAAGCTGGACCAAGGCCCGATGTTCCACCAAGGCCCATGGTCAACCTGGCGCACGGCAACCCCACCACAGCGCACCCCGAATGCTTGTGCGGGCGCTGCCATCTGCCGCTGTATTCCGGTCAGCCGATGGCTGTGGACGACTGTACGGCACGGGAACTGCGGGGCTGCGGCCGCATCTGTCGGCCAGAGGAAAGCTGTTCAATGTCCATCGGTAGTGCTCTGCACGTGGGCTGCGCCGTGCTGCGGGGCAACGGAGAACTCTGAACAACACAGGTCTTCCCGACAGCGTCCCTGGCGGCCCGCCGCCTCTGAGAGATGAGAATCTGCACCCGGAAGCGACGACCGCGCCCCTGGTCGGTGGCGGTACTCGGGGACGGGGTTAGGTCCGCGTCGAACCGCGAAGCAGTGGAACCGTGGCGGGCATTTTGCCACCGGCGGGCTCTGATTCACCGACAGCCGCGAGCACGACCAGTAGCTCGGCGCAGCAATTCGGTGAGTGCTCCTTTCGCGTGAGCGGGTTAGCCGTCTAACTCAGGCTGCAGAGGACCAGCATTGGGGAACGCGCACAGGCCTTAGCGCCCGCGTGGAGCCTCGTGCCGCCACCGATGCGAGGGGCCGCCGCTCACTCCGCCCCGACCATGTCTCCGCAGCCCCTTCCCGGCCTCAACCTGATTCAAATGGATATCCCCTTCGCGTGATAGCGACCGCGCCGTCCTGTCCACGATCGGCATGTCGCTGGCTGTCGAGTTCGCCCAAGAGCACGCACTGCGCGCCTAGCCTGCGGCGCGGATGCGTCCTTTGCGACGTCAGCGCTAGCGATTGCAGCGCGTCGACGAGCAGCTCAGTACATGCCCCGAGCGAACATGCGGCTGGGCAGCAGGGTCAGAGGAATCCAGTCCCTGCCCTTGAGGAGATTCCGTGCAGGACGATCACGAGCGCGCGCAGGGCGACACATGGGCGACCTCTGATCCAAACGGCGGCCGTCGGCCTGGAACGCTCCGCCGCGCCCGCTTCACGCCGATCGATCGAGTTGCCTAGACGAGGACGAGCCGAGTCCGTAGGCTCGATCGTGGCCGGCTAGGCGCTGGACAACCCGATCCGTTCTTCAGGAGGGAGTAGAAGACGACATGCGACGCCATCTTGCTGCCATCGCTCTTGGCCTCGCGGCGGCCGTGGCGATGCTGACTCCAGAAGCGACTGCTGCGCCAGCACACGAGTCGCGAGCACTTCCCAAGCTCGTAGCTGGGTCATATTCCGGGATCAAGCCCCGGGACGTCTACTTCAGCGGTGACGCCGGCAACATCGTCACCAAGATCAAGTGGAACCGATGGACGCACGCACGCGCTGTCGGGCATGGCACCAGCAATCTCCAGGGCTGCGTCCCCAACTGCGCGCAGGGCACCGAAACACCTGTGGCCACAAGCATAACCTTCTCCAGGCCTCGGGGCGGACACTTCACCAAGGTCGTCGAGGTGCGTGCCGGCGAAACGCTGGTTGCCCACTACGGACGTCCTTTTTGGCCCGAAGGAGCGCGGCGGTAGCGTCCGCCAGTGTCGGCGCCGCGGCTCGTTCGCAACGAGGCAGCGCATCTCGGACCGAGGGGGTGCCGGAGGTCCTCCCGAGGAACCAGTTCGCGCGTCGGTTGGCCCGACGCTTCCTTTCGCCGGCGCGGACGTAGTGCGGGAGGATGCGAATCCGCTCGATCAGGTGAACTGAGCGTGGTCGGCGACGTAGTACGGGCTCTCGACCGCGTTGATGACGCCGATCCTCAGCTCGTGCCCATTGGAACGCTTCCAGCTGCAGAACGTGTGTCCGAGGGCGCCCTGGCAGCCCTCGAACGACCAGCCGTCGCCCGACGAGAAGCTCTGGGCGAATATCTCGTTCACTGCGGCGGGGGTGGCGTTCTTGCCAGCTTGGTCGCGGTTGTGGGCCTCCCAGCCGGGGATGAGTCGTTCAATCCCGTGGCCTGTCTCGGGTGCGGCGGTAGCGCTTGCTGTCCCGGCCGGCCGGATGTCGGTCGCCGAGCTGAAGAAGGCTGGGGCTGGTCGATGCCGAGCCGGCGGGGACCGAGTCGAGGAAAGCGGGCCGGGACTGTTGAGGTCGCGGAGCGAAGCCTTCTAGTTCGGAGCTGCGCCAGAGCGAGAACGGATCGCCGTCTCCTCGACATCGGTTGCGTCGACGACGGCCCAGCCGACGCGCTCGATGAGGCGGGCGGCGAAGTGATCGCTGTCGAGATCGGAGGGAGCAATCCGCTCTGTCAGGAGGACTGCAGGTTTGCCGGTGGTGGATGGCTCTGTGGTGATGATGATGCGGGGCAGGGCTTGACTCCTTGGCCGTGGCGTTGGTAAAGGAAGCTTTGGCTGGCGCGTGTTATGCCGGGCTCCAGACCGGCCCGGTCTTCGCGTGTCTCGTCGGCGTGTCTCGTCGGCGTTGGGTGCTGGTGGATCGTCGACGATCCTGGCCGTTGGTGGTTTCGACGATTGGTGCAGAGAGGAATGCGGTGATGTTGAGCGGCCAAGCGCAACGGGGGCAGGTGCCTTCGCGTTGCGCGAGCTGGGGCATGGCTGCGCTGTTCCATCTGGTTCCGCACCCGAGGCAGGTGACGTGGGATGCGGGGCGGGCGGGGTTTTGGGTGGTGGGATGCGACATGTTCGTCTCGGGGTGGTTGAGGACTGCGTGGTCTTCGGTTGGTAGCTCGGCGTCATAAGCTGGGCCTATCGGCTTGCTGTCGAACGCCTGTGAGATCGGCGTGAGGTTGCAGGCGGGTGTTGTTGGGGTCGCTGCTTGTGGCTGGGCGGTTGACACCCGCGCTGGCTGGTGGCCATGCGCGCGGCGGTGTGCGGAGCGGAGCGGAGCAGGGCTGTGTGGCGCCGGTCGCTTCACAGGAGACTCACAGCTGGCGATGTCAAGCTGTTCGTATGGATTCCATCAAGCCAGCCGAGCCCGAGGCCCCGGTGCGGGTGTTGGTGGTTGATGACGAACCGAACATCACCGAGCTGGTTGCGTTGGGTCTGCGCTACGAGGGGTTCGAGGTCGCGACCGCCGCCGATGGGCGTGGTGCGTTGCGGGCCGTGCGGGAGTTCGGGCCAGGCTTGTTGATTCTCGACGTGCGGCTGCCGGACATCGACGGTTTTGAGGTCTGTCGTCGTATGCGGACGGACGGGATCCGCATCCCGGTGATCTTCCTGACGGCGCGCGACTCGACTGAGGACAAGATCGCTGGGCTGACGATCGGTGGGGACGACTATTTGACCAAGCCGTTCAGTCTCGATGAACTGGTTGCTCGGGCGCGCGCGATCGTGCGGCGGACCAACGCCCAGCAGGCAGAGGCCTCGGGGCGTCTGGAGTTCGCGGACTTGGTGCTGGATGAGGACAAGTGCGAGGTGCACCGCGGGGATCGATCGATCGCACTCACACCGACCGAGTTTCGGCTGCTGCGGTACATGCTGCTGAACCCGGGCCAGGTTCTGTCCAAGGCCCAGATTCTCGACCACGTGTGGCAGTACGACTTCGGCGGCAATGGCAACGTCGTGGAGACGTTCATCAGCTACCTGCGCAAGAAGGTCGATGCCGACGGCGAGCCGCTGATCCATACGGTGCGCGGCTTCGGCTACAGCCTGCGCGCTCCGTCTCGCTGATGTCGCTGCGGGCGCGCCTGCTTGCCGGGCTGCTCGGGCTATCGCTGGCGGGGATACTGGCGGCTGGCGGCGGGACGTATCTCGCGTTGCGCGCGTTCCTGCTTGATCGGGTCGACCAGCAGCTGGTGGCGGCGCGCCACTCGGTGCAGAGGGTGCTGAGCGGTCCCCACGCGCCTGCTGGCGGGGTGATCAGCGCGAGCGTGTTGAGGAACCTCGCGCCCCCGGGCACGTTCCTTGAGCTGCGTGACCCCGCGAACCACGTCACGGCGCTCGCCCAGGCGGGGCCAGCAGACGAGCCCAGCCCTGCGCCACGGTTGGCGGCCGTGCTCCGTCCTCCTGCGGCATCGACCTCGATAGCACGCTCAGCAGTGAGCGTGTTGCGCTTTGACACCGGCGCGGTGAGCGGTCCCGGGCGCTACCGCGTCCAGGTGAGCTCGCTGCCTGGCGATCGGGGGATCCTCGTGGTCGCCGTCCCGCTTGACAGCGTGACCGAGACGCTGAGCCGTCTCGTTAACATCGAGATCGTGATCGCGGGCGTGGTGCTTGCGCTGTTAGCGTCAGGGGCGTTCTGGTTGTTGCGGGCCGGTCTTCGCCCGCTTGAGCGGATCGCCGAGACGGCTACGGGGATCGCCGACGGCGATCTGAACGTGCGGGTCGCTCCAGCCGATGCGCGTAGCGAAATCGGACGCTTGGGGGTTGCCCTGAACGGAATGCTCGAGCGTCTCGAGGAGGCTTTCTCGCGCCGCGATCGGTCCGAGGCGCAGCTGCGGCGGTTCGTGGCGGGCGCGTCGCACGAGCTGCGAACGCCGCTGACCTCGATCCGAGGCTACGCGGCGCTGTTTCGCCGCGGCGCCCAGGACAACCCTGAGGATCTCGCAAAGTCGATGGCCAGGATCGAGTCAGAAGCCACCCGGATGAGCGTGCTGATCGACGACATGCTGCTGCTCGCTCGTCTCGATGAGCAGCGACCCCTGGAGCGCCAGCACGTCGATCTGGCGCGGATCGCGCTCGACGCCGGCCAAGACGCCCGCGCGCGCGATCCCGACCGGCCGATCACCGTGCACGAGCACGGTCCGGTAATGGTGGTGGGCGACGAGCAGCGATTGCGCCAGGTGGCCGCCAATCTGCTCGCTAACGCCCAGATCCACACTCCGCCGGGCACGCCCGTGCATGTCGAGGTAGCCGCCCGCGACGATCAAGCGATCCTCGCGGTCACCGACGAGGGTCCAGGAATTGACCCTGAACAGGCACCACACATCTTTGAACGCTTCTACCGCGGGACGCCGATCGGCGCTCAGCGCGTCGCGCCGCAGAGCTCGGGCTCTGGCCTGGGCCTGTCGATCGTCGCAGCGATCATGCATGCCCACAAGGGCACAGCCACGGTGCGATCGACCCCCGGCAATGGCGCGACGTTCGAAGTCACACTGCCGCTCGCCGACGGAGCCCCTCGGCCGCACGAGCAGCCACTGCCGGCATCCAACACCATCGGGCCGCGGGCCACCTCACAGCCAAAAAACACGAACGCGGGCTCCGCGACGGAACGCGCCTAGCTTTCCGAGCGTCATAAACGAATCGCTGTGGCGGTGACCCGTCCCAGCATGCGCAGCAAAGCTCACAGTCAAGCCACAGGCTGCGCACAGGCTGCTGACAGAACCAGTGCGCAAGCTGTTGAACACCAGCCAACTCACTCCACAGAAAGGATGAGAGCAAATGTTCACACAACACACACTGAGTACCGAAGAGCAGCGAGGGCCCGCCCGCATGGGCGGGCCCTCGCCGGGCAGGCTCCGCGATATCTACGTCGGAGGGCGAGAAGCGGGCCACCCGGTGATGCTAGTTGTGCGGGACCATGGCACGGAACGCTTGCCCGCCCCAACACCCGGTGGGTTTGACTGGGGGTGGCCGAGCATGGGCGGTGCCAGACGCCTCGCGCACGCGCTGCTGCTCGACCTGACTGGCCACGACCCTCCGCCCTGGATTCGCGACACACTCGCCACCGAGAAGCTGGCCCACCTACCTTGGGCGGCCTTCTCGCTCACCGGCCGAGAGCTCCTCGGTTGGATCGAGTCCCGCGGCTACGCGATCGCAGACTGGCCGCTGGCGAACTCACCGTCAGCCTCCAGCAGAACTCCCTGTGCGCCACCGCCGACACGCGAAATATTGGCGCGCACGCGGCTTGCTCTGCGCGAGGCACGCGCCCGCGGGCGCGCGAGCTCGACGTCGACGTCGGTAACCGCGGCGTCGGGAGAGTCACGATGAGCTCCCGGCATGCCGCCGCCGGAGTGCCAGCCGCCGCGCGCCGTCGTCGAGGCGGCACGCGGCGGGCCACCGGCGCGCCAACGCGACGAACCGAACGTTCCGACCTTCGAAGCCTGCGCAGTCGCCTGGAGTCAACGCGACGGCGACGACTGGGGCTCGCTCACGGCCAAGCTCCCGACCGGGCGACCGAGCTCGCCGCCTCACACCACAATCCCTGCCCACCACAAGTCTTCCTCCCAAGACGGTCAACACCCGGTGGTCGACGTGACGCCGGCCGCAATCCGCGCGCAAGCAGCATCTCACGCCCCCTTTAGCGGAGGCTCCGAGCTCGGCCCACAATCGAGCGAACGGTCGGCATGGCTGCACCTGCTTTCCCGCCACGACGAGCATCTCGGCGTCGTCGGCGTGGATCTTTGGAATGCGCGGAAACCGCGCATGTCGCGGACGATCGCATTCGCCCTCCGGCGTGACCTCGGCGCGCGACTCGTTTGGCGACGCGTCGATCGTGCCGATCGCCAGCGCCGGACGACCGCTTCGCCACGGAAGGGAACGCCAGCGCGGACCGACCCTGACGATCGCTTCGACGATTCACGCCACCTCCGTCGAACGCTCGCCTCCAACGGTAAGGAGGCGTCCGCATCGCGAACCTGCTCCGCGATGGCCGACTCGCGTGGCGCGCGCTCGCTCTTCGGAAAGCGCTCGCCAGGATCTCGCTCGCGGCTCGTCGCTGGTGGCTTCTGAGTTCGCCCAAACGCGCTCGCCCGGGACCCGAAGCTGACCAAGAGCAGCGGCTCCTGCATCCACGAACCACCGGCATCCTGATCGGCCGCTCGATGCCGGACTCGGACTTCTCCTCCGGCATCTACAAGGGCAGCAGCAGAAGTGTCGGCGACGTGGCCGCTCGGGCGACAAACCAGACGCGGTCGACGTCGCCAGACACCGGTGAGTCTTTGCCCTCGTGGCCTCATCGCGGGCGGCGATCTGGACGTCTCCTCTGGGCGGGAGCAGCAGCGCGGGTGTCGCCTCGGTCACGATTGCTTTTGCAGAGCCATCGGCGTGTTGTGCCGCAACCGGCAGTGCTGCTCTGCCTCGGGTAACAATGCTCCGGCTGGGCCACGAGTGTCCGGCGACCGCTCTAGCCCGCCCGGGGGCTTGGTTGCTCGCGCGCTGGGTGGTGCGGTTGTTGGGTGGGTCTTTTCGGGATTACGATGCTTGGATGCGGGCGCGTTCGTTCGGGCTGTTGGGATCGGGCACTGGGGCTCGGGTCGGCGTACGCGCGGCGAGTGTCACTGTGCTGTGCGTGTTGTTGGGAGCGTCCGCGGCGAGCGCGGCCGTCGGCCGACCAGTATTGGCGAAGGCTCGCTCTGGGGCGGTGCCCGTGCGGGTCGATATGACTGGGCCGTCGCAGCGGATTCCGCCGTCATTTCTGGGGATCTCTGTTGAGGCTGACGAGCTGTTGAGCTATGCCCGGGGGGGCCCCGTGGTTGATCGGGCGCTGTCGCTGCTGCGGCCTGCGTCGGGAGATCCGGTGCTGCTTCGGGTGGGCGGTAGGTCGGCTGATGACACGTATTGGAACTTGGCGCCCTTGAACGCGCCGCGGGGGGTGTTCGAGCTCGACGATAACTGGGTGGAGCAGCTGGCGGCGCTGGCTCGGCGGGATCGTCTTCGGGTGACGCTGGCGGTGAATGTTGCAGTGCATTCCCCGGCGATGGCGGCGGGCCTTGCGCATGCTGTGTTTCAAGCGCTCGCGCCGGGTGGGCTGGTGGGTCTCGCGATCGGAAACGAGCCGGACCTTTTTGGGCATCAGCCGGGTTTGCAGGCAGAGCGGGTCCCTAGCACGATCCCGTCGACGCCGCTGGAGTGGACGCGCGGGTACTCACCGTCGCGGTATCGCAGCGACTATCTGGATTACGCGCGGGCGCTGGCGGGGGCGGTGCCGGGCGTTCCGCTGGCCGGTCCGGAGACCGCCAGTCTCACCCTGGAGTGGATTCACGTGCTCAGCGGACTCGGTCCGCTGAGCCCCGGGTCGCTGACGGTGCATCGCTACCCGTTCTCGTCGTGTTGGGCGAGTGACTCGCCGATGTACCCGCGACTTTCCTCGCTTCTGAGCGAGCGCGCCTCGGCTGGTCTCGCCGGAGGGTTGCGCGGGGCGATCGCGTTCGCTCGCCGGGCCCGCATGTCGCTCCGCGTGAGCGAGCTGAACTCGGTCAGCTGTGGCGGAAGGCCAGGTGTGTCGGACTCTTTCGCGACCGCGCTGTGGGCGCCGGATGTGCTGTTTGAGCTGATCCGCGCCGGGGTCGACGGGGTCAATTGGCATATCCGTCCGCAGATGATCAATGCCCCGTTCGAGTTGGCGGCGGGCGCGATCGATCCGTTGCCTGAGCTCTACGGTCTGGCGCTGTTCGCGCAGCTGATGGGGGTCGACGCACGCCGTGTGGGTGTGCGGGTTTCATCGCCCGGCGGCGTGCACCTGAAGGTGTGGGCGGTTAGGTCGCGGCGGCGCACTACCGTTCTTCTGATCAACAAGGGGTCGCGCGCGGCGAGCGTGACGCTCCCCGTGGCGCGTGTGGGGAGCCGGGTGCAGCTTGAGCGGTTATCTGCCCCCTCGATCAGCTCACGCTATGGCGTGAGGTTGGCGGGTCGCGTGATCGGTTCCGACGGCCGCTGGCACGGCCGCTCAATCATCCTCCCGCTCCGGTCGAGCGATCGGCGCTATCGCTTCCTGGTGCCCGGGTACAGCGCCGCGCTGGTGCAAGCCACGCGGACGTGACCACCGTAGACGACCCGCGAACCGCTGCAGCCTCGCCTCCGTGGGGCAGTCCGGGCGCCGTCGAAGCGGGTTCCGCGAGCGTCCAGGCGCGGCAGCTGATCGGCTGTCTTCGCGCTAAAGCCGATGTCGGTCGCCGATGTCGTCTGCAGGCCGCCTATCACGGCTGCATTGCCGCTTCCACTCGCACGGTTTCAGTAGTACGCTGCGCGACTGTTGCATCGGTCCGATGCACCGCGAGGGTGCGGGCAACATGTTCACAGTGGTTGGCGGTGAGAGCTGGAGGAGCAGGTTGCACGTCTGCGGTGCGCGTATCCGGGCGGTTGCACTCGCGGTGGTGTGGCTGCTGACGGCCGTGGCAGCGGTCTCGCCAGGTGCGGCATCCGGGGCGCGGCACCGTTCAGCGGACGCCAGCCTGGCCGGGCGGATCTTCACGGTCGCGGGCGCGCTGCGCTGGACCGGTCCCGGCGACCACAGTCGGCTCGCCACCGCGACGTCGTTTCAAGCGGGCGGCGAGTTCTCCGGCGGGCCGTCCGCGATAGCAGCCACCGCTGATGGTGGCTTTCTGATCGTCGACCCGGAGGCTGACCACGTGCTGCGCGTCTCGCCCAACGGGCAGCTGTCGATCGCCGCGGGCAACGGTCAAGACGGATTCTCCGGCGACGGCGGACCGGCGACCAGCGCCTCGCTCTCTGCCCCCGGAGGCGTGGCCGCACTGCCGGACGGCGGGTTCCTGATCGCCGACACAGACAACGAGCGCGTGCGGCGGGTGTGGCCGGACGGGCACATCTCAACCGTCGCCGGTAACGATGAACTGAGCCCGCTTGGCGACGGCGGCCCTGCCACAAGCGCGTCGCTGTCAGAACCGGATGGAGTGGCGGCGCTGCCGGACGGCGGGTTCCTGATCGCAGACGCAAACAACGATCGCGTACGACGGGTGTGGCCGGACGGGCACATCTCAACCGTCGCCGGCAACGGCCGCTTTGGGTTCTCCGGCGACGGCGGCCCCGCCACGAGCGCGTCGCTGTCAGGCCCGGAGGCGGTGGCGGCGCTGCCGGACGGCGGGTTCCTGATCGCCGACGGATTTCGCGTGCGGCGGGTGTGGCCGGACGGGCACATCTCGACCGTCGCCGGGAACGGCCGCTTTGGGTTCTCGGGCGACGGCGGCCCGGCAAGGTCCGCCGCGATCGGCTATGTGGACTCCGTTGCGACGATCCGAGGCGGCGGCTTCCTGATCGGCGCGGCCGGCGACGGGTCTCCGGTTGTACGGCGGGTGTGGCCCGACGGCCACATCTCCACGGTGATCGGTAAAGCCACCACGGATCTTCCGGGGGACGGAGGACCGGCAAGCGCCGCGCAGCTCTACGGCCCACCACCGGGCTCTGCCTTGCCAGCATCCGTTGCGGCGTTCCCCGACGGCGGGGCGCTGATCGGGTACGGGGATACGGTCCGCCTCGTCGTCGGCCCGCACGGCACCCGGCTGCTCGCCGCCGCGATCCGGGCACTGGCGAGCGCCGCCTCCCTCCGCACTTACCGAGCCCGGGTCGTGCTCACCCAACCAGCGCATCTCACCATCCGGGTTTATCGCACACTCACCGGCCGCCCCGTGGCCACCGCGCGGGCGTTTAGGGCGGCGGGCGAGTCGACCGTGACCATCAGGCTCGGCCGGCACGTACCCCGGGCCTGTACGCGATCGACCTCTACGCTCAACGAGGCTCGCAAGCCACCCGCGCCGAGCAATGGGTCTACCTCGGCGGCTTCGCCACCACGCGCTCGATTCGCCACATCCAGAACCAGATCGCCGACGATCAGCTCAGCAAGACCCCAACGCGGACATGACCGTAGGAAAATGCCACCGGTTCGACTCGTTGCGAGTCGACTGCGCCATCACCGGCGACACGGATTACGTGGACGCCGCGGTCCTGACCCCCCAAAGGCCAGCTCGAATCACACACCTACAACCGCCGCCGCCCTCTTTTCAAGCTCCATCCACGCTGGAACAGACCCGCGATCTGGCTGGACCTCGGCGCCGCATGGAACCCCGGTCTCTACGGCTCCTATTAGAGGAATTCACAACACACGTTTCAGCAACCAAGTCGAACTATCCCGGTGATACCGACGCGTCCGCCGACGTCGCACCGTTAGCGCCCGCTCGCGTCGCGCGATTCCCTTGGCGCGACCAGACGATCGGCGGCGATCGATGCCGGGCACACCCTCGGATTCGCCCAAAAGGAGGCGTCCGGACCGAGGCCTGCGACAGGCCTGTGATGGCCGAGAGGAGCACCACGCCAAACGAACGCAGACGCAGGGTCGGCGGCGAGGCGCCGGTGCCGGCCTTTCGGCCGGTGGTTTCCTCGCCGCCGCCGCTCCGAACCCGTTACGTTGAATTCAACGTAACGGGTTGTATGTCCGGCCGGTGGTTATGCTGAAGACGCGCTGGAGCGGCGGTGTTTGCCCTGCTCAGCGCGATTCGGGCGGCGGGACGTTCAACATAATCACAGCCCCTCGAGGAACGCGAGGAGCGCGTCGGATGGTCGATACCGGCCAGGTTTCGTGCCGAGGGGGGCGGTTCGTGCGATCGCTTGTTCCTTGAGCGCGGGGTCGGCGTGCTCAGAGATGTGGGTGGTCTGGGTGGTTTCGTGCCCGAGCCACAAGGCGATCGTCGCGATGTCCACGCCCTTGGCACGCAACAGCATCGCGTTGGTGTGTCTGAGCGTGTGCGGGGGTGACGTGCTTGCCCTGAAGTGACGGGCGGCTGATGGCCGCGATGGCGGTGTGCTTGGCGACGATCACGCCGACTGTGTAGCGGCTGAGCGGCTGGCCTTGCCGGGTTGGGAACAGTGGCTCGTCGGGCTGCCCTTGGCGTTCTTTGAGCCACGCGCGTAGGACTTTGACGGTCTCGCCGGTCAGGGTTGTGGCGCGCCTCTTGCGGCCCTTTCCCAAGACCCGGATGTGCGCTCCGGTGCCGAGGTGGACGTCGCCGACGTGTAGGCCGGTGAGCTCCGAGACGCGCACCCCGGTCTGGATCATGAGCGCGAGTAGCGCGTGCTCGCAGCGGCCGAGCCAGGTGCCTTTGTCGGGCGCGGCGAGCAGCGCGGCTATCTCGTCGCGGTCGAGGTAGGTGACGGTGTTGCGCTCGTGGCGTTTGGTGGGGATCGCCATCACCCTGGCGATCGTGTGGGCGTGCTCGGGGTGCTCGAGCGCCGCGAACCGGTAGAAGGAGTGGATCGCCCCGAGGCGGGCGTTGCGGGTTCTCGGGCTGTTGCCCCGGTCTCTTCGAGGTGCTTGAGGAACGCGCCGATCAGCGGCGCGTCGAGATCGTCGATGTCCAGCTCGAACGGGTGCTTGCCCGTCTGCTCTTGGGCAAAGCGCAACAGCAGCCTGAACGCGTGGCGGTAGGCGGCGATCGTTTCCGGGCTGGAGTTGCGTTGGGTGATCAGGCGCTCAGTGAAATACGCCTGGAGCGCGGGCGCGAGTGCGGTCATGGGAGCACCTCGGGCAGCCGCTCCAGCCGGCGGCTGATCAACTGGAGCAGCTCGGGGACCGCTTCCAGATACCAGTACGAACTGGCCGGTCGACATGCCCGAGGAATGCGGACAGCAGCGGCATCCGCCGGTCGATGTCCTCCCCGGCGTGATGCCAGTCCAGGAGCGTGTGCACGGCCAGGGCATGCCGGAGATCGTGCGGACGGGGTCTGGCTCGCGCGCCGCGGCCGTCGAGGCCGACCTCGCGGACCAGCTGGGTGAACGTCCGGTTGAGCTCCCCACGCGGCACCCGCCGGCCTCGCGCGCCAATGAAGAACGCCGGCGTGGAGGGCTCGGGGAAGCGAGCGTCCCGCAGCCGCGCATAGTTGCGCAGCGCCCGGATCGCGCTGGGGTGCAGCGGCACCTCGCGCTGCTTTTTCTGCTTGCCCGCGCGGACGTGCACCACGCCGCGGCGCAGATCGACGTCCTGGCGGTCAAGCGCGAGCGCCTCCCCGGGGCGCATCCCGGTGACCGCCAACAGGCCGATCAGCGTCTGGTGACGCACGGCGCGCAACGCCGGTGTGAGTCTCCCCGCGGCCGCCATCAGCGCCGTGATCTCCTGCTCGGCGTAGATGTATGGCGCGATCCGCGGGCGATGGGCGGGCAGAAGGTCCTTGGAGGGAACCTCGCTGGCGGGGTTGATCGTCGCGAGATGGCGCGCGAACCCGCGCACGACCGACAGCCGCTGACGCCAATAGTGCGGGTGTGCGCCCGCCGGCATGCGCGCCCACTCAAGCGCCAGCTCAGTGGTGATCCGCTCCGCTCCGGCTCGCTCGAGGAACTTCACGAAGCCTTCCAACAGCCGGCCGTCCTGGGGCATCTCGAACCCGAGCCGGCGACGGAGGCGCAGATAGTCAGCCAACGCTTCGCGGAGCGTCATGTCGCGCCGGCTTCCTGCGAGGGCCACGGACGCGCGAGCGCGCGGAGCGCCTCACGGTCGACCTTGGCGTATATGGCGGTGGTCTTCTGCTCGCGGTGGCGCAGCACCTCGCCGATCTCCGCCAGCGACGCGCCGTGCCTGAGCATCTCGGTCGCCGCGGTGTGCCGCAACCGATGCGCGCCCACGCGCGGAAGCCCCGCCCGGGTGCACGCCTCCCGCACGATCCACCCGACCGTGTGTGGGGCAAGACCCCGCAGCGGCGCGGTCATCCGCAAGAACAGCGCCCGGCTCTCGCACCGCGGTCGGCGGCGCAAATATGACACCACCGCTTCACCAAGGTCCACCGGCAAAGGCAGCACGTCCTGCCGGGAGCCCTTGCCGCGGACCAGAAGCTCGCCGGCGCGCCAGTCGACGTCCTAGAGCTGGATCGCGGCGACCTCGCCGCGACGCAGCCCCAGCCTCGAGAGCAACAGCAAGATCGCATAATCGCGGCGCCCAACCGTCCGCCGCCTGTCACACGAGGCGAGCATCTTGCGGACCGCCGCCGGCTCAAGACCTCGCGGCAGCGTGCGATCGCGCAGATCGGCGGCCGACGGGACCGCCCACACCAACGGCGCGTCGATCAGCCCCGCCACGTGCACGAAGCGCAGAAACGACCGCAACGCGCTCGCGAGATCTCGCGCGCCCGACACGCTGCGCTTCGGGCACTCCGCCACCAGGAACAAGCTCACGTCCGCCGCCGACAACCGCTGCAGCCCGAGCCCACCAGCGCCCTCCCTGCCAGCGAGGAACAACCGCGCGGCCGGGATATACGCATCGACCACCGTGTGCTCCGCCAGCCTGCGCTCGACCAGCAGATAGCGGCGGTACTCGGCCAGCAGCTCCTCCAGCGGACCGTCGCTGGCCGCCGGCGCCGGTATTGGCACCACACCGATCTCGCGCAGGTACTCCAGCGGCAGCGCCACACTCTGCGGCGAGGTCCACGTCACCAGCCCCATCTCACGGCGCGAACCGACGAACTCGGCCGCCTGCTGAGGTGTCAGCTGGCCCGCTGCCAGCCCGTTGCGCTCAAGCCAGCGGCTGAGCTGATCCAGCTGGCACAACCTGTTGGCCGCCGCCGAGGGCGAATACGACCGCGACCGCAGCCACGACTCGAACCCCGCCGCGTGCGGCGCCAACGGCCCCGATACCACCGGGAACCACACCCTCTTGCCCATCGATGCCTCCTGTCGGATCGCGGAACACGAATCCGCAAAGCCTCGACAGGACGGCCACGATTATGTTGAACGAATCGCCCCGCCAAATCGCGCTGAGCAGGGCAAACGCCGCCGCTCCAGCGCGTCTTCAACATAACCACCGGCCGGACATACAACCGGACGTGCGAGTCCCCCCCCGCATCCGGCTCTCCATGAGCAACTTGAGCGGGTGACCGCTCAGGCAGCTACCGTCGTCAGTGAAGTACCCGCTCCCATTGACAGGAAGCAGTGCGCCGGTGTTCACCGGCGACCTCCTTCCATCGGATCGTGCTGCTGGCTCACTGGACCCCTTCGCCCTGCAGGCGGCTTTCCCGCCCTCCCTGGTGGCGCGTGACTGCCACGACTACTACGGGTCCTCCGCCACGCCCCGACGGCAACAGCGGGATGCGCCTGCCCCGAACCCCCAAAGGTTCGGCGGGCACCGCCGGGACGCTTCCCACGTTCACTCATATGCCGGTCGGCAGGCTCGGCGCTCAGCTGTACCCCGGAGGCATCGCCACGCGCTACCGCAACACCGCGCGTGGCCTCGACCGCCCGAACAGAAAACGGTCGGCCGAGACGATCCCGAACAGCAACCGGGATCGAGCACCCCATACAGCCCATAGCCGCCAGTTTCGGGGCTGCTCGTGTGTTTCGGGGCTTCTGACACTGATTCGTCTCCTACGCCTTTCTGCCTTGCTACCGCACCCGGCCCGCTGGCGGCGGACCGCTGCTCGATCGTCAGGGGCTGCTCCCGCCCTCCACCGCACCTCCGACATCAGGCTGCCCCCCAGCTTCACCCGACTGTTACGGCGGCCGGAGGCAAGGCCTCTCACCCCGCCCGGTCATATGGCGCCTCGTGGCGCAGTGCCGCTCTCACGAACGACCGGTCGCGTCGAGCTTCATGGCGCCGGCGATCTGACTTCCCCTTCGGCCTGGCGGACACCGAGAGCGGCAGCGTCGTGACCAGACCCGTGCACGCGACGAAGCAGCAGCGACGAGCTGCCGGCCTGGGTCCGCGCCGAGTGCTCGGCTTCACGCGATTGCGCGCCTCCGGTTCGTCGGCTGCGGTTAGCGCCGACGCGTTCGTGCCTGATATGGACGACGCCGTGAGCCAAATGCCAGCAACGGCACGGCAACGGGCCGCATCCTGGTGGCTGCGCCGGTCTGCTCCTCCCCCGTTGCCCATCCTGCATCCAGCGCCCGGGTCTTGGGGCGCCTCTTCCTAGACGAGGCCGTTCGCGTAGGTGCGCGAGGGCTTACCTCTCATCAGCGTATCCGCACCCCCGGCCATACTGACTATGCACACCATTCGCCCCGCGACGCGCGTGGCGGTGCTGCTCGTCGTCCTTCGCGGACACCTAGTGGCGGTTGGGCAACACCGTCCCAACCACGCGAACTCAGCAGCGCGACGTCGGGGCGGCTGACTCTCGCTCCGCGCGCTCCGGCGTCCGAGCTGCGTTGGCACGGCGTTTGCTGGTGCCGGCCGGCACGAGCGTGAGCAAGCATCGACGGCCTCGTCAGGCACCGCTGCTTGTCCTGGCGTAGCGACGCTGTTGCTCAACGCCTCGTCGGGCTGCCCGCTCGCGTTGACTTCTGGACCGCCGGGTAGATCCAGCAGTGTCACGCCCGCGACGAGACCGTTGGTGGTAGCCCAACGGAGCTGTCTGCCGAGCGCGCTCGTGGCTGCCCCTCTTGCTCAGAAGCCGCAGGGGCGCCGCGACTGGTGGATCTCGATCAACTCGACACTCTCGATGCTCCAGCCTGTCTGGCTTCTGCAGTGCGTGATCCGCGGCGCAACGGCTGGCCGTCACGGGGAACCTTCCGCCGCTCGCAAGCAGCTCCGACGACCTCCGCTACGCGCCCCCCGCGTAGCAAGCCCACCGTCAATCCCTCGGCGAAGACAGTCCAACCCGGGATCGCCGGCTCAGCGGCCATATCACCGCATATCAAACACGCCAACCTCGGCATCACGTCCGTCTATCTCCAAGGCATCGACGGTATCGAGATCATCGACACCGTCCGTTCCGGGCCGGCACCGGTGATCTCAGCCTCGGAGGGCGTCACGGGCCGATAAGGACCGCGAAGTCGCGAAATGGGGTCTGTGGCTGGTTTGGCGCGGACCGGTCCGGTGGGCTCCAGTTGGGGTTGATACGCGGTGAGCCCCACGGGTCGACGAGAACTCCGGTGTGGCACAGCAGAGAGGGCTGGCATGCCACTGCACGGTGCTCGCAGCGCACATGCGCGAAGTTACGGATCGGACATGTGGTTTCTGGGTGTCCGGTCCCGTAAGACGTACCGATGTGGCGCGCTCGAAAGGGCGCCATTGTTTGTGGGTCCGCCCGAAAAGGAGAGCTGAGCGATGGCTCTTGAACCGGTGATTTCTGAACGGTCGGCGGTTGTCGATGTGGGGCGTGTGGCTGCGGTGTCGGCGGAGGATGTGGTTCGTCGCTACGGGGAGGGTGAGACAGCGGTGGAGGCGCTGCGAGGCGTTTCGTTGTCGGTGGCGCGCGGCGAGCTGGTGGCGGTGATGGGCCCGTCAGGGTCTGGCAAGTCGACGTTGTTGCACATCCTCGCAGGGTTGGACAAGCCGACGTTGGGCGAGGCGTTCATCGACGGAGTCGCGCTCTCGGGTCTGCACGATCAGGACTTGACGCTTCTGCGTCGTCAGAAGGTTGGGTTCGTGTTCCAGTTCTTCAACTTGCTGCCGATGCTGAGCGCCGAGCAGAACGTGGTGCTGCCGCTGAAGCTGGCGGGTGAGACGATCGACCCCAGGTGGGTGGATGAGGTGATCGCCAAGGTCGGGTTGGGGGATCGCCGCGAGCATCGCCCGGCGGAGCTGTCGGGCGGGCAGCAGCAGCGGGTCGCGATCGGGCGGGCGCTGATCACGCGCCCGTCGATCCTGTTTGCGGATGAGCCGACGGGAAATCTTGACTCGAAGGCTGGTCGTGAGATCCTCGAGCTGCTTCGGTCGTGTGTGGCGGACTATGGGCAGACGATCCTGACGGTCACGCACGAGCCGCGGGTCTCTGCCGTCGCCGATCGCATTCTGCTGCTCGCGGACGGGCTGATCGTGCGCGAGCTTGGCCACGTTTCCAGCGGTGAGGTGAGGAGCGCGATCGACGCGCTCGAGGGATGACCGCCGTCGTTATCGGCGGGTTGCGGATGCGCAAGTCGCGCGCCGTGCTGACGGCGCTCGCGGTCGTGCTCGGGGTGGCGATGATCAGCGGCACGTACGTGTTGATGGATACCACTACGCACGCGTTCAACAGCGTGTTCGCGACCGCGTACTCGAAGGCCGACGCCATTGTTGTGGGCAAGAGCCCGATCTCCGGTCCCAGTGTGAGCCCACCGCCGGTGCCGGCTACGGTGGTGGCCCGGATACGCGCGCTGCCGCAGGTACAGGATGTGCAGGGATTCGTCCAGGACACCAGGGCGCAGCTGCGAACCACCCACGGCGCCGCGATCGGCGGGACGACAGTGGTGATCGGTGGCCCGGGCGCGAATAGCGCGTTCTACGCCGCGCAGGTTGTGGCCGGGCAGCGTCCGACCAGGCCGGGCGAGATCGCGGTCGATGAGCAGACCGCCAAGAACAACCATCTCGTCGTCGGCTCGACCCTCGGATTGGTGTCCCTGCACCCGCTCGAGTGGTTCCGCGTGGTCGGGATCGTGCGCTACGGCGGCGTCGCCTCGCTGGGGCTGATGCGGCTGGTGGGGCTTGACCTTCCGGTCGCGCAGCAGCTGTTCAACAAGCAGGGCGTCTACGACGAGATCTATGTCTCGTCCCGTGCGGGCGTCAGCTCGCAGCAGCTGGTGCGTGCGATCGCGCCGCTCCTGCCCGCCACCGCCCAGGTCAGAACCCGCGCCGAGCAGGTTCAGTCGACAACCAACACCATCAACCAGGCGCTCGCGATCGTCCGGTACGTGCTGCTGGCGTTCGGCGGGATCTCGCTGTTCGTCGGGTCGTTCGTGATCTTCAACACCCTGTCGGTCACTGTCGCGCAGCGCACCCGCGAGTTCGCGACGTTGCGCACGCTCGGCGCCTCGCGCAAGCAGGTGCTCGGCTCGGTCGTCGTCGAAGGACTGGTCATCGGGATACTGGCGTCGCTTATCGGCCTGGTGGCGGGGCTCGGCCTGGCCAAGGGCCTGCAGTCGTTGTTCTCTGCCAGCGGCACGCAGCTCCCCAACGCCGGCACCGTGTTCGCGACCAGGACGGTGATCGTCAGCCTCGCGGCCGGCATCAGCGTCACGCTGCTCGCGAGCGTCGTCCCGGCGGTCCGAGCCACACGCGTGCCGCCGATCGCCGCGGTCCGCGAGGGCGCCATCCTCCCCCCAGGTCTCCTCGCTCGCGCAGGCAGGCCGCTGCTCGTCGCGGTCGGTGTCGCCGGCGCGGGCCTGCTGGGAATTGGCCTGTTCGCAAACGGGCTGTCGACAGGCGCACGGCTGCTGCTGCTGGCCGGCGGCGCGACGCTCCTGTTCATCGGGCTGACGTTCGTCTCGCAGTGGCTGATCGCACCGCTCGCCGTCGTGATCGGAAGGCCGTTCGTGAGAATCGCCGGCACCCCCGGCGAGCTCGCCCGCGAGAACACCAGCCGCAACCCAGCCCGTACCGCGATCACCGCAGGCGCGCTGACCGTCGGCGTGGCCGTGGTGGCGTTCATCGCCGTACTCGGAGCCGAACTGCGGGCAACGATCAACGACTCGATCAAGCAGCAGCTCCACGCCGACTACGTGATCACCACGTCTAACGCCACCCTGCTGCCCACCGCCGTCGGCGACACGCTGCTCACCGCTCGAGGCCTAACAGCGATGCCCGTCCGTTGGGGTCAGATCAGGGCCTACGGCAAGACCGAGCAGATCAGCGGCATCGACCCCGCCACGGCGGCGCACCTCTACAACTTCAAATGGACCGCCGGCTCGGGAACAAGGGACCTTGCGGTACTCGACCAGTCGGGCGCGATCATCAGCAAGCAGTTCGCCGACGACCACCACCTCTCCATCGGCGCGACGCTCCGGTTCGAAACCCAATCCGGAACAAAGCTCGACCTGACCATCCGTGGCATCCAGCAACTTCCGGCGGTCAGCGGGCTGCTCGGCCCCGTCGTGATCAGCACAACGCTGTTCGACCGCAGCTTCGCCCAGCCCAGCGACGTCGGCGTGGCCGTCGACACAGCCGGCGGCGCTGGTCCAGCGGCACAGCGGTCGCTCACCAAACTTCTCGCCGGGTTCCCCGACGCCAAGGTCCAAACGGTCGCCGCGTACATCAAGAGCCAGCAGGCGTCGATCACGTTGGTGCTCAACCTGTTCTACGTGCTGCTCGCCCTGGCGATCGTCGTCAGCCTGTTTGGGATCGTGAACACGCTCGTGCTCTCGATCGTCGAGCGGACCCGGGAGATCGGAGCACTCCGCGCGATGGGCATGACACGCCGCCAACTCAAGCGAATGATCAGGATCGAGAGCCAGATCACCGCCCTGATCGGCGCCATGATCGGGATCATCGTCGGCGTCGCGCTCGCCGCGCTCACCACCGCCGCACTCTCCACCTGGAGCCTGACGTTCACCGTTCCCGTGTCCACGCTCACTGGCATGATCGTGATCGCGTTCTTCGCCGGCAGAATCGCCAGCAGGTTCCCCGCGCGGCGAGCCGCTCATCTCGACCCACTGCAAGCACTCCAATACGAATAGGCTCGTCCAACAGTTACGGGTCGCTTGCCGGCGCACGTGCGTTGCTCCTCGCAAACGCGCGGCTCAGCTCTGAAACGGCCCGAGCGTCCTTCTCGCGTCAGTGTGACCCGCGGACCCACGCGGTGGAGGCAGCCAGCCGCCCAACAGCCGGCGCGTGCGTGTTCGACGACGAGCGGGTGGTGTCGGACGCGGGGATCGCGCTGGTCGCGACGTCCGGCTTTCACTCCGCGATGGTTCTCGCTCCCGATGACCGGATCGGAATCCTCGCGTTGAACAACACCGGAGGTCTCGACGGCCGCACTGCGACGGCCCCGCTTGCGGCCGCGCTCCTTCGTCGCCGGCTCGGCCTCCCGGATCAAGCCATACGCACCGACATCCCAGCCCGCCCCGAGACGTGGAGCGAGGTCTGCGGCTGGTACAGCCCCGACCCCGGTCCGCTCATCAACCTGTTCACACGAGCCCTGATGGGCGCCGGAGCCGAGGTAATGGTCCGCGACGGCCACCTCATGCTGAAGCCGCTGCACCCGATCCCGGCGATCCGACACGGCATGCGGCTCCACCCCGACGATCCGAGCGACCCATGGGTGTTCCGGCTCGAAATGCCCGAATACGGCCTCAACCTCCGTGTCGTGTTCAGCCGGAGTCCCGAAAACGGGCGGATGGTCACACGGCTGCTTACGGACACGTTCTCGTTCCAGAAACGGCCCGACGCTCGAAACCCACGACGGTTGGCATGCGGCGGAGTCCTCGCCGGCGCTGCGGCAATCGCCGTCCGCCGCCGCCGCAAAGGAGCACGTCTCCGGGCTCTGATACCGGCTCAGCTGCGGTAGGCACAAGTGCTCCGACGGGTCGCGCTTGAAAGGATCAAGCTGGTTCACACGATGCTGTGGTTCTCGATTGAATCCTGCATCGTTTACGTGCTTTGGGCGGGCTTTCGGAGGCGGTCTGACCGCAGAAGCGCCCGATCACACCGAACGCGAACTCATTTGAAGGATCTTCGCCCAGGCCGACCCAGTCGCCGTGCTCGGGCACCTCGGACAGGCGCATGGTGGCCGGTTCAGACGGCTGGAGGTACTGCGATCCTCGCGCGGCCGCCACGGCCCGCTCGGCCGTGGTGCGCAGCCCGAACAGTTCTCGGATGATCAAGTTGCGACGCCAGACCTCGAGGAAGTCGGCCTGGATCGCGGCGTAGTACACATCGGCTAGGCGGCTGTCGATCACCCGATGCTCGATTCTGGTCGCGTCGAACTCGGGCATCAGCCCGTCGAGCAGCATCGAGCACCAGCCCAGCCCTTCGTCCGTTCCACCCCTACCCAGGAGTTGTTATGGCCCTGGCGAAACCCGCTTTCCGTCCGTGACGAGCATCTAGCCACCGACGCCGAGCGCCCTCCTTCCCTCGGGATTCGCAACCGCGGCCGGACCACTGCTGGTCCCAATCGCGTAGCAGTGGCGCCTGGCGCGATCGGGACACGGCTGGTCCTCAGATGGCACCAGCCTCGCTGAGACTGGTGCTGGTGCGGCACAGTTCGCCAGCGAAATTGCCGTGGGTCTATGACGACGAACGTATCGCCGCGTATGCGAACAGGGCCATCGCGACGGCTGGACGACTCCGACGGTCGCGCGCGGTCGGTCCGCGGCGGGCGATCACTGGTTTGATCCCGCGCGCCCACAACAGCCGACGTACGCGTCATCGTCGTAGCTGCGGCGACCCGCACCACGCCGTCCAGGCGCTGAAGTGCTACTGGCCGGCTGCCCGACGGCGCTCGATTGTCGCCGCCAGCCGTGCCCCCCACTCGCGCGCTCGATCAGTCTCGCCCGGCAGCAGGTGGCTCTTCCAGTCCACGAAGAAGCTCTCGGGTGCGACCACGACGGTGAGCCCGTGACGCGATAGTGCGCGAGCGATGCCCTTGGAGGCTCGGCCGGTGAATGCGGCGGGCGCCTTGTACCGAGTATCGAAGGCGGCCGCGCCGGCGTGAAACTGGTCGAGAGTGTCCAGCCACTCCCGCACGCCGGGTCCGGTGTCGGCACCGGGCTCAAGCACCAGGTCGCTACCCGGTTGGCGAACGGCCTTCGCGGCGGAAGCGCGGGTCTTCGGCCGCGACATTCTCGACCAATGTGTCGGACCGCCGACGATGATCAGGTCAGCACCCTCGGCTGCGCGGGAATCCGCTTCGGCGACTCCAAGAACGCGAACATCTGGTCCGACCCCTTCGGCGATCGCACGTGCGATCGCGCGTGTGTTTCCGAACATCGACTCGTAAACGATCACCGCACGCATCTCGATGCTTTCCGCGGCACACCTAAGGTCCAAGCCAAGAGGTCGCACAGGATGACATGACCACATCGGACGCACACCCCCTGCCTGGCGTCACTCCGCTGCCCTTTCGGGGTACCTGCAACAGCGTCGACTGCATGGATCGTCTTGCCAGCGCCGCTGGTTTGGAGCGGGAGGAGCAGCATCCGGGCGCGCCGGTAGTGCTCCTACTCAGCAAGACGATGCAGCGCCTGACGGAGCGGGCCACACCGCCGGCAACGTTGGAGGCGGCCCCCCCACCCACCATCAGCGAGGCCTGCCTTCATTCGGCGGCGCTCATCTCGGGACCGAGGACAAGCATCCCGCTAAGCGCGGATCTGGGCACTCGCGGTAGCACGCAGGAGCGGAAGGGAGCCCCAACGAAATCGACAGGAGCCGAGGGTTCACCGGGGACCGCGGCCGCTCGTCCGATCGGCGGCAGGTCACCGGTCCGCCTTGCGCCACGGGCCGTCATCTCGTCGATTCCGTAGACGTGGCCTCCTGGTTGGCTGAGCGGCGGGTTGACCGCATCCCGGTTGCGGGGAACCTACCGATGCGGCGGCTCCCGGCCGGTACCAAGCTCAGATCTGGGTTTCTCGATCGAGCGGATGACTAAGGGAGTGCGGACATGACTCGGTTGCGTTTCGCGGCTGTTTTCGGTTTGGTACTGCTGGCAGCTGGCTGTGGCGCTTCCAAACTGCACACAACCACGCATTCGACCAGCACCGCAACGTCGCCGCCCACAACGAGCACGGCAACCCCGCCGGCGACCACTCCGACGAGCCAGGCTCTGGCTGTCCCCGCGGGTGGGCCGGTGCCTGCTGGGTTCACGCCGAGTTCGTTCACGGCGATCGGCGAGCTGACGTGGTGGCTTCTGGGCAACGCGCCGTGCACCTCGCCGCCGTGTACGTCGATCGTGCGGACCACGGACGGTGGCGTTCGTTTCGTCGGCATTCCCGCCCCCCGCGTAGCGTACGACGGGCCTGGGTCGGGCCGGAGGACCGGCGTCTGGCAGCTGCGGTTCGGGGATGCCGTGGATGGGTTCGCGTACGACACCGGCCTGTATGTCACACACAATGGCGGTTCGAGCTGGCATCCGCTGAGCCTGGGCGGATCGGTCACCGGCCTGGGGATCGGCGGCGGCGAGGTGTATGCGACTGTCCTCTCGCCCAGTGGCCTCTCCGCCCGGCTTATGCGCTCGCCGGTCGGGCGCGACGATTGGGTGACGCTGCCCGCTGCCGGCAAGGTTTCCGAGGGCCTCTGGGTGCATGGCACGGACGTGTTCGTGGATTCCTCGAACCACTCGAGGTTGTTGGTGTCCCATGACCGAGGGGACAGCTTCGCGGCTTATCCCGCTCCGGTAATCGCTTTGGGCTGCGAATACGAGGAGATGCAACCGCCCGTGGTGTGGGCCCATTGCGCGACCGGCACGGAAAGCGACGTTTGGCGCTCCACCGACGGCGGACGAAGCTTCAGGCCCGCCGGTGGCCCCAGGAATGAGCCCCTGATGGTTCCCAACAGCGCGGCGTTCGCCGCCGCCTCGTCAACGGTCGCTTTGGTTGCAGGCCTGCGCCTCTACCGCACCACCAACGCCGGCGCCAGCTATGCGCCGGTCGGACCCGCCGGTTTCAGGTGGGCGTACCTCGGCTTCACGAACGCCACCCATGGAGCAGCGCTGGCCTCCCCTTCGTCTTCCAACGGCCGCAGCGAGGAGCTCTTCTATACAACGAACGCCGGCCTCAGCTATCACCTGGTGAGGATTGGCTGAGATGAGCATGAGCAGACGCCCGCCAGGGAACAAATGCGAGCAACCCCCCTTGACGATGGTCGGGCTTCTGCTCACCCGGTAAACCGGTCATTGGACCTGACCCGGTGTCACGCAAACCGGAACAGTTCCACGGCCAGGACGCCTGCTTTGACATGAGCGCGGTACTCAGCTCAAGCGCTGGCACGCTGCTGTTGCGGTTCCTGACGGGAATCCGTGGCTCATGGTGTGCGGGGCTTGCTGCCGGTTGGCCATCGCCATCGGTGGCGCGCGGGAGGTGTCTCGGGTGGTCGTGGTTCGAGCAGCCGTACGCCCACCAGCCGCCCGTGGTCATGGACGCGCTCGATCGCGTACCCGTGAAGCTCGAGCTCGCTCACGACGACGGCCGGGAACTCAACCCCGCTGGCACGCAGCTCGGCAAGATCGACGGGCTGGTCACCCGCACTGCGAAGTCGCTCGAGCATTCGCTGTTGCTGGCTATCAGCGAGCGTCATCGACCGTCTGTCCCCGCCGTGTCAGGTTTTGATTCGTTCTGCGTGGGAGCGCAGCAGCTCGGTCCAGCGCTCGGTGGAGTACGTGGAGGGCTCGGTCGTCGCGATGAAGTCGGCCATGACGGAGATGAAGCGCGAGGGGTCGTCAAGTTGTGGGAGGTGGCCAGCGTCCTCGAAGATCTCCAAGCGGCTGCTCGGCATCGCCTCTTGGGCGACTTGGGCGTGGTCGACGGGCAGCACGGCGTCGCGGGCGCCCCAGACGATTAGCGTTGGCACGTGCTGCGCGAGGTACAAGCGGTCGCGCGCGTCGACGAGCTGCCCGCGCGTCCCGACGACCCCGCGAAGCGTGCCGAGGAATGCCGCGCGCGTCTGGGGATCGGCGAGCGCCGCGAAGGTGCGGGCGTAGAACTCGGCGTCGTACGCTGGACGGAGGCGCAATGCGCGTCCGGCGCTCGCTGCGAGATTAATCAGCGACCGAGCTGCCGGGGCGGTCAGCGAGAGAAACAACTCGCTGCCGGGAAGCGTGGCCAAGCGAAGGACCAGGCCGACATCGGGGCCGAGTCCGCCGCTTGAGACCAGCACCAGACGCTCGCAGCGCTCGGGGAACTGGTAGGCGAACTGCATCGCGACGCCGCCCCCTAGCGAGTGGCCGACCACCGTCGCACTCTCGATTCCCAGCGCGCCGCCGAGATCGCGGAGAGCGCTGGCGAGCGCGCCGAGCGAGTAGTCGCCGGCGCCCTTGGCCGAGCCGTCGTGGCCGGGCATGTCGACCGCCACGACTCGGTGATGGTGGACGAGGCCGTCGAGCACTGGCTCCCAGCTGCGCCAGTCGCCGCCGATCCCGTGAATCAGCAGCACGGTCGGGCCGTCGCCGCCGTCGACATAGGCGACCTCGCGACCGTGGAGCCGGACAGAACGGTGATCGAGCGTCATGATTGTAAACGTAGGTTACACGATCGGTTACAGTTTGTGCGTGGCCGCGAGCCGACAGCCCCGCGCCGCCATCCGCCGCGCGCGCGAGCGACAAATCGTCGACGCTGCCCGTGCCCTGTTCGACGAGCACGGCGGGACGCAGGACGCCCGCATCGACCGGATCGCCCGCCGCGTCGGGATCAACAAGGCCGTCATCTACCGCCACTTCGCCTCCAAGGAAGAGCTGTTCGCGCTGACGACCACGCGCTACCTGGCCGAGATCAGCGCCCTGCTCGACGCGGTCGACGAGCAGACTGGCGGCGCCCGCGAGCGGCTCCGCCGCGGCTTCGAGGCGTTCGCCGACTACGGCATCGAGCATCCCGCCTTCCTCGACTGCGCGCTCTCGCTCCTACGCCAGCCCGCCGAAGACCTGCGAGCACAGGTCTCCGACGCCGTGTGGCTGCGCCTGGGGCGTGCGACGGGTGCGTGCATCAGATGGCTCGCCGACGTACTGCACGACCTCGGCGTGACCGAACCCGACCTGCGCGCCAACCAGCTCTACCTCCAAGCGATCGGAGTCCTGCATCTCGCCCGCTCAGGTATCGGGTTACGCGAGATCGCGCCCGGCCTGGCCGAGGCCTTCCCCGTCACCGCCGAGGAGGTGCGCGCCGCATGCGTGCAGCTCGCCCTTGCCGTCTCACCAAAGCAATGAGCAGTACCCCCGCAAGCACGAGTGCGCGTGGCCCGACAGCGTGGTCCGGATCGCCAACATTCAGCACGGATGGCCGCGGGTGCTGGCGCGGATGGGCGTTGGGCCCGACCAGGCCCGCTACGCTGCGGCGGCGGTCCGGGGTCTCGGTCCGCAACGCTATGAACAAAGCCCGCCGACTTAAGACCGGGGCTCAAGGCGGTCATCGTGATCCGGGGCAGTTGGGTGGCGAGAACGATGAGCGGGATCCTCGACGGCGATCGTCGCCGGCGAGAGCCTGACCTTCGCCGCGAACGGACGAGCCGGAGACCCGCTTACGCACTAACGCATGCCTGTACCGGCCGCGGCGGCCAGGCCTGCCTTGCGCGGATAGCGCGCACGTGCCAGAGCGCCGTGCTTGCAAGATCGCATGCTAACGATCCGGCCGGAGCAGAAGTGTGCGCCGATCTCGAGCTGCCTGCTGGAACGGACGAGAACGAACGGTCTCATCACGGACCGCCGGCTGCTGGATCGTCCGGCGCTGCATCAGTCGACGCGACTCGGGACGGCACCCGCACGGCCGCCGAGCGAGAGCGTCGCTCTGCTGCCAAGCAGCAGCCACGCGTTAACGCCGCTGCTCGATCGGAGCGGCTGTCTGCGCAGCTCATTTCCGCTCCTGCAGGACTGCCGCATTTTCGTGAATGGGGCACTGTGGGGTATGACCCATCTCCGGGGTCGCGACGCCGGCCCACGCGACTGCAGAAGCGACCGCCAGGTCAAGGGTGATTCGGCACCGGGGTCGACTCTGCCTATGCAACCCGTCGGCACCAGTGATCGAATGAGCGCTCGCGCTCCTTGTTCGCGACGAGGTCGGCGGCAGTCATCGAGATCGTCGGATTCACGCGAAGGCGAGGACGAGGGGGTCGCGTTCGCTCGCTGCTGCGTCGCTGACGCGTCCTCCTCGATCGGCGGAAGCGAGCGCAAGCTCCTAGCCCGGGGTGGGATGATTTAGGTCGTGAGCGAAGGAGATCATGGTCGCGAGAGTTTCGAGGAGAAGCTCCGCGCGCTCGCTCGAGAGGTCAGCCGGTCAGTTGAGCGCGTTGCTGGACGACTCGACCCGGACGAGATCGCCGATCGGATCGGCATGGGCGGTGAACGCGTGAAGGAGTTGGCCGAGTTCGCCGGACAGTGGCTCAACGATCAAGTTCTAGCCTCCGATGCTCGGAGCTCGGCGCGGGCTGTCCAAGCAGACCCTGAAGGACGTGACGGCGACCTTCGCCTGGGCGGTCCGCATCCCCTTGACGTGCCCACCGAGGAACAGGGGCTTGCGCTGAGTGCCCTGGAATCTGGTCGCTGGCGGGTCGAGCCGGGGACCAACGAGCTGATCTCCGACGGCGAGGGACCGAGTCCGAGCGAACGAATCGGTCTCGTTAGCGAGCTGCGCGCTCGCGACTGGATCGCCGCCGGCGGCGGGGTCACGCTCCTCGGGCGCGATGCGCTGAGGCGCTGGAGGGACAGCACGAACCCGAGCTGAGACCACGACGCGCTACGGGAGATCTCTTTGGAGCCGTCCTCTTTTGCCGATAGCAGGCCCGGCGTAGCGTCACGCGGAGGCGCATGTATCGCGGTAAGTGGATCTCATGAATCCGCGATCTACCGAAGGCGGAATCATCCCGTTTCCTAGCCTAGCCAGCGACCGCTCCGGCAACATCACCGGTCCACCGACCTCGGACGCTCAGCGATCTGAAAGTCAAGCTACCGCGCGCGCCTGGGCGAACTCGAGAGCGCTGGTCACCTAGCAACTTGGGCGGCCGAAGCCACGAGGAGGCGTCCGCCGACCGGAGTCCGACGAGTAAAGCGAGAATGGCCTGGCGGCGCCGGCCACGTCCGAGGCTGCGATCCGCGGGACAGCATGCGGTGGACGTCACCGGCGGATGCTTTCCGTTGGAGGCGAGTGTCCGGCGCCAGTGGCGTGAATCGTCGAAGCGATCGTCAGCATCGGTCGGCGCTAACGCTCCCTTCCGTGGCATTGCGATAGCGCGGCTCGCTCTCCGCGCGTAATGCTCTTGTCGCCGAGCAGTCGTGCGACGCGCGCCGGCGGGAAGACATTTGCGATCGTGCGAACCGTCCCGGGTCAGCCTCAGCCGTCTCCACCCCCCGCGCCTAGACTCCGCTACGGGCGAGCAGGTGGGATCGCAGGCCGTTGCCAGTGCGATCACTGCTCGGCTTCATCGACGAACCGTCAAAATGCCTCTCGCCTCGGACAGGAGCACGAATGCGCGGGTTAAGCTTGGGTGTGGTCGGGACGTCGCGGAAGCCGGACGAGCGCCGGCTGCCGATTCATCCCGCCCATCTCGGGCGTATCGACGCCGGTTTGCGCCGCCGAATGTTCCTCGAGCACGAGTACGCCCATCGCTTCGGAGTCCCGGACGAGCGCCTCTACGAGCACGTTGGAGGCGTCCGCTCGCGAGAGCAGCTGGTGGCTGAATGCGACGTGATCCTACTTCCGAAACCGGTCGTGGACGACCTCGTGGGGCTCCCGCCGGGCAAGGTTCTGTGGGGCTGGCCGCACTGCGTTCAGGACGAGGAGCTCACCCAGGTTGCGGTTGATCGCCGCCTGACGCTCATCGCTTGGGAAGCCATGCATCACTGGACGCACGAGGGCAACTTCAGCGTTCACGTCTTCCACCGGAACAACGAGCTTGCAGGCTACTGCTCGGTACTCCAGGCGTTGCAGCTGATCGGCATGACCGGTGCCTATGGCCGGCGTCTGCGGGCCGTCGTGATCAGCTTCGGCGCGACTGCGCGTGGCGCGGTTACCGCCCTATTCGCGCTCGGGGTGCACGACGTCGATGTCCTCACACACCGCAGCGTCCCCGCCGTGGCTGCACCGATCGCACCCGCACGCCTGATCCATTACGAGCGCGATCCAGAACACCCTCACCGCGCGGTGGCGCTCAACAGTTCCGGAAGCCGACCCATCGCCGAACTCCTCGCCGATCACGACATCATCGTCAACTGCATTCTGCAGGACACAGACGATCCGATCATGTTCGTGACAAGCGACGAGCTGAAGCTCTTTTCACCCGGGAGCCTATTCATTGATGTTTCCTGCGACGAGGGTATGGGCTTCGATTGGGCGCGGCCAACGTCATTCGCCCAGCCCATGTTCAGCGTGGGTAGCAGCCTCCACTATTACGCCGTCGACCACAGCCCATCGCACCTGTGGAACTCCGCGACGTGGGAAATCAGCGAAGCGTTGATCCCCTTCCTCGCGACTGTCATGTCAGGAGAGAAGGCCTGGGATACCAATCGCACGATCCACCATGCGATCGAGATCCGCGCAGGTGTCGTGCAGAACCCCAAGATCCTCTCATTTCAGTCCCGCTCTCCTTTGTTCCCCCACAAGAAGCTGGACGGGGAGCATGGCCTGGGACCTACCCGCTGATCAGCCGGCGCTTGCCAGCGCCGAACCGGCGCGAACGGACGCGTCGAATCTCAGCACCTCGCGGCCGCGGCTGGAAGGAGCTCTAAGGACGACGCGGGTCGCGCTCCTCTCAGGCCGGGACCGGAGCGAGCGGACCGTCGCCAACGCCATCGCCAGCTCTGCTCTGGCGAGAGCGCGAATGCAATCGTGCGAGCGGTAGGACGGCAACTCTTTCAGCTGGCAAACCGCGTCGCCGCGGGCCCCGGGCGGGCTCCTCCGTCAAGAGGAGCGGTGCGGGCCGATGCCCCGGCGATCCGGCCGGCTTGGAGGGGCTTGCAGCCACCAGACGTCCCACCACGGACTGCCTGTAGCGGATGTCCGGCGTGCGTGGCGATCGTTGGGCGATCGCTCAGGGTCGGTCGGCGGGCGAGTTAGCTGCGGGCGAGGGCGGCCTGCAGGACGTGTCTGGCGATCGGAGCGGCGGAGGTGCCGCCGAACCCTGCGCCGACGAGCATGACCGCGACGGCTATCTTCGGGTGCTGGGCGGGCGCGAAGGCCACGAAACCAGGCGTCGGAGTCCTTGGGGTTTGTCGAGTTTGGGCGTAGCTCGGCGGTGCCGGTCTTGCCGGCGACTTGCACGCCGGGAATCGCGGCCGCTGTCCCGGTCCCGGAGCGCACCACCTGGATCATCATTGAACGGACCTGGTGGGCAACCTTGGGTGTGAGGACCGGCTCTAGGATGACGGGGTCGATCGTAGTGATTCGGGGTTGCACGCGGCGGCCGTCGAGTGCGATCGTCGCGCCGACGCTGGTCATCTGGAGCGGTGTCGCGAGATCGCGATCCTGGGCGATCGCGGCAGCCCCAACGGCGAGGTCGTCGCGTAGCTTAGACGGCGGCGAGATAGTGCTTGGCTTGGCGGCGGGAATGTTGGGTTGTTGGTCGAACCCGAATGCGCGCGCCATCTCCACTAGGCGCCGGGCGCCGAGCTTGGCGCCGAGCGGCGCGAACACCGAGTTGCACGACACGGTGAACGCCTCGGTCAAAGACCCGCCGCAGGCCTCGAGGCCGGCATTTCGAAGCTCACACCCCGACAACGCTGCGTAGGTCCGTGACGGCGTCCGTGGGCGACACGTCGCGGCGCCCGTTCCGCTAGTCGTTTCGCCAAAACCGTCCTAGTAGCTGCAAGGAACCTCCCCGACCGCCTCCGGTGGTTCGTGCGCCCCGGAGCCGCCCGTTCAAGGTGACGGCGCGGCGCCTGAGCTGAGCAGCGGATCCAGCTGCAGGCAGCGCTCGAGCAACTTATCCAGCGGGCTGTTGTGGTGGTGGTGGAGCAGGTTGATCGCCCGCACGCCACAGAGCCGGTTCACGAGCGCTATGGCGGCGTCGGTGCTGGTAGCGCGGCCGGACACTAGATCGGGTTGATATTGAAGGGCACTAATGGCGCCGGCGACCGCGTATGGATCGGAGGCGCATAGAACGGTGCAGCGGACGCGGTCGGCGAGGAGTCGCAGGGCAACGTCGCCGTTGTAGGGCTCCAGTGGTGATGCGCCTGCCTCGGCGACGACGACGTCGGGGTGAGCGCCGCCGAGCTGCGAGAGCAGTTGAAGGAGCGCCGCTTCGTACGTCGCCGGCTCGACCATGGTCGACGGCAGTCCGGCGTCGACGAAGTCGAAGATCGCGTCGGCTCCCGCGTCGCGCATGGCGAGGATGTCGCGTACGTGGCCGGCGCCGGTCAGCTTCACAGCCGCCACTCGGAGGCCGTGGGCCTTGAGACGGCGCACGACCGACTTCGCGGCGGCTGTCTTGCCGCACTCCATCGAGGTGCCGATGATCAGCACGACCGGAGCGTCGAGTGCGGCGCGGGACACACGCGACACGAAGTCGCCCATACCGAGCTTGCGGTCGCGCCAGACGTGCCCGCGGTAGATCACGTCTGCGTAGGGAAGCGGTGGCGTGGTGGCGGAGGTGATGCGACCGAGCAGGCCCGATGGGGTCAGGGTTTGCATCCGCCGATCCTCGCCCACAGACGTCCAGTCGCCGACCAGCTCGAGCGTGGCGGCGCGACGGCCGAGAGCGCCCACGATCACGTCGCCGGGGATCACCTCGACCCTGCGCCCGTCGGTCGTCTCGATCGCGAATGTCGCGGCCAGCTCGGAGGTCTCGGTCAGCTCCGCCGCGACAAAGTCGCCCGTGGCCCACTGCTCACGTGGCAGATTGACGATCTCGAACGGCCGCTCGGCGAAGTCGGTGTTGCGGGTTAGACTTGTCAGGAACATCACGGTGTGAGCAGGAGAAGGGCCAGAAGGGCGGCCCGCTCAGGCATCTGCGACGCGACAACGTGCTCGTGGGACGCGTGCGCGCCGTCGCCGACCGGGCCGAGACCGTCGAGCGTCGCGGTGTACTGGCTCGTGACGTTCCCGTCCGAGGTCCCGCCGACAGTTGCCTCGTCGATGTCGATGCCGAGCTCGCGCGCCCCCTCTTGGGCGGCACGCCAAAGTGCAGCATTGCGCTCCGTGCGCTCGAGCGGGGGCAAGCTGATCCCGCCGGTAACCTCGAGTGTGACGCCCTCCACAACCGGGGTCAGACCAAGGATCGCTCGCTGGATGGCCTCCGCGTCCTCGCCGTGCAGCACGCGCACATCGACCTCTGCCGTGACCCTTGGCGCGACCACGTTCGGTCGCAGTCCACCGTCGATCGTGCCCACGTTCACCGAGATCCCCCGCTCACGGTCGTTGAGCGCGAACAGCCGCTGGATCTGGTGCGAGACCTCGAGGATCGCGCTCGCGCCCTTCTCGGGGGCGAGACCCGCATGGCTCGCGCGACC
>Ga0116216_10000455_pt1 | contig 33382 bp, 25 predicted proteins | sample Sb_taG_11_FD_89696 | JGI IMG/M metagenome (GOLD analysis project Ga0116216, IMG submission 89696) | Peat soil microbial communities from Weissenstadt, Germany - Sb_50d_3_AS metaG | ecosystem: Environmental > Terrestrial > Soil > Wetlands > Peat | place: Germany: Weissenstadt | collected 2010-09-21
CCGGGTGCCGGTGCTCGTCTCGGCCGACCAGCCGGTGAGCGTGCTCGAGGACCTGGTGCCGACGGCGACCGGCGGGGTGGTGTCGCTGGCCGGTGCGCCGGCGGGCGCCCCGTGACCGCGTCGCTCTAGCGGTCGCCTCGGGCCGGGTCCGCCGGCGGCGGGCTCCAGTGCGGCGGCGGCCACTGGGGGGCCGGCCAGCCCGATGGCGTCATCGCCCTCGGCGCGCTGGCCGGTGGCTGGCTGGCGCCGACGGCCGCCGGGGCGGCGGGGGTCTCGACGATTTCGGCGGGGACTTCGGCGGGCTCACCTTGGGTCAGCTCGGCCGGGGGGTCGTCGGCCTCGCTCTTCCCGTTGGCGGTGCCGTGCCCGTTGAAGGTCGGGGTGGCCTTCTTCCCGGTCGCGTGCACCGGCTGGCCGTAGGCCTCGTCGACGAGCGACCCGACGACCGCGCCGTCGATGGTCTCCTGGGCGAGGAGGGCCTTGGCCACCGCGTCGAGCCCGCGGCGGTGGCGGGAGAGGGTCTCGAGGGCCCGCTCCTCCTGGCCCCGCAGGATCCGCTCCACCTCGTCGTCGATGATCTGTCCGGTGTGCTCGGAGTAGTCCCGGGTGTGCATGAGGTCCTCGCCCAAGAACACCTGGCCCTGGGAACCCCAGGCCATCGGGCCGATGTCCTCGCTCATGCCCCACTCGCGCACCATCTTGCGGGCCAGCTCGGTGTTGCCGACGAGGTCGTTGGCCGCGCCCGTCGATAGGTCGCCGTAGACGAGCAGCTCGGCGGCGCGCCCGCCCATCCGCACGCACAGCATGGCCTCGATGTGGTTGCGCGGGTGGATGTGGCGCTCCTCCATCGGCAGCTGCTGGGTGACGCCGAGCGCCATCCCGGTCGGGAGGATGGTGACCTTGTGGACCGGGTCGGCCTCGGGGAGCACGTAGGCGAGGACGGCGTGGCCGCCTTCGTGGTAGGCGACGCGCTCCTTCTCCTCGTCGGACAGGACCAGGCTCTCCCGGCGCTGGCCCATGAGCACGCGGTCGCGGGCCGACTCGAAGTCGACCATCGAGATGGTGGCCGAGCCGCGCCGCACCGCGTGCAGCGCCGCCTCGTTGACCAGGTTGGCCAGGTCGGCCCCGCTCATCCCCGGGGTGCCGCGGGCGACCAGCTGGAGGTCGACGTCGGGGTTCATGCGCTTGTCGCGACAGTGCACCTGGAGGATGGGCAGCCGCTCGTCGAGGTCGGGCAACGGGACCACGATCTGGCGGTCGAAGCGGCCGGGCCGGAGCAGCGCCGGGTCCAAGATGTCGGGCCGGTTGGTGGCGGCGATCATCACGACCCCCTCGGCCGGATCGAACCCGTCCATCTCCGACAGCATCTGGTTGAGGGTCTGCTCACGCTCGTCGTGCCCGCCGCCGAGCCCGGCGCCGCGCTTGCGCCCGATCGAGTCGATCTCGTCGACGAAGACGATCGCGGGGGCCTGCTTGCGGGCGGTCTGGAAGAGGTCCCGTACCCGCGAGGCGCCCACCCCGACGAACATCTCCATGAAGTCCGAGCCGCTGACCGAGAGGAACGGCACCCCGGCCTCGCCGGCCACCGCCCGGGCGAGCAGCGTCTTGCCGGTGCCGGGCGGGCCCACGAGGAGGACGCCCTTCGGGATCTTGGCCCCGATGTCGCGGAACCGGGCGGGGGTCTTCAGGAAGTCGACGACCTCGGAGATCTCCTGCTTGACCCCGTTGTAGCCCGCGACGTCGCCGAAGGTGGTCGACGGTCGCTCGGCGCTGTACTGGCGGGCGCGCGATCGTCCGATCGACATGATCCCCGACATCTGGCCCCGGGCCTGCCGGGTCATCAGCCACATCACCCCGCCGAAGAGGAGCACGAGGAGCAGGTAGGGGAGGATCGCCGAGAAGATGGAGGACGAGGGCTCGGCGAAGTTGACGCTCAACCCGTCCTTTCGGAGGGTGTTCACGTCCGTCTGGCTGTAGGGGTTCGGGCCCTGGGTGGTGTAGCTCTGGCCGTTGGAGAACTTGCCGGTGATCACCCCGGTCGCGTTGTCGATCGTCGCGCTCGACACCCGGCCGGCCTTCACATCGCTCAGGTAGCTCGAGTAGTTGACCGAGGTGGACGAGGAGTGGGGGAGCAGGGACGGGACCACGAGGACCGCCAGCACCGCCACGATGAGGACGGTCCAGATCCACCGCCAGCTCTGGTCGTTGCCACCGGGCGTGGGCGTGTTGCCGCCGCCGCCGGGCGTCTGCTGGCGGTTCGGCCGGTCGGGCCGAGACGGGCTCACGGCGCCATGCTAGGCGCAGCGACCCGCGAACTGGTACCGACCGCGAGCCCCCGAAGAGGGGTGACTGGGTCGTCGACACAGTCAGCACGCTGCGACGACACCGATCGCGGCCCGTCTCGCACCCCTCGTCGCGGCCCTGTGTCGCCGGGGGTCGGCAGTATCTTTCACTGATGCCCTCCTCCGGTGACGACGAGGTCCGGAGCGAGACGCCCGGCCTCGGCGGTCACGAATCGGGGCGCGGCCCGGTGGTCCCGCGTCGAGGGTGGCGGGGCCGGCCCCCCGGCGAGCGGCGGCCCGCCGTCCCGGCCACCCGGAGCGACGGCGGCTGGTGGCTCGTCTGCGCCGGCATCGGCTTCGTGGTCGGCCAGATCGTCGCCCTCGTGGTGATCACGGTGGCCGCGCAGATCACGGGCAACGGCGCCCACCTCACTGCCATCTCCAAGCTGGCGGCCCCGCCGGCCTGGTACATCGGTTCGGGCCTGGTCGGGCTCTGGACGGGTTTCTTTTTCGGGCCGGCCATCGCCAGCCGGGTGCGGGGGACCCGGCACCTCGTCGCCGACCTCGGGCTGTCGTTCCGGCGGTCGGACGCGTGGGGAGTCCTCATCGGCATCGGCGGGCAGCTGCTCGTCACGCTGATCTACCTGCCCTTCGTGTCCCACCTGCACAACTTCCAGGCGCCAACGACCAAACTCACCGGGGGGGCGCACGGCACCGGGTTCGCGGTGATCGCGATCCTCACGGTGGTCGGTGCGCCGTTCTTCGAGGAGCTGTTCTTCCGGGGGCTGCTCCTGCGCGGCCTGCTCGGTGTGTTCGGTGCGGCCGGCCGGCGGCTGGCCGGCGCCGCGACGCCGGTCCTGGCGATCGCGGTGGCGGTCGTGGCCGACGGGCTCCTGTTCGGCCTCGCCCACGGCGAGCTCGAGCAGTTCGCCGGGCTCGCCGTGTTCGGCTGCATCCTGGCCGTCGTCGCGTACAAAACCGGGCGCCTCGGGATGAACATGGTCGCCCATGCGAGCTTCAACCTCGTCGCCGTGATCGCGATCGCCTCGAACCGCGCCGGGCTCATCCACTGATGGGGGGCGGCCGTTGACCGGCCTCGTCGACCCCGAGGCGCCACCGGTCCCGGCGGACACCGAGGCGCCGGTCACCGTGCTCGCGCCCGGGCGGCGCTGGCCGGCTTGGCTGCCGGGGGCCTGCACCGCCGTCGCGATCCTTGGCGTGATCGCGGTGGTCCTGTGGCAGATGCACCTCAACCTCCTGTTCACCGACACGACCACCACCGGGGGCGACACCGGCTCCCACTTCGTGATGCCCGCCTACCTCCGCCATCACCTCCTGACCAGCGGCCGGCTAACCGGGTGGGACCCCAGCTGGTACGACGGCTATCCGATCTACACCTTCTATTTCGTCGTCCCGGACTTCCTGGCCGCCCTGGCGAGCTTCGTCATCCCCTACGGGATCGCGTTCAAGCTCATGACGGTCCTCGGCTCGGTGCTCCTGCCGGTTGCCGCCTGGGCGTGCGGGCGGCTGTTCGGTCTCCGGGCCCCCGGCCCGGCCGCGCTCGCCGCCGCGACGCTCCCCTTCCTGTTCGACTACACGTGGACGATCGACGGGGGGAACCTCTTCTCCACCCTGGCCGGCGAGTACGCCTACTCCCTCGCCATCCCGCTCGCCCTCGTGTTCCTTGGGCTGTTCGCGCGCGGCCTGCGGACCGGGCGGGGGCGGACCTGGTCGGCGGTCGTCCTCGCGCTCTGCGTCCTCACCCACATCCTCCCGGCGCTCCTCGCCCTCGTCGGGGCGGCCGTGCTGGTCGTCCTCGAGCTCCTCGGCGACCGCGTGCGGTCCGACGACGGCGTCGAGGCCGCCCGTGAGGGGCGGTGGCGGTGGCACCGGGCGTGGTGGGGGGTCTCGACCGTCGGGCTCGGGCTCCTGCTCTCCTCGTGGTGGCTTGTCCCGTTCCTCCTCGACCACGCGTACTCGACCCAGATGGGCTACCAGAACGTCGCCGGGTTCCCCGGGCTCTTCTTCCCCCGCGCCGACATTTGGGCCCTCCTGATCGCCGGGGTCGCGGTCCTGGTCGCGATCGGCACGCGGAGCCGCTTCGGCCTGCTCTTCTCGGTGCTCGGGGGGAGCGCGGCCCTGGCCGTCCGGTTCGACCCGCAGGGCGCCCTCTACAACGTTCGGCTCCTGCCCCTGTGGTTCCTGTGCGTGTACCTCATGGCCGGGTGGCTGGCCTCGGTGGTCGTCCGTGCCGCGGTCGTTGCCTGGCGCCACCGTCTTCGGGTGACCGAGTCGCTCCGCTCCCCGCCCCTCGAGCGGCACTACCGCTTCGTCCCGGCCGCGATCGCGGGGCCGCTCGCGGTGCTCCTCGGCGCGCTCGTCGTCGTGGTCCCGCCCTTCGTACTGCCCGCCAGCGCGCTGCCGACCCCCCCGGGAGCGAACCAGGTCATCAACTGGTCCAACTGGAACTACAAGGGATTCGAGGGCGCCCCGTCCTATAACGAGTTCAAGGGCCTGATGGCGACGATGTCACGGGTCGGCGAGACCCACGGGTGCGGCCGGGCCATGTGGGAGTACGACGCCGACGAGAACCGCTTCGGTACCCCCGAGGCGCTGATGGACCTCGCCTATTTCACCGGCGGCTGCATCGACTCGATGGAGGGGCTGCTCTTCGAGTCGTCGACCACGACCCCGTACCACTTCTTGGACCAGGCCGAGCTGTCGCCGGCACCGTCGGATCCCATGGTGGGCCTCCCCTACGGCCCCCTCGACGTGCCGCTCGGGATCGACCACCTCCAGCTGCTCGGAGTGAAGTACTTCATGGCCAACAGCACGATCGTCGTGGACGCGGCGAAAGCCAACCCGTCGCTCCGGCTGGTGGCGACCACGGGACCCTGGCACTCCGCCTACAACGGCCAGCTGCTCAGCGAGACCTGGGACATCTTCGAGGTGAAGGACTCGGCGCCGGTGGTGCCCCTCTCGAACCTCCCGGCCGTGCTCACCAATGTCGGTCCGGGCCAGACGAGTTGGTTGCCGGTTTCGGAGACCTGGTACGACGACCCGAACCGCTGGGACGTCGAGCTGGCCGCCGCCGGTCCGGCCAGCTGGCCACGCATCGCGGCCGGGACGCCGCCACCGACCGACACGGTGCCCACGACCTCGGTCACCGACGTGGTCGAGGGCGTCGACACCATCAGCTTCCACGTGAGCCGGGTCGGCACTCCCGTGCTCGTCAAGACCTCCTACTTCCCGAACTGGGTGGCGACCGGGGCGACCGGCCCGTGGCGGGTCACCCCGAACCTCATGGTGGTGGTCCCGACCGCACACACGGTGACGCTCTCCTACGGCACCGGCAAGGCGGGGAAGCTCGGGTTCGCCGCGACCGGTCTGGGCGTCGTGCTGCTGGGCGGCGGAGCCGTCCTCGCCCGCCGGCGCCGCGCCGCCCCGCGCCCCGCGCACGCGGGTCCGGGCGGTCTCGGGGGCGCGGGACGCGGCCGGTAGGCTCGGGCGCGCCATGGGCGATCCGAACGGGGTGTTCAAGGCCTATGACGTCCGCGGTACCTTCCCCGATCAAATCGACGCGGAGCTCTGCCGCGCCATCGGCTCGGCGATGGCGACCTTCACCGGGGCCGAGCGCCTGCTGGTCGTGCGGGACATGCGGCCCTCCGGGGTGGAGCTGTCGGCGGCGTTCGCCGAGGGGGCGTCCCGGGTCGGGGCCCGTGTGATCGACCTCGGGATGGCCTCGACCGATTTCCTCTACTTCGCGTCGGGGATGCTGGACGCGCCCGGTGCGATGTTCACCGCCTCCCACAATCCGGCCAACTACAACGGGATCAAGATGTGCCAGGCCGGGGCCCGCCCGATCGGCAGGGACACCGGCCTCGCCGACATCCAGCGCCTCGCCGTCGAGTACCTGGGGCACCCCGCAACGAACGGATCGCCCCCCGAGGTCGACCGGCTCGACCTCCTGGACGACTACGCCGAGCACGTGCGGTCCTTCGTCGACCGCTCGGTGCTGCGGCCGCTGAAGGTGGTGGCCGACACGGCGAACGGGATGGGCGGCCTCGTCGCCCCGCTCGTCTTCGGGCCGCTGCCCTTCGAGGTCTCGATCTTGTTCGGCGAGCTCGACGGCACGTTTCCGAACCACCCGGCCGATCCGATCCAGGAGGAGAACCTGGCCGACCTGAAGGCCGCCGTGCTCGAGCACAAAGCCGATGTGGGCCTCGCCTTCGACGGCGACGCCGACCGGGTCTTCTTGGTGGACGAGCGGGCCGGACCGGTGTCCGGATCGCTGACGACCGCCCTCGTCGCGAGCTCGATGCTCGAGAAGCACAAGGGCGCCACCATCCTCTACAACCTCATCTGCTCCAAGGTGGTCCCCGAGGTGATCGCCGAGCGCGGCGGGGTCGGGGTCCGCACCCGGGTCGGCCACTCCTTCATCAAAGAGGTGATGGCCGAGACCGGGGCGGTGTTCGGGGGCGAGCACTCCGGGCACTACTACTTCGCCGAGAACTACCGGGCCGACTCGGGGATCATCGCCGCGATGGTGGTCCTCGAGCTCATGAGCAGGAGCGACCGGCCGCTCTCCGAGCTGCTCCGACCGTTCCGGCGCTACGCCGACTCTGGCGAGATCAACACCGAGGTGAAGAACCCGGCCGAGGTGGTCGAGGCGGTCGCCGAGCGGGTCTCGGGCGGGGGGGCGTCGATCGATCGCCTGGACGGCCTGACGGTGGACCACGGCGATTGGTGGTACAACCTGCGCCCGTCGAACACCGAGCCCCTGCTCCGTCTCAACGTGGAGGCGAGGACGGCGGACGAGTGCGCCCGCCATGTGGACGAGGTCCTCGGCCTCGTCGCCGAGTTGTCCGATTGATCCCGAGCACCGATCACACCGAAGACACAGAGGAAGAGGACGACCGATGCCGCTGGACCCGCTCCTGATCGAGCTCTTGGCCTGCCCCGAGGACAAGGGGCCCCTGCTGTGGTTCGAGGACGAGGACCTGCTCTACAACCCGCGTCTGAAGCGCGCCTACAAGGTGGTCGACTCGATCCCGGTCATGCTGATCGACGAGTCGGTCGCCGTCGACGACGCCGAGCACGGCCGCCTCGTCGCCAAAGCCGAGGCGGGTGGCGCCCAAGAGACCGGGCAGCCCCCGGCCGAGCCGTCAGGAGCGTGACCGCGCCGACCGGCGGCGGGTTCCCCTCGCCGCTCGGCGTCGACTCGGAGTCGATGTGGGCGGCCACGGCCGGGCTTCCCGAGCAGATGGTCGTCGCGCTCGAGGCCGGACACGCGGTCGACTCGCTCCCCGAGGGCGACGAGATCGAGGCCATCGCCGTCCTCGGCATGGGCGGGAGCGGGATCGCGGGGGACATCCTCATGGCCGTCGCGGCCGCGTCCTCCCGGGTGCCGGTCGCGGTGGTCAAGTCCTACGAGCTCCCGAGTTGGGTGGGCCCCCGCTCGCTCGTCTTCGCGGTTTCGTGTTCGGGCAACTCCGAGGAGACGCTCGCCACGGCCGAGGCCGCGCTGGCCGTTGGGGCCTCGGTGGTGGCCGTGACCGGCGGCGGCCAGCTCGCCCGGCTCGCCGGTGAGCACGGCGCGCCGGTGATCCCGGTCCCTCCATCCATCCCCCAGCCGCGCGCCGCGATCGGAGCGATGTCGGTGCCCCTGCTCGTGGTGTCGGACCGCATCGGGCTGCTCCCGGACGCGGCCGACCAGGTCGCCGGAGCCCTGGATCACCTACGGGCCCGCCGCGATCAGCTCGTGGGACCGGACAGCCCGGCTGTGGAGATCGCGCGCCGGATCGGCCGGACGATCCCCCTCGTGCACGGCGCCCAGGGGCTCCCTTCGGTCGCTGCGTCGCGCTGGAAGACCCAGGTGAACGAGAACGCCAAGGCCCCCGCCATGTGGTCGGCGCAGCCCGAGCTGTGCCACAACGAGATCGCCGGATGGGGGCAGTTCGGGGACGCGACCCGGCAGGTGATCACCGCCGTCGAGCTCCGCAGCGCCGACGAACATCCGCAGGTGGCGCGCCGCTTCGATTGGGTTGCCGAGGTGCTGCGCGAGGTGGTGGCCGACGTGGTCGAGGTCCGTGCCGACGGACCCTCACCGATTGCCCGATTCTTCGATCTCGTCTTGGTGGGCGACTTCGTGTCCCTGCACCTCGCCAATCGCGACGGGGTGGACCCGGGGCCCGTCCCGATTCTCACCGAGCTGAAGGACCTGTTGGCCGTCCACGCCGCGTCGGCGACGGGAGGCTGACATCACGTCGGTGTGACCGGGTGGACGCACCCGGTCCGGTTCCGCCGGTTCGGCGCCGGCCGGTCGCTTAGGCCAGGCGCTCCACGATCATCGCCATCCCTTGTCCGCCACCGACGCACATCGACTCGAGGCCGACGGTCTTGCCGGTGTCCTCCAACGCGTTGAGCAGCGTGGTCATGATCCGGGCACCGGTCTGTCCGAACGGGTGGCCGAGCGCGATCGCGCCACCCCTCACGTTGAGCTTGTTCCAGTCGATGCCGAGATGGCGCGCCGAGGGGATCACCTGCGCCGCGAACGCCTCGTTGATCTCGACGAGGTCGATGTCGTCGATGGTCATCGACGCCCGCTTGAGGGTCTGACGGATGGCCTCGACCGGGCCGAGGCCCATGATCTCGGGATTGAGGGCCGAAACGCCGCTGGCCACGATCCGGGCGAGCGGCGTGATCCCGAGCTCGCGCGCCCGGGCGTCGCTCATGACGACCACGGCCGCGGCGCCGTCGTTGAGCGGGCAGGCGTTGCCGGCGGTGACGGTCCCGCCCTCCCGGAACGCCGGCTTCAGCTGGCTGAGCGCCTCGAGGCTGGTTCCGGGCCGGGGCCCGTCGTCCTTCGTGACAACGGTTCCCGACGGCGTGGTCACGGGGATGATCTCGCGCTCGAAGAAGCCGTTGGTCTGGGACTCGACCGCGCGGGTCTGGGAGAGCAGCGCGAACTCGTCCATCTCCCGGCGGCTGACCTTCTCGGACTCGGCGACGTTCTCGGCGGTCTGGCCCATGGCGATGTACACGTCGGGGAACCCGGACGGGGGGGTCCACGGCTCGGTGACCGCCGGCGCCCGGGCGGCGGTGCGCGCCTCGGCGTCGGCGAAGGCTTGGTTGTGGGGGCCGGTGTCGGAGGCCCCGTGCAGGTACCGGCTGACCGTTTCCACCCCGGCGGCCACGAACACGTCACCCTCTCCGGCGCGGATGGCGTGCGCGGCCATCCGAATCGTCTGCAGCGAGGAGGAGCAATACCGGTTCACGGTGACCCCCGGCACGTCGATACCCGCGAGGATCCCGGCCACCCGGGCGATGTTGTAGCCCGACTCGCCCGCCGGCTGCGCGCAGCCGACGATGACGTCCTCGACGGTCGCGGCGTCAAGCGTCGGGACCTTTCTCAGTACCTCCCCGATGGTGAGGGCGAGCAGGTCGTCGGGTCGGCACTCGACGAGCGATCCCTTGTTAGCGCGGCCGATCGGGGTGCGTCCGGTCGCGACGATGACGGCTTCAGGCATCGGCCCTCCTTCGCCCGGACAGCCGGCATGTCCGGGTCCGCGGTCTTTGGAGGCTAGCTGTCGACTCGACAGCCCCCGACGGGCGACCGCTCAGGACCAGAGCAGATCGGAGAGCGCGACGCAGAGGCCCTGGATCTCCAGTGCGGTCCGTTCGAAGGCGACCAGCGGGGACCCCGCGGGATCGGCCACGTCGTCGGCATCGGACTCACCGAGGAGCTCGGAGCGGTTCCTTCCGACTCCCAACCGAGCCAACCACGCCCCCAGATCCTCATGTTGCCGGCGCGAGCCGGCGATCCCGCCCCGCCGGACGAGCTCCTTCAGCGTGAAGCTTCTGCCCCAGGCGCCAGGCAGCCGGACCACGAGCTCGCGCACGTGCTCGCGGGCCATCCCGACGACCAAGTCGGCTCCTGCCACCAGCTCATCGGTGACCTGCAGGCTTCGGAACCGCGGGAGCTCCGGATCGTCGAACCCGAGGCCGACCAGTGCCTCCTTCGTCTCTCGGGGGAGCGGCGCGCCGCCCGGGAGCAGCCCAGCGGATGAGATCTGGGCACGGACGCCGCGGCGGTTCGCCAGTGTTGACAACATCACCTGGGCCATCGGCGAGCGATGTTGGTTTCCCGTGCAGACGAACAGGATTCGAATCGGCCGAGTGTACCGACGCCGTTTCCCGGTCCTCGAACTAGAAGCTCGCCGGCAGCAGCGGCGTCACGCTCTGGAAGAAGACGAACAGGAGCGCGAGGAAGGCGAGCCCTCCGACGAATCCGAGGGCCAGGCGGGCCGGCCAACGCCGCCAGAGGAGCATCGCCAGCCAGATCGTGGCGGCGAGGCCCGCCGCGGCCACCCCCCAACCGGTCGCCGGCCACGGCGAGCCGTTGGTCCCGGCAAGCTCGGCCACTGGTGGCCGCGTGGCGCGCCCGCGGGGGGTCGGATCGGCGGTGGTCTTCGGCGGCACTGGCGCGGGCGGCGTGACCAGGGTGGCCTGCACCACGAGGCGCTGGGCGGCGCTGTAGCGGGGGTTGCAGGTCGTGAGCGTGAGCGTCGGCACCGCGGTCGGCTGGAGCACGGCGAGATCGCTCGGTGTGACCACCGTCACCGTGCTGACGTCGTATTCGAATCGGCCCTGCGTGGTGGTGATGTAGATCGGGTCCCCGGCCGTGAGTTTGTCGAGATCGAAGAAGGGATGGAGATAGGTGGTGCGGTGGCCGGCGATCGCGGCGTTGCCCGGTTGGCCCGGCAACGGGCTGTTGTCGTAGTGCCCCGGCCCCAGTTCGAGATCTGAGGTGGTCGTGCCCTGCACGACAACGAAGTTGATAGCGATCGCAGGGATCTCGATCGTCCCGACTGGCTGCCCGTCGGCCGGGGCAACTCCGGGGGCGGTGGCCACGCCGCGTGTCGGTTCGGTCGTCGTCGTGGTCGGCCCCGAGACCGAGGTAGTTGTCTGTGAGTGCGGCGTGTGGTGATGGCCGGCCGCGGCGAGCTCTTGATCGAACTGTCGCCGAAGAGCCTCTTGGTGGAAGCGAGTCGTGATGCTCGTCCCCCAGAGTTGGTACGCGACGAACAGCAGGACAAGGACGCCGAAGGCGAAGATCGCGACACCGATCCGGGCAATCAGTCGACGCCAGGACACAACGCATCGTAACGGTCGCGTGCGCTGCTGGCCGTCGCGGCCGGAATCGGGGCCAGGTTCGCCGTGTATCCGACCGGCACGAATGTCTTCGATCGCGCAAGACTGTCGTGTCCGCGGCAACCTTCCCGGTGGTGAAGGATGCGCTCGCAGCGGGGATGCGCCGAGTCGTCATCGACAGCCCGGCCGGCCCGGGCTTCCCGGAGGGGGCCAACCGGAGCTCGGTGACCCGCCACGGTCCGCTCTCGTCCTCGGCACTGCTCGACCGAAGGGCGCGACCGGGCCAGCTCGGAAACCGAACTCGAGGCGCGCACCTGCTTCCCGTCCGTCGACGTGCCCTTGAACGGGTCGGTCCCCGGTCTGACTCCCGGCTCGTCGGCCGGGTGGGCCCGGGCCCGGACCTTTCGATGGCCGTCCGGCTCCGACCGACCGCCAAACCCCGCGGGTAGGTCGAGGTCGCCCCGGCCGGACCCATGGCTCCCGCCGAGGGCGACGGGATCGCCGGCTGGACACTCAGTGCGGCAGTGCGCCAGCACCGGAAATTTCGCCTCCGTCGGCGAGTCAACGGCTCAACCACTCGCCGTGGTCGGGCAGTCCGATCGATTAGTAAGAAATGACTGCGCTCCCAGGGCCTCCCGGTCGTCTCCTATCGACCATCCACCAAAAGCGCTGATAGCCAGCTGTATCTTTTGGTAATCCAGGGAGGTTGTTATGAAGCACAAGCTGGCATTTGTCGCGGCTGTCGCAGCGATTGGCCTGATCTTTACCACCCCGGCATTCGCCAACGGCTCGGGTAGCGCGCCCGTAGTGGCCACCAACTCCGACTCGACGGGCCCCGGCGGCTCACTGACGGTGACCGGCAACAACTTCTACCCCGGCGAGGAGATCACCCTCGAGCTCTACAGCGACCCGGTCGCGATCGGCCAGACCAACGCCGACTCTGCCGGAAGCTTCTCGATCGTGGTCACCATCCCCACCGACGCCACCCCGGGGAGCCACTCCATCGTCGCCAACGGCTCGAGCGGTGACTCGGCCAATACCGCGATCGTCGTGACCGGGACGAACGACCCCGTGGCGCCCAACTCCGGGACGACCGACCCCGTGGTCACCACGTCCAGCTCGCCCGGCCCCGGCGGCTCGCTGACGGTGACCGGCAACAACTTCCGCGCCGGCGAGGAGATCACCGTCGAGCTCTACAGCGACCCGGTCGCGGTCGGCCAGACCAACGCCGACTCCACCGGAAGCTTCTCGATCGTGGTCACCATCCCCACCGACGTCACCCCGGGGAGCCATTCCATCGTCGCCAACGGCTCGAGCGGTGACTCGGCCAACACCGCGATCGTCGTGACCGGGACGATCGTCTCTGTGACCGCGAAGATCGTCCCCGCGGCCTCCAAGTCGGGACTGCCCCTCACCGGGGCGAACATCGCAATGGTGAGCGAGGTAGGCGTCCTGGCAATGGCGTTGGGCGGGATGCTGATTGTCAGCACTCGCCGCCCGCGGAGGACCGCGTAGGTCCTAGCAACTGGTGGGCCCGACGCGGGTCATCGGCTCTGCACACGAGCCCTCTCCAGTCGGACCCGAGGCGCCCGGTTTCGAATCGGGCGAGGCTGCAACCAGGCTGGGCTTTCGCAGCCTCGAGCACATGAGGCGGGCTGAGCGAACGACCGCTCAATCTCGTCCAATCCTCAACCCGCGACGGAACTCTTGCGGTCGGGGCGAACACCGGGTTGATATGGCGGCGAGGACCTGCAGGGAGGTTCGAAGGTTGGCCTCGGACGGTTCCAGTTCGGCCATCTCGCCCCTGGCACTCTCTCGGCGCGATCTCTGCCCCACACACACACCGACCGGGTTGGCGACATGGACGTGATCGGACCATCGAGGGCGACCGGCACGCAGGCCGCGGGCATCGGCCCGCATCGAGCCTCCTAGATCGCTCAGGGCCCCTCGGCCCCGGTGACGGTGCAGGATCGAGGGTCCCAGGGGGCGAGCGCCTGGACCGGCTGAGTGGGCGCCGCGAAGTCCGGGACCGTGGTCGTCGTGGTGGTGGGAGGCACGGTCGTCGTGGTCGTCGTGGTCGTCGCGGGAGGCACGGTCGTCGTGGTCGTCGTCGCGGGGTGATGGCGGTGGCGCGGGGGACTCGTCGTGGTCGTGCTGACGGGCGGCGGGGCCGGCGGGTTCACGGCGAAGTCCGTCCCCGTGATCACCGTCACTTGGGCGCCAGACGAGGCGGCCGCCGAACCCGCCTGCCCGGCCGGGGCCAGCGCCATGATCACCTGGCCCGAGAGTGAGCGGGCGACCGCTTGGGCAGCGGCCTCCTCGGCCGGCGTGTCGGGTCCGTACTCCACGACCGTCTCGGCCTGCTCGCCCACCGGTTCGACGTTGGACAGGGAGACGACGTTGAAGCCCAGCGCCTTCAGCCCCGCCTCGGCGTCCTGGCCAGCCGCCTCGACCCCCGAGCCGTCCTCGACCGCGACCGAGATAGCACCGGGGGCGGGGAGGGTCGAGCCGTCGATGGTGTCGACGTCGGGGGCGGTTCCGAGGAACTGGTCGATCACGGCGAAGTCCTGCGGTTCGGAGGGGAACTCGACGTTCCCGTAGCCACCGCCCTTGTAGGAGTACTGGTTGATGGAGCTCTCCATCACCGGAACCGTCAACTGCGGTGCGCCGAACGGGTTGAGGCCGTGGAAGGAGAGGACGAGGTGCACCATGTGGGCGGTGGACATCGAGTTGTCGATCGTGAGGTCGGGGGCGATGCTCGAGATCAGCTGCGCATCGGTGATCGGGTTCCCGAGACCCTTCTGCGCGACGGCCGCCGCGAGCACCCGCAGGAACTCGTGGTCGCGGCGGATTCGGGCGAGGTCGCTCTCGCCCTCCTGTGGCCAGAAGGCCGGATCGCTCGTCGTCACGCCGGTGCCCTTGTACTGGAGGTGCCGGGCCCTGACCACCTGGAGCGCTATGAAGCCGTCGAGGTGGATGCAGCCGGGGGTCTGGACGTTGAGCCCCGAGTAGGCGTCGTAGATGGGCTCGGGGAAGTACATCGACACACCGCCGAGCGCGTCGACAACGCTCGCGAAGGTGTCGAAATTCAGCTCGACGTAGTGCTGGATCGGGATCCCAAGGTCCTCCTCGATCGCGGCCACCAGCTGGCTCGGTCCCTGGTAGAGAGCCGCGTCGATCTTGTTCGCCCCGGTGCTCCGCGCGTTCGGGACGAACAGGTCGCGTGGGATCGAGAGGACACCGACAGTCTTCTTGGCCGCGTCGAGGTGCAGGATCATGATGACGTCGCTGTTGACGCCGGTCACCCCCTGCGAACACAACCCGTAGACGGGGTTCTGCACCTTGAGCGCGCAGCGGGAGGTCGACCCGACCATGAGGATGTTCTCGGTCCCGACGTCGACACCTTTCTTCGGGGCCGGCTTTAGGTGATGCACCGCGATCCGGTGGACCTGGGCGTTCAGATAGATGAGATAGCCGCCCACCGAACCGACCAACAGGACAAGCACGAGGGCGACGATCGAGAGGCCGCGCCGCAGCTTCCAATGCTTGCGGGCCCTGACGCGCGCTCGACGACGGCTGCGCCTTGTACTTCGCGTTGCCGCGTGCCGGGGGCCTTCCGATCTACGGGGGCTCTCAGGCTCCGTTGGCGCTCCGGTGGAGCCGGTGTCGGTCACGTACCGTCGTTGCGGCGGATGGTCGGCCGCTCAAGCTTCGAGCGGGCCTACGTCGTCGAACCCCTGGCGAATGCCCTTCCCGGCCCGTCGAATCAGCTGGTCGGGTTCGTAGAGCATCCAGAACGCGTTCCGGGCGTGTTTGCGAGATCGGTTACGGCAGACCTCGGCGAGAACGGTGGGGTCGTCGCTCTCATCTTCGTGGACGAACACTTCGAGGATCGGGGTATTCGTCATCAACTGAGCCAGCATGATTCCCTGCGACGCTTCGTGCGCACAGGTCTTGTCGATCGGCGCGCGACCCGGCATTCCCAATGCGATGACAATGCGGCATCGCTCGATCTCGATCATCTGTTTTGCGGCGACTGCCAAATCCTTGAAACCGGGTACGGTCCGACGAATCGTTTCAAACCGCTCACCGTGACCTGGGCACTCGGCGAGCTCGGCTAACGCTTCGGCACCCATGTCGAATCTCGCGAACATGGTATCGACGACCCCAATCACGTCCACTGGAGAGAGTCTCCCACTCTGGCCGTGAGCAGGTCATCTGGCGGGCCTTTCGGGAGGGACAACGGGGATCGCCCACGCGTTCTAGTCGGGGATCCCCCCGGTGCTCTCGATTGCCGGTGGTGGCGATGGGCGCTCCCGGGGTGGAGCACTTCAGTGTCCTTCCGAAGGCATGAAGCGGGCTGGCCCTGCATGGGTTATTCGACCACCGATTTCCCTCAGGCTGCCGGCCAATTCCCGGGCGATAGCCAGGATTCGAGTTGCCGGGTACTGGACCAAAACGGGTCGCCCCGGGGGATCCTGTGTCCGGGCGCTTCTGCTGCTCACCACCGGCGACGAGACCGTCCGTGCCCGGACCCTCAGGACGTCGTCAGCAGCTCCCGTAGGGATCGATCGGCCGGGTGAACTCTCCGAGGTCGTCCGACCAACTATTCGAGTTGTAGGCCTCGTTCATGTATGCAGCAGCGCAGGGGTCGTTGATCGCGATCACGTGTTGGCCCGAACAGAGGCCTGCAATGTTCACGCACGTCATTGCCTCGTGCCCGTCGGCGTACCCGGGGCACTCGAAAGTGAACTCGGGGTTCGCGTTCGCCGACAAATACGCGAGCGCCGCGGCACAGCCGTAGTTCGAGGGCTCAGGAGCCGGGTTCGGGCTCGCCTCGGGGGCGGGTGCCTGCTGCGCCGGGGCCGGCGCGGGCGCGGGCGGTGGAACCGTCGTCGAAGGTGGCGAAACCGGGACGGTGGTTGTGGTGGTCTCCGGCAGCGTGGTCGGGGTCGTAGTCGTGGAGATGACCTCGGATGGCTTCGACGACCCCGACGGGGTGGCGGTTCCGGGTCTCGCGCCAGATCCGAAGGCAGCGGTCCCGAACAGCAATGCCGTCATGAGAAGCGCCGCAGTGGCTAGTCCAAGCACACGACGCCGACCCGTCGTTTCCATCTTGCGCTCTTCCCTGTCTGCTCTCAGGGAGCAGCCGGGTGGCGCCTCAGGTCAGCGCTGGCTCGCGCGGCAACCGATTCGGCAGCCCGGCTGACTCTGAGAGTCCCGTGGCTTTGCGCCCCCTCCTCGCGGAGGGTTTGCCTTTTCGTCGGTGCCGGAGCACCGATTCGGACACAAAGTTACACGAATGTAGGTAGTGGTGAGGGGATGGGCCTCTGACGGTCGTTTTGGTCGTTGACCAGGGGAGACGTGCCGATGGTCTCAGCTGACCCCTCCCCATTCGGACCGCGCTGCCCTCGAAGGCGGGGGAGGTGGTCGGCGATCGCCGGTGGACGCCCTGCACGGGCCTGGTTGCGCCACCTTCTTGTTCCGATTGACGTGATCGGCAAGGCGCTGGCTGGAACGCGAAGAACTGGTTCTGTCCGTGTCGCCACTGCGCCGGATGAAAGCGCTGAGCAGCGGGCGCTGCTGGCCGATTGGGCCACACCAGTGCTACGCCTGGGAGCATCCCGGCGGTTGCTCGGGATTGCAACGGTCAGGGTCGAGAGCGCGATCGACCCGTGGGCGGCGGACGAGGGGAGATCACGATGGCGTGGGACTTCGAGACCGAACCGGAGTTTGAAGAGCAGCTGGCGTGGATGCGCGGGTTCGTGAAGGAGGAGATCTTCCCCCTCGAGACCCTCGGATTGGACTACGAGACCACCCTGCGGGTGATCGCGCCGCTGCAGGACCAGGTGAAAGCCCAGGGTCTCTGGGCCGCCCACCTGCCACCCTCGCTCGGGGGCATGGGCTTCGGGCAGGTGCGCCTCGGGCTGATGCACGAGATCCTCGGGCAGACCCCGCTCGGACCGGTCGTCTTCGGCAACAACGCCCCGGACTCGGGCAACGCCGAGCTGCTGGCGATTGGCATCGAGGAGACCGGCCGCCAGGACCAGCGCGAGCAGTGGCTGCAGCCCCTCCTCGACGGGAAGCTCCGCAGCGCCTTCTCCATGACCGAGCCCGAGACCGCCGGCTCTGACCCGACCCTCCTGCAGACCCGGGCGGAGCGGGACGGCGACGAGTACGTGATCAACGGCCACAAGTGGTTCTCATCCAACGGCTCGGTGGCCGACTTCCTCATCGTGATGGCCGTCACCAATCCCGACGTCCACCCCTACCAGGGTTCGTCCATGATCCTCGTGCCGACCGGCACGAACGGCGTCGACATCGTGCGGGACGTGGCCACGATGGAACACCCCGAAACCGAGTTCGGCCGCTTCGGGAACCACGCCGAGATCTACTACCGCGACGTCCGGGTTCCGGTGGCCAACCTCATCGGGCGCGAGGGCGAGGGGTTCACGCTCGCCCAGCAGCGCCTCGGTCCCGGGCGGATCCACCACTGCATGCGCTGGCTCGGCCAATCGCGGCGCGCGTTCGACATGCTGTGCGAACGGGCGGTGTCCCGCACCGCCCACGGCTCCCTCCTGGCCGAGAAGCAGACGATCCAGAACTGGGTCGCCGATTCCCTGGCCGAGATGCAGGCGGCCCGGCTCATGACCCTGCACGCGGCGTGGAAGATGGACAAGGTCGGCGCGCCGGCGGCGCGGCTCGAGATCGCGATGATCAAGTACTTCGGCGCCGGCGTCCTCTTCAACGTCATCGACCGGGCCATCCAGATCCACGGCGCGCTCGGGTTCTCCTGCGACCTCCCGCTCGAGCACATGTACCGCGCCGCCCGGGCCGCTCGCATCTACGACGGCCCCGACGAGGTGCACCGCCAGACGGTGGCGCGCCGGACGCTGCGCAACTACGCGCCGCATCCCATCCCGAGCGAGCACATCCCGACCCGGCGGGAGGAGGCCCGCCAGCGCTTCGCGGACCTCCTGGAGCGCGCCACCGCCGACCTCTGAGCGGGGACCGGGCGATGCGGCTGCTGCTGACCGAGCCGGCGGTTCGGGCCTCCGGCGAGGCGCTCCTCGCCGCCCACACCGGCATCGAGCTCGTGGCCCTGCGGCCGGACGGGGCCGTCGTGCTCTCCGACGGGACCGAGCTCGACCGGGAGGACACCGGGGTCGAGGTGGCCTGGGCGACCTCGGACCTCTACGAGGAGGGTGGCCAGCTGCGGGCGTTCTTCGGGCTCGTCCGGCGGCTCGGCACCCTGCGGTGGTTCCAGTCCCAGGCCGCCGGCTTCGACGCGCCGATCTTCGCCGAGCTCATCCGCAAGGGGGTGCTGTTCACCAAGTCCGACGCCCACAGCGTCCCGATCGCCGAGTTCGTGCTGCGGGCCGTGCTCGATCACCACCAGCGTCCGGAGCGGTGGGCGGCGGCCCAGGCGGCCCGACGCTGGGAGCGCCACGAGTTCGACGAGGTGTCGGGGAGCACCTGGATGGTGGTCGGCCTCGGATCGATCGGCGCCGAGGTGGCTCGCCGGGGCCGGGCCCTCGGCGCGCGGGTCATCGGGGTCCGGCGGCGCCGGGCCGGCGACGAACCGGTCGACGAGCTGGTCACCCCGGACCGCCTGGTGGGCGTCCTCGGTGAGGTCGATGTCGTCGTGCTCTGTGCGCCAGCCAACGCCTCTACGAAGCACCTCGTCGACGCGGCCTTCCTGGCTGCGATGCGGTCGGGCTCGCTCCTCGTGAACATCGGTCGGGGCTCGGTGGTGGACGAGGCCGCCCTGCTCGAGGCGCTCGACCGCGGGCCGCTCGGCGGAGCCGTGCTCGATGTCTTCGAAACCGAGCCGCTGCCCGAGGACAGCCCGCTGTGGGCGCACCCGAAGGTGGTGATCACCCCCCACAACTCGGCCCTCGCGACGGCCCGGTACCGGCGCCAGCTCGAGCTGTTCAGCGAGAACCTCGGCCGCTACCGGCGCGGCGAGCCGCTCCGGGGCGTGGTCACCGAGGCCGACCTCGACTAGGCAGGGTCGTGCGTCCGGGCCGCGCCGAAGGTAAGGACTCGATAAGGAAGTCTCGGGGGGACCGTCGCCTTCATCAGATCGACGGGTTTGTCCGCACATACTCTCGCCATGGGCTCATCACCAACCGATCGAGTGCGCGCCCGTGGGGCGTCCCAACTCGGCCAGCCACCGACGCGGGAGCGATGTGGGCATGCGGCTCGGGCCTGAACACCTCGGCCCGCGGGGCCTGATGCTCCTCGGGGCAGCCGGCGTGCTCGGGGTGGCCCTCGCGGTGCACGGCTACGGCAAGGGCGTCGTGGTCGCGTCCGGGACCGCCGGGGTGGTGTCCGCCAGCCAGCCACCGGCGACGACGGCCACGACCACCCCGTCGACGACCACCCCGCCGAGCAAGGCCGCCGGCTCGACGACGACGTCCACCTCGGCCGCGCCTCGGGCGCAGAAGCTCGGGCCCGCCCTCGCCTCGACCCAGTACGCGAGCTACGCGTACCAGGTCTATCCGGGGTCGCTCAGCTCGCAGGCCCAGCTGGCCCTCACCGGTTTCACCGTCCACGTGACCCCTGGGCCGACCACCATCACGGTGAAGGTCTCGGCGACCGGTTCGGCGCCGCAGTCTTCGAACTATCCGCTCGGAGACAAGGTGTACTTCGTGGAGACCACGTTGGGAGACGACTCGGGCGTCTCGGACTACAACTTCGGGGACGACGGCATCCTCGTGACCAACGCGGCCGGGCGGATCGTCGAGTGACCCCGCCCACCCGCCAACAGGCCCGGCGCTCCACACAGATCCAGAAGCGCCCGCCCGCCAAAGGCGCCACCCCGGCGGGGCCGACGGCCACCGGTCGGGTCGGCAATCGACCCGCTCCCGGTCCCGCGACCGCGAGGGAGCTCGGGTCACCGGGCCACCTCGTCGAGATGGCCGGGGCCTGGGCACAGTCCGCCGCCCGGATCCTGCTCGGTCTGGTACTCGCATGGTTCGGGTACCACGAGCTCATGGCACCGGGACAATGGACCGGCTACGTCCCGATCTTCTCGCCCAGCTCACATTTCGCCCAGATCCTGGTGCTCGCCCACGGCTGGGTGCTCCTCGTCCTGGCGGTGGCCCTCGTCGCTGGCGTCGCCCCCAGGGTGGCCGCCGCGGTGTCGTCGATCCTGCTCGTCGAGATCGTGGTCTCCCTGATCGCCTCGGGCGGACTCTCCGATCTGGTGCTGCGTGACGTGGGGGTCCTCGGCCTGGCGCTCGCCCTCGTCGGTGTGAAGCAGCAGCGCTTGGTGTTGCGTCGCTGACCCGGCGCTCGGGTCCCGCCGGGCGGCTGGTCGGGTGCGGCGGTCGTCCACCCGTAGGCTCGCCACAGTGACGCCGAGCTGGAGCCGGAGCCGACCCGGTGACGGGGGGCCTTCGGAGCCGTGGGGCCCGCCGAGGCGGCCAGTTCTGCCGAGGTGGTGGCACGGACACTCGCGCCCGGTGATGGGCGTGCCCACGCCGCGGGCCCACCGGGCCGCCTGGCTCCGGCCAACCCGGCCGGTCGGACGCGCCGGGCTGGCGCTGGTTGCGCTGACCGGCCTCACCCTGGCCGGTCCGGCAGCGGCGGCCACCTCGCACGGGCACCGCGGCGGCGCTCCGGGGCGCCACCCGGCCGCCGGTCCGCCGGCCGTCGAGTCCGGGCTGCTGCCGTGGGCGCTGGCCGCGCCGATCAGTCGCGTCGTGGTCCTGCCGGCCGCCGGGGGTCAGCTGGTCCTCCTCGGTGGGTTGACGGCCGCGGGGACCTCCGCCAACGGCGTCTTCACGCTCAATCCCGCGAGCGGAGCATTGGCGTCCGTCGGCACGCTGCCGGCCGCCGTCCATGATGGCGCCGGGGCGGTCGTCGCGGGAAGCGACGTGATCTTCGGGGGAGGGTCGCCGACCACCGTGGCGACGGTCCAGGCGTTCGCCCCGGTTCCGCCCGGCGCCGCGGGCGCATCGACGGCCGGCACCGTCATCGGGGCGTTGCCTGCTCCCCGTTCCGATGACGCCACCGTGTCGATCGGTCGTACCACCTACGTGGTCGGTGGCTACGACGGCACCAACGCCGACGTCGCCGTGCTGGCGACCACCGACGGGCGGCACTTCCGCACCGTGGCCCGGCTCCGGGTGCCGGTGCGCTATCCGGCGGTCGCCGCCACCGGCGGGAAGATCTACGTCTTCGGCGGCCAGGCGGTCGGCGGAACGGGTCAGGCCGTCGACGCCATTCAGGTTGTCGACCCCTCCACCCACCGTGTGGTCGTGGGCGGTCACCTGCCCGAGGCGCTCCAAGCCGCCGCGGCCGTGAACCTCGGCGGCGTCGTCTACCTGGCCGGTGGCTCCAGTCCCGTCCCCCAGGCGGTGACCGCGGGGGTGGGCACCGCCGTGGTCGCGCCGCCTTCCTCGAGCGGCCTGAACACCGTCTCGACCATCTGGGCCTTCGACCCCCGTCGGGACCGGCTACTCGTGGCGGGCCGACTCCAAGAGCCGGTCTCCAACGCCGGAGTGGCCGTCGTCGGCGGCCGAGCGTGGATCGTGGGTGGCGAGCTCAACGGTGCGCCGGTCTCGGCGGTCCAGATGCTCCGGCCGGACGCGTCGTTCGGGACGGCGGGCGTGGCGGGGGCGGGCTCCCCGTACTTCGGCACGAAGCTCCTCGTCGCCGACCGGGGCAACAACCGCCTCCTCCTGCTCGACCCGGCCATGCACGTCGACTGGACCTACCCGTCGGCGAGCTCTCCGCCCAACCCGTCGGGCTTCTACTTCCCCGACGACGCCTTCTTCGTGAACAAGGGCAAGGCCATCATCACCAACCAGGAACAGAACGAGACCATCGAGGAGATCGCGTATCCGTCGGGAAAGCTGATCTGGTCCTATGGCCACCCCGGCCAGCCCGGCTCGGCGCCCGGGTACCTCCACGAACCCGACGACGCCTATCTGCGGAAGAACGGCCAGATCACCGTGGCCGACGCCGACAACTGCCGGGTGCTCGTGATCAACAAGAACGGGACGTTGGCCGACCAGATCGGGACGACGGGGACCTGTGTCCACAACCCGCCCAGCTCGATGGGATCTCCCAACGGCGACACCCCGCTCGCAGACGGCAACCTGCTCGTCTCGGAGATCAACGGTGCCTGGGTGAGCGAGTACACCCTCTCGGGGACCCTCGTGTGGACCCTGCACCCGCCGATCGGCTATCCCTCGGACCCCCAGCAGCTCGGCCCCAACCTCTACCTGGTCGCCGACTACTCCCAGCCGGGCCAGGTGTTGGAGTTCACCCGCACCGGACAGATCCTCTTCGACTACGACGTCACAAGTGGTCCCGGAATGCTGGACCACCCGTCACTCGCCGAGCGGCTCCCGAACGGCGTGATCATGTTGAACGACGACTACGCCAACCGGATGGTGGCGATCGACCCGGTCACCCAGGCCCTCGTGTGGCAGTACGGAGTCACCGGGCACGGGGGGGCCGTTCCGGGCATGCTCAACACCCCCGACGGGTTCGACGTGCTGGCGCCCGACGGAACCACCCCAACCCACCCCGCCACCGGGTGAGGACGGCGCGCCGATCCGGCGACGGGTCGGCGCGGGAACGGGGTCCACCCGCGCCCTCGGACGAGAAGCCGTGTCCCCTCAGCCGACCGGGGCGAGCGCGTCGAACCCCAGCGCCGCCTCGACGGCCGCCGCCGTGCGGATCACGACCAGGTCGCCGTGGCTCGGCCCGACGAGCTGCAGTCCGACCGGCAGCCCCGACGCGCTGAGACCGGCGCAGACGGTGGCGGCCGGTGAGCCGCTCATGTTGAACGGGTAGGTGAAGCTGACCCACGCCGGAGTGGTCTCACCGTTCACGATCCCAAATTGGCCGAGGTCGAGCGGAGGGGCGAGGCCGGCGCAGGTGGGCGTGAGGAGGATCCGGGCGTCCCCGAAGAGTTTCACGAGGCGGAGATTGACCCGATGGCACTCGTCGAGCGCGTCGGCCATCTCGCGGCCCGTCACCGAGCGCGAGCGCTCGAGCAGGTTGGCGAGACCGGGGTCGAGCCCCTCCCAGTCGCCGCCATAGCGCTCGTCCAGGCTCCGCAGGAGGTAGACGCCGATCAGCGTGATCCAGCTGGTCACGGGGTCGACGTCGAAGACCGAGTCGATCTGGACCACCTCGGTGCCGAGGGACTCCAAGACCGCGACCGCCCGCTCGCAGATCGCGAGGACCTCGGTGTCCACGGTGGCGTACCCGAGCGTTGGCGACCACAGCACCCGGGCCGGCGGGTGGGGGTCCTCCAGGGCGGCCAGCCACGAGGCCTCGGGGCGGGGGAGCGAGCGCAGATCGGTCGGCTCCGGCGCGACGACGGTGTCGAGCGCGGCCACGACGTCGGCCATGCGACGAGCCATCGGCCCCTTCACCGACAGGCCGGGCCAGCCGGGTGGCTCGGGGCCGCCGATCGGCACGCGGCCGAGGGAGGTCTTCATCCCCGACAGCCCGCAGCACGACGACGGGATGCGGATCGACCCCCCACCGTCGGAGCCGGTGGCGAGCGGGACCATCCCGGCCGCCAGCGCCGCCGCCGTGCCCCCCGAGGAGCCGCCCGGGGAGTGGTCGAGCTGCCACGGGTTCTTGGTCGCGCCGACGAGGCTGTTGGTCGTCACCCCGGTCCAACCGAACTCCGGGGTGTTGGTCTTGCCCACCACGACGCAGCCCGCGGCGCGCAGCCGGGCCACGAGGACCGAGTCGTGCTCGGCCGGAGGATCGTCGGCCCACTTGGGAGAGCCGTGCGTGGTGCGAAAGCCGGCCGCGTCCTCGAGGTCCTTCACACCGATCGGCACGCCGGCGAGCGGACCCGGATCGCCGCCGCCGGCGATCACGTGATCGATCGCCGCGGCCTGATCGAGGGCGCGCTCGCCGTCGAACGACACGAATGCGTTCAGCACCGGGTTGAGCGCCTGGATCCGGCCGAGCGCCACCGCTGCGACCTCGCGGGCCGAGCACTGCTTGGCGCGGACCGCCGCCGCGATCGACACCGCCGAGTCACGTCGGAAATCGATGTCCATGGAACCCGCCCAGCCCTTACGCGGAGGGTGACAGGCCGCGCACGGCCGCCTCGAGCTCGAGCCCGATCGGCAGCACCATGGGGGCAGGCACGGTCACGCCGTTCTCGGCGTACCGGGCGATGGTGGCCCGGCACTGGTCGAGCGAGCCGTGGACCACCAGGTCGTCGACGGCCTCGTCCGGGATCGCCTCGAGCGCGCCGCGTCGGTCGCCCGCTGCCCAGCGCTCCCACATGCCCTCGAGCTGCGGGCCCCGTCCGAGCCACCGCTGGAACTCGGCGTAGGCCTCGACGTTCATGTACGCCGCGATCATCCGCCGTCCGACCGCCCGGGCCACGTTGTCGTCCTCGGTCGGGATCACGAAGATCCGGGCCACGACCTCCTTGTGGCCCTCGCCGCCGATCTCGGCGACCGCCTTCTTCACGTCCTCGGCGGACAGCCAGTTGAGGATCGCCCCGTCGGCCTCCCGTCCGGCGAGCGACAGCATGCCGGGCCGCAGGGCGGCCAGGTAGATGGGCGGGGTCACCTCGGGGACCCGGGCCAGCTTGAAGCCCCTCGTCTGGAAGGTCGAGAACTCCGCCTCGACGCGCTCGCCGGTCAGCGCTGCCTTCACGAAGCGCAGAACGTCGCGGACCTTGCGATAGGGGTCCTCGAAGGCGATGCCGTTCCAGCGCTGCACGATCACCTCGGAGGACGAGCCGATCCCGACCGCGAACCGGCCGGGGGCGGCGTCGGCCATCGCCGCCACGGTCTGGGCGATCAGGGCGGGCCCCCTGGTGAAGGCGGGGGCGATGGCGATGCCGAGGTTGAGAGTGGGGGTCCAGGCTGCCGCGAGCGCGAGGGGGGTGAAGCCGTCACCCCCGTCCACCTCGGCGGACCACACGTCGGTGTAGCCGAGGTCGACCAGGAGCTCGTACCAGCGTCGGTGCTCGTGCAGGGGAACGTCGAAAGGGACGGTGATCCCGTGCCGGGTCTGGCCTGCTTCGGCGGCGCTCATGGCCGACCACTGTTGCACCGACGGTCGGTCGTCGCACGACCGGACCAGGACCGGGTCGGAGTCCGATGCCCGGTCCTAACCTCATCGACGCGGCAGTCGGCGGCCCACGGGGGTGGGGCGGCGGAGGAGGACCGCGGCCCGGCACGTGCCGATGCCAAGATCTTCACCGACGAGGTGCTGGTCGCAGTCCGGCCGCCCTCGCGGGCCGGTCCGGGCCGGCCCCTTAGGAGGAACGATGACCACCTACGACCTGCTCATCTCGGGCGGGACCGTCGTCGACGGCTCCGGTGGCGCACCCCGCAGCGCCGACGTGGCGGTCGCCGGCGGTCGCATCGCCGAGGTGGGGAGCGTCTCGGGCCGGGCGAAGCGCACGATCGACGCCGACGGCGCGCTCGTCACGCCGGGATTCGTCGATGTCCACTGCCACTACGACGGGCAGGCGACGTGGGACAGCCAGCTCGTGCCCTCCGCGTGGCACGGGGTGACCACGATCGTCATGGGCAACTGCGGGGTCGGGTTCGCGCCGGTGCACCAGTCCGACCGCGGGAAGCTCATCGAGCTGATGGAAGGGGTGGAGGACATCCCCGGCACCGCGCTGCACGAGGGGCTCGACTGGGCATGGGAGAGCTTCTCGGACTACCTCGACGCTCTCGAGCGCCGGCCGCACGACATCGACTTCGGCGCACAGGTGCCGCACGGCGCCCTGCGCCTCTACGTCATGGGGGAGCGCGGCGCGACCCGGGAGGACGCGACCGACGAGGACATCGAGGCGATGGGACGGCTCGCCCGTGAGGGCGTCGAGGCTGGGGCGCTCGGGTTCAGCACCTCGCGCACGCGCAACCACCGCACGAGCACCGGGGACTTGACCCCGACGCTGACCGCCGCCGCCGACGAGCTCGCCGGGATCGCCACCCTCATGGGCCGGTCGGGGCTGGGTGTTCTCCAGGTCGTGTCGGACTTCGCCCCCTTCGACCAGGAGATGGCGACGATCTTCGGGATGGCCGAGTCCTCGGGCCGCCCGCTCTCGATCTCGGTCGTCCAGGCCGACCGCTTCCCGGATGGCTGGCGCCACGTCATGGAGACCGTGGCGGCCGCCAACCGCAGGGGCCTCCGCGTGACCGCGCAGGTGGCCGCCAGGGCGGTCGGCGTGCTGCTCGGGCTCCAGGCCACCATGGACCCGACCTTCGCCTCGCCGCTGGCCCGGGGCCTGGCCGGGTTGCCGCTGGCCGAGCGGGTGGCCCGCCTCCGCGAGCCGGGTTGTCGCGACGCGGTGATCGCCGAGTTGGAATCGGGCCGGTCCGTCTTCTCGTGGGACCGGGTGTTCCCGCTCGGCGACCCGCCCGACTACGAGCCCCACCCGGACGCCTCGGTCGCGGCGGAGGCGGCGCGCCGGGGGATCAGCCCCGAGACGCTCGCCCTGGACCTGCTGCTCGCCGACGACGGCCGCGCCCTTCTCTATTTCCCGTTCCTCAACTACTCCGATGGGAACCTCGACGCGGCGAGGGCGATGCTCGAGGACGAGCACTCGATCGTCGGGCTCGGTGACGGTGGCGCCCATGTGGGGACGATCTCTGACGGCAGCTTCCCGACCACCATGCTCACCCACTGGGTCCGCGACCGCGCCCGGGGTGCGCGCCTCGACCTGGCCACCGTGGTGGCCAAGCAGACTGCCCGGCCCGCCGCCATGGTCGGGCTGCACGACCGCGGCCGCATCGAGCCGGGAATGAAGGCCGACGTCAACGTCATCGACCTCGACGCCTTGACCCTGCACGCACCGGTGATGGCGTTCGACCTCCCGGCCGGCGGCAAGCGCCTCCTGCAGCGGGCCGACGGCTACCTGCACACCTTCGTCTCGGGCACCGAGGTCTACGCCGGCGGCGAGCACACCGGCGAGCTGCCCGGTCGTCTGGTGCGCGGGGCCCAGCCGGCACCGGCCTCGTAGCGATCCCGTACGAACCTCAGGCCGGCTGCGGCGGTCAGCCCCCGCCGTCGGCGGCGAAGCTCACCTCGGCCGTCGTCGCAGTGCCGGCCCGGCGCCCGGGGGCGCTGTGCTCTGCCCAGTAGAGGTTGGTGTGGGTGATCACCTTGTCGGGGGGCGGGGCGCCGTACGCGGTGAGGTCCTCGGTCGTGTGCGCGTCGGCGACCAGGGTCACGTCGTAGCCGCGGGTGAACGCGCCGTGGATCGTCGAACGGATGCAGGCGTCGGTCTGGGCTCCCGCGACGACCAACGTGCCCACCCCGCGCTCGGCGAGGACCGCTTCGAGGTCGGTGTCCTCGAAGGAGTCGCCATAGGACTTGTGCACGAGCGGCTCGGAGTCTTCGCGGACCAGCTCGGGCACGTACCGCCAGCTGTCGGAGCCCTTCACCAGGCCCTCGTCGGCGTGTTGGATCCAGACCACCGGCACCTTCTCGGCGCGGGCCTTGTCGACCAGCCTGGTGATGTTGGCGATCACCGAGTCACGGTCATGCGCGTTGGCCACCACCCCGTTCTGGACGTCGACGATCAGAAGAGCGGTGTTGGGCCGGTCGGTCAGGGTCGTCATGCCAGGTCCGCCTTTCGTTCGCCGGATGCTCTTGGCACGGTACCGGTCGGTCGCGACGACATGGCCGGGCCGACCGGCCTCGTCCGCTCACGCCGTGGACCGAGATGCCGGGAAGTGAGCCTCGGCCCGGTGCGAACGGCCGGCCTCGGTGTCGGCGATGGGCATCGGGTCGGATGGTCGGCTCCTAGAGCCAAGAGCCCACCCCGACCGGAGCCGTCTCCATCCGCACCCGGGGCAGCGCCCCGGGGTGGTGGTCACGCAGGAACGCGACCAGGCGCTCGCGCACCTCGCACTGGAGGTCCCACGAGGCCGAGCTGCTGGGGGCACTCATGGTCGCCCGCAGCTGAATCGTCGAGGGGCCGGCGTTGGAGACCTGGAGGTTCCAGACGCCGCCGTCCCAGTTCGGCGACTCCAAGAGGATCTCGTGCAGCCGGGTCCGCAGCTCGTCCACCGGCGCGGTGTGGTCGACCTCGAGATAGACCCATCCGATGATGTCGGCGGTCGAGCGGGTCCAGTTCTCGAAGGGGTTCTCGACGAAGTAGGAGATGGGCAGGACCAACCGCCGCAGATCCCACAACCGGACCACGACGTGGGTGAGGGCGATCTGCTCCACCCGGCCCAACTGTCCCTCGACGACAACGACGTCGTCCACGCGGATGGGCTGGCTCAACGCGATCTGGACGCCGGCGATCACGTTGGCGACGGTCGGCCGCGCCGCGAGCCCTGCGACCAAGCCGACGAGGCCGGCCGAGGCGAGCAGCCCGGCCCCGGCGGCCCGGACCCTGTTGAAGCTGAGCAGCACGATCGCGACCGCGATCATCGAGACGGCGACAACGGTGATTCGCCGGAGGATCTGGACTTGGGTGTGCAGTTGGCGGGCTCGGAGGTTGTCGGCGGCGTCGAGCCGGTGGCGGTCGAGGATCAGGTCCTCCACGACGTCGATGAGCCGCACGACCAGGAAGGCCACCGACATGACGATGGCGATCCCCACCGCGTGCAGGAGCGGGCCGCGCGTGTTCTCCGGCAGGTGGGTGGCCGCCAACGCGATCTCGAGCCCGACCAGCGGCACGATCACGCTGGTCGGGCGTTTGGCCCGCCGAACCAGGGAGTGCGCGAAGACCCGACCGGGGTGTCCGAAGGTCCTCCGCAGCAGGCCGAACCCGATCGAGTGGAGCAGTGCGGCACCCACGAGCACCCCGCCGAGGATCGCCAGCGTGGCCTCGATCGGGACCGCCGAGCCCGCGTGGGCGCCGAGGAAGAGGAAGAAGGGGTCGCGCATGGCTGGGTCTGGGTCCTCGGTCGACGGCGCCCGGCACCGCGACCAGTCCCAGTCTACGGAGCCTTCCCGTGGCCCGGGCCAGCGAGAACGTGTGAAGACCCAGGTCAGGGGGGTTTCTCGGCGGGCCGAACTTCGTCGTGGGGGGACGGGGCCCGCCCGAACCGAGTTCAGGCGACCAGCGCCTGCGCAGCGTCGGTCGCCCTGGCCACGGCCCGCGCCGATCCGGCAACCACGAGGTACTCGGTGTTGCGCACGTGGGACACCGTGCCGACCCGCGCGCCGGTCGGGCCGTGGATGCCGATGCGCGCGCCGACATAGCGGGGCGAGTCGAATCCGAGGGTCCGCACCGCCTCGTGGTGTCTGCACATGTCCACGAGCTCGTCGAGCGACAGCCACGACTCGTCGTTGTAGGAGAGGATCAGGAGTTCGCAGTCGACGTCTGCCACTACCCGGGCCAGCGCGCCGGGCATCGTGCGCTTCGAGTTGAAGACGCTCTTCGTGTTCGGGTCACGCGCGTCCAGACGCTTGCAGGCGACGCCGTAGTGCTCGGGGGCGTCCCATGCGACCAGGGTCTCCCAGACGTGGTAGTTGGTGAAGTACCGGTGCTGGTTGTACGGCGGATCGAGGTACGCGACGTCGAAGCGGCCGAGGTCCGCCGCGATGGTGCAGGCGTCGGCCCGGATTGCCGTCCCCGGGCCGGCCAGGAGCTCGGGGACACGGAGCTCGAGCCGACGGGCCGACCGCGCCGCCCAGGATTTCACGTAGGCCATCTGGACCCCCGTCGTCGAGTCCACCCGGTCGGCCGCCTCGATGAGGCTCGTGAGCACGAGCGGGTGGAGCCGGCTGCCGGCGAAGTCTCGTTCGATCGCCTCTCGGATCGCGTCGATCCGTTCCCCGTTGAACGGTTGGAAGAAGCGCGATTGCCGGCAGAAGGTCTCTGTGACATACCCGGGACGGGGTGCCAGTCCGTCGAGATACGCGACCGCTTCGGCGAGCTCGCGTCGGTCGACTCGGTCGGCGTCGGTCTCGACGTAGCAGCGGGCGAACACCTCGGAGTAGCGCGCCGCGTCGACGGCGGTGACGTCGACCCCGAGCGCCTTCATCGCCTGGGCGACCCGGGTGGTGCCGGTGAACAGGTCGAGCGCCCGCTGCGCGCCGACGGCCCGGACCATCCCCTGGAGGACCGGCACCAGCCGCCGCTTGGAGCCGAGGTACTTGATCACGACGCCAGCGTGGTGGGGATCGACTGCGCGAAGTGGAAGAAGTCGTCGGGGTCGACCGATGACTTGACCCTCACGAGACGCGGGAGGTTGTCGCCGTAGTAGGCGCGTGCCCAGTCGGCGAGGGTCGGGTCGATGTAGTTCTGGTAGGCGCCGGTCGTGTAGGGGGCGAGGTCACGCGCCGCCGAGCCCAGCCACGACGCCGCGTCGGCCGGTTCGGTCCCCGAGCCCCAGGTGGCGGTCATCTGGACGCCGGCCAGCGCGTTGCGGTGCACGAAGGCCGTCGCAGCGGGGGCCAAGTTGCCGATGGCGCCCCCGTAGGAGTCGAACAGGAAGGCCGCCCCGAGACCCGGGGCGATCTGCTGGGAAGACGCGATCGCGTCGGCGGCTGCGGCCAGTCCGCCCGCCGGGAGCGGGTCCACGATGAAGGTGGACTTGGCCGAGTACGCGGAGCGGCTGAGGCTCCCGTCGGCCGTTTGGGTCGGGAGGTGGCACTGGCTCGCGGTCAGGTCCTCGCAGCCGGCCTCGATGAACATGGCCCGCAGATAGCTCTCGGGACCCACGAACCGGCTCGAGGGCGAACCCCCGGAGGAAGCGAGCAGGGGACCGAGCAGGCCGTCGAGCGCGTCGGTGGTGCCCCCGTAGACCCCGCCCACCCGGACCAGGAGGTCCGGTCCGGACGCAAGCAGCTGGCAGTTGGACCACAGCGCGTGGGGGAGCGTCGGCACCCAGCCCTGCCACGCTCCGAGGACCTCCTCGGCCGCCGCCCACGGCCAGTCGAGGGTGAAGAGCGCCAGGTCCTCGGGGAGTGGGTGGACGCCGAAGTCGAAGGAGGTCGCGATCCCGAAGTTCCCGCCGCCGCCCCCCTGGCAGGCCCAGAAGAGGTCCTCCCGCGCGCCGGCTCCGGCCGTGACCAGGCTCCCGTCTGCCAGGACCAGCTGGACCGAGCGCAGGTTGTCGCACGTCAGGCCGTAGAGACGGTCGAACACCCCGATGCCGCCCCCGAGGGTGAGCCCCGCGATGCCGACGGTCGGGCACGAGCCCCCCGGGAGGAGCACGCCGGCGGCGCCGAGCGCCTGGTAGATGTCGATGAGGCGTGCGCCGCTCCCGACCGTGGCCGTGGTCGCGCCGGGTCCGACGGTGATCGACGCCATTGTCGTCACGTCGATGACCAGGCCCGAGGTCAGCGAGTAGCCGCCGTAGCTGTGGCCGCCCGAACGCGCCGCGACAGGGACGCCGTGGGCGCGGGCGAAGCCGACGCACCGCTGCACGTCGCTCGGCGAGGCGCAATAGGCGATCGCCGAAGGCGCGAGGTCGTCGAACTGCTCGTTGAACAGGAGCTTGGCGGTGGCATACCGGCCGTCGGTCGGCAGGACGAGGGTCCCGGTCAACTTCCGGCCGAGGTCCGCCCAGTCGGCCGGCCCGGCGGTCGTCGCGCTCGACGTCGAGGGTGGGGCTCCTCCCACCCGGCCACAGGCGGCGGCTGCACCGAGGAAGGCGGCCGATCCCATGCCGAGCCCGACCGCCCCCATCCGCCGAAGGAACTCCCGGCGGCCCATCGGGTGGTGCATCGATCGACAGGCTAAGTCGGAGAGTCGAAATGCTTCGGGATTGTTGGATCGCGCGACCGCAGGACGACGTCATCGCGTGTGCATGTGCCGAGGACGACGCCAAGACGGTTGGACCCGATCCCCGTCGCCCTCGGCGCGGCGTGGGTCGCCTCGCGGCTTTGGTTCGCCCCTGCTCGCCGCCGGGGTGGTGCCTCGGTCTCGCGGGCCGCGCCGCCGCGCATCGTCACCCTCTGCGTCGTCGGACAGATCGTCCCGCCCGTCCAGGTCGGACGCTTGACCCAAGCAAACGTTCGGGTGGTAGAGTGCTCGCACACCCGCCCTTTCGGGGAGGGTGTGCCGTCGCGCGTCCGGCTCTCCTTGACGGGCCGCCTCCGCACGTATAACAAGGGTGGACCATTCGGTCACTGGCGCTATACGTGAGGGAGCTCGGGGGTGGCATCACAAGCGACAGGTCACCGCCCGGGCCCGCCCCCGTTCACCACGACGGCGGTGATGTCGCAGGCCCGCGACGAGAACTTCCCGGTCGCCTCCCGGGTGCTGCCGAGGGCCCTCCGGCCGCACCTTCTCGCCATCTACGGCTTCGCCCGTCTGGTCGACGACATCGGGGACGAGGCCGAGGGCGACCGGCTCGCGCTGCTCGACTGGGCTGAGGCCGAGCTCGGCCTGGCCGCCGCGGGTGAGGCGACCCATCCCGTCTTCGTCGCCCTCACACCGACGATCGTCCGCTTCGGGCTCCCGCTGCAGCCGTTCCGCGATCTCATCGCGGCCAATCGTCAGGACCAGCTCGTCACCCGATACGCGACATTCGACGAGCTGGTCGGGTACTGCCGGCTGTCGGCGGCACCCGTCGGTCGCCTCGTGCTCATGGTGCTCGGTCACGCCACGGCCGACCGGTTGGCGCTCTCGGACCGCGTGTGCATCGGCCTGCAGCTCGTCGAACATCTCCAGGACGTGGCCGAAGACGCCGCGGCCGGACGGGTGTACCTCCCCGTCGAGGACCTGACCACTTTCGGCTGCCCCACCGAGGACCTCGTCGCACCCGAGCACCGCGCGGCGCTGCGCGACACGATCGCCCACGAGGTCCGACGCGCCCGTGATCTCCTAGCCGACGGCGCACCGCTCGCGGCCTCGCTGCCCGGACGGGCGCGGTTGGCCGTGGCGGCTTTCAGCTCCGGCGGCGCGGCCGCGCTCGACGCGATCGAGCGGGCGTCCTACGACGTGGTCGGCCACCGGTGCCGACCGACCGCCTTCGGGTTGGCCCGCCGTTGGCTGGGCGTCCTCGTCCGAGGGCGGA
>Ga0116216_10000458_pt1 | contig 33277 bp, 34 predicted proteins | sample Sb_taG_11_FD_89696 | JGI IMG/M metagenome (GOLD analysis project Ga0116216, IMG submission 89696) | Peat soil microbial communities from Weissenstadt, Germany - Sb_50d_3_AS metaG | ecosystem: Environmental > Terrestrial > Soil > Wetlands > Peat | place: Germany: Weissenstadt | collected 2010-09-21
CAGGTGTTACCTTACGCCGTCAGGTGTTACCTTACGCCGTCAGGTGTTACCTTACGCCGTCAGGTGTTACCTTACGTCGTCAGGGGGAACCTGACAAGCACTCAGATGCTTGCAGCAGCTCCGGCCAATCCGTTCAATGAATCGGGCCATTAGCCGGAATGCCACAGTGACCAATGTGGTTGCGGCAATTGCAGTCGATTCACGCAGATGCTAATCCTCATCACATCAAACTGCCCAGATCACATCAGAACGGTAGGAGAGACCATGTCCGCAGAGTCTGCCGCTGTCCCCGGCTACGTCGCAGGTACCTGGGATATCGATGCCGTCCACTCCCATGTCGGCTTTGTCGCCAGGCACCTGATGGTGAGCAAGGTCCGAGGGAACTTCACCAAGTTCGAGGGCGAGATCATCACCGCGGCGAACCCGCTGGAGTCCTCGGCGACGGCGACGATTGACCTCACCTCGCTGAGCACTGGCAACGAGACGCGGGATAACGACGTCAAGGGCGAGAACTTCCTCGACGTCGCCAACCACCCCACGATGACCTACCGGTCCACCGGCGTCCGCCCGGACGGCGACGGCTTCGTCCTGACCGGCGACCTGACCTTGCGGGGGATCACCCACCAGGTTGAGCTGAACGTCGAGGTCAACGGCTTCAGCCAGGACCCCTACGGCAACACCAAGGCCGGGTTCTCAGCCACCGGGGAGATCAACCGGAACGACTACGGCATCACCGCCAACATGGTGCTGCCCACCGGCGGCGTCATGGTCAGCGAGAAGATCCAGCTGGCGATCGAGATTGAGGCCGGGCTCAAGACGGGCTGACCGGCCCGGGCCCGGCGGCTCGCCGCGCAGCGCTAAGGGCAGTCCGGCCCGCGCCCAGCGGGCTCACCGCAAAGCGCTGGCAGGAGTCCGGCCCGCATCCCGCGGGCTCGCCTGCAGCTCGGCGGCAGGCCGGCTGCGTCCGGCCTGCCGCCGGATCGGGCTGGCGGCAGGCCGGATGCGCCTGGTCGGCCTGCCTCACAGCGCTGGCGGCAGGCCGAAGGCGGGGAACAGCTCGGGGCCGAAGGTGGTGATCTCCGCGATCAGGCCGTCTTCGACGCGCAGCACGTCGAACTTGAACGCCCTGAACTTCGAGTCCCCCCACCGGCGCAGGTAGCTTGCGGCCGTCGGCATCCGGTTGGCTCGCGTCGGCACCAGGCGCCAGTCGCCCTCCCTGGCGGGTCCGAACGCGTTCTCCAACAGCGGCGCGATCGCCGCCAGCCCCTCGAAGAAGAACGGGTGCGGTGGCATCGTGACCCGGATGTCCCGCGCCGCGATCGCCACGGCAGCTGCGGCGTCGCCTCGTTCGTGCGCGTCGATGAACTGCTCGAGCAGCGCACGTTCAGCGGCGCTCGGCTGCCTGGCAGGCCACTCCGAGCGCCGAGCCGGCAGATGCTCCTGCATCCTCGTGCGAGCACGCTGAAGTGCGCTGTTAGCGGCGGCGACGCTGGTGTCGAGCAGCGAGGCCGTCTGCGCGGCGGACCAGCCGAGCACGTCACGGGCGATCAGCACCGCTCGCTGCCTGGGCGGCAGGACCTGCAGCGCGGCGAGGAACGCCAGCTCGATGGTCTCGCGCCGCACGACGACCTCCTCCGGCTGCTCCTCGCCGGGTGCGACCTCGTCGAGGATCTGGTCCGGGTACGGCTGCAGCCAGGGCACCTCGGCGAAGGAGTGCATCGTCGTCAGCCGGCGAGAGCTGCTCCGGAGCGTATCGATGCAGACATTCGTGGCGATCCGGTAGAGCCATGCCCGGAGCAGCGAGCTGCCGTCGAAGCTGTCCCGGCTGCGCCAAGCGCGCAGGAACGTCTCCTGCACGGCGTCCTCCGCCTCGTCGAACGAGGCCAGCATCCGGTAGCAGTGCACATGCAGCTCGCGCCGGTGCCGGTCAGCGAGCGCCGCGAAGTCGGGCTCCTCGGCGGCGATCGCGGTCACGGCTCCGGCTCCGGCGCTGGCTGCGCCTCCCAGTTCACGACTGCGCCTCCCAGTTCACGACTGCGCCTCCCGCGACTGCGCCTCCCAGTTCACGACTGCGCCTCTGGCCCCGTCACGGGCGAAGGTTCGCGCCACCCCGCTGCCGATCCCGCCGCCACCGCCGTAGATGATCGCCGTCTTGCCCTTCAGGTACTCAGTCATGTCAGCCTCCGTGGCCCGTGGTTCCGACGCTTCGCGACATGAAACGACCGATCCCGGCGGAACTCATCGGTGCTTCGATGATCACCTGGTGATTGCCAGGTCAGGCAGCCCTTAGCAGCGGGACGCCGCCGGACTTGGCGTCCTGACCCAGCCGCGCCTGGTCCGGGTCAGCTCGCTGAAGCCGACCGCCGCAAGGAACGCCCGGTAGTCGTCGTAGTCCTGGCCCAAGGGGTCCTGGCCCTCCAGCCAGGCGTAGTCCAGCAGGCGCTCGACCTGGGCCAGGTGCAGCCAGTCGGCGGCCTGGCCGAGCAGCCATTTCCCCACGCCACGGCGGCGATGGGACTCGGACACCCGCAGGTTGCCGACGTCAGCCCAGCCGCCATGCCTCCGCAGCCGCTCTCCCTCACCGAAGGTCTCCACCTCGATGTAGCCGATCACGTCCGCGCCGAGTACGGCCGACAGGCGGGTTCCGTTCATGCCGACCGACCGCCGGATCGACAGCCCGGGCAGCGGTGCCGCCGGACGGGCGAGATCGGCCACGCTGGCCAGGTAGATCACCTCGGTGTGGCCGGTGTGGGCGAACCCGGCCCGCTGGTAGAGCGCGCTGATATGCGGCCACTGCTCGGGCACGCCGTACACGCCGAGCACTGGCAGCTCACCGCCCGCGGACTGGCTGGCCACACCCCACTCGTCGAACTGCCGGAGGCACGCGGTGATCAACTCGATGGCTGCCTGACCCGCGTCCGGCCAGTGCGGATTGCAAGCCGGCGCCTGCGGCCAGAAGAGGAGCCAGAGGATCTCCCCGGAGCCGCGGTAGTGCGGGCCGGCCCGCTCGTCGCTGAAGAAGCGGAGCAGGTGAGCGGCGGCGGCGACCCGTTCGTTCTGCTCAGCGACCAGCGTCGCACGCTCGCTCACCCACGGATCCTCGATGAACTCGCCAGGCCGTCGTTCAAGCTGGCTGAGCACAGTGTTGACCGACACCGACATTCCGGGCACGACAGCACCAGCATGGGCATTAACAAGATCGGTAAGCTGATCCCGGTCGCCGCGGCGGAACCGGCGCACCTCGATCAATGACATCGGCGGACCTCCTGGCGTGGCGCGCAAAGCGCGAGTGTGGGACGGAGGCCGCTACCGGTGCGGGACAGGTGCATCGTAACATCGGCTCGGCTGAGGGCATGACCGTTGTGCGCGGGTGAACGCCCCTGTGCTCGGCTGAACGCCCCTTAGCACGCGTTAGGCACAGCGCCGCGGATCAGCTCGTTCATGGCCGCCGTCGGGGCGACTCCGAGTTCCTCGGCGAGCATTCGCGCGTAAGCCTGGTATTCCCGCAGCGCCTCCGAGATGTTGCCTTCGCGGATGTGGGTCCTGACCAGCTGGCGGCGACTGCTTTCCCTGAGCGGCTCGGCTGCCACCGCGGCGAGGCCCGCCTGGAGTGCCTGGGCTGTACAGCCCGGCGTCGGTGAGGCTCTCTGAGATCCGCTCGAGCGCGTGCAGGCGCAGCTGGCGGAAGCGCTCGCGCTCGATGAGCACCCAGTCCTCATGCCAGTCAGGCAGGAGATCATCGCCGAGCAGCGGAAGCTCACGCTGCAAGTCATCAGCTCTCTGCACTCCTTAGCCCGGTCATGGAGTGCCACGAATGCGACGAGACGCTGCGAACATGGGGGAACCGGGACGACCTCATCGCCGTGCCGCAACTCGAAACCTCTGATCAGGAAGAGATGCACGAACGACTTCTGTCCTGCCGATGCCGTCGCGCCCGTCATCTCTCTCCCCATCCGAGCCGGGCAGCCGCTCACAGTGGCGTGATGATCACGAGTGGGATCTTCCGGCCGGTCTTGGCCTGATAGGCGTCATACCGATGGTGGTTCCCGTCGTTGACCAGCTTCCAAAGCCGCGGATATGCGGCGTCATCAGCGGTGGTGACGTGCGCCGTGGCCGCCGAATGCCGCTGGCCGATCTGGATCTCGACGCTCGGCTTGTCCTCGATGTTGAACAGCCAGCCCGGCGGCCGGTCCGAACCGCCGTTGGACGCGACGACTACGTAGTCATCGCCGTCTCGCGCATAGACCAGGGCGGAAGTGCGGACCTTCCCGCTGCGCCGGCCCGTGGTCCGCAGCAGCAGCGTCGGGACGCCGAGCATCCGGTGGCCGATCCGGCCGTCGGTGCGCTCATAGATTCGCTGGTGCAAATCGAGCAGATTCATGGCGTCAGTGTGACACTTCGTGTCCGGCAAGCGGTAAATGACACACGGAGCGTACTCGTGATGTCACTATTACAGGAATGCGTACCCAGGCCGGAATGATGCCCGTAGCGGGGGCCGGCCACACCGTCAAGGGAGACCATCGTGGCTAATGGCAACCGGCTGTCCTCGGTCGAGCATGTTGTGGTTCTGATGCTGGAAAACCGTTCGTTCGATCACATGCTGGGCTTCCTCTACTCCAGCGCGAGGAACATGTCGCCCACGGGACAGCCGTTCGAGGGCCTGACCGGCACCGAGTCCAATCCGGACGCGTCCGGCCAGCCGGTCACGGTATTCCGGATCGAGCCGACCACGGCTAACGCCTACTTCATGCCAGGTGCCGACCCCGGCGAAGGCTATATGGCGACCAATGACCAGCTATTCGGCAGCGACAATGCCCCAGCAAGCTCGTCAGCGGTGCCGCCGATGACGGGCTTCGTCAAGGATTTCGCCTACACCCTCGGCTGGCAGTCACACGGCAGCGGCTGGACGATCCTGCCTGGCACGGTCGCGAACGACATCATGGGCTGCTTCACACCGGAGGCGCTGCCGGTGCTGTCCGCACTGGCCAAGGGATACGCGGTCTGCGACCACTGGTTCAGCTCGGTTCCCACCGAGACGATGCCCAACCGCGCGTTCGCCTGCTCGGCTACCAGCCAAGGCCACATGGATGACAAGACCAGGACGTTTACCTCGCCGAGCATCTTCGGCCTGCTCGGCCAGCACGGGCTCAGCTTTGGCATCTACGGATACAACGCGGAGCCGCTGACCAGATCGACCTTCACCGATATCGCAAGCTCGGCCGGCGGGACCATCGGCAAGTTCACCGACTTCCAGGCGGCTGCTGCCGGAGGCACGCTGCCGGCGTTCTCCTTCCTCGAGCCCGAATGGTCTTCGACCGGCAATAGCCAGCACCCTGCCTACGACGTTGCGCTCGGGGAGCAACTCATCCACGACGTCTATGAGGCGCTCCGCGGCGGCCCTGCCTGGCCGCAGACACTGCTGGTGATCACCTATGACGAGCACGGTGGTTGCTACGACCATGTGCCGCCCCCAGCCGGCGCGGTGCCACCTGACAACACGGCCGGGGAGTTCGGCTTCGACTTCACCCGATTCGGAGTCCGCGTGCCGACCGTTCTCGTCTCACCGCTGATCGCGGCCGGGACGGTGTTCCGGGTGTCGGCCGGCAGCACGCCGCTGGACCACACGTCGACGCTGAAGACTGTGCAGCAGCGGTGGGGCCTGCCCGCATTGACCGCCAGGGACGCGGCAGCGCCAAGTTTCGCCGATGTGCTGACGCTTGCGACCGCCCGCACCGATGACGTCCTGGCCGGGATCACCGTGCCGGTCGCGGGTCAGTCAGGCCCGTCAGCCACCGTGGCGTCGCACCTGCAGGAGGTCCAGGCCGATCTGATCTCCCGGCGATTCCCGGCCGGCCAGCATGACGACGCGGATGTGCTGGCGGCACACCCGACCAACGCGGCCTACGCGGGCTACATCCGCGCCCACAGCGACATGCCATCGGCCTGAGCCGAGGGTCAGGACACGACGTAGGAGGTGACTTCGAAACCGAAAACCCGCGACGGAGCAGGCAACTGGGCACTGGCGATGAACGGAGCGCTCTGCTCAGCGAAGGCCCTCGCATCGTCACTGGATCGCCAGACTTCGATCATCCGCGCGCCTTTGTCGTCGATCCCGGCGATCCGGCTCAAGCGGCCAGCCGGAGGTGTCTCCTCGCCGTCGGCGTCCCCGGCCATGCTCGCGAAGCGTTCGCGATCAAAGGTCTCGTCCCACTCAAATTCGACGATGGTGCAATACGGCATAACCCCTCCTGGCATTAACAACGGGTAGCCCGATCCTGGCAGGTTCCAGCCACGGGCGTCTCGCGAGGTGCTGCGTTGTCGCCGACCGTTCTAACTGCCGCGCCAGGCCTTGCCTCTCCCACGGGGGAGAGTCCTACCGTTGATGACCGAGCGCGCTCTGGCAACGCCGTTGCAGGTCACGTAGCCAGCTACTACTGCGCACTCCTCCGGCCTCGTCGGCGTGGCATGGCACAGCCGCCGCTGCGGACTCCTTCGTCGGCGACAGCATAGCCAGCTACCGCCGTGCACCGCTCCGGCCTCGTCGGGGCAGTACGGCCCCATTCTCAGATAACCTATATCAGATATAAGTTATAAAACTTATATCTGACTCATTCGGGTCTCGGTACCTGATTCTGTCGGCCCGGTCCGGCGGCTGTGCGTAACCTCCAAGTCATGAGTGCGCAGCAGATGTCCGGGCGGTCCCGCAGGCCGGTTCGGCCGGCGATCGGCGCCTGTGCGAGCGTGCTGCTTGCCGGGACGCTGCTGACCGCGTGCGGTGGCGCTTCCTCGCCTCAGTCCACGGCACGCAGCTACCTCGCTGACTGGGCCAAGAGGGACTGGGCGGCGATGCGCCTCCTGGTGGTCTCGCCGCCGGCCGACTTCTCCTCAGTGAACGCGGCAGCGCTGGCCAATCTCAGCGTCCGGCAAGCCAGTTACCTGGCTGGGCGACTGCGGACGACCGGCGGCCGGGCGGTGGAGCCGGTGACGGAGCGGCTTGAAATCTCCGGCATCGGCACGATCGCGATCCGCACCGTGCTCCGGCTGGTGCAGCGTTCGGGGAAATGGCTCGTCGACTGGTCGCCCGCCACGATCGCGCCGCAGCTTCGCCCAGGCGGTCGGCTCTCACTTCAGACGATCTGGCCGCCGCGTGCCGCGATCCTTGGCGCTGGTGGAGTACCGCTGACGACTCAGGCGCCGATGGTGACGATCGGCGTCGAGGGACAACGGGTCAAGAGCGCCGCCCGGGTCACCGCCGCGCTCCACGCCGCGGGTGCGACCGCGCAGCAGGCCAGCAGGGCGCTCGCGGCCGCGAAGGCCGAGCCGACCTGGTTCGAGCCGGTCTTCACAGTCACCTGGGCCAGATACCAGCAGCTGAAGCCGGCTCTGTATCCGATCCCTGGCACGGTCTTCCAGACCACGACCATGCGCACCGCGATCACCCCTGGTCTGGCCGCGCATGTGGTGGGAACCGTGGGCCCGATTACGGCGGATGAACTGCGGACGCTCGGCGCCCCGTACGACGCGCAGAGCGTCGTCGGCCAGACCGGGATCGAGCAGGCCGACGAGCGCCAGCTTGCTGGCGTGCCCGGCGTGGTAGTCACAGTTCTCGGGGCGAACGGCGCGCCTGTGGCCACCCTCGCCAGGCTGGCGCCGCGATCCGGCGCGCCAGTCCGAACCACCATCGACCCCGGCGTGCAGCGGGCGGCAGAGGCGGCGCTGTCGGGTGAGAAGAAGAGCGCCGCGCTGGTCGCAGTGGACGCGGCGACCGGCGCCATTCTCGCGTCAGTCAGCGTCCCGGCATCGAGTGGGTTCGATCAGGCTCTTGACGGTGCCTTCCCGCCAGGCTCCTCGTTCAAGGTGATCACATCGGCCGCGCTGATCGATCACGGGCTCACACCCACTTCGTCGGCTAGCTGCCCGCTGACGATTACCGTCGACGGCGAGGTCTTTCACAACGCCGAGGGCGAGCGGCAGGTGAGCGATCTCCTGCACGCCTTCGCGGAGTCGTGCAACACCGCGTTCATCGGGCTGGCGACCGGCCACCTGACGGCGCGGGATTTCCCCGGCACCGCGTCGCTGTTCGGAATCGGCAAGACCCCAGAGCTAGGTCTGTCGGCCTTCGGCGGCTCGGTGCCGATGCCGGCCGACGCGGCCGACCTGGCGGCGACGGCGATCGGCCAGGGGCGGGTTCTGGTATCTCCGCTGGCCATGGCGATGGTCGCAGCCGCGGCCGACACCGGGACGGTGCACCTCCCGCGTCTGGTCGCAGGTGCACCGGACGACCAGGCACCGGCAGGTCGGCTCCGCCCGCTAGTCGTCGCTGACCTGCACGAGATGATGGCCGCGGTCGTCGCGGCCGGCACCGCAGCGGGCACCGGGCTTCCGCCCGGGACCTTCGCCAAGACCGGCACCGCCCAGTACGGCTCCGGCCATCCGCTTCCGACCGACGCCTGGCTGATCGGCTTCAGGGGCAACATCGCATTCGCGATGGTCGTGGTCGACGGCGGCAACGGAGGCCCGACCGACGGGCCGCTGGTGGCGAGATTCCTCGACCAGCTGCGCGGCTCCGGCGGCTGAGATCGGCTGACCGGCGGTCGGCAGGGGGCGCGGTTGCCGCGGCCTGGTGGGTGGGTGGGTGGTCAGCCGTTGTCGCTGGCAGCCTGGGCCGAGCCGATCGCCTGCCCAGCCTGATCGGCCAGGGTCACCGCGACCAGGCGGGCCTGGAGCGACGGCCTGGAATCGGGTTTCGGCCGGAGCATGAACCGCCCATAGAACTGACCGTTAGCGAATGCGCGCAGCTCGATCTCCCCGCTGGGGAAACCAAATTGCTCGACATCTAGCCGGCGGTGGCCATCCAGTACGGTGCCGTCAGGCTGAAGACGCGGCGGATGCCCGGTCAGGGATCCGTACTCGAACCGGCATTCGGCAAGATCAAGCACCTCGGTGAGCTGCTCCTTGACCCGGTCAATCACCGGGTACGGCGACCTGGCTGACTCGGTAAGCACCGCGGTCTCGTGGATCCGCGCGAGGTAGCTGGCATCGGTGACGGCCACGACGCGCAGTCGGCGTGCGCGGGCGGCCAGCTGCGAGACGGCCAGGCCGACCAGCAGCAGGAGGATCGCAGTCGTGACATCCGCAGAGCTGCGGATGGTGAACCGCTCGTAAGGATGGGTGAAGAAGAAGTCGAACCAGGCGAAGGCGGATACCGCCCCGAGGGCACCAGCCGCCCGGTTCCCGATCGCGGCGACGGCTACCACGATGACCACCAGCAGCAGGGCCACGTTGGTATTTGACCAGCTAGCCCGGAATGGCAGCAGCAGCGCCGCGCCCGCGAGCGGCGCGAGCAGCCCAAGCGCCATCGCGATCGTGTCCCGGCTCAGCCTGCGGGCCATCCGCGGCACCTCCAGCCGTACGTCACCAGATCCCGTCACCAGGGCCCGCATGCTCCCGAAGCGTGTCGTGGCACGGACCGCGACAGCAGGTCGGCCCTGGTCTGGACCACATCACCCACCAGTCAACCATCCGGCCCCAGCCGGGCGCCCGCACTAACGGTGTGCTGACGCCGCGAGCCGCGATGCTGACGGAATCGATACGGCAGGACCGGCGCCGCTACGAGCAGTCTGAGCTTGGGTTGCAGGTGCCGATGAAGGTATTGCCGCCCCCGTCGACGTAGCCGCCGTCCTCGTAGAGCGCCTGGTTGCTGCCCAGATTCAGATAGTTGCCGGTCAGCGTCAGCAGGGTGCCGTCCCCCTGCTGCCAGGCGTAGCTGATGGCACCACTGTCCTGCGGGCCGGTGAGGGTGACCTTGTTGTCGGCGGCGACGGTGTTGTAGACGGGTCCGTCGCTGTCCAGCGAGCCGCGGGTGACCAGGAAGGTCGTTCCCTGGCCGTTGGCCCCGTCGGTCACGGTGTTGCCATCAAAGCTATTGCCGGTGGCGAAGTGCCTGGAGTAACTGCCTAGCTCGGTGAACGCGTTGTCGTTCGATGCGCTGTTCGAGCGGATCGAATTATGTGATCCACCGAAGACCTCGACGGCCGAGCCGTCACGCCCATAGGCGAGAGAACAGGCCTGATTACCCGCAATGGTATTGTGCTGGATTGTGTTGCTATCACCCCAGAGCAATACACCGAAGCCGCCCGATGACCCATTTGAGCTATTGGTGTCAAGTTCGGTATTATCGGTCAAGGTGCTGTTCTTGATGATGTTGCCGCTGGACCCTGCCATGACGTAGACCCCAGCGTAGAAACCTGTCGCTGACACGCTTGATACCGTGTTGTCCACCGCACCAGAGTGAATGTCGACGCCGTCCACGTGCCCGGCCGGCGTCTGGTGTCCATCGCAGGTCCAGGTGGAGGGCGCCACACCGACCAGGGACAGGTTCTCGATTATGTCGTGCGCGCCGTATACATTGACGGTTGCGCCATCTTGGTTGAGCTCAATGACGGGATTGCTGCCCTTGCCATAAGCAGTGACGGTCACATTATTCGCGTTGATGCTGAGTGAGCCGCTGTAAGTGCAGCCGCGCTTCAGCGCCACCGTGCTTCCGGCAGCCGGGTGAATACCGGACAAGGCCGAGCCGCAGCTGACATCCGTCGGAGAACTGGCAGCCTGCGCGCAGCCGCAGATAATCCACCACAGGATAACATTCACCGCGAGGACGACTGTTACGTTAGCGCGCCGCATTGAGATTTCCAATCTGGCAGATGCACGAGCTCACAGCCTAACAACTGCCCATATCGAAAAAAGAGAACGCAGGATAATGACAGGGAATTCTTCACCGTTTTCTTGGTGCGTATCGGAGTTATCGGGGCTATCGTGGTTGTCAGGCTGCCCGGTTCGCGCTGCCCGGCGCTGGCTACGGGATGTCGGCTAGCGGGGGTCGGCTCGGTATCGGTCGGTATCGGGACTATCGGGGGATAGCGACTATGAGGGCAAAACATAGCATACAGCCCAAGTGGACTAGGCTTGGCTGGATGCGGGCGCAACCTGTTCGTTATCGTTCCGCCGACGAGGACAGTGCCCGCTGGCTGGGCTTCCCGTTCCGGCCGGGGGACATCGTGATCAGCACGCGCTCCAAGAGCGGCACCACCTGGATGCAGATGATCTGCGCGTTGCTGATCTTCCAGACCCCGCAGCTGCCGGCGCCGCTGTCCGAGTTGTCGCCGTGGCTCGACTGGCTGATCACGCCGCGTGACCAGATCTTCGCCAAGCTTGAGGCCCAGCGGCACCGGAGGTTCATCAAGAGCCACACGCCGCTTGACGGGATCCCGATCGACCCGCTGGCTACCTACATCGTCGTCGGCAGGCATCCGCTTGACCTGGCGGTGTCGCTGTACCACCAGGGCGATAACCTCAACCGCCACCGGATCCGTGAGCTGACCGGCCAGCCTGAGCCTGCCGAGCCGGCCAGGCCGCGCCCGCCGCTGCGGGACTGGCTGCTGTCCTGGATCGACTCCGACACCCGGCCGGCGGATCAGATGGACTCGCTCGCTGGCGTGCTGTGGCACCTGTCCGACGCGTGGGGCCGCAGGAATGAGCCCAACGTGGTGCTGGCGCATTACGACGAGCTGTCCGCCGACCTGGCCGGCCAGATGCGCCGTCTGGCCGCGCTGCTTGACATCGCGGTCGCCGAGGAGACCTGGCCCGTGCTGGTCAGATCGGCCACGTTCGCCGAGATGCGGGCCAGCGCCGCGCGGCGTGCCCCGGACGCGGCAGGTGTGCTGAAAGACCCGGCGGCCTTCTTCCGCCGGGGCAGTTCCGGTGCTGGCCGCGAGACGCTCAGCGCCGAGGAACTGACTCACTACTACCGGCGCTGTGCCGGGCTGGCAGGCCCTGACCTGCTGACTTGGCTGCATCGGGAACCGGCAACTGGATAGCTGGCCGCACGCGAACGGCCATGGCAGGCTAGTGGACAGGTAGACTTGCCGCGCACCGCGACGCCCTGCCTGATTTGACATAGTCTGGTCGGCTCCCAGCTAGCGGCCGGGCCGCTGGTTTCCTGTGCCAGCGCAACGTGACGGGAGTTGGAATGCGCGTTCTGGTTCTTGGCGGCGACGGGTTCTGTGGCTGGCCGACTTCGCTGTATCTGTCGGACCGTGGTCACGACGTCACCATCTTGGACAACCTCAGCCGACGGAACATCGACATCGAGCTTGAGGTGCAGTCCCTCACCCCGATCCGGCCGATCGGCGAGCGGATCCGCGCCTGGCATGAGGTCTCCGGCCGCGAGATGACCTTCGTCAACCTGAACCTCGCCACCGAGTACGACCGGCTGGCCGGGTTCCTGGCGGAGCAGCAGCCGGACGCGATCGTGCACTTCGCCGAGCAGCGGGCCGCGCCGTACTCGATGCGTTCGGTGAACGCCAAGCGCTACACGGTCGACAACAACGTGAGGGCCACCCACAATCTGCTGGTCGCGCTGGTCGCCACCGGAAGCAACGCCGCCCTCGTCCACCTCGGCACGATGGGCGTCTACGGGTACGGCTGGTCGGGCAGCGCGCCGATCCCCGAGGGCTACCTGACGGTGAAGGTGCCCACCCCGGACGGCGAGATCGAACGGGAGATCCTGCACCCGGCGAACCCCGGGTCGGTTTACCACATGACCAAGACGCTGGACCAGCTGATGTTCGCGTTCTACGCCAAGAACGACGGGCTGCGGATCACCGACCTGCACCAGGGCATCGTCTGGGGCACCCAGACCGACCAGAGCGCCCGGGATGAGCGGCTGATCAACCGGTTCGACTACGACGGTGACTACGGCACCGTGCTGAACAGGTTCCTGATGCAGGCCGCGATCGGGCACCCGCTGACCGTGCACGGCACCGGCGGGCAGACCCGGGCGTTCATCCACATCCGCGATACCGTCCGGTGCATCGAGATCGCGATCAATAACCCGCCACAGGACGGCTCCCAGCCGATGGTGCTCAACCAGATCACCGAGACCCACCGGGTGGCCGACCTGGCCAAGCTGGTCAGCGACATCATGGGCGCCGAGGTCGCGAACCTGCCGAACCCCAGGCGCGAGGCTGACGAGAACGAGCTCAAGGTCCGCAACGACCAGTTCCTCGCGCTCGGCCTGCAGCCGACCACGCTGTCCGAGGGGCTGCTCGAGGAGGGCGTCGAGATCGCCCAGCGCTACCGGCACCGCGCTGACCTCACCAAGATCATCGCGCGGTCGGTCTGGCGGGCTGGCATGGAGACCTCTGACGACCTGCTCACCAAGCTGCCCGAACTGGGCGAGGAGCACTAGCCGGCGCCTCCGGGCCGCGGTCCGGCACCGGGGAAGGTCATCGGATCTCCGGTGGGCCGCGGCCCCCGCGTTTCGGTGGCATTCCGGCTAGCATGTCTGGATGCCATTCCTTTGACGCAGGCTCGCCAGCAAGACCGGCGGGCACGGGCTGACCGCCGCGGCCCTCGCAGTCGCCCTCGGCGTGGAACTCATCGACGAGCTAGTTGACGGCACCCAGGGCGCTGCCTTGCCGCTGATTCGCGGCAGCCTGCACCTGCGCTATGGCCAGATCGGTTTGCTGATCGCGGTGCCGCTGCTGGTAGGCAGCCTGCTTGAGCTTCCGCTCGGACTGGTCGCCGGGCATGGCGTCCGTCGGCAGCGACTGGTGCTGGCAGGCGGCGTCCTCTTCATTGGCTCGCTGGCAGCCGTGGCCGGCGCCCGATCGTTCGGGATCTTGCTGCTCGCGCTCGTACTGTTCTTCCCGGCATCGGGCGCGTTCGTCGGCCTGACCCAGTCCGCCCTGATGGACACCGACCCGGACCGGCAGCAACCAAACCTGGCGGCCTGGAACCTGGCCGGCTCGACCGGTGCGGTAGCCGGGCCGCTGCTGCTCGCGGCCGTGCTGATCGCCGGCGGTAGCTGGCGCGACTCCTACCTGCTGCTTGCGGCAGTGGCCAGCCTAGCTCTGGCCGGAGCGGCGGCAGCCGGACCGGGCCGGGCGGCACCAGCCGGTGCGGACCCGTCCGGCCAGGACGGCCGGGTGACGACTCGCCAGGCACTCGGCGCGCTGCGCGAGGGCGATATAGCGCGCTGGGTTGCGTTGCTCCAAATCTGCGATCTGCTGCTGGACATACTGACCGGATTCGTCGGCGTCTACCTGGTCGACGTGGTTCACGCCACGCCCGCTCAGGCAGCGGTCGGGGTAGCGATCCGGCTGGGAGCCGGGCTGGCCGGTGACGCCGGGTTCGTCCTGATCGCTAACCGGGTCAGCGGCCGGGTCGTGCTGGCGGTCAGCGCGATCGCCGCGGTCGGCCTCTATCCGGCCTTCCTGCTGGCATCCGGTCTGGTGGCCAAGCTGGTCATTCTGGCCCTCTTGAGCGTGGTCACGGCCTGCTGGTACCCGGCGATCGCTGCCGGGCTGTACGGCAGCCTGCCTGGCCGCAGCGGCATCGCGGTCTTCCTCGGCAGCGCGGCCGGGCTGGTCGCCGCGGTCGGCCCGCTTGCGGTCGGGTTCGTGGCCCAGCAGGCTGGGCTGACCTGGGCACTAGCGTGCCTGGCGGTCGCGCCGGCCGCCATGCTGGCGATCCTGCCCCGGTCGCGGAGCCGCCGGCCGAGCGGGGCACCGGCGGCTCCGGCCGGTACTCGTAAGGTAATGCGATGACCGAACCGACAGTTGATTCAGCCGCATCCTGGCGGGCAGCCCGCGAGCTGCTCCGGCGGTCCCCCGTGCTGGACGGGCATAACGATCTTCCGTGGGCGCTGCGGGAGGGCGCTCCGTCCGGTCCGGCGCGGTTGGACATCGGCGTGCCGGTTGAGTTCACCCAGACCGACCTGCCGCGGCTGGCCGTGGGCGGCGTCGGAGCCCAGTTCTGGTCGGTGTACGTGCCGGCCGAGCTGGAGGGCGACGCTGCCGTGGCGACCACCCTGGAGCAGATCGACCTGGTGCACCAGCTGATCGGAAGGCATCCGCGCTCGCTTGAGCTGGCGCTGACCGCCGCCGACGTCGAGCGGATCATGGCGTCAGGCAAGGTCGCGTCGCTGATCGGCGCCGAGGGCGGGCACTCGATCGCCTGCTCGCTCGGCGTGCTGCGGGCGCTGTACCGGCTGGGCGTTCGGTACCTGACCCTCACTCACAGCAAGAACGTGCCCTGGGCCGACTCGGCGACCGATGAGCCTGCGGTCGGCGGGCTGACCAGCTTCGGCCGCGAAGTGGTCAGCGAGATGCAGCGGATCGGGATGCTGGTCGACCTGTCGCACGTGGCGCCGAGCACGATGAGCCACGCGCTGGACGCCGCGGTGGCGCCGGTGATCTTCTCGCACTCGTCCGCGCTGGCGCTGACCGACCATCCAAGGAACGTGCCAGATGCCATCCTGGAGCGGCTGCCGGGCAACGGCGGTGTCTGCATGGTGACCTTCGTGCCCGCCTTCGTCTCGGCGGCCTGCCGGGAATGGGATCTGCGCGCCGAGGCCGAGGCCGGCCGGCGCGGCCTGGACTACTGGAATTTCGCCAGCCGCACGGAGCTGGCCGATTGGGTCGCGGTGAACCCGGCGCCGGCTGCCACGATCGGCGACGTCGCTGATCACATCGAGCATGTTCGCGCCGTGGCCGGCCCGGACCACGTCGGCATCGGCGGCGACTTCGACGGCACCGGCGAGTTGCCTGCCGGATTGCAGGATGTGTCCTGCTACCCGGCGCTGTTCGCCGAACTGCTCGATCGCGGTTGGAGCGCGGCCGACTGCGGGAAGCTCGCCTGCGGCAACATGCTGCGGGTACTGCGCGACGCCGAGGCAGCGAGCGCCGAGGCAGCGAGCGCCGAGGCTGCGAGCGCGGCGGGCGCGGAGGCGGCCAGCGCCGAGGCCGTCAGCTGAACGGCGATCTGGGCCTGGGCTGCAGCTCGTCGTCCACGTACAAAGTGATCCGCTCGTTGTAGAAGCACGCCAGGCCGGCGATCTTCTGGCTCTCCGGCAGCGGTGTGCGGTACATCCAGATCAGGTCGGGGTGCAGCCGGGTCCCGGTATCGACCGACCAGTAGCAGGCCGTCCCCTTGTACGGGCAGTGCGTGCTTTTCTCCGAGCGCCGGAGCAGGTCCATCCGGATGCTGGTCAGCGGCAGGTAGTAGCGGACCGGCAGCCCGGTCTCGAACAGCATCCTCGGCTGGTCACTCTCGGCGACGGTGATCCCGTCCAGCTCGATCCGCACCCGTCGGGAGCTGGCCAGGATGTCGACCCGGCTGTACGGGTCGCGCGGGTGGGTGTAGACCGGCTCGTCCTCCTCGAGCCATTCCGTCATGGCCGGCCAGTCCAGCCGGATCGCATCCCTGAGCTCGACTACCGGCGAGTCGCGGTACCTGCGGGCGGCCCGGTCAGCGCTCTCCTGGCCGGCCTTGACGTGCAGCAGCTCGCCATCACCGAGCCGCGCCCGGTGCTCCGACTCGCCGGAGCCGACCAGCTCGGCCCGCACGTCCGCGGCCGGGATGTAATAGGTGGGGTAGTTGGGGATCTCCCAGACCAGCAGTGGCGCCCTCGTGTCGGCGACGAGTTCGTTGCCGAGATAAGCGCGCACCCGCTTGTGGCCGCGCTCCACCCGGACCTGTTCGCTGATCTGCTTAGTCATCTGAGCCTCCAAACCCGGTCCGACATCGGCGAGCCGAACCACCGCCGCTGTACGGTTGCGGGCCGACGGGCCTGTAGCGTCAGAGTATGCGGCTCGGTGTGCTGGACGTGGGGTCGAATACGGTGCACCTGCTCGTGGTGGACGCTCATCAGGGTGCTCGGCCGCTGCCAGCGTTCTCGCACAAGGACGAGCTGCATCTCGCGGATCATCTCGACTCGAAGAACCGGCTGAGCACCGAGTGCGCCGGGCGGCTGCTCGAGTTCGTCCGCGCGGCACTGCAGATCGCCGAGGACAAGGGGGTCCAGGAGCTGATCGCGTTTGCCACCTCAGCGGTGCGCGACGCCGCGAACGGCGACGAGCTGCTTGCCTGGATCGAGGCGGAGAGCAAGGTCAGCATCCAGGTGCTGCCAGGCACCGAGGAGTCCAGGCTGACCTTCCTGGCCGCCCGCCGCTGGTTCGGCTGGTCGTCGGGCCGCCTGCTGCTGCTGGACATCGGCGGCGGCTCGCTTGAGATCGCGTCAGGGCAGAACGAGGATCCGCTGGTGGCGGTCTCGCTGCCGCTCGGGGCGAACCGGCTGACCAGGGACTGGCTGACCAAGGATCCGCCCAAGCAGGAGGAGATCCGCCTGCTGCGCAAGCATGTCCGGGCGGAGATAGCGGCCGCGGCCAGCGCGGTCAGGTCGGCCGGCTCGCCCGACCACGCGGTGGCGACGTCGAAGACCTTCCGCCAGCTCGCCAGGATCGCTGGGGCGGCACCGTCCAGCGAGGGCCCCTACGTCAAGCGCATGCTGCGGCACACCGATGTCAGGGATATGGCTGAACGGCTCGCTCGGACGTCTGTCGCAGCCAGAGCGCAGCTGCCCGGGGTATCCCGGCTGCGCGCGCCGCAGCTGGCGGCCGGCGCGATCGTCGCGGACGCGGCGATGGACCTGTTCCAGCTGCCGGAGCTGGAGATCTGCCCATGGGCGCTGCGCGAGGGCGTCATCTTGCGCCGGATGGACGGCCTGGCCGGCTAGTGGCTAGTTGTCGACGCCGCGGCCGGGGCTGGCGGCCTCGTCCAGAGCCCGGTCAGCGGCATGCGGACCGTTCCCCACCGTGCTGCTCGAGTGCCTGATCGCGTCGGTCGGGTGGCTCAGCCGGTCGGTGGAATGCCTGACCTCGTCCGTCGGATGAGACGTGCCTTCCGCAGCGGCACCGGCTGGGTCGGCCACTTCGGCAGTGTCACCCTGGCGGCCGACGTCATGCGGGCGGCTGGTGTCCAGCGGGTCGGGCCGGTCGCGGTCCCGCGAGGTCGGCTGGCCAACCGAGCCTGACCTCGGGGCTGGCGCTGACGGGACCGGACGGCGAGCCGGACCGGCCGGCTGGCCACCCGGACCGTCTAGCGGCCCAGCCCCGTGGTGCCTGCCTTCGCCCGGACCTGCCTGCCGCGGTCCGGGCCGGTGCCCGCCGGACTGCAGCGGGTCATGCTGACCAGCTTGCCTGGCATGACCGGCCGCCTGCCCGGCAAGAGTGCGGTTCACCTCGTCCTCAAGCGACCCGTGTGCGGCCTCGACCGAAACCAGGCTGGTGACCACGTCGCGGATCTCGGTCAGCCGTTTGACCGTCTCGGTATGCCGCGAGATCAGCAGGTTGAGGCGACGCTCGGCGCCTTCGTGAATTGCCGTCGCCCGCGCCGTCGCCTCGTCAAGCTGCTGCTTGGCCTGGGAGATGGCTGCGCCGACAGTAGTCTCCGCATGCTTGGTCGCGTCAGCCACGGCCCGTTCCGCCGCCGACTGCGCGGTCGAAACCAGCTGCTCGGCCTCGGTCCGGGCGGCGGTGACCGAGCTCTCTGATTGCTCCTGGGCCGCGCTCAGCATCCGTTCAGCCTGGTCTTGCGCGTCGGACCTGATCTTGTCGGTCTCACGCTTGACATCGCCTCTGAGCTTGTCGGTCTCCTCCTTGACGCTCTCCCGCAGCTTCGCGACCTCCGCCGCGCTGCGGGCCCGGTCCGCCGCCGCCTCGTCGGCGGCCAGCTTGAGGATCTGGCCGACTCGCTCGCTGATCTCCTCATGCGCGGGGCGGGCGCTCGCCTCACGGGCTTCAGCCACCTCCCGGCGCAGCCGCTCGATCTCGGTCAGCCCCTGGGAGAGCCTGTTCTCCAGGTCGCGGATCTGCCCGGCCCTCCATGCCACATACTCGTCAACCTGCTGGCGGTTGTAGCCACGCACCTCGCGTTCCCACTGGACCATTCCGGCCTCGGTAAGAAGCTCACTGTGCTCGCTCATGTATCACCCGTCAGGTGCTTCAGGCAGATCCGGGCACGGATTGGCCCAGGCGTTCTTGGGCCGACCGAGCGAGCCGGACTTGCGAGTGGACTAGGGCTGACGGTCTGCCGACGGCCGGGTGCGGCCAGCGCGTGCAGACGTCGCCGCGGATGGATGCCATGACTCTTGTCCGGTAGGCCATGCAGCGCAACCCAAACTTCTTATTATCCTAATTTGAGTAGATTCATCGCGCACTTAAACCGCATGGCGGGAGATGAACCAGGCACCTGGCTGGTCCGGCCCGTCTGAGATGATCGCCTGATAGCGGCTTGGCCTCGGGCGGGGGGACTGGAAGTCATGAGCGATACCTGCCGGATCGGGTCCCTGGGCGAGGCCGTTCCTGCCATCCATCCCGGTGCGTGGATCGCCCCAGGCGCCGTGGTCGTCGGCATGGTTACCGTCGGCCGGGCGTCGAGCGTCTGGTACGGAGCAGTACTGCGGGCCGAGGAGGAGGAGATAGTCGTCGCCGAGGAGTGCAACATCCAGGACCTGTGCTGCATCCACGTCGATAAGGGTCAGCCGGCGGTACTTGAGGCGCGGGTCAGCGTGGGTCACCGCGCGACTGTGCACGGCGCCTACCTCGGGACCGGCTCGCTGATCGGGATCGGTGCGATCGTGCTCGATGGCGCCAGGATCGGGCCGGGATCTCTCGTCGCGGCTGGCAGCGTCGTGCTCCGCGGCCAGGTCGTCCCGCCAGGCGTGCTCTATGCGGGGGTCCCTGGTCGGATCGTCCGCCAGCTTACCGACGAGGACCGGCAGCACTTCGGGCAGGCGCCTGATCGGTACGTGGCACGGGCTGCCAGGCACCGCGAGGTGGACTGGCGGCGGGTCGGAGCCGGCTGATCGGCGAGGCAGCTCTTCACCTTGAGCGAGCGCGGTCCGGAAGTCGGACCGGCGGCATGCCCACCCGGACGGGGCAGCGAGAAATGGTCCTGATGGGTCATGCGGGTCCGCTGTTCCTGGCCGTAATCTGGCAGCACCGGACATGATGCAGCTCAGCGATGGAGGTGGGCGCGTGCGAGAACAGCTCGATGATCGTGTCCACGATGCCGTCGCTCTGGACGAGATCGACCTATACGCCGACGTGCTGAGCGCGGTGGCTGCGACCGACCGGCCACTGACGCCCGCAGAACTCGACGCGGCGCTAGGAATTGGCCAGGCCGTAGATCTGCCAGGCGGCCCGCCGACCGGATAGCAGACCGGTTATATCGGACGAAACGGTCAGGCGTTGGCAGCCTGCGCCGCGACGAACTGGCGGATGAGGCCGGACACTTCCTCCACCCAGTGCGCGATCAGTGCCACCCGGCCGTCAGGGCCGAAGATTGGTGCGTTCACCGGACACCAGTACCGTTCTTCGAACTGGCCGCTGCCATCAGGAGGCTCGACGTCGTACCGTTGCAGCGCCATGCTGTCGCGCTCTCCGGTCGCGAGAACCCGGCGCAGCGATGAGCTCAGATTGTTGGTCCCGGTGGCGCCTGGTTCCGCTGGATTGTCGGGGAATGCGTCGAAGACGCTGCGACCCAGCAATTCCTCCCGCTTTCGGTCCGCTAGCTTCAGATATGCGAGATTCATGTCGGCGATGACGAACTCAGGCGTAAGCAGCAGGACCGGGCATGGCAAGTCCTGGAATACGGCCAGATAGTCAATCTGCGGTAGTGCCATCGCTTTACCCCCGTAACCGATGTAACTCCGGATGCTAGTGCGACCCCTGAGCAGCCCTTTCCAGCACTCACTGGCTCAAACTGCCGCCCCGGTTGGCGAACATCACATCGGCGCCTACCTCTCTGAGGCAAAGTTGCAGGTCAGAAGCCCAGGCCCCGGCCATCTTCCGAGGTAATGTCCAAGCTCAGCGCTGCGGGAATCTTGAGCGAGCCGCCGTCGCCGACTCCGACGAGCAACCACGACTCGCCCCGGACCACGGTCACCTCGAACTCGCCGCCATCGCCGGACGCGGTGTGGAGCAGCGCGTTGGTCGCCAGCTCCGACACGCGCAGAACTGCCTCGTCGGTCATTGGGCAGCCATCCAACGCCCGCATCACGAAGCGCCGGGCATGAGCAACCTGGTCGCTGCGGCCGGGGAACACCCGACGCTTCGGGCGGTCCATCGCGTCAGTTCTCCTTGATCATGAGGTGCGGGCAACGGTGCCGAAAGGCCTGCCGCTGACGCGCTGTCAGTCCCGGGCAGCCGCGGTCCAGGCAGTCGGCCTTGCCAGCGCTGCCGTCTAGGTGCCGTCGAGTAGCTCGCGCGCTGTTGCCCGGTGCGATCCTGACGAAGACTCAGACCCGGCCCCGCCAGGACCGGCACAGGGCCAGATCGGGGTCAGCGACACGGGAGGCACTCACGTGCCCAAGGATCGACGCCGGAAGCGCCATCGATACCGCGCGGAACATCAGCCTCGATCAGGTCACGGTCACCGAGCGCAAGGCAAGCCTGCTCATCGACACAGCCTGTGCGTTCCTGCAGTACGGCAAGCACGAAAACGCCTACCTCGCGCTCCGCGCAGCCAGAGACGTAGCACCAGAAGAGATCGCCGGTCGGCCCGCCGTCCACCGGCTCCTGCGCGATCTGATCAGCTCCGCGCCACCCAGCGTCCGGCGACAGGCCGAGGAGTTCGCCTACCGCAAGACCAGTTCCCGCCCGGCCGGGACTCCTTCCAACGATTAGCGGGCAGCGGCGAAGTTGGCGGCGGGATCGGCGTCGCGTGCGGCCTGGCAGATGCCGCAGCGGATGGTGCGTGCGGGCGGCTCGACAGCGACGACGCGGTTGATCACCATGGTGCGGGTCAGCCATCGGGCGGTGACGTGCGCGTGGTCGTGGCACAGGGCGGCGCCGCAGTCGGCGCACACGGCGACGGCATCAGTGTGCTGGCCGTGCGCGGCGCAGTCGAAGCAGGTCATGGGTTTGCCTCCTCGGCGGGGTAGAAGCGGTGGCGGGCCCACAGTGCGACGTAGACCAGCGCGACCATGACGGGTACCTCGATGAGCGGCCCGACGACGCCGGCGAGTGCCTGCCCGCTTGTCACTCCGAACACGCCGATCGCGACCGCGATGGCCAACTCGAAGTCGTTGCTGGCTGCGGAGAACGCCAAAGCGACGGTGCGCGGGTAGGACAGGTGGAGGCGGCGGCTGATCGCGAACCCGGTGAACCACATGATCGCGAAGTAGGCGAGCAGCGGCAGCGCGATGCGGGCCACGTCGAGTGGCTCGGAGGTGATCTTCTTGCCCTGCAGGGCGAACAGGATGACGACCGTGAACAGCAGGCCGTACAGCGCGACCGGGCTGATCCTGGGCAGGAACCGGTTCTCGTACCAGTCCCGGCCGCGGGCGCGCTCCCCGAGCGTGCGGGTCAGGTACCCGGCCACCAGCGGAATGCCGAGGAAGACTGCGACCGTGGCGGCGATCTCGGCGATCGACACGTGCAGGCTGGTGGTCCGCAGGCCAAGCCAGCCGGGTAGTACCTGCAGGTAGAAGAAGCCCAGCGCGGCATAGAGCAGAACCTGGAAAACCGCGTTCAGCGCGACCAGCACGGTCGCCATCTCGCGGTCCCCGCGCGCCAGGTCAGTCCAGATCAGCACCATCGCGATGCAGCGGGCCAGCCCGACCAGGATGACGCCGGTCCGGTAGGCGGGCTGGTCTGGTAGCAGCAGCCAGGCCAGTGCGAACATAACTGCGGGCCCGATCACCCAGTTGAGCACGAGGGACGCGGTCATCATGCGCCGGTCGGCGGTGATCCGCCCGATCTCGGTGTAACGGACCTTCGCGAGCACCGGGTACATCATCAATAGCAGCCCGAGCGCGATCGGCAGGCTGGTGCCATGGATCGCGACGCGGTTCAGCGCGCTGTTCAGGCCCGGGACGAGACGGCCCAACAGCAGGCCGGCCGCCATCGCCGCCCCGATCCACACCGGCAGGAACCGGTCCAGCCTCGACAGCCCGGCCATCACCGGCTGCGGCCCGGTCGGGCTGGTGACCTTGGCAGTCCTCGTGTCAGTCACCGAGGCCCTCCTCGTCGTCGTCCTCGCATGCCGAACCGCGTCGCTCGGTGATGACACGATCGCCGGGCAGGGGCATACCGACGGCGGACGCCTGAGCCCATAGCGCGGCGAACCCGCCGCCGTCAAGGCGGTAGTCCACCCAGCGGCCGCGGCGGGCCGCGGTTACCAAGCCCGCGTCGCGCAGCACCCGAAGGTGGTAGGAGAGAAGGTTCGCCGCGACCGGAACTTCCTCGCGCAGGTCGCACACGCAGCGGCCGCCACCAGCCAGCACCCCTACGATGCGAAGGCGCACCGGGTCGGCCAGGGCCGCGAGACGGTCGGTCAGTGCAACCGGATACGAAGCAATAACCGCTGAACTGATCACACGACGACGATAAGGCGAGCGGCACACGCCACGCCGGGGCCATTCGTCACCTCCCGGCGGGCTGTCAGTCCTGATTCGCGGCTGGTAGCGGCCCTGGCGGGACGGGGCGGCTGCCGCCTCGGCGGATCGGACTGGAGCCGGGGTCAGGGCGTTCGTGCGGCAGCGGCTCACCGAGGATCGGGAGCCGGTGGAACTGCCGTCAGCATGGCTGCCTCATGACCCAGCAGCAGGAACAGGCCTGGCGTCGCCTGACCTGCTAAACGAGAGCATCCGCGTTCACCCGGCGGTACGAAGGAAGATCCGCCTCGACCACGCCGTCGAGCAGATCGCAGCCCGCCACCCCAGCGGGGAGGAAGCACGAACTGCCGTCATGGTCTGTGCCGACCACCAAACCTGCCCACAAAACGGGCCTCAAAGAAATGGCATCTGCAGGTGGAGCGACACCAGAAGCCGCAGATCAGACGGCGCCACTGCTAACCCGAACTTCCACGGTGACCCGTGGGCATGGCTGTTTACCTGGGCTTTCAGGGCGGTGGCGGGTGGTGGCTGACTACGTGATCCCGAGGCGGTGGCTGACGCCGAGCAGGTCGAGGGCCTGGCGCTGGCTGGGGGTGGGGCTGGTGACGAGCCGGAAGCCGGGCTGGCCGGCGTCGGCGGGCTGGATGTGGTTGAGGCAGATGGTGGCCAGGTCGCGCAGCAGGGTGTGGAAGCTGTGCACGGGCAGGTCGTCGGGGGTGCGCTTGGTGGCTGCCCTGGCCCGCGCCTTCGGGGAGCGGGTGGCGGGGGCGACGGGGCTGGTGCGGGCGGCCTGGGCTGCTGGCTTGTCGTCGTCGGTGAAGAGCATGGGCGCCAGGCGGGCGTGCATGTGCCAGGTGATGTAGTAGGAGATCATCCGCAGGAACACGTGGGCGCGGACCCGGGTCTCGGTGCGGTGCCGGATGGGGCGGATGTCCAGGTCGGTGCTGAAGCCGCGGAAGGCGCGCTCGACGTGGGCGAGGGCCTTGTAGGAGGAGACGATCTCGCTGCTGTCCAGGCCGCCGGCCTGGACGCTGGTGCGCAGCACGTAGATGCCATCCAGGGCGGCTTCGGCGGTGATGGAGTCCTGGTCGCGGGCGTAGCTGAAGTGGTCCTCGCCGATGTCGGTCCTGAAGTGCTTGCCGACCTTGCGGCGGCTGAGCGCCCTGGCCGCGCGCACCGCGATCTTGTCCCTGCCGCGCAGCGGCCGGCGCGCCGGCGCGCCCGCGGCGGCGATCTTGGCCAGGTCGGCCTCGGTGGCGGCCAGCAGCGCTTCGCGCTTGCGGGCGCGCTCGGCTTCCAGATACGGGTTCTTGCAGGCGACCAGCCGCTCGCCGGGGTAGTCGGGGTGGGTGATCTCGGCCAGGTCCAGCTGGTCGAACAGAGACAGCTGCAGCGCGCGGTCGCGGACCAGTTTCCTGACCTGCGGGGCGCGCAGCGCGGTGATCCAGTCCAGCTGCGCGGGGCCGACGTCTTCGCGGAGCCGGGCGGCGGTCAGCATGCCCCGGTCCCCGACCAGCACCACCGTGGTGAGGCCGAACCGGTCCTTGAGCTTGGCCACCTGGTCGGCCACGGTCACCGGGTCGCCGGTGTTGCCCTTGAACACCTCAATGGCGACCGGGATGCCGTCGGGGGAGGTCAGCAGCCCGTAGACGATCTGCAGCCGGCCGTGCACCCCGTCCTTGGGGTGCCCGATGGCGCCCAGCGGGCAGGTCCGGCCCTCGAACGCGGCGGAGGAGACGTCGTACAGGACCAGGGTGCCGCCGGCCAGGTGCCGGGCCGCCAGCGCGTCCTCGATGCGGTCCTGCCGGGCGGCCAGCCAGTCCATCGCCGCATACAGGTCGTCCTCGTCGCAGCCCGCCACCTGGAGCACCTCGCCGAGCGAGCTGGTGGCGGTCTGGGCCCGCAGTCCCCGGGCGATGGCCAGCTTGGAGTCCGGCTCGGTCACCTGCGCGACTGCCATCGCGGTCACCAGGTCCCGCTGCCGGGATGGCGCCGGGTCGATCAGCTCCTCCAGGCCCAGGTCCCGCAGCGTGCCCAGCACCGCGGCGACGTGCCCGTGCGGGAGGCTGCGGGTAATCTCGAACGCCCCCTCCAGCGCCGCGGACGGCTGCTGGCCCTTCAGCACCCGCGACAGGGCGTCGACCTTCGCCTGCGGCCAGGCCGACAGGTTCGCCAGGGTGCGGTTCTTCACTTTCCCCGCCTCCCGGTAGCTCTCGCGCAGCAGCACGGCCGGCGGCGAGGCCCGGTTCGGCACCCTGACCACGTACATGACCACGAAGATATCGCAGATGCCCGCATTTTTGCAGCAGAACACACTGATATCAACGGTCATTGATGTGATTTACATGACTACATCTCTGCTTGCCAGGCGGCGCGATCCACCTGGTCACGGCCCAACAGCCGCGTTGGTCAGAGGCTTATCAGGGGGAACTTCGGGCTAACGGATTCGCTAACGAGTCGCTGGGGAACGGGAGAGATGTCAGGCAGGACGGGAGACCTCACCGAGTTCGTGCCCTTAGCTTCTGCACCCATCTGAGCAGGTCAAGCAGCGTCTTTGGCGAACATCACGTCGGTGTCCCAGTGCGTGAAGCCGAGCGACTCATATAGTCCGATTGCGGGCGTATTCACCTCGTCAACATAGAGCATGACCTGGAACAGTCCTCGGGAGCGCAAGTAGCGCAGGCCGACTAGGGTCAGCGCCCTGCCGAGGCCGGTGCCGCGCTCGTCCGGGTCGACGCCGACCACGTAGACCTCGCCAACTGCCTGATGCGGGTGACTGGTCTCCTCGCCGTCCTGGCCGTGGATCTTGGTCCAGTGAAACCCGATCAGCTGTCCGTTCCGTTCGGCCAGGAAGAAGCCCGCCGGGTCGAACCAGGGCTCTCGCTCGCGCAGTTCGAGATCGGCCAGGGTCCAAGCGCCTTGCTCCGGGTGGCGGGAGAATGCCCGCGCGTTGAGCGCGGTCCACGCATCCTCGTCCTTGCCGACGGTGAATGTCCGGATCATCACGCCTTCGGCCAGCTGCGGCCTGCCGAGCCGGGCCTGCAGCGACCGCCGCATCTGCCACAGCGCCCGGATCCGCTCGAATCCGGCGGCGGCGGCCAGCCTGGACGCTGCGGGCAGATCGCCGTGCGCCCACAGCCTCAGCTGATGGTCTCCTGCCTCGGATACCAGAGCCTCGACGAGTTTGAGCCCGAATTGATGCCGCCGGTGCGCTGGGTGGACAACGAGTTCCCCGCTCGGGCCCGCGACCGGGTCGGTCGGGTCCAGGTGTGCGTAGCCCGCCAGTTCGGCTTCATCGAACAGCATGATGTTGCGGGCTCGCACGTCGCCTCCGTAACGCAAATGCAGCATGACGTGCTCCGACAACGGGCCGACTCCGTCTTCCTCGGTGGCCAGCCGGACCAGGCGGAGTACGGCGGTCACCTCCTCGTCGGTCAGGCGCTCGGCGACTCGGATCTCGGTCACGTGCGAACTCCATCATCTGAGTCCCTGCCCTCGGCACGGTGCCCGGGCTGGCTGCCCCCGCCGTCGGCCTGGCTGCCGCCACCTCCGGCCTGGCCGCCTCTCCCTACGGCATGGCCGGTCTCGCCGTCGGCCCGGTGGCTCTGACCCTGCCCGCTGCCGGTGCCGGGCTGCCGGGAGTCGGCCCTGGTGGGCACGAACTTGTAGCCGACATTGCGGACAGTGCCGATCAGCGCCTCATTGTCCGTGCCCAGCTTGGCTCTGAGCCTGCGGACGTGCACGTCGACTGTCCTGGTGCCGCCGAAGTAGTCGTATCCCCAGACCTCCTGCAGCAGTTGCGATCTGGTGAACACCCGCCGCGGGTGCTGAGCAAGGAACTTCAGCAACTCGAATTCCTTGAAGGTCAGGTCGAGAGCGATGCCGCGAATCCTGGCCGAGTAAGTTGCCTCGTCGATGACAAGCTCACCGGACCTGACCTCCTCGGCCGGGCCGACCGCGGGTCGGCCGGCCCGCCCTATGGCCAGCCGGATCCGGGCCTCGACCTCACCTGGACCAGCCGTACTCAAGATCACGTCATCGACACCCCAGTCCGCGGTGACAGCTGCCCAGCCGCCTTCTCCGACGATGGCCAGCACCGGCTTGTCGATGCCGGACAGCTGCCCCAGGAGCTGCCTCATCCGCACCAGGTCGCGCCTGGCGTCGACCAGCACCGCATCCACTCGTGCGCCGTCGGCCGGGCCTGAGCCGGCCGCGGCTAGGTTGAGCACGTGATCAGCCGAGGCGGGTGCGAGTCGTACCGCGTGGTCAAGCAGGCTCAGCGAGGGCAGAATCTCCGCGGCCGATTCAGCCGTGCTGGTGAGCAGGAGCACGTTGCTCAACAGCCGCCACCTCCGGTCCGCGGCGAGTCCTGCCGGAAGATCGCTGCCTGGACTCCGCGCGAACCCGGTGCCGGAACCCGGTGCCGGGACAGCCCGGGTCGCTATGAGCGAGGATAGCTGACATGGCAATCGTGACCCTGCGCTACTGGGCAGCGGCAAAGGAGGCGGCTGGCGTCGCTGAGGAGACAGTCAGCGCCCAAACGCTCGCTGCCGCACTGGCGGCGGGTCTGGCGGCCGCTGCGGACCGGACAAGATCGGCCGGATCTGCCGTGGCTGGATCTGCCGTGGCTGGCTCCGGTGTGGCGAGGTCCGATATGGCCGGGTTGGGTGTGACGAGGTCCGCTACGGCAAGCTCCGGTCTGACTGGGTCCGGCGTGGCGAGTTCCGGTGTGGCGAGGTCCGGTGTGGTTGTGTCTGGCGCGGCTAGTTCTGGTGTTGCCGGTGCACCTGGGTCTAGTGCGCCTGGGTCTGGTGCGGCTGGGTCCAGCGTGGCCGGGTCGAGCTCACGGGAGCTAGCCGGAGTTGAGAAGTTCCGCCTGGTGCTGGCCCGTTCGTCGTTCCTGATCGACGGCAACCCGGTGGGGACTAGGCCACCCGAGTCGGTGCTGCTCAGCGATGCGGCCGTGATCGAGGTACTGCCGCCGTTCGCCGGTGGCTGAGGCTCTTGGGTCACCCCGAACCGGTCAATGACTTAAGCCTCCAGGCCGACCTGATGGGACCGGTTGGCCGGCCTATCCGGCATACCGTGACAGGCTACCCCGGTAACCTGAGCCGTGCCTCTCGAACTGCTCGCTGTCGGTGTCGTGGTCGTCGGTGCGGTCGTCGCTACCGATCGCCTGCTGGCGGCGGCCGCCGTCCGGCGGATAGCGAGCCGCGTCGGGCTGGCGGGCCGGGCCGAGACCATGCCTGTAGTTCGCATCGCCGGCTCGGTCTTCCTGACCCAGTTGCTGGCGGGCGTCTACCGAGATGTCGAGGTCACGCTAGGCGCATGCACCGTAGGCGGCATCGACTTCTCCAGGTTGTCTGCCCAGCTGAGCGACGTAAGGGCACCGATAAGACAGTTGCTGGCCGGCCACGGGATGACAGCGGGCGAACTGACGGCGACCGCCACGATTCCGTTCTCGGTGCTCAGCGACCGGCTTCCCCCCGGGCTGACGATCCGGCCGCAGGGGGATGACCTGCGGATCTCAGGGATGATCCTGCTGGTACCAGTACTCGGAATCCTCGGCATCACGGCCAACCGGAACAAGATCTCGGTCACGCCGAAGATGACCGGCTTCCCAGCCCCGGTTGGCTTCGTGATCGACCTGCCGGCTATGCCGCCGCAGGTGCGGATCACTTCGGTGCGGGTAACCGGTGCCGGTCTCGAGGTACAGGTGCGTGGCGCCAACGTCAGTTTCGCCAGTGCGCAATGACACTGCCAGGCGACGCGGCCCAAGGCGGGCCGAATGGGCGACGCGGGCACAGGAAGCCCGGCCGGGCGACGTGACCCCGGGCATGTTGGCCGAGGCGACGCGGCACGGGCAGGGGCCGGTTATGCGCCAGCTGAACCACAAACGCCTGCTCCGCGTATAACTAAGTGTGCCAGTTCGCGACGGCGCCGAGGGCAATGGCCATCCCCGGCAGGTCACTGACGAGGAGCTCGTACGCGCGCTCTACTGCGAGCACGCGGCCCCGCTGCTGAGGTACGCGCTGCACCTGACGAGCGGGGACCGGCAGCGTGCGGAGGACATCGTGCAGGAGACCCTGCTCAAGGCGTGGCTGCATCCACAGGCCATCGTCAGCCGGCCGGCCAGGCCTTGGCTGTTCGCCGTGGCTAAGAACCTTGCCGTGGATGCCCACCGAGCGCGGCAGGCCAGGCCGCATGAGGTTGGCGAAGCCGCTCTGCAGCTGACGGCCGTGCCTGACGCCGCTGACCGGGCCCTGGAGTCCTGGGCCGTCGCCGACGCCCTCCGATCGCTGCGACCCGAGCACCGGACCGTCCTGCTGGAGACCTACTACCGCGGCCGCTCGGCCGCCGAGGCCTCAGCGGTGCTTGGTATCCCGGCCGGCACGGTCAAATCACGAACCTTCTACGCCCTCAGGGCGCTGAAGCTTGCACTTGAGGAACGGGGGCTGGCGCCATGAGCGACCCGTCCTGCCGCGGTATCCGCGAACTGCTTGGTGTGTACGTCGTAGGCGCGATCGAGCCCGCGGATCGCAGTGCCGTCGACGCGCATCTGGATCATTGCCACGACTGCCGTGAGGAGCTGGCCGGGCTAGCCGGGCTGCCCGCGCTGCTCCGCCGGGTTCCGGTCGCCGAGGCCGAGCGGATCGCCGCTCCTGGCGCGCGGGCTGACGACGTCGACGGTCCGCAGGCCGAACTGCTGACTTCGCTGCTGCAACGGGTCGCCAAGCGGCGCAGGACCACGCGGCTGCGCACGGTCTTTGCGGCGGCGGCGGCACTGGTAGTCGCGGTTGGTGGCGCCGCGGCGGTCTCGTATGCGCTGGCTCCCCGCCAGCACCAGCAGCAGGTAGCCAATCAGGGCCCAATGTCGGCCCATGACGTGGCAAAGCAGACCAGCGACGGCCGCAGCGCCACTATCCGGTACAGCAAGGCCAGCTGGGGCCTGACGATGTGGGCGCAGGTCAGCGGGATCCCGCAGGGTACCGCCTGCAGGTTCTGGGTGGTGAGCAAGGACGGCGCCTGGTCCATGGCTGGCGGCTGGACCGTCGGGCCCTGGAGCGACCGGCACTGGTATCTGGTTGAATCCCCGGTTCCAGCCGCGAGCGTGGGCAGCTTCGTGATCACCTCGGGCAGCAAGGTGCTGCTGCGGATCCCGGCTGCCACCTAGCCGGTTTCAGATGCCGGGAATGTGCCGCGCAGGGGTCATGTTTACCCGGCGTGATACCAGGGCTTGTGGCCTGCGTGGGCACGTTGGCGGTGGCGATCGCCTTCGGCTCCACCTGGCGCGTACGCAATGGTCGGTTGCGCGGAGGTCCTACTGCGGCTGGCGCTACGGCAGCTGTCCCTGGTACGGCGGTGCTCACCGCCGATGATCTTGGCCGGCCGCTTGGCGCCCGTGCCACGCTGGTCCAGTTCTCGTCAGCCTTCTGCTCGCCCTGCCGGGCGACCAGGCGGATCCTGGGCGAGGTGGCCGGGATGGTCGATGGCGTGACCCACGTCGAGATCGACGCCGAGTCCAGACTGGACCTAGTTCGTCGGCTGGGCGTGCTGCGGACGCCGACCACGTTCGTGCTCGGGCCGGACGGGCTGATCACCCACCGGGCCAGCGGTCAGCCTCGCAAGGCCGATGTGATCGCTGCGCTGGGCATCGTGATATAATTTCCTATATAATAGATCGGGAACAAGGGTAGTGACACGAGGATGCGTTGCGTGGTGGACAACTGCCGCGTTGCTGCAGCGCGCTGACCGCAGTCGGCAGCTACCGGCAAGCCTTGGCTGCCCCGCCAGTGGAGTCTCTGGCCGCTCGTTCGCAGCCGCGGGAAGGAACGCAGATGGGAATTGATCCGCGCGGGCTGCGCCTCGGCGCACTGATCACGATGGTCATCTTCGCCGTGGTGCTGATCACGAGCAGCGTGTGGCTGCTGGCGTTCCAGGCAGCCGTGTTCGCGATCGGGACCTTCTTCGGGTTGCGTAATGCGCCATATGGCCTGCTGTACCGGATTGCGATCCGGCCGCGGCTCGGCCCGCCGAAGGAACTCGAGGCCGAAGCGCCGCCCCGGTTTGCGCAGGGTGTCGGCCTGGTGATCTCGGTCATCGGTGTCATCGGCTACGGCACCGGTCTGACGCCGCTCGGCATGGCTGCGGCCGCCGCCGGCCTGGTGGCCGCCATCCTGAACGGAGTCTTCGGCTTCTGCCTGGGCTGCGAGCTGTACCTGCTGATCCGACGTATCATGCCCGCGCGTCAGGTCTCTGGCGCCGGCCAAAGCTGACAAGGAGACAAAGATATGAGCCGTTCCGACGTTCTGGTCGACGCCGACTGGGTGCAGTCTCACCTCGGCGACGATGGCCTGGTCCTTGTCGAGGTCGACGAGGACACCAGCGCCTACGACAAGGGCCACATCAAGGGCGCGGTCAAGCTCGACTGGAAGCAGGACCTGCAGGACAAGGTCCGGCGGGACTTCGTCGACCGAGCCGGATTCGAGTCGCTGCTTTCCGCGCGCGGCATCTCCAACGACGACACCGTCATCTTGTACGGCGGCAACAACAACTGGTTCGCTGCCTACGCGTACTGGTACTTCAAGCTCTACGGACACCACAACGTCAAGCTGCTTGACGGCGGCCGCAAGAAGTGGGAGCTGGATTCCCGCGATCTGGTCACCGATGTGCCGCACCGGGCGCCGACCTCCTACCACGCCACCGAGCAGGACCAGTCGATCCGGGCGTTCCGTGACGAAGTGGTCAATGCGATCGGTCACCTCAACCTGGTCGACGTCCGCTCGCCCGATGAGTTCGCCGGTCGGCTGCTCGCTCCGGCCCACCTGCCGCAGGAGCAGGCGCAGCGCGGCGGGCACGTGCCGACCGCCAAGAACGTCCCGTGGTCGAAGGCGGCCGCCGACGACGGCACCTTCAAGTCGGACGACGAGTTGCGGGCGCTCTACGGTGACCAGGCTGGCCTGGACTTCAGCAAGGACACCATCGCCTACTGCCGGATCGGCGAGCGCTCGGCGCACACCTGGTTCGTGCTGCACGAACTGCTCGACCAGCCGAATGTGAAGAACTACGACGGTTCCTGGACCGAGTACGGCTCGCTGGTAGGCGTCCCGATCGAAATCGGAGACTGACGGTGACCGGGACAGGCCAGGCCAGTGCCGGCGGGTGCGGCGCGTCGGCCGGCGGGATCCGCGTCACCGAGGGCGTCGGCAACCAGGCGGTGGTGCAGGGCCATGTGACCAGCGCGGGTTCGCCAGTGCTCACCGGCTACGCACGGCTGCTGAACGCCGATGGCGAGTTCGTCGCCGAGGTGCCGCTCGGCGAGGACGGCGGGTTCACGTTCTACGCGGCCCCGGGCAGCTGGACGCTCCGGGTGCTGGCACCCGGCGGGGTGCGGGTCGAGCGGTCAGTCACGGCGGACATCGGCAAGATCACCGAGCTTGAGGTTGCCGTCTGACACAGCGCCCTAGATGTTTCAGCCGTGATCGTGGCGGTTCCGCGCTCGCTGCGCGGGAAGCCGCGACGGGCTGAAGGGTCTCCGCGCTCGGCGCACCCGCCGCCATCTGCCGGGCCGCTCGGGTACACGATCGGGCCCACCGTCGTGCGTCTTGGGCCTGCCTCGATCACTCTTGACGGTGCCGTCAGCACGGCGAACGCACCTGGTGAGGGATCCCTGACCTCGCCCAGGCCAGCGCTGACCGGATTCTGCTGTGAGCCCGCTATTCGTCGTTAGTTTCCGTTCAATAACCTTACGTTCAACTTCTCGTCATCTGCGTGGCCTAGACAGGTGCTAACCGAACGAAGGCCCAATCCGAACAACGCCGGGCCACGGGATGAGGCAGATGATGTCGTTGGGAACTGATCCGGGATGGCCCGCATCGCCGGCTCGTGATGCTGCCGCCGGGGACATCCGGCAGCAAGTCGCGGCAGGTCAGGCGGCGTCGAATGGGGCAGCGGCTCTGCGTGCGGTCGATCTGACCCTCAGTTTCGGGCAGCGCGCGATCCTCAGCGGCGTCAGCACAGAGATCAGGCGCGGCG